>Ga0316189_10000015_pt1 | contig 164200 bp, 152 predicted proteins | sample LowCovwburrow_MG_FD_204930 | JGI IMG/M metagenome (GOLD analysis project Ga0316189, IMG submission 204930) | Coastal sediment microbial communities from Maine, United States - Lowes Cove worm burrow | ecosystem: Environmental > Aquatic > Marine > Coastal > Sediment | place: USA: Maine... | reverse complement strand
AGTTGAGAAGATGTGTAAACTTTTAAACGTGAGTAGCAGTGGTTATTATCATTGGTTAAAAAATGGACCATCAAAAATGTGGTTAGAAAATGAAAACATTATATCGGTAATAGAAGAAATATTTGAATTAGAAATAAATAATCATAAATTAGCAGCATAGCTTAACTGAGTCTCCAGTTTTGTATTGTATGCCCACGACTTTACTAGTAAGCGTTTTAACTACAATTCAAGTGACCAAATCACCAATTTGACTGATGCCATGACAATCTTGAAACAATATGAAAATGGTACAAGTCGGATCTATAAATATAGAATCGAATTTTCCAATATTTTTGACTAAATATCATGTGATAGAATTTAGTTCAACAGTTTTATTAAAAAATTATAATAACTATTCAAACTACACTTTTATCAAATCAAATTTCTGCTTAATAGAATCTATTTTGCAAAAATGAATCCTTATAGCTATATTTAGCAAAAAATGAACAAGTTAAAGGTGTCCCCACAAACAAATTGGCATTGATATTTGACTACAAATTTGAAATTTTGTCTTCAAAATTAGCTGTTCTGGTTTATAATTTTTTAATATTAGAATAGAGATTAATATGTTTATTGCCATATCAATTATATCTTCGATAATTGTTCTTAATAGTATTTTGAGAATGATCAAAGGATTAAAGAACGCCAATTATTTTGGCGAAAAATTTAAAGAATCTTTTGATCCTGCTGACCAAAGCAACAATAAGTATTGGGAAAAAATCGGATATAGAAGCCTCGCCTTATCGGCACTTTTCTTAATAATTTGCATTTTTTCTTTTATCAAGGTATTCAATAACTGAACCATCTATTTTGCCTAAATGATTATTCTTATTGTGCAGTTAAATGGCTATTCATTTGAAATTGATAGAAAATTGATACAACTCACATAAAATAAAAAGTAATCCTAAAATTTTAAACTATTTTTGTTTAAACTAAATTTGGTTATGAAATTCATCCTTTTTTCTCTATTGATCTTTACATTTTCTTTGATGACTTCAGCTCAGGTAGCAGCAACACCTGAACTGTCAGATAAGAATAAACTGACTTCCCATGATTTGATGAAAAAACTAAAATCTGAGGGAGCCATTTTAGTCCGATTAAAGACACATCAAAACAAAATTGATGCTTTAAAGAGGGCTGGTAATGTAGAAGCTGCCAAAAAAGTTCAAGACGAACAGGATTCACAAAACAAATCAATTATTGAGGCATTTCGTGATACTTTTAATTTTTGTCCTGTTTACTTTTTTTATAGTTCCGACTCAAAATATATATCCCGACTTCAAACGGATAGTGTGACATTTTTAAACCCTGAATTAAAACCCGACACCTCAATTCGTTTTGCAGAGGGCTTTTTCCTTGTTGCAGAATTTACACAAGTAGGTGAAGTAAAGAGAGACCGTAAAGAGGATCTTTATTATTACAGTAGTACCAAAGGGTTTGAAAGTCAAAATCAAATGCAAGGTAATACTGACATGGGATTTACAGCACTTGTAATTAAAGATCAACATTTTAATCAACTTCAACGCCCATTTCCATATTATGTTAAAACCAACGACAATATTTTCTTTTTGAGAAAATCACCTATTGTGGCGGCGAATCAACTTAATCTAAATTTTTATAATTTTCTAGGAAAAGTTGTTATTCAAGATTAAATTCAACTTTAAAATCAATTTCATATAATGGATTAATATTGTTAACTTGTTAAAATACCTCATAATGCCTTTAAAAAAAATCATTTTAGTAATAACTTTACTGGTCCTCATTCATTTTGTCAAGGCGCAAGACCTTAGCTATCAATGGAGCGCTGGTATGGGTGCTAACCTTAGTGATTTTGGGCAGTCGCTTGTTGTTGATAATAACGGGGACGTCATTACTGCTGGTCAGTTCAAAGGCCTGGTTGATTTTGATCCAGGAATAGGTGTAAATAACATAACATCAGCAGGGTATGACGACTGCTTTATTCAGAAGCTAGACAGTGATCGTAATTTAATTTGGGCACTAAGTATCGGTGATTCTGCAGCTGCCATTTCTCAAAAGTCAATTACTGTCGATTCGCAAAACAATATTTATATGCTTGGTTGGTTTAATGGAACTGTTGATTTTGACCCTGACCCTAACACGAGCTATCTACTAACAAGCACCTTAAATACTGCCAATATTTTTATTTTAAAGCTGGACCCAAACGGCCAAATGTTATGGGCTCATCATCTAGGTATTTCAACATCCGCAGCATATGATGTAATAACTGATTCACAGGACAATGTATGCATAACTGGTTTCTTTCAAGGTACGATAGATATTGATCCTGGAGTCGGAATATCAAACCTATCCGCAAATGGCAATGGAGATATATTCATTTTGAAATTAAACACAAACGGTCAGTTTATTTGGGCACATCATTTTGGAGGTAGTTCTTTTGATTATGGACTGGCATTAGAAATAGATGACCAAGATAATCTTTACACAACAGGTTACTTCCAAGGCGTGGCTGATTTTGACCCCGGCATCAATTCTGCCAATTTAACTGCTGTTGGAGGTTTAGATATGTATCTATTAAAACTCACGTCTAATGGCTCTTACGTCTGGGCTTATGGGTTTGGCTCCACTGGAGATGATTACGGGAATTCAATGGTAACCGATTTATTTGGTAACATATACATTACAGGTGAATTCGAAGGGACAATAGACTTTGATCCTGGAATTGGCACTGCTAATTTAACACCTGTTTTACCATTAGAAACTTTTATCCTAAAGCTAGACACTTTAGGTAATTTCAAATGGGTAAATGGTTTGCAAACAAGCTACTTTTACTCAGATGGAAAAATTACAGCTGATCAATTTGGTCATGTTTTTACAACAGGTCATTATACTGGAACTGTAGATTTTGATCCAAGCAATAGCACACATAACATTACGGCGTTTGGTTCAAGTGATGGTTATATTCAGAAATTAGATTCTCTTGGAAATTTAGTCTGGGTTGGTACATTTGGAGGGATAGCTGTTGACCGTGGATATGCCATTTTTGCTGACATTTCGAATAATGTATTCGTAACAGGAGCCTTTCAAGATTGGAGTGACTTTGATCCAAGTTTAGGAATTGATCAACTGTCAAGCCAAGGAAACTTTGATGGATTCGTGTTAAAGTTAAAACAATGTAGCCACAGCGCAAGCTCAATAGAAGTAAACAACTGTAATATGTCTTCCTACTTTTCACCAAGTGGCAACGAATGGACAACTCCAGGTCTGTACTTGGACACTATACCTAATATTTCTGGATGTGATAGTGTGATCTCAATAGACCTGTCATTTACAACAATTGACACAACTATATCCATAGAGGGCTCAACAATTATTGCTAATGAAACCGTTGCCTCGTATCAGTGGATTGACTGCAATACAGACACACCAATACCTGGTGCTACAGATCAACACTTCACTCCTACCGAAAATGGGCTTTATAGTGTTGAAATCGTGGTTAATGACTGTGTTTTTCGCTCTATTTGCATAGCTATTGTTAACGTTGGCATTGATGAACAAATTGCCAACCCTCAAATTTATATTAGTCCAAACCCAGCACAAGATAAAATCCAACTCATCTTTTCATCAGAAATTGAGAACCCTATTTTAGAAATATTCGATCTATGTGGAAAGATGGTTTTGACTCAAACCGTTCAACAAAATGAGTCTATCAATACTGATCATTTGACATCTGGTTTGTATCTAGTACAATTGAAAAGCGGTCAGATGATCTCTTCTACCAAGTTAATCAAGCAATAAATTACTTTCTAACAACATATAATAGTTCAGTTTTAGGAATTCTGTACCGTTCAAATACTTCAGCAGGTAAGGTTTTAGAATAATCAACTACATCAACTTTAAAGCCTGCTTCCTCTAATCGTTTAGGATAGTTTAATCCAAATAATCTGACGTGATCATACTGCCAAAAATGTTTTTCTCGCTCTTCAGGACTAGTAATTGACCAATCTTCATATGTTTCAGTTCGAGAAGAATCTATTGGCACTTGCATAATACCCCAACCACCTGGTTTCATGATTCTATACAATTCTTTCATACATTGCAAATCATCTTTAACGTGCTCCATGACGTGATTACAAAATATAACTTCATATTGATTGTCTTCAAGTGGTATATCATGTAAATCAAAATGCAAATCGGCAATTGGTGATAATAAATCTCCTGTTGTGTAGTCTAAATTTGATTGTTTTTTAAACTTACCATGGAAACATTGCTCTGGAGCAATATGCATGACTTTTAAATTTGGTTTGGTAAAAAAGTCGGTATCTTTCAAATATAACCACATCACTCGGTGACGTTCCAATGTTAAATCGTACGGACAAAGCACGTTTTCTCTATGCGCTACATTTGAACCATATGATAGAAATTTACGAAAAGATTTTTGACAAACAGGACATTCGACATTATTACCCCGATATAACAATGGCGCAAACACTTTAAAAATATAACTTAACCTAATTAATATAGGTCGCGGTAAAGAATTTAACAAGAATTTATAGATCTTTTTCATGCTTCGATAATAACGAATGCGAAGATAAGAAATAAATTTTCGAATTGATTTATTTTACCAATTTTGGTCAATACTGCTTAAAATGTTTTTTTTAGAATCATCAATTTTTAACTACTTTATACTGTTGTGAACCAGTTTCTGAACTAACCTCAACTATATAGACTCCTTTTGCCAATTTTGTACCATCAAGAATTTCAATTGTTTCGCCATAAGCAATTGGTGTTTTTGAAATCAACATTTTACCTGTAACATCAGTTAAACTATAATATACTATTGAGGCACATTGTTGCTCCAAGGCTACAAACAATTTGTTGTCTTGCATTGGATTAGGGTATACGTTTGCTAATAAACAAATAGAATCGTTTAAGACATCATCTAAATTCGGATTTTGCTCATTAATACTTAATGTAGAATCGACTGGACTTGCAAGTCCAGTAGGATCATTATTCGACACCAGTGGATAATCACTAATGTAATCGATCATTAGTTTCATTTCAGCAAAGCCAGTGCAATTGTTTGAACCATAGGATTCAACTGATGTAATCAATAAATATCTAGCTATTTCACCATCAAAATCAAGCAACTGCTGTCCCTCATAATGATTTTCTCCAATCCCTTGACCAATTACTATACTATCAAAATTAACCCAATTGATCCCATCCAATGAATAATCAATGTAAGCCGTTTTCATGCCATAATGAAGAATGTCTGGCGCATTAATATTCCAAATACTAAGTTCATACATTTCAAGCAAATTGTCAAAGCTATACATAATCCAATGCGAAGAATCACGATCAGGATTAGGGTTTTGACTCATTGTACAAGAAATCCAACCGTCATACCAAGTTGAATTATGTCTATCAGGATAACATTGTCCAAACCCAATTTGGGTAAATAATAGAACTGCTAATATGGTATATATGTTTTTCATCATCTTACATATTCATAAATCCGATTGGCGGATTGGTTGTTGCAATTGTGCTTAAATTGTGAAAGTTGCCCAAATTGGGGAAAACAGTACCTAAATCACTAGGATTAATACCGTACCATAAGGCTAATTCAGAAAACATAGAGTCTGTGGCCATTGTAGGAACTATGACTCCCCCATTTAAATAATCTGGTCCACCAATTTGTAATGATGGATATGAGCCATACATTTGACTTCCATTAACATCTCCACCCATAATCATGGCATTTCCTCCCCATGCATGATCACTACCATCTCCGTTCGAAGTTAGTTTTCTACCAAACTCAGAACCAACGAATGTGGTGACATCATTAAATATATTCAATTCATTTAGCGCATCTTTAAACTCTTTCATAGCGTTGTTAACAACAGCTAATTTATTGGCATGATTAACAATTAAATTATCATGGTGATCCCAACCTCCATATCTGATAAAGAATATCTGGCGTTCAAAACCTAATACATCCTTAACCGCGATAGATTTAGCAACCATCTCTAATTCTTGTGAAAGACTTGCATTTGAAAATTGAGTACCAAAAGGTGCTAAAGCATCAATGGCTTGCTTAAACTCTTCCCCAGATTCCAATGACTCTCTGAACGTATCAGCATAAGTCTTTCTATATGGATCTTGATAATTATGGTATAACAAACTATCTGTCAATGCCTTTCTTTCGTCATTATTACCCCACGTAGCATAATAATTCAACGGAAGTTTTGGACCATTTTTAGTCATACTATATTGAACAGTATTATTCCCTGTTTGAAATATATTAGATCCCGACAGTGAAATATTCATTGAAATGTTCTGATTGATATTTGTTGAACCTATCAAATCCGCAATTTTCCCTCCCCAACCAGTATTTACTCTGGAGTCAGGTTGCGCTGATTGCCAATGATTATATTGATCTAAATGTGAGAACAAACCTAACGGAACAGCCACATTCCCACTATTATATTGATTAACAGTAGTTGGTTCTATTAAAGTTCCAACATTTGCCATTAAGGCAAGATCACCACCTTCGTAGATTTGTTTAACATCCGTTAAAGAAGGATGCAATCCTTGATTTCCAGAATTAATACTCAACATATCATTTTGAGAGATAGCCAAGTTAGTTCTTGTGTCTGAATAATGATTATACTCTGTATTAGACCGAGGCATCAGCATATTAAAAGAATCATTTCCACCATGAAGGAAAACAAAAACTAAGGCTTTATAATTGCCGTAGGCAGGTGGGGCCGCTGCACTCATCATTGCATTTAGAGCTTTAAACTGAACCATTGCAGAAGCAGGTGCAGATAAACCCAAGGCAGCTAAACTTGCCTGTTTAATAAAATTTCTTCTTGATTTATTACGTTCTAGCATTGTTACGTTCAATTTATTTTGCAATTACATAATCAGGACTTATCATAATCAAATAGATAGCCAATTTAATCCTACTACTAATATTTGTTGATGGAAGGAATTGATTTAATTCATCTTTTATCACTTTCCTTGTATGTTCAGACATTTGACCATTGCATAAAACTAGATCAAAATGATCTAACAAAGCATCCATATCCTTGGCCAATTCGGTTAAACTAGATAAATCTGTATCTGTAATATGACTATTTAATGCATCAGATGTATATGATAAGAATAGAATTTCTGACTCTACCCAATAATAAACCATATCTGCATAACCAATAGATGTATTCGTATTAAGTATTTGAAATTCTGGTCCAACTAAATTAGCATTGGCTAATGGTCCACCAGGCACATAATCTGGTCCGAAAAAATTAAATACGGTTGGTGAATGCAAAGGATGTTGGCTTACCCTATCGTCAAAAAATGACCCATAATTCCAAAATCGTCCACCTTGATGCGGACTAAAGCCTCTAAAAAACCGAGCAAATTGCGTAAACCTTAACGCAGGTTCTCTTAGTTTGCCTTGTTGTGGATCATTAACCCAAGTACAAGATCTTGCTTCAGGGTGCAACAATATTTCTTTAAGAACTGCTTTTAAATCCCCTCTTACACCAGAACCATTATCGTTAAATACTTCAGCAACATCTTGAACATAACCTGGAGAAGGATTCGATTTAACAAAATGCTGTATCAATTGTCTAGACAGAAATGGTCCAACATTTTGGTGATTAAATAAATGATCAACCGCATTAAAAATATCAGTCATGCCAGAAGCACCGGGTACTACATGACCGTCAATTATTGTTTTAGGTCCTGGCTCATGATAAGTATCATACATAATCATTGGAACACTAAAGTCTGCGTTATAGATACCCAGATAAAAATACAAACTTCCTCCATCTGTTCGCTGACCAACACTTAATCCAGTAAAAACTTTAGCTAATTCCTTTATATCGTTTTGATCGTATGTTGGAATAGGATCACCATTAACATCAGTTTGAAGTGTACCATCAATATTTAATTTGTAAATACCTATTGAAAATAACTGCATGATCTCTCTAGCATAGTTTTCGTCTGGAAATAAATTAGCTGCTAAATTAGTTCTAGGGTTATTTAAGTGGCTCAGATAATTCCCCATTGGCACACTCAGCGTAACTTGTAGCAATAGATTTTCAAAATTTGAAAAACCATATTCTAATAATAAATCATAATAATTAGAAATAGCCAAACCATAACTATTTAATGTCCCTTGAGAGGAAATCACTAAAATTTGACTTAACGCATAGGCCATTCTTTGACGAAGCTGATCTGGTGCATTCATTGTATTGTTCCACCAGGCATAATCAAAATGACGCCAACTTGGTCGGCTACTATAGTTCTGGGCATTTCCACCATTGGCAACATAATTTGCCTTACCCATGTTATAGAAAAGCTCAACACTATCAGTGGTATAAGTTGCTGGTATGGCTAATTGGTTATCAATCCAAGTTTCAAAACTATTGCCTTGGGCAGCAAAATCTTCAATCTCATTCATTGTCCCACCGAAAGTAGCTTGGGATAAAAACCTTGCAGCCTCCATCAAATCACCTTCTAATCCACTCCCATCAATGGTCTTATTAGCTGAAGCTGTGTTTAATCCACCATAAAGTTGATGGTTGCTACTAGAAGTCACTGTCACATTTTGTGAACGTCCAGCACCAATGTAATTTTGATTCTGAGCACACAAACCAGAACATAAGAGACAGAATAACAATGTATTAATAACCTTTACCGACATATCTTTAAGAAATTACTCGAAACTAAATCTAATCTAATTTTTTGTCAAATCCAAATGATAGAAGATCTATATCAATTTTACATAGCATAACTAGTTCTTTTTTAACCACCAAAAACTGCCATTATTGACTTGAATGACTTTTGTCAAATTATTTCCCTAAATTTGAGAATCATCAAAGTTACATGCCTTATGAATCGCTTTAAATCTATTATTTATATTGTCAGCATAATAGTTATTACTGGTACCTTAATGTCTTTGAACTATGAAACCTCATCAAATCCAGACTGGGTGCTGTTAGGTAAGAAAAAAGTGGATCTGATCGCTGATCATGATGAGCTAATTGTAGGTATTAAGGATGGTGTATTTACCAAAGTAAAATTTAAGGTTGTCCAAGCACCTATTTACATTAAAAACATCAATATTGTTTTCAGAAACGGAGATAATAAAAACCTTATTATCAAGCGGAAATTTAAAAAAGGAACTGAATCTAAAGTTTTTGATTTACCGGGAAATAAACGAATTATAAACAAAATAAAGTTTAATTTCAAAACGGCCAAAAACGAGAGTAAAAAATCAATCTTAATTGCTTTTGGAAAGCATTAATTGAATTTACAACTCGTATTTATAAATTTTAAGCACACCATTTTTGCCAGAAAAAACGATTATATCTTCAGAAATATGAACTGTGTAAAAAGGATGACTAGAAAATAGTTTCCAAGTCTTTCCTTGATTTAGTGAGTAGTATGCTCCCATTCGACCTGTAACAATAATGAAATCACCATTTGCAGTAGAACTTATACAGCTAATATAACCAGGAAGGCCAGCGCTTATATTTTCCCAGTTCTTTCCGCCATCATGAGTTATGAATGCTATTTTTTCGTTATACAAAGAATCTGTCCAACTTCCACCAGCAATTATACCATCATTTGCTGACCAAAAAGAAGTCGTATAAATACCATATGAATCACCTGAACGCATTGGCGTATTTAATGCCTTCCAATGCTCTCCTTTATCTGTTGATTTATAAACTCTTGCAATGTCAGCCGCTCCAGTCACCAAATACGCAATTGAATCTTCAACCAGCGTAATACCTGTGCCGCTTGCAGCAAAGCCAGCTTCATTTTTTAATGAATTAGGAATATTAACTGTATCAATTCCATACCATGATTGCCCACCATTCGTCGTTTTCATGATGAATATTTTACCTTTAAACTCATCTCCATATATAATACCATCTTTACCGTTTTCCCAAAAATCAATACCATCTAAAAAGAGATTATTCATATTAAAAATGGACTCAGTGATTCCAGATTTATGATGATAAACAAGTCCTCTTTCACCAGAACTTATGGTTATATAGCTGTAATCATCAAATAAATGTACATCTCTTAAATCTTCAGCTCCAATAATAGAATCTTTAACCTTGAAATTATTACTGGCCATATCTAATATGGTTACAGCACCTTGATATCCAGTTATAATTACTTTTGAATTATTTACATCAACACCTCTAGCATGCTTCCCCTCTTGACTACTACCATTGTATACCGTTGAATATTGAAAATTCGCACAACCAGTAACTAGAATTAGAAATAATATAATACTAATAATAGATGGACTCTTCATATTCTTTTTTGTTAATTTCATCATAATTTAAAACGCGTTTATCTATCGTAACATATTCGTATTCTATTAATTGATCTGCCTTTTTTAAGTTAAACCTTAACCTAGAATTATTGGCCTCAATAAGGTCATATTTATATTTTTCTCCAGTTTTCCAATGAAAAGTTAGCACTTTAATATCATTACTGATAGAAAAGTGTCCTTGATACATACTGTATTCACCGAATGACTTTAAATCACTTAACACAAACGTATTATCTTTATAAAATACCAGCACCCATCTATCTGCTCTTTTTTCAGGAACCGTTTCCTCACCATCAATAATCTGATGTTTTAATAGCCATACTTTGGAGGCGTTATCATGCATCAGTTCATACGGTGCAATTTGAACCCTAACCGCATCCACATTACATCCCAAAAGAAGGATTGCAAGTAAAAAACTAAAATAAGTTAGATGTTTAATACCCAGCATTGAAATTGCTTAAAAATAAATGATTGATTGAATCTTTAAATTCTGGTTTAATAAAATAACCGTTAATCTCCTCGACATCTACTGGCTGGTAATTCTCCTTGTCCCACTCATGTCTGATGCCAATCAACCCCATTTCAGGATCCTTATATCCCAGTAATAAATCATTATAACCGCTTTCTGAAGTTCTATATTCAATTAAAAAGCCTAAATAACGATTGACTATTTTGAACTTATTGAAAGATTTAATTAAGACCATGACTTGTTTAACCGGAGAACCATGAACACCTTCATTCATTTCAAGGATAAAACCTTTTTTGGTAGGAAAGTCTGGTCCTACAGGGAAAATTCTAAAATTGGATGCATCACAGGCAGGCAAAATTGAATTGGTATCGGCGTTTGAGCAGATTCGCAATTTCTGGATAGTTTGTAGTACAATTGGATCTGTTAATGGGGGGTAATCATTCTCAACTAAAACTGTATCACCATCAAAACTTGATTCCTTAACTATAGTTTCTGTATTATTCCTGCAAGCTAAAATACCTACAGTTACTAAAACTATATATCCTATTCTTTTCAATTCTAGTACCATCATTAATTATCCAAACTTTCTATTTTGCCTCCTAATTTAATTGTTTTATTAACCGTTGGCTTACCTTTAAAACTAATTTCTCCTCCAGCTTTGACACTAGCATTTAATTCTTCCGTCACATTTAGGATCATCTCGCCGCCCATTTGAACAGAGGCAACAGCAATTTTCGTTGGGAAAAATGATGCCGCAATTGTACCTCCTGTTTGAATACTGAATTCTGCCTTCTCGGCTACACCAGAAATTTTAACCGTACCCCCAGATTTTATGGAAATATTGACACTAGTAACCATAGCTTCTAATTTTATTCTCCCCCCATATTGTACTGATAATGCCAATTGGTCAGTAATGAGTTTATCCACTTGAATAACGGTACCTCTTCTTGCTGCAATATTATCCAAATTCTTATAATATAAGGTCATAGTAATGTTACGTTTAACATAGGTATCGCGTTGCAGTTGAATCTTTAATTTACCATCATGAACGACTGCCAAAACTTCATTATCTTCCACTTTGACATCTTTATTATCTACAACAAGTTTTGTACTTGTGGATTTTACGAATTTAATCACATAATTTCCAACAACCTCGACTGAAGTGAAATCGTCCAACTCTCTCGTAAACTCAGTAGAAAAACTGGTTAAACTTGTTGAAATAAGGCATAGTATAAAATATATTTTTTTCATAATTAATTATATTGGAAAAACGCTTCCAGCGAGCTGCTCGGCCCGTTGAAATTCATTTTTATTAATAGTTGTTTTTATATTTTGGTTGCTAAAATAATTTAACATAATTTCAGTAGGCATATTTCCAACTAACTCATCATCTGCCATTGGACATCCTCCAAATCCTTTTATTGCACCATCAAATCGAGTGCAACCGGCCTGAATTGCTGCTCCGACTTTTTCTTCAGCCGATTCAAAGGTAGAATGTAAATGTGCACCAAATTCAACATTAGGGAAAGCTTGAATTAAATTTTTGAAAAGATAATCAATATTATCTGGTGCGGAAACGCCAATTGTATCTGACAAGGCTAAAATATTGATATCTAATTGACCATATAAAACCTCACTCCATTTAGCAACAATGTCCACATCCCATGGGTCTTCATATGGATTTCCAAAAGCCATTGACAAATAAACCACTAGTTTCTTATTGTGTTTTACGCAAAGCTTTTGAATTTCCTCAACTCTTGTTAAAGACTGGTCAATTGTGGCATTCGTATTTCGTTTTTGAAACGTTTCGGAAACTGAAAAAGGAAACCCTAAGTAATCAATTTCTTCAAATTTCACTGCGTCTTCAGCACCACGTTTATTTGCTATAATAGCCAGTAATTTAGATGATGAATTTTCTATATCTAATTGATTTAGCACATCTGCAGTGTCTCTCAATTGTGGAATGGCTTTGGGCGAAACAAAACTACCAAAGTCGATTGTATCAAAACCAACCTTTAAAAGTTGGTTGATATAGTCCACCTTAACATCTGTTGGAATAAAATCATGCAAACCTTGCATGGCATCTCTTGGACACTCAATTAGTTTAACCATGCTGATCAACATTTAAAAGATTTGTGGAGCTAATCGCTTTATTTATGGATTTAACCAACTTAGGTCCCTCATAGATAAAACCAGTATAAACTTGCACCAAACTAGCGCCAGCTTCAATTTTTTCAATGGCATCTTGCGCTGAATGGACTCCTCCAACACCAATAATTGGGAAGGCTTTATTAGAATTCTCTGACAAATATTTGATTACTCTAGTACTTCTGTCTTTAACAGGTTGTCCGCTCAAACCACCATTACCAATTGCCTCAAGCTCAGCCTTAGCTGCTTTTAATCCTTCACGATTAACAGAAGTATTTGAAGCTATCACCCCGTCAATTTTAGTTTCTTTAACAACTTCAATAATTTCATCTAATTGCTGATCATTTAAATCTGGTGCTATTTTTAAAAGAATTGGCTTTTGAACAGTCTTAGATTGATTGATTAGCTTAAGTTCATTTAATAATTCTATGAGGAATCCCTTGTCTTGTAATTTAGCCATACTGCCAACATTGGGACAACTGACGTTGACTACGAAATAATCAACCGCTTCATGCAAAGCATTGAAGGTGTATTTATAATCGTCAATATATTGATCAGATGAACTCTCTGTGTTTTTACCAATATTACCACCTATAATTATTTTCGCTTTTCTATTTTTGAGGTGTCTAACCAAGGCCTCTACCCCATCATTATTAAACCCCATTCGATTGATTAACCCTTGGTCGTCTTTTAATCGGAAGAGTCTCTTTTTTGGATTTCCAGATTGTGCTTTTGGTGTCACTGTGCCAACCTCAACAAAACCGAAACCAAAATTTTCCAATTCATTGAATAAGTGACCATTCTTGTCAAATCCTGCAGCCAAACCTACCGGATTTTTAAAATCTAAGCCAAATAAATGCTGTTCTAAATTTTTAGCTTTGACAGTATATACAGATTTAAGGATGCCTGAAACCAATGGGATTTTTGTCACAAACTTGATAAAACCAAATGTAAAGTGATGGATTTTTTCAGGATCGAATAAAAAAAGAATTGGTCTGATCAGAATCTTATACATATATTGTACGCATTTTTACAAAGTTAAAAATGCGTTTTGATAAATACTAGACATTTTACCGATTATTTAATGCCTAGTACCTTCAAGCAAGACTAAAACTGAATCAGATCTACTTTTTTGTATTGATGACATTGAACTTAACTGGCGGCAATGTTACAACTTGTCCATGTTCAACACGACCGAGTATCTTTTCAAAATAGATTTCCTCACCCGGATATAACTCGTGAATGACATCAATCATCTCATTCGATAATTGGTTACCTTCAGTTTCTAACACTTTACTACCTAAACCAGTTGCAACATGCAATTGAAATCCAATCACTTCTACTCCTGCTTCAGTATACAGTCCCTTTTCATCTTCTAAATCCTCTTTTGTAATTGTTCCGCCTATTTTACCTACAATTCTTGGCAAAATCGATAATCTTGGATCCGATTCAGCAGGCGATTTTGTTTTAATATCTGCTAAAGCTGATTCAGTATTATCCGACACAATTGTCATTTCTTCACTAATTGGCTCAACTACTTCTGAAGCCGCTGGGATAATATTAGCTGCATCTTTTTTCGATTCATGATTTGGGTCAAAAGTAATTATTTTTCCATGTTTGTTTTTTTTTTGTTGTTCAACTTCTGTTTCTTTCGGAACCTCATCAATCGTTGTTTGACTAATTTGAGCAATGACTACTTCTTGTTCCGGAGGTGGGTTATCCGTAGTGGCTACAGGTGATGTTGAATCAGTGGTATCTATAGTATTAAAACTATAGATCCCACCAATTAACAACCCTAATGTAGCCATACCAGTTACTCCAAAAAACCATGGGCTTTTATAGAAAGGGCGATTCATTATTGCAAAATCGTTTAATAATGAATCAAAATCCTTTCTTTGAGCAATTTCTTTTGAAGAAACCCTGATTCGATCTCTACTTATTTTATAATTGTTCATATGACTTTTTATATATTTTTTTCATCTTATTTATAATTCGGTGCGTTTTCACCTTAGCATTGTTTTCGGTCATCTCCAAGATCTCTCCAATTTCACGATAAGATCTTTTCTCAAAATATCTCATTTCAATCAATTGGACTTCTTCTTCTTTTAACTCACTTATAATACTAAGTAAAACTTCACGTCTCTGTTCAGATGTATCTTCACTCCACTCCTCTATCATTTCAGCTAAGTGAAATGTTTCAACACTTACTGTCCGAGTAGCATTTTTATCTCTAAAAGATTGATAAACTTCACTTTTAGCTATTCTGTATAGCCATGAAGAAAAAGGAACACCTCGATATTCATAACGTTTGATATTGTTCATTGCTTTAAGAAACACCTGACTAGTGATGTCGAAAGCTAGCTCTTTATCATCCATTCTCTGATAGATATATCTAAATATCTGTTCATAATACTTGTCATAAAGCGGCGCAAACCGTTTAGGGTCATCCTGCGCAAGCTTTACCCACTGAAGCTCCTGCCTGAGCTTGTCCTCTGTGTGATGGTAAATCGGATTAATTGGCATAGTTTTTTGTTTTGGTTTTAGTTTTGGTCTTAAAATTCTTTGCACATGCATAACTGAAAAGATTATTTTAGTTACACACTTATCAATATTAACGTAAAAAGACCCTACATATTATGATCTTTTCTTAAAGACTAGACATGAATGGTGCCAATTATTTTTTTTTTTTGTTTTATTTGTTAATTTTGGCGTAGTTATATAATCCAGAACATAGATGCGTTATCAAATCAGTGCAGTATTTGCCATTTTGCTTATCTCCTTTACATCATGCAATAAAAACCTTCAGGTTACAGCTTGTATAGAATTGAGCAAGAGTAATATTACGGCAAACGATTCTATTACCTTTACATCATGTTCAGAAAACGAATGGAGCTATTTATGGGAAATTAGTGGGCCAGATTCGTTGATTCAAACTTTAGGCTGGAGTGATCGTGTATTTACACAACAATTCACTATGACTGGTGCCTATAAAGTTAAACTGACGACATTTAATGATTTTTCTTTTTTGGGTGATAGCGCATCAGACTCAGTCACATTCAATGTCAATTAAGAAATTGGATGGTTTTTCTTGATAAAAATTAATTGACTTCTCTAATTTTCGTAGGCTCCAATATCTGGAGAAGTTAGATTTCTACTGTTACCCTCAATATCTAAAACAACACCTGCTGTAGAAATACCAGCATTATCTAAAGGTGAACCTGCTTCAAAATTAAAATCTTTTAAATCAGTGTCGATAAACAAAGGCAAATCGTTCCAAATTGTATTTAATAGATAATTATAATCAATACCGTATGGTTCTTCTCGCTTTATCAAACAATTACTAGATGTCACGTCAAATAATGCTGGACTATTGACAAATGTATCTATGACAAACTCAGTTAAAGCATTGCCATACATGATACAATTATCAAAGCTTGTATTGATTACATCACGGGTATAGATAAAATCTTCAAATTCCCACCAATTTTTGACTGCAAATGCTGGTCCTCCACGCGATCCAGTCCAATAATTCACAAAATTACAATGTTTAAACTGTGCCTCACCTCCAGCAAATAAATAAGTAGAAATTAGACCTGCATCACCAAAAACACAATTTTCAGCAACTACTTTTGGTCCTGCAACTAAAAACAAATTATAAAATTGACTGTTTTGAATAATTGTATTTTTTAGATCTAAGGTGTAGGTTGCTGTCGTTGTGTCAACTTGCAAACCAACTGCAGCATTCTCAATTATGGCATATTCAATTGTGGAATAATTTGCTTGACTCAGAATAATCCCTCGCCATTGACCAGATTGTTCATCATAAAATGGTTCAAGTCTATCATGTTTAAAATGAACTTCATTACCAAGTGTCCCCTCGACAATCAAGCTACTTTTATAAACATAAAGTGCTGAATTTTTATGACTGTGAATAGTGGTTCCGGCAGGAATAATCAAGGTTTGATCTTTAACTTCTTGACCAGTGCCAAAAGGATCAAAATGACCAACTGCTGCTAATCCGTAAATAACATGTGGTTTATCATTAGCCCATGTCCCACTCACCAATTCATTGACATGAAAATAAGCGTCTTGACCCCAAACGGCTAAATTAACGTATTGGTCTTTTCCATTAGTCCTAAACCGGATAGAATCTTCAACAATTAACGGTAAATTTTGACCATTAACTGATAAGGTTACCTCAACAAATAAAAATAAAGAATCTTGACCAGCCATTTCAAAATTCTCGTGATACTTACCACTTATACCATCAACATTCAAATTAAACGGAGAAGCATCTCCTCCAACCAATTCGATTTCATCTACCTGGATTGGCAACGTGTTATTATTGTAAAATTTCAATCGCTTGGTTGTGGACCCTACTGTAGTAAATACAGTATCAAAAATGAGTGTGTCAGAAGAAAATTCAAGATTATTTTTAGTAAACACGCCCTTTTTCTTACAAGAATAGCTTGCTATTGAAATTAAAAAGGCAACTAAAATTAATTTTTTCATATTTTTGATCTGTCAAATATACTATACGGTTTTAAATTAAATTTATTTTGCATAATATTATTATTGTAATTATAAAATTATTATTTACATTTGCACTCCGAATTTGGGAACATTAATTAAGAATAAGATTTAATACAATATAAAATGAAAGACGGAATTCACCCAGAAGATTATAGATTGGTTGTTTTTAAAGACATGACTAACGACTACGCTTTTTTATGTAATTCATGTGCACCATCAAAAGAAAACGTGAAGTGGGAAGATGGTAATGAATATCCTTTAATAAAATTAGATATCTCTCATAAATCTCATCCTTTCTTTACTGGTAAAATGCAATTTGTTGATACTGCTGGTAGAATTGATAAGTTTAAGAATAGATACGGAAAGAATTTGAAAAAATAATTCATTTTTTTTAGTACTTTTAAAAGCCTCAATTGTTGAGGCTTTTTTTTTGATTAAAATATGATGAAAATTCGGTTTACAGATAATGAGAAACATTTAAACTTTTGCCCTTTGGCGCTAACTCGTCCAATTGCTGAAATTAGATTTGGCATTTTGACAGTTAAAGAGGCTTGGTCTCATTATTTTGAAATAAACAACATTAAAACACAGATATACTTTAGTACAGAGGATTATCTTCAAGAAAAATTTCCTAATCATAAGCAAGCTGATATTATAATCGCTGGTAATTGTAAGCCCTCACACCAAATAATGTCTGCCATTCTTGATCTAAAGGCTGACGAAACACTAATGCATTCTGGCAGATGGTTGGCTCAGCGAGGTAACGGAAGCGCTAAGACAGTTAGTATTGATGATTCAGCGACGATATGGATTGACGAAATTTGGGATATCTTTCAAAAAAACAATCTTGCACTTGCGCTTGACTTTAAGCACCTCATTGCAAACCGAATATCGGAAACGATCAGTCCATCAAGCCAAGTCATTGCACCTGAAAACATCTTTATAGAATCTGGTGCTAAAGTCGAATGTGCCATTTTAAATGCCTCTGATGGTCCTATATATATTGGTAAAGACGCCGAAGTAATGGAAGGCGCTATGATTCGTGGAGGTTTTGCACTAGGTTCGCATAGCACGGTTAAAATGGGTGCAAAAATTTATGGCGCTACAACAATAGGTCCTGAATGCAAAGTTGGTGGGGAAATATCAAATTGTGTGATTCAAGGCTATAGTAATAAAGGTCATGATGGTTTTTTAGGTAATTCTGTCATTGGAGAATGGTGTAATCTTGGTGCAGACACCAACTCATCAAACTTAAAGAATAATTACAATCCAGTTAAAATTTATAATTTTCAAACCAAACAATTAGAATCAACAGATAATTTATTTTGTGGCCTTTTGATGGGTGACCATTCTAAAACGGGTATAAACACCATGCTTAATACTGCTACAACTGTTGGTGTTTCTGCGAATATATTTGGAGCCGAATTCCCTCCAAAATTCATCCCATCATTCAGTTGGGGAGCCACGGAACCATTCGACTTTAATAAAGCCATGGAAGTTGCTCAGAATATGATGAAGCGAAGAGGAATTGAACTAACTTCGGCTGACTTGAATATTCTCAAACATATTGCTATGCAATCATAATTTTTGGCACAATGGTTGAACTAGTATAGTTAACCATAAAAATTGGCATTAAATGGGAGATTATTTGATCCAAAATGCCAAAATAGTATGGGATTTAATATTACAAATGACAAACTGACAAAAAATACTGCACATATGTCTGATTTTATTTCAAACGACTTTTTAGATTTAACACATATTATAGACCAAGACTCAGAGTTTATTCCACTTATTTCAGAAGAAGAGGAAGATAACATGAACAAAGAGGTTGTACCTGAAGTACTCCCTATCCTGCCACTGCGTAACAACGTTCTATTTCCAGGCGTAGTAATTCCTATAACAGTAGGTAGAGACAAATCAATCAAACTAATAGAAGATGCCTACAATAGCAATAAAACTATTGGAGTCGTTGCGCAGAAAAAACCTGAAATTCAAGAACCGTTAAAAGAAGATTTACACCGAATAGGAACCGTTGCTACCATCATCAAAAAGTTAAAAATGCCTGATGGGTCAACTACTATTATTATTCAAGGAAAAAGAAGATTTGAAACCACTTCTTTTATTCAAGAAGAACCTTATTTCAAAGCCTTAGTTACTGGATTGATCGATAAAAAAATTGACATGACTAGCCCGCAGAATAAAGCTTTAGTCGATTCAATGAAAGACATGTCTCTAAAAGTGATTAAGGAATCACCAAATATTCCAACAGATGCAACTTTTGCTATTAAAAACATTGAAAGTCCAACTTTCCTAGCCAATTTTATTTCTTCAAACCTTAGTGGAGATGTCCATCAAAAACAAAACTTGCTTCATATTAATGATTTAGACGTCAGAATTGAAACTGTTTTAAAGCATCTATCTGAAGAGATTAAAATGCTTAAAATGAAGAATGAGATCCAGGATAAAGTGAAAACGGATATGGATCGCCAACAACGTGAGTATTTCTTAAATCAGCAAATGCGAACCATTCAGGAAGAGTTGGGTGGCAATCCGATTGAGAATGAAATAAGAGAGTTTAATAAGCGTGCCACAAAGAAAAAATGGAGCAAGGCTACGCGAAAAGCCTATGAAAAGGAAATTAAAAAATTAGAACGGATGAACCCTCAAGGGGCTGAATATTCAGTTCAATTGAATTATATCGATTTAATTTTGGATCTGCCTTGGAAAAAGCTAACTAAAGATAAATTTGATTTAAAGCGTGCACAAGAAATTCTAGACCGGGATCATTTTGGATTAGACAAGGTTAAGGAGCGAATTGTAGAATACTTAGCCGTACTAAAACTTAAAGGAGATATGAAGTCCCCTATTCTATGTTTATATGGCCCTCCTGGTGTTGGAAAGACCTCATTAGGGAAATCAATTGCTGAATCATTGGGACGGAAATATGTGAGAATGTCTTTAGGCGGTGTTCATGACGAAGCAGAAATTAGAGGTCATAGACGAACCTATATTGGTGCTATGCCTGGACGTGTGATCCAAAACTTAAAAAAAGCGAAAACATCAAATCCGGTATTTGTTTTAGATGAAATTGATAAAGTTGGAAGAGACACGCATGGAGACCCCTCCTCTGCTTTATTAGAAGTTTTGGATCCTGAACAAAACTCTAATTTTAACGACAATTTTGTAGAATTGGATTATGATTTATCAAAAGTCTTATTTATTGCAACAGCAAATAATCTAAGTACTATTCAAGGTCCATTACGAGATCGGATGGAAATTATTGAAGTAACGGGTTATACTGTTGAAGAAAAAATAGAAATTGCCAAACGTCACTTAATACCTCAACAAATTGAAAACCATGGTATCACTTCAAAAAATATTGGGTTTTCAAATGCTGTAATTGAAAAAATTGTGACTGATTACACAGCTGAGTCTGGTGTCAGAGGTTTAGAAAAAAGAATTGCTAAAATTGTTAGAAATCGAGCGAAGTCTATTGCAATGGATGAGTCATTTAATAAAGCAATTACTTTAGGACAAGTGAAGTCTATTTTAGGACCATCTCATGGAAAGGATAAATATATTGGAAATGAATTTGCGGGTGTTGTTACCGGCTTAGCATGGACACAAGTTGGCGGTGATATTTTATTCATTGAAACTAGTTTGACTAAAGGAAAAGGTAAATTGACCTTAACCGGTAGTCTAGGTGATGTGATGAAAGAATCTGCCGTATTAGCACACCAGTATTTAAAAGCTAATGCAGGTTTGATTGGCATGACATCTGATATCTTCGACAAATGGGATATTCACGTTCACGTACCTGAAGGTGCTACGCCAAAAGATGGTCCATCTGCTGGTATAACTATGCTAACTTCAATCGCATCTGCCATGACTCAACGTAAAGTTAAAAAGAACCTCGCCATGACTGGTGAAATTACATTGCGTGGTGCAGTTCTTCCAGTTGGTGGTATTAAAGAAAAGATCTTAGCTGCGAAACGAGCCAATATCAAAGAAATCATCTTGTGTGAAGCCAATAGAAAAGACATTGAAGACATCAAACAAAGTTATTTAAAAGGACTTAAATTTCATTATGTCAAAACCATGGATGAAGTCTTAAAAATTAGCTTATTGAAGGACAAAGTAAAATCACCAAAAAAAATAGATTAATTAATTCAAGGTTTTTATTTGAAAAAATTAAATTTCAATTATATTTGCAGCCTTAAATCAACAATGGAAACGGATTTATAAAGTTTCCATTTTTACCTTGCGAGGTAACTCTCCCGATAGCTATCGGGATGGTTAGAGCGCAAACGGCGTGGTAGCTCAGTTGGTTAGAGCGCAGGATTCATAACCCTGAGGTCGGGAGTTCAAATCTCCCTCACGCCACGAAACAAATTAAGCCCGATCAATGATCGGGCTTTTTTGTTGGAAGAAATTTGATGAACTCGTTCAATCAAATTTTTGGAAACGAAAAAGAGAACGAAGTGAAACTTAATTTGTTTCGTAAGGTTCCCCGGCTCTTATTTACGAGAAATTAACAAATTAGAAAAACAAGATCTGTTAATCCTAGATGATTTTGGTTTAAGAACTTTGGATAATATTAATAGGCATATCTTGATGGAAATTATTGAGGATAGACATGGGAAAAGATCAACCATAATCGCTTCTCAATTGCCAACAAATGCTTGGCATCAAATTATCGGAGAACAAACAATTGCTGACGCTATTTTAGACAGACTAGTTCATTCGGCTCACAGAATTAATTTAAAAGGAGAATCAATGAGAAAAAAAACAATAAAAAAATAGTAACTTTAAAAACAAAAGAGTCAATTTACAGGACTTCATTTAGACGGTTCAATTTAATCCGTTTTTGGTGGCTCACTTTATCCGAATTTTCCAGTCGGGCGAGGCGGAATACCTTATTTCTACCCTATTTTTCACCATCCAATTGAATTTCATCAGCATTTACACGAACAACTTTACCATCCTTTGAAATAACAATAGGACTACTCTTATATCTCTTAAATTTAACCATTCTCTTATAAGCTTCTTCTAAGCCCTTAGTTACTTTATCTTCTAATTCTTTTAATCTCTCTTTAGTTCCCATACTCATTTTTTAAATCATTCCACACTTTTTTATCACCTACTACTGTCTCATCTAAAACTCCTTTTGCAATATACTTAAATTTATCTGTTGAATTATCAACTAAAATCCAATTATTAACCAAAGGAATATAAAGTCGAAATAAATTTTTTAATCCATTATCAAATCTTCTTCGAATAACCAATTCAGGTATGTGATGTCCACCTTCTTCTACTCTAATTTTAACTCTTTCAACTGCTAAATTTTTAGAATTTAGTCTTAAGAATAACAAAGTCACTTCGTATCCTAAAGTTTTCGCTCGTTTAATAAATTGAACATAACTTTTGGTTGAAAGTGTAGTTTCTAAAGCAAATGTTTCTCCTTTTTCTAGTAATTCATTAATACGGTTAAGCATTACTCTTCCCGCTTGTAAACTTACAGATGTAGAGTTGAAAGGTGAAATACCACTTGCAATTTCATCAGCATTTACGAATTCCTTACAATTAAAAATTTCTGGCAAAATAGTATATGAAGCCGTTGTTTTACCTGCTCCATTTGGTCCTGCTATGATATATAATTTTTTCACTCCTAACAAATGTAAACTTTTCCAGTATAACCTCAATAACTAAATATAAATAGTTCATGTCTAAATACAATTCTTATCATACTGTCATTAAAATGTGTTATATCCTTGGTGTTGAAGACATCCTTCCTCAAGAAATTAGAAATGAAATTCCATACACCACTTCTAGAGATTGGAAAAATCAAAGTCAACAAAAATTTATTGGATATCAATTTGCCGAACAACTTTCTAAAGGTCTAGATCAAGCTAAATACATTTTAGATGATAAGGTTAAACACGAAAGAATACTATTTAATTCATTTTGCAGAATCAAAATCACTTTTATTGAAATGATTGGTAAAACCAATTTTCAAAGAATCCTACAAACGAATAAAAATAGTATTGTCACTTTGTTTGAAAGAGTAAAACCTCTTTTCAATGTCAAAACAATGTGTTTATTTACCGACGTGAAAACCAAAACTTATTCGTCTTGGAAATCTATTGCTAGACTTAAATGTCCGTCTTCTGTTTTAAATATTTGCTTTAGAAAAGTTCCAAACCAAATTTCAAATAAAAGAGATTAACGTGCTTAAAAAACTAATGACTGAACCTAAATTCTTTCATTGGCCAACCATATCTATTTGGGCTTATGCCATTAGAAATAACCTAGCAACAATGTCAGATTCTTCGTGGTATAGATATTGTCGTATTCTAGAAATATCATCCAAAAGAATTAAATCATATCCTAAACCAAAATATAAACCACTTAGAGCAAAATTAGTCAATGAAATTTGGCATGCAGATGTATCTGTTTTTAAAACTAGTGACAATATTAAGTTTTACATTTATACTGTAATTGACAATTTCTCAAGAATGATTTTGGCCTGGGACGTGAGTACCAAACTTTCTGCTTCTATTCGTTTACAAAGTATTAAACGAGCTATTGAAATTCAATTTACAAATACAGAGAATCAGTCCGTTGATTTAATTGTTGATGGTGGTTCTGAAAATAACAATCAGACCATTCATAATTTTATTCAAAACTCACAAGTTAACATCAACAAAAAAATTGCTTTAAGAGATATTGTACAGTCTAACTCTATGGTAGAAGCTACTTTTAAATTGATGAAGTATAAGTATTTCTTTAAACAACCCATTCTTGCTGAAAATATTTGGAGTCACATGGAGTATTTCGTTAATGATTTTAACATCCTTAGACCACATTATGCACATGGCATTAAAACACCTCATGAAGTACATTACAATAAAGAAGTTGTAAACTACGATAGTTCACTAAATCAAGCTATCAAAGAACGAGTTGAGTCTAATCGTCAAAATATATGTGATTTGAACTGTCATTTAACCTAAAACAGGTAATTCAATCTAAAAAACAACACTATTCATGCAATCCTCAAACAAATTTATAATTTTTACTCACTTTTACAAATCAATCCAGAAAAACAATTAATCACTCTTTTATAGGCTATTACGAAATTTCGTAGTCTTTGGATTAAAACCTCTACCACGTTGCCTGGCTGAATCGACAGTATTAGAGGATGTGGTAACAGGTGAAAATAGTGAGTTAATTCAAAATCATTTGAGCGAAACATCAATTGTATTTTCAGATAAAAGCACGAGCTATGTCGATATTGAGGATATCGTTGAAATTCACGTCATGGAGAAGTCGAATAAAGAAATTGCGAAAACAACTTTTGACAGACTAGCTCTGGCTGTGGCAAAATCTTATTAGTAAGAATGCGACGGATCAATTATTAGTTAGCAATATTACCCCTAAGATTGGACAAATCTGAATTTTCTTCTAGATATAATGGTAGTACGTTTTTCACTTTCTGTTGAATATCGGTATGAGCCCTAAATATTGTTATAAAAGAGTAGTGAATAAGGACATTTTCGATTTCAAACGTCCCTTAATTAAACATTTTTGATTAATATTGACTGGAATGATAAGTGCAACTACAATTGAAGAAATTTTTCATACTCATTATTCTCCTTTGCGTAATTATGCCTCAAAGTATATTGAGGACCCCACAATAGCTGAGGATTTAGTTCAGAATCTCTTTATTCAATTATGGGAGAGTAATAAGATTGCATCTGTTAAAAAGATGGATCGATTCTTAATTAAGAGCATTAAATTCAAGTGCATTGATTACCTACGAACTAAAGAAACGAAAAGTAAAATCAATTTTGAAGATGCACTTGCTCATAAAACAACAACGTTTTCGGAAATCAAAGAAGAAGACATTGAACCTTTGATGCATTATTTCACCGCCAAACTTCCACCCAAAGCCCGCGAAATATTTCTTTTGAGCCGTACCTCCGGATTGAAATATAAAGAAATAGCTGAAGAATTAAACCTCTCGATTAAAACCGTTGAAAATCAAATGGGTCATGCTCTTCAGAAAATGAGAGTAATTCTAAAAGAGCATAATTTCTTATGGTTAATTCCCTTTTTATAGTTTTTTATTTTTCTTCTTAGGGGTCAACTCTTTTTTTTTCGACACTATTATGAATAGCATTAATTAATGTACTTAATGGATAACATTTATACAATATTAGCAAAACACCTATTAGGAGAGTCGACTGAAGCCGAGGAAGAACTAATCGCTCAATTCAAGCGTCAGAATTTAAAAGAGTATATCATACTTTCTAAACTTTGGTCTGGCAAAGAAGAGATTGTTGTTACTGATTATGACTCGGCAATAGCGTGGGAAAAATTGAAACTTCAGAAAAAAGAACAAGAACCTGCTACCATAAGACTGTATCCCATAATTTTAAAGTGGACTGCTGTTGCGGCTATCGCCATTTTTGGTATACTAACAATAGGTCATTTCTTTTCCAATCCTACTCAATTGGATATGATTACCCAAACTTGTGATTCTGGAGATACGGAACAAGTCGTATTGAGTGATAGCAGTATCATTTGGTTAAATGAGGGTGCAAGTATCACTTATCCTGAACAATTTGCCAATGACGAAAGGCGAGTGACGCTAGATGGAGAGGCTTATTTTGAAGTCACTAAAAACATTAATAAGCCATTTATAGTAGAGACAAATCATTGCGATATTAAGGTTTTAGGAACCACATTTAATGTGAATACCAATGATTCCTTATCTCAAGTTTCTCTTTCTACAGGAAAAGTGCAGGTCAATTCAAAATTTGACAATAATAAACTAATAATTACACCAGGCTATACAGTAACTACCAGTATGGATGAAATGACTCGTGCCCAATCTGAATTGAACTATATGGCATGGAAGACAGGTGTATTCACTTTTGATGAAGCTACGCTTGGAGAGGTTGTAACGGATTTAAACAAATACTATGACAATCAAATTATTGTCAAAGAAAGTGCTGCATACCTAAAGTTCACTGCCCAATTTGAAAACATAGCATTGGATGATATAATAAAAATCATTTCCATAAGCTGTAAGGTAGAAATAGAAAGTAAAAACAATTTAATAATTATAAAATAAATTAAAAATGAAAAAAAGTAGAATTATTACCCTATTTGCATTCGTAGCATTAATTTTCTTAGGTGCATCATGTAACAAAGAAAAAATGGAATTAAGACGGACAGCATATTTTTATACAGAACTACACGATTCAATAGATGTGATGACCTTGACTGTAGATGATAAATTGATTGGAGACATCAATTATGTAGAAGGTGGTATTACATCTTTTACGGATAAGGACAATGGACTAAAGCATACGTTTGACAAAAAGAAAAACCACGTGGTTGTAAAAAATTCTACTGGCGAAACAGTTGTTGACTTAATTCTTATAATGTCCACACTTAGAACTAGTGTATCAGTCGAAGAGACCACAGGATCAATCTTTACATCAAGTTGGGATAATGGCGATCAAATTGGGACTTTGATAAACGTAACGCAATAAAATGAACAAGTTTAAATTCTTATTATTTCTATTAACAAGCATTAGCTTAAATAGTTATACTCAGACTCTCGAAAACCAAATTAGCATCTCTTTGAATAATGTAAAAATCAAAGCAGTGTTAAACCAAATTGAGTCAAAGACAAAATTGAAATTTTCTCATGGAGAAATCTCTAACTTAGAAAATAAAGTTACAATTGCATACCAAAATGAAAAAATAGAAACCATTCTTAAAGAAGTTTTGAATAAAAATGGGATTGGTTTCGAAGCGGTCGGATATAATGTGGCGCTTTATGAGCTAAAAGAAAAAGTGAAAAAGAAAAAGATAACCTTTTCAGGTTATATCTATGATGCAGTTTCAGGAGAAGCATTAATTGGATGCAAAATTTTTGAGCCTACTCACAAAATTGGTGCTGTCACGAATAATTTTGGCTTTTTTAGTATTTCACTTGATGAGGGAGCATATTCTTTTTCGGTTTCCTATATTGGTTACACAAAGCAGCTTGTGGAAATAGATGAATCGAAAGTTCTTACGATTAAACTGAACCCTAAGGAGAATACCCTTTCTACTGTGGTGGTTGATGCTGAAAAAGTAGAAGAACGTATCGAGTCATCTGACATGGGCAAAATTAAATTGACTTCGGAAGAAATCAACGCAATTCCTGCAATTGGAGGGGAAGTTGATGTCTTGAAATCAATCACTTTATTGCCTGGGATTAAGCAAGGTGTTGATGGAAGCTCTGGTTTTTATGTACGAGGTGGTGGACCTGATCAAAATCTGATTCTTTTGGATGGAGTACCGCTTTATAACCCATATCACATGTGGGGATTCTTAAGTACTTTTAATGCGGAAGCCATAAACAATATTGAAGTAACAAAAGGAGCTTTTCCTGCTCGTTATGGTGGCCGTTTATCTTCTGTCTTAGATATCACAATGAAAGAAGGAAATAATCGGGAATGGTCGAGTTCAGTAACCTTAGGCTTATTATCTGCGAAAGCGTCCGTCAGTGGACCTGTTGTTAAAGATAAAAGTTCGATTATGCTTTCTGCACGGAGAACCTATATTGATTTGATTATTGTTCCGATATTAAAACGGAATTATGAAAAGGACGGCATTGATGTTAAAGAAGGATATAATTTTACAGATCTAAACTTAAAGTACAATTATCGTTTTTCAGACAAAGACCGTATATACTTTAGTGGTTTTTTCAGTAAGGATAAGTATTATTTCGATAGTTTTTCTGAATCACTTATTCAAGGTGGTAGTGTAACAACTTCCGAAAATATTGCAAGAAAACAAGGTTGGGGTAATATTATTACTTCTATAAGATGGAATCATTTGTTTGGGAGCAAGCTTTTCGTTAACACTTCGGCTTATTACACTTCATACAACTATTTCACAAACAGCCTTTTTAAATCGACAAGTACAAATACGGGAATTGCACCTGAAAAAGAAAATACGGTAAGTTATACCTCAACGATTCGTGATTTAGCATTAAAGCAGGATTATCAATTTTTTATCAGTAAAAAGCAAACTTTACGGTTTGGTTTGAGTGGAATTGTACATGATTTTGAGCCGGGTGTAAACGCCTATAAATCAGAAACAGATCAGATTACCATTAACAATAAGATAGAAAACAATGATATTCAAGGGACAGAGTTGTCTTTATACGTTGAAGACGACTTCGATCTGTCGAGAAGAATAAAAATTAATGCGGGATTACATGGTTCAGGTTTTCTAGTTCAAAACTCTACCTACTATTCATTGCAACCTCGCTTAAGCGCTCGTTTTTTAGTTGGAGAACACTTTTCGTTAAAAGCTGGTTATTCAAACATGACGCAGTATTTACATCTATTAACAAGCTCGGGAATAACCCAATCGTCCGATTTATGGGTTCCAAGTACGGATAAAATTAAACCCCAACAATCGCATCAAGTTTCAGTTAGTGGGACCGTCTTGCTCGGAGATAAGTATTCCTTAGAAGTTGAAGGTTACTATAAAACCATGAGCAACTTAATCGATTATAAAGATGGCGTAACATTTTTAACTACTGCAACAGGTTGGGAAGACAGAGTAGCTGTTGGAAAAGGAGATGCTTATGGAGGAGAAATTTTTCTTAAAAAGAACAAAGGAAAAATAACAGGATGGTTGGGTTACACATTGTCATGGACGAATCGTCAATTTGAAGAGATTAATTTCGGCGAGATTTACCCTTACAGATATGATCGAAGACATGATATTTCACTTGTTGGGAATTATAAACTTTCTGATAAATGGACATTAAACGGTGCATGGGTACTCTATACTGGAAATGCCGTAACGATACCTACGGCAGCCTATATTGCCCCAGGTTATGACGGAAATTTTCAAGGAAATAATAGCTTTCCAAGTCCAGGAGTTTTGGAGAATGGTAATGCACTTTCTTCAACAGGTATTGTAGAAAACCCTCAAGGCAGAAACAACTATCGACTGCCCAATTATCACCGCTTGGATTTAACTGCTGTACGGAATGTTAAAAGAGCTAAAAGTGAGCATACATTAACAGTTGGACTTACAAATATCTACAACCGCCTTAACCCATCTTTCTATTATGTTGCTCACGAACAAAATGCAGTTACTGGGGTATCCAGGGTGATTTATAAAACACGTACACTATTTCCAATAATGCCAACAATAAGCTATAATATTAAATTTTAAATAATGATGGATATTCGAATCATAATAAGTATGTGTTGTGGATTAATTATGACCACACTAATAAGCTGCGACAAGGAACTAAAGATTGAATTGGATGGAAATGATGAATTGATTGTTGTTAATTCCATATTCAATCAAGGTGAAATTGCTGAAGTTGAATTGACAAAAAGTTTTTCTCCCTATGAGGAAATTAAAGTTAAGGAACTCTCGTCAGCAACCGTGTCATTGTATTCTGATGGAACGTTTATAGAAAATTTGACTTATAGCAAATTGACGACAGAGACTATTGGCAAATTCAGAACAGCCTCCGTTTTAAATGCTGGTACAAATTACGAACTTAAAGTTGTTGATCCTAACCTTGGCTCCGCTAGTGCCTTAGGAAACATTCCAGCACTTGGAGTCCCAATTGAGTCTCCTGCTGTCACATGGAATGAATCATGGGATACCTTAAATTCGATTAAATTTGACTTTAACCTGGAAGTAAATGATCCTTCAGAAGAAAATTATTATTACCTGACAATGGCAGTCCCGGTGCTCAAGTATAATGAGATACTTGAAGTATATGAATTTTATACTTGGCAATATGCAGAGGTTTTAACGGGAGACTTGCCTAATCATCAGCCCTATTTAAACAATGGATTATTGTTAAATGATGATGCCTTTGATGGTTCAGCATATAATATAACCGGAACTGCAACAACTTCTATTGAGCCATGGGGTAACTTTGATATGTCTGGAGATTTAATAGTTGACAAAACCCACCTTTATATAAACCTTCATAATTTATCTAAACCACTGTTTGATTTTTACTCAAGCTATGCAACAAAATTGGAAAGTCAGGAGGATATTTATTCAGAACCGAGTTCTATTTACAGTAATATTTCTGGTGGAATAGGTATTTTTGCTGGAGCAAATGTTACGACAGAAGCGGTACTAATAGAATATTAATACTCCTGACGATAGTATAGATTCCATTTACATTGACAAAGCCCTGCTCAATTTCAATACAATTTGTGAATGGATGTGTAATCCATCCTAATTAAGTATTTAGATGATGGTATTTGTATTAATTAGATTAATTATGCCATAATATGCATTGCAATGTGCACAATACGGAGTAGCACTTTTACTTAAATGAATAATTTATTCTTTGCGGTTTAAATTGCTGAATCAGTCACTTTAATCTCCTCCATAACTTCCTGTAATAACTGCAGATCCTCAAAAAGAGGGTTCGATAACAAGTCCCCCTCTTTCTGTCACTAACCCCTAAAAACTCGCTTAAAAGGATTTAAATAGAGTCTAATATTTGCTCTTTATGGGGTTGCGCAACGGTTACCGGTGTTGTACGTTCGTTTTTCTTTAATATCGGATAGATTTATACCTTTCAAGTAAATTTGTTTTATGAAAGTTTTGTTCCTTGATATAAAATGGATGATTTAATTGATTGGTTTTTAAGATGTAAGAATTTCTTTCTTTCTTCATCAAGCATAAAGCGGTCAAAATCTTGCTTTGTATCGAACTCTACAAGGTGAATTTCATAGGGATGTTCAATAGTATTTTCAATGAACGTTTTTTCAGATGGTCTAATTCGAAACAAAAGGCGTCCATTATATTTTTTAATTATAGGAATGGCAATACTTTCAAATTGGTCAAAAACCTTTTCTTGTCCATCCTTAATGTAAATTAATTGTGTTATTGATATCATAATTGCTACTATTTGTGAGACTTTCAATCAAAAGAGCATTGAACTATTCTGCTAATGTATGGCCCATTGCTATTTGTTTTAATCCCTGTCCTTCTCCAGTCTTTTAATAAGTGTAAATTTTGTTCAGTCATTATTTGTTCAAATTCATTTATAGTTAAAAATCTATTGTCACATCCGTCATGTGGTTTTGGAGGAGTTTTGTAAAAGGCATCTGAAATAATAATTGTTCCATCTGGTTTTAAGATTCTTTTAGTATCAGTAAAAAAATCGTCCAATTGAATTATGTTATGAATCAGACCGTTGATAACGACTAAATCGAATTTATTATCAGGAAGAAGAGTGGATGTTGTATTGCCAATATGTATTGAAACCTTGCTTGTGTCAATCTTATTGAGATTATTATTTTCAATTTTTAAAAGCATGTTAGTCTTATTGCATAAACTAGAATCTATATCTTCAAATACAAAAGTCTTTTCATTGAACGTGTTTGCAATTTTTAATATAAGCTCGAGGTTTCCGGAACCTATATCTACGCATGTATCAAATTGAATTGTTGAAATAAAATCAATAATAAAATCAATTCGTTCTTCATTTGTTTCAATTGAATCAGAATCTGTTATTTCCAAATAACGCTGCGCAAGACAATTATTGTGGCAGGTTAAATAAAGAATAATGGATAGAAGAACTCTCATAAAAGGGCTAGAATTTTGATCCTTGAATTATTTCAAACTGCCTGTCGAATTTTTTAAAGTCTGTTATATTTTTATCATTTTTTTGACTCACTAAAAATGTATTAATCAGCTCCAAGTGCTGCGCATATCCCTTGATTTGTGTCAGCATAATTTCAGTATCTGGTTGTTTCAAAGTGTCATCTAAAAAATACCGCATCATAAATGATGAAGTGTAGCTATTGTGAGTAAATGGCTCTAAATAGGATGCACAGATCATTTCTTTGCTACTTACATTTTTGAAAAAGTCGAAGTTCATTCCTTCTTCTTTCGCTGCAAAAGCCAAAATAGGGATGGAGAATTCATTCTTTTTAACTTTTAAAGCATCATAAACATAAGGCCATATCTCCTTTATTTTTGTTGAATCCGTTTTATATTCAATGGTGGTTTCCATTGAGATAAATGCTGTCGCGTATGAAGAATCATTCAGAAAACACCACCCTTCTTGTGCACCCCAACTATGCCCAATAAAGTAAAGTTGCTTATTTCGAGTTAACGTTTTGGCAAATTTAATAAGTGTTTTAGCTGTGCTTTGATCATGTTTATTTTGTTTTTCTAGTTCAATGGGGAGCAAACCAAATGGCATACTTGAGTAGGGCAAGTGAAAATTTGCAGACACAAAAATGTAGCCTCTGGAGGCAAAGTACTCTGCCATGATGGAGTTTTCAGCTGACGAACCTTGTGAGCCATGATGATAGACTATTACAGGATACTCAGATTTTGACTTGATTTTTGAAGCAATGCTTTTTGTCTTGAGTAGTTTGACATGCGAAAGAACTTCTTTTGTACCTATATTTCTATAATCTATTGTTTCTCCTGTGAGAATGTTAAATTCTATTCCGTCTCTAATAAATATATCATCCAAATGATTGGATAAATTTTGATAAACCTCTGATAATTCATCAGTGGTGTTGTCGGACATAAGACTACCAAAACTTAAAAAGTTTTGATTTTTTACGCTTTCCAATGGAAACCAAATCTTAGCGAAAATGGGTGTCGATCCAACGTAACCGAATTGTTGATAAGATATCTCAGGATTGTAAATAATGCTATCAAAATATCCAATACTGTACTCACCTAGTTCAACGTAATTATAAAAGGAGTCTTGAGCTTTGCTTGAAAGGTAACTGGTCAATATAAAGATTATCGTAATTATTTGTTTCATTTTGTTCTCTTAAATGACGTACAACGTCAGTTTGTCTAATAACCATAAAAATAGATATAATATTAGACTTATTTGTTGCGTTTTATGCGATTTTAAGTTTAGTTGGTAAAAAGTAAACTTTGGTAATTGAGACTCTTATATTCCATAATATTAACCTTTTGTTGGTCTTTTTGAAGCAAAATAAAAAGACAATCTCTTTTAGGTAAGCTTTTAAAATTACGGGGTCTAAAATATTCATGATTCTTTTGAGTGTATAGGCTGTAAACATAAATCCTACATCTGCAGCTGCTCTTTCCATACCTTTTTTGGTCACTACATAGCCTAAAGCCCCTGTAGCGTTTTATTGTGCCGTATGGGTGTTCAACTATGGCTTGTCTGCACCTATATAGTGGTATGTTTTGTTCTAGTTTTTGCTTGTTTGCTTCGTAATATTGCTGGTGGTCTGACCGTGAGATTAGTTTACCGGTTTTAGACTTTGTGCATAATGATTTTACCTTACAGCTTAGGCATGCTTTAGTTTTGTATTGCTTAAATTTTGTACGGGTTCTAGTGTTTGTGTGCCAACTTTGGTTTGTGGTTAATTCTTGTCCTTGTTGGCAGATATATAAATCTTTTTCAGTGCTATAACTAAAGTGTTGTACGTTATATGCTTCACTAGGTGCTCTTGAAGTACTGGCTAAGTCTGGGGCTGATACAATGGCGTTAACGCCAAGTTCTAAAGCTGTTTTTAGTTCCGAACCTGTGTGATAGCCTTTGTCGTAAAGGGCTGTAAATTTATTATGCCCTATAATTTCAACGGCTCTTTTAAGCATTGGACCCATTGCTTTTGCATCATTTCGGTTTGTTGTTAAGTAATCAATTGGGATATTATAGTCAGCATCTACTGTGGTTTGCACATTATAACACACCTCGGTTATTCCATTTCTGATGATGATATTTCTGCTATCTGGATCTGAAGTGGGTCCCGATTTCTATGACAATACCAAGCAATGATCGTATAATTTATTTTGTTTAATACATGCAAACAGTCTATTTATTATTTTATTTCGAACGGCATTAATCACGGACATCTTATGCTTTCCTTCAGCTACTTTCTTTAAATAGTACTGTCTTATTTCACCATGATATCTAATTGAACTTAAGGCTGCTAAATGTAATAGTTTTTTCCTTTTTATTTTTCAAGTATATAATAACCGATAATTGGTTTCCTGTAAAAGCATATTTCACCTTCCCATTTATATCCTTTCCAAATTAAATTTTCTTGATTTTTATAATACCATTTTTGAAGGGCAATTTTAAATTTTTTTCTATTGGATAAATCGTTCAAGTGCTGCCAATATGAACAGTACCCACAACCAGTTGAGTCATATGGAATGCCAAGAATTTCGAAAGTTGGAATGTCTTTAATAATTTCTTTTAAAACTTCATAGGCAATATCTCCAAGAGTGTAATTTCCGCCAAAATATTGAATTGTAACAGTAGTTGTTGTTGTGTCATCAATGTGCTCAATTAGATATGGAATTGCTTTATCCTTCAATCTTACAATTCTCCAGTATAATGCATTCGAATCCAAAACTTGCGTTTTTTGAACTAAGCAATGGGGTAAATTCTCAATAAAGCACAAGCTGTCAACAAGAGTTGCCTCATTTTTCTGTGCAAAATTAAGATATGGGAAAAGGAATAATACTAGAGCAATTTTTTTCATTTTAATGGCAGCTATTTTTTTATTAAAAGTTGATTATATGAATCAAGAAATCAATATTAAGAACGTTTTGCTTAACTATTTATTTCGTATCTCTGTGTTTTCTTGGAATATTTATAAATAGATGGAATTATATAAGATGTGTCAAATTTTGTGATACTATTATTTAAACTATAAGTTGCAATGCCGTAGTATTCAGTATCGCTTTCTTTTACAGTTTCCAAAGAAAGTATGTCGGTTGCCGAAAAGACTAAGCGGTTTTCATGGAACAAAAAATATTGATAGGGTAACGATTGAACAGTAAATAACTCTGCTGTCTGCTTTGGTCCAATATTAATATTTTCAATTGCTATACGGTTACTTACATTGTCAGTTAAATTTCTGTCATCAAGCGAGAAACTATGTAGGTCATAATCTGTTTTATTTGCTATTAGTTTAATTTTTTCATAATCTAAGTTATTTACAGACACTATTTTTTCAATAAAGGAACTACCGTTAAATACAACTTTGGTCTTAGTTCCCCCCCTAGTTTCATAAGTAAATGAATAATAATTAAAATTAGACTCAACTGAACGTGTTAAATTAAATCCACAAGCCTCATAAACGACTTGATATTTTCCTTTTTCCTTTTTAAAAATTTGGATATTTAAGCCGCAAGAACCACTAGAGGCTCCACATACCACTTCTGAAGCAAAAGCAAAACATTTATAATTCTCAAACACATTGAGGTCAAAATAACAGGTATTTAGTTCAGTAAACTCATGTTCATATACCATGTCACATAAGGATAATACTATTTGTTGGTATTTATCATTAACAGCATTTTTACTCATCTTTTCCTTATGAAGGATTGTTAAGTTTTTTTCTTTGTTGAGGGACTGAGTACTTTGACTGCAAGAACATATTAAAATAAACGCCAGAAATAAATAATTTAATATTTTCATAATTACATATAACGTGAGTCTGCGCAGAAACTCCCTTTCGTTTTTGAAATTAGCCAATATTTAATAATTTCAGTCACTATAAGGGCATTAAATTTAATTGGTTTTCTGTTTCTATAAATTTATAATTGTCTTTCTTTGAGTTCTGATAGTCTATTTTTAATTCAATATTTTGCCTTTCATCCTCATTATCGGCTTGGGTTATGGCCTGCTCATATTCTTGTATTTTAGAATCGATATAATCAATATGCCTGTCTATTTTCTTTTGGTTAAAATTGTTTTTAGCCGCATTCTGTGCTCTTATTTTAAATGAGAAAGATTTGGTAAAAAATCAAGAGGCGCTCAAATATTATTTGTAATTACAATAATTAATAGCACATTTGTCGTCATTATTAACATTCGCAATTAAGTTGATAGTTAATAGATCATAAACATTTAAATGAGTAAAACAGGTTCTCTACTAACTTTAGAAACAGTTAAAAGACTATTTTATCTGTTATGGGTACTGTTCATTGTTTATTTGATCATTTTATATATCCAAAATCCGAAAATTGCAACACCTGAATACATTAGAGATTTCGTTGGTGCTTGGCAAAGTGAAATGATGTTAATATATATTGCCTTAACACTCATAAGGGGTTTTTTTTTAGTCCCTAGCACACCGTTTGTAATTGGCGGTGCCATGCTATTTCCCGATCAATTATTTCTGGTGCTAGTCATCTCTATGATAGGTATTATGCTATCAGCTACTGCGCTTTACTATTTTGCGGACTTGTTAGGATTTAGCAAATATCTAGAGAAGAAACACCCTAGGGGTGTTGAAAAGTGGACTAGTAGATTAAGAAGCCCGAAGGCAACATTTTTGGTTTTAGGGTGGTCGTTCTTTCCTTTAGTCCCGACAGATCTAATATGTTATGTAGCAGGAATTGTCAAAATGCCCTTTAAGTATATGCTAACAGGTGTTTTCGTTGGTGAACTGATCTTAGTGACATTCTATCTTTACTTTAGCTCAGTAAATTCATTCATATAAAACTTTGAAGTTTTATTTTTCCTAAATAATAGGATTCTCTTATGTAACTTCTGTTACAGTTCAATCACTTATTAAGTAGTAATTTAGAGTAAACTAAAAACTACTAACATGAAAGCAAAAAAAATAATGATCGGAATTGCATTTTTAACTTTAGGATTGAGTATGACAACAATTAGCTCATGTAATAAACAAGACAATTTGTCAACTGAAGAAATAGCTGATTTAAAGTATTTACGTGAAGAAGAGAAACTAGCAAGAGATGTTTATTTGCATGCTTTTGATGTCTATGAAAAAACCATTTTTCAAAACATCTCTTCAAGTGAGCAATCACACATGGATAGAATGCTTGTTTTGTTGAACACATATCATATTTCAGATCCTGCATCAACAGAAATTGGCATTTTCAATAATGAAGAATTACAAGATTTATATAATGCATTGATTGAAAAAACGGATTCGTCTTTGTTAGATGCACTTATTGTTGGGGCAACAATTGAAGATGTTGATATTTTTGACATTGACGCTTTTATTTCCAGAGCAAAACACCAAGATATTTTGGACACCTATGAGATTCTTAAATGTGGATCCAATAACCACATGAGGGCATTTTCTAGTAAACTTGAAGCTTTAGGCTATGTTTTTACACCTCAATTTCTTAGTCTTGCTCAGTACAACGAAATATTAGCTGGTGAGCATGGTAGTTGTGAGCATTAGAAGAATATCTGAGTAATATTGTTAGTAATATTCTACTTCAGCTCTTTGACACAAGGTTAGAAGATTTATTAATACTGATTTTTAAGATAAAACACACCCCACAATCCAACATTTTCTATCTCAAAAAAAAGCACCAGCTATAATTCCAGTGCTAGTGCTTTTCAATTAATATATTTTGATATAACTGGTTAATGTCTAACATTGAAATTCAATACGAGAAAGTAAGCGTTGAATTTGTGGTACAACTACCAGCTGTTGTAGTCCACTCAACAAAATACCTTGTAGTACCAATTCCGCATTGATATGAAGAATTAGTACCACCTGTTACAGGACTCCAAGTTGCAGTAACTTGAGATCCATCATCATTAGCTGTTACACAACTACTAGAACTTGCTATAATCTCAACATCACAATAGTAATACGTTCCTGTACCACTAAAAGGATATACAAGAGTTGTACCTGAATTAGCGGCTACATTGTACGTATCTGATACACCTATACCGCTTGAGTTGGCAGCAGTGAGAACAACTTGAAAAGTGTGACTGGTATTGTTAACAAGGTATGGAAAAGCAGATATTAACAAGAATTACAATTACTTTCCAGTAAGGAATTGATATTCTGGTCCAGAAATCAAGTTTTGGGGTGACAAAAAGACTAAACAAATTAAGTGGACAATTCAAAGGTGAATTCTTTCGTATAAACTCAACTGAATTCTAAAATAACATTTCCAATTAAGCACATTGAACACAAGTGCCAATCACTTGAATTTCAACTTTATCAATTTTGTAGCCAGTTAAATTAAGTTTTGGAGGACATGGAATATCAACACAAAATACCTCATTACACTCACTACAGTGAAAATGAACATGATCATGATTGTGCAGGTCATTATTCTCAACGCAATCATCACTGCAAAGGGCCAATTTTTTCTCGCGATTAGCGAAAGTTATTTCATGAATAAGCCCTTTTTTCTTGAATAATTTTAAGGTTCTGTATAACGTTATTCGATCAAAACTTTCTAACTCATTTTCAATAAAATTGACACTAATTGCAGAATTATTATTCTTAAAAATGTCATAAACTGTTTGACGAAATTTAGTAACCCTTAAATTTTTAAGCTTAAACAAATTATCCATACCTTCAAAGTTGATAAAAAAATGCTTATTTGCAACATTATTGCAAATATATTTTTAATATTGCAACATTATTGCATTTAATATGTTTATTCGGATTTTAGTATTGGTCATTGTTCAACATTTTTCTTTTTGCTTTTCACAAGAGGTGATTGGGAAAGTTATTAGCCTAGAAAATAAAGAAGGTATTCCTTACGCTAAATTAAATTTTATTGACCATGGAACGATTGCTCTGACTGATTCATTAGGCCAGTATTCTATATCAAACCTGCCCTTAGGAAGGCATCAGGTTATTGTTTCAGCAGATGGATATAAGACTTTCAACACAGCTATGTATATTCATCCAGATTCATCACTAATTCTTCAGTTACAACCTTTGCATCATGAATTAGACATGGTTATTGTCAGCAATAATGGCTATTTGAGTAGAGAAAGCATTACAAATGTTGAATCGGTTCGTTTAACTGATTTAAGTCAAATTAAGCAAACAACACTTGGTCAAAGCATTGCTGAGATTCCAGGCGTCTACCAAACAAGTATTGGAACTGGAGTCAGTAAACCTGTTATTCGGGGTTTATCTGGAAGTAGTGTTGTAACCTATATTAATGGATTACGAATTCAAAATCAACAATGGGGAAATGATCATGGTCTACCTATCACTTCTATTGGAATTGGAAGCGTAGAAGTCATTAAAGGTCCTGCTTCATTGTTATATGGCGCAGACGCCTTAGGCGGTGTCATTTATTTTGTTGATGAACCATATGAAGAAAATGGGAAAATTTCCGGTTTTGTTTCTACTCAATTAGAATCTAATAATCTGGGGACATCAAACCAAGGTGGTTTTAAGTATTCAAAAGAAAACTTCCGTGTGAATCTATATGGAGGTTATGATAATTTTGCAGATTTTAAAGTACCTTCTGGAGAGCAGGCGCTAAACTCACGATTTAATCAAAGTTCAGCTAAACTTTCAGTGGGTTATTCGAAAAAAAAATGGGTAACCAATTTAAGATATAATTTTTATCATGGTAGAATCGGATTGCCTGGACACACTCATGATTCTCTTCCTAACCCCTCCTCTTTTCTTACTCAAAATCAAAATCGAGATCAAAGTGTACCTGCTCAGGAGATCAACAACCACTTTATTTCTTTGGAGAATAAATTCTTTCTTGGCAAACAGGAATTATATTTAACATTAGGCAACACAAATAACAGTCTGAAGGAATATGAAGAAAAATTTTTCTTTCCAGATATCGTTATTAATCTTAATAATAGCTTGTATAATTTCAAATGGCGTTCTAAAATCAATAAGAAATTAGAAACTATAATTGGATCTCAGGGGATGTATCAGGTTAGCATGAATGGTGAAGAAGCTGTTGAAACTCTAATTCCTGATAGTAAAACATTAGACTTGGGATTATACGCTTTAGCAAAATACAAATTGCAAAGGTTTAATTTTCTAGCAGGTTTTCGGGTAGATAAACGACAAATCAATACTTATGAAAATTTTTTCGCTAGACATTATCTTGGTCTAAATTATTCCGCAGGCTTTGCTCGATTGGGAGAAATTTCAACGACAAGATTTAATATTTCTAGCGGTTTCAGAGCGCCAAATACGTCCGAACTTTTATCCAATGGTGTTCATCATGGTGCACTTCGATATGAATTGGGAAATACATCTCTTAAGACAGAGAAAGCTATCCAATTGGACGGTAGCTATGCCCTACACTTTGATGACTTAGAACTAATACTAAATCCATTTTATAATAGAATTCAGGATTATATTTATCTTGAACAAGCTGACACCATTATTGATAATTTTCAAGTTTATAACTATGTACAAGCGAATTTTGCCCAGTTGTTCGGATTTGATTTAGGATTTCATTACCACCCTCACAAAGCGCATTGGTTACATATTGAAAGTTCACTTTCCAATGTTTTTGCCGAAGATGAGAATAAGAACCCCTTACCGCTCATTCCTCAAACGAGAATCAATACTAGACTGATGTTTGAATTAAAGTCGAAATCTAAGTTTAAAGTGCAGAAGGCAATTATTCAATATCAGTATTTTTTCAAACAAAATAGATTGGGGATTTTCGAAACAGAAACATCAGACTTTCATCTATTAAACATTGGTTTAAATATGGTTTATCAGTCAAAACAGCCGTTATACATTTCTGTAGGCCTTAGAAATGCATTAAATGTCGAATTCATAGATCATTTATCTCAAATAAAGACATTGGGAATTCCCAATCCAGGCATAAATGCCTACTTATCATTAAAATATCAATTTAATAAACAATTAAAAAAATGAAAAAAATAACAATTGCAGTTATTGTATTAGGAAGTATCAGTTTTACATCTTGCAAAAAATGTGCAGATTGTCATTATGATGATGCCAATGGAAACGAAGTAGAAATTGGTGAGTTTTGTGATGACGACCTAAAAAATGCAGAAGAAAACGGCTATCAATTGAATGATACTACTTTAGTAACCCTTCATTGTGAAGCACATTAGTTGGGTAACGATTCTGAAATACATAATTACCCAATTAAAAATTGAAGCTTCCAAATCTTACTAACGCATTGAGATTTTTATTTTCTAAAACTGTTATTTAAGAATCAATTAAAATATAACTGTTTTGTAATTAACCTACTCAGGAAAAGGATTAGAATAGATTGGATTATTCACCAATTCATGATCGGTTAATGTTTTCAAAAAAGCAATTAGAGCTGCTTTTTCAGCTGGGGTGAAATTAAATTGTTTAGGTGGACCACCTGTTGTACCATCAATTGCTAAACGGTCATCTAAAAAAGGATGTGCCTGTATATCTGTAGAATAAAAATCTATCACTTCTTCTAAGGTTTGAAATCTACCATCATGCATATAAGGTGCTGTTAATTCAATATTTCGTAAAGTCACCGTTTTGAAATTACCATGATCTTCTGGATTCCCATTAACACCACCCTTCCCAGGATCAGTATAAGTTAAATCCAACCCATTAATTTCATTGGTTACCCCACCAAAGTTTTGCGTAGTGTGACAATTATTACAATTGAAGCTCCCATTAAAATACATGTCCATACCCATGGTTTCTTCGGCTGTGAAATCTGCAAAATTATTATTGAAACCCTGATCATATTTTGACTTAAATGATCTAATGGATTGTAAAAATTGAGAAAGCGCTCTAGCAATTCGATTTGAAGTAATGACTGAATCGCCAAAAGCAGCTTCAAAAAGAGGAGCATAATAAGTCAATTGTCCCAATTTTTCTTCCAAATCAACTAAATCCATTCCCATTTCAATGGGGTCTTGAATTGGCATTAATACTTGCTGTTCAAGCGACAAAGCGCGTTCATCCCAAAAAAATCGTCTTTGATAATTGGTATTAACGATTGCCATTGAGTTTCGACCCGTAAAACCACCATCAAATCCTAAACTGAAAGCTAAGCCGTCACTAAAACCTTTGTCCTGATGGTGACAAGTTGCGCAAGAAACCGTGTTATTTGCTGATAGGTTTCTGTCATAAAATAAAACTCTTCCTAAAGTGGCGCCTTCATTTGTAATTTGATTACTTCCATTTAATGTGTTAATTAAATTGAGCAATTGGTCATCATCAAAATGTTGTGGGTAAGTAATTGATGCATAATCATGATACACTGATGGTAAGGTAGGCAGGTAGAGCGTTGCACTGTCAATTACTTCAGTAGTATCAGTTGGTACTGGTTCTACATAAGGTTCAATGATGTCGTCCTTACGACAACTCAACAGGATTGTAGCAATCAAAAACAATATGACAAACGCGCCTCTATTCATGAGTTACAAGATACGAAGAAATGCGATTTTATCACAATCATTTTTTCCTTAATCTAAAACTCAATTTAAATTTTCTTCTTCTAGCACCAAATTATAATATCCTCTATTCCATTTTTCTATTGTTGTAATGAGTGATTCTTTGTCTAATTTTGATTTTGCCCAAAGAAAGAAAATCTGGTAATTATCTGAGTAAACTACACCGTCAGTCCGGTCAACCCTGTTGGCAACAACAACATCAATAATAATAGAACAGAGCTCATTTAGAGTAATCTTTTGATGAGCATAGTTTTTGCATGCTTGCAAAAAGATAAATTGGAACTTGTTTTCATCAGTAAAATCAACAAAATGTTTTTGTAAAGCATTTAAATTATATATTAACAAACCAATATCTCCCCTATCAATATTGCCAATTAGACTTTGAAATACAGACTGTTCGAACAGTTCATTTGACATGAATTTCCTTTCTTCATTTAACACAATATTAATGTATTTTCTAAATTTTTTGTTATCACCCAAAATAAAATAAGCATAGAACAATGAAAACGAGATGCTTAATAAAATCTTTTTAGGTAATACTGACGACCATTTGGGCAAAGATGATTCCACTGTCGTTACTTCACTTTTTAACAAGTCCAATTCCCCAAGTAAACTATAACTCATTAATTTAAAAATGACGACTACAAAAGAGTATAAATCTAATCTTTTAGGATTATTTTTGTCAAGATTTTTTATACTCTCGTCGTACTTCTTAAAAAGAATTTTAATCTCTTTGAAGTCGCCATATCTAAAACAACTTTCTAAATGCGCTTTACCGATCTCATCAATTTCAGAAAGATCTAAAGCCTCCTTTGATCCAATCATCATCTCTGAAGTGATTTTATAGCAACTTTCATATTCTCTTTTTTGTAAATAGTAAATGATTAAGGTACGGTTATAATAATAGGTTGTTCTGAACGATACCGAATTAGAGTCTGGATTTAACCTTCTGAAATCTTTAGGCATGAGAAGGGATTTAAAATCTTGTTTAGGTTTTAAAAATGACTGAAATTGATCAATTGTCTTTAAAAGAATACCTTGATTAACAACCGCAATATTCATTTTGTTTTCAAGATCTTGACTCTCCTCTTCACTATATACTTCTACATTTAAGTTTATTCTTTTTTTCCAACTAATAACTTCAATTAATAAACCATATCGCTCATATTTTTTTGCTAATAATTCTGCCTTGGTTGCCTCATTCCAGGCTTCCTTAATCATGAATTTATGATAGAGCGTTTCTGTTCGAAGTAAAAAATGAAAAATCTCTGATTCTGGATTGTCATCTTTTTTAATCAAAGATTCCAGAATAATATCATACAAATACTTCCTTGTTTGAATGGTGGTATTTGATTTTTTTTCATGTACTGCTACTTTGCTATTACTATTGCTAGACAACGAATTGAATAGTTTATAGTATTCTGACGATTCATTTTTTTTTGCTGCCAAACTAAACGAACGTCTTTCGCCTCTTGTTAGAGACAGAATTAATTTTTCCAATGAACCCTTCATCAATTAATAGTTTAATAAGGTTCTTCAAATTATAATTTGATCAACAGCATTTTCCATGACGCCTCTATTGTAGAAATGACACATACACTAATTGAAAACAAATTTTATGGTTGACTATCACCTTTGATTCCCTTGTAAGATAAGCAATTAATTTTAAGAATAAAACTTATTTGCTTAAAAAAAACAAGGACTGCCCAACGTTATGGGCAGTCCTCTACTATTTATATTAACTCAAAATTATTTTTTATGTTTTAATAATCCGAGCGCTTTTTGAAAACCTACTAGAGGTTATTTCGACCGTGTAAATACCGGCATCCAAATCTGTCATGTCGATAGTGTAATTATCAGTATTGTTGACATCATTTCTGAATACAACTTTACCTTGTGCATCATATACTGAGATTAATGCATTGCCTTCAACATTTAATCCAGAGATAGTTAATACATCAAGCACTGGGTTAGGATATACTTCTAATGCTGTTGCATCATTGTCTTCAAGTCCTAAACAGTCACTATGCAAGTTGACATATAAGGTAGCTGTATCAGCTGGACAAACTCCGTTTCCAGCAACAATGTACCAGAATGGGTATGTACCATACTGTACACCATAAGAATCGAATATACCGCTTGATAGGTCATAAACACCATTAGGATCAACCCAATCACCACCAAACTGCAATATGCCATTTAGATGAGTAATCAAGTGAATATCTTCCGTATTACATGAGGCATACGTACCATCCTGACCTGCAGAAGGTGATGCAACCGCTTCAATAGTTGTAGAAACTGTATCAGCACCACAAACATTGGCAATCACATAATCAAATGAATATGTACCAGGTGCTAAACTAATCATACTTGATGATCCAGGTGTTGAGAAATTAGGATTCGTTACACTTGGGTTATACCATGTACCTGTAGTTGAACCGTACTGGTCAATAGATCCAAATAAATCAAAGTCTGTACCATCACCACAAACTGAAAGTGGCGTTGCAATACCTGCATCAGTTGCTGGAATATCAGTAACTGAGATTCCAAATGTGCCTGGTCCCGGAGGTCCCCAAGTAACTATTGTGTTATTTTCCCATGAATCTTCTAAATGGTCAACCATAACATAGTATTGTTGTCCTGGATTCAAGTCACATAACAAGACTAATGATCCTCTTGGTGCATTGTTTGGTGGGTTAATACCGTTCACCGCTTGAGAAGTTCCATAAGTATTCGCACCTAATAAATTAAAGTTACTATAGATACCACAGTCACCTGTTTCATAAACTGCTATTTCTGTTCTTTGATTAGCATTTTGAGTAATATCATTCATTGTAGAAACTTCAACCTTACCAGAGGCAGGTGCTTTGAATCTAAACCATACTGGTGCATTAGCTCCAGCTTGAACTAAACTACCATTCTGATGTTTATACCAGTTCATTTGACTGTGTGTATTATTAATTGGTGGTTCAATATTTTGTTCCCCATTTAAAGTTCCCCCTACATTAGTATGTAAGTTAACATTACCATCCACTAATAATTCAACCGCACCACAAGGGTCATCATTTGCAAGTAGTGTAGTGAAGAAATAAGGACCCGTCCATAAAGACGCTCCATCTAATCCACCACAATCTGCTTGAACCCAAAATTCATATGGTGCAGCAATATTTAAACCAGTAGCATAAAGATCACTTGAGCCTGATACTGAACCTGAACCTAATTCAGTTCCTGTGCCAGGTGTAAATCCTGGTACACCCCACTCAACATTCCACATTGTTTCATTGGCACCTGCTTGCCAATCTAAAGTAGCAGCAGTATTGGTAATATTAAAGGCATCTAAAGTTGAGACGTTTACTGCAGGACAGGCTGCTAAGGTAGAAAAGCAGTAAGGTCCAGCCCAAATAGAACTTGAATCAATTGAAGCCCCACAACGCGCTCTTACATAATAACAGTAATCTTCATCTGGTGTTAAACCAGTCAACATTACATTGTTAGCCAGTACAATTGAAGCTGTTCCAGCGCCTTGCGCGAATCCATCAATTCCCCATTCAATTTCCCATTCAAAAGCAGAACCACTAGGTGCCCAGTTAATCACAGCTGAAATTGTTGTAATACTGTTTACGCTCAGTCCAACAGGCTCAGGACAATATGTGTCTGTAGTGAAGCAAAATGGTCCAATATAATTAGAAGTAGAATCAGGTGTTGATCCACAAACCGCCTTTAAGAAATAACAGTATTCTGTATCTGGTACTAAACCAGTTAATGTAAATGGATTAGAATTAGCCGTTACGATTGTACCATTTCCTAAAGAGAAATTCGGTGCACCATACTGAACTAACCATTCTGTTTCTGTTCCGCCTGCTAACCAAGTTAAATCATATGCAAACGGATCAGCATTTGGAGTCCCACCTAAATTAGAAGGCTCAGGACAAACACAATCTGTTGAAAAAATAATTGGTCCAGCCCAGAATGAATACTCAACAGGGTTATAATTTGTACAAACTGAACGCACATACCAGTGATAATCTGTACAAGATGCTAAATTTTGAATTAAAGCACTAGATTGATTTTGAGTGGAATTTGTGCCATTACCAATAATAGTACCAGCTGTCCCATAATTAATTTCCCATTGTGTTTCCATAAATCCTGGATCCCAATCTAATAGTGCATCTACGAAACCTTGGGTTGTTGTGATATTTTCAGGTCCTGGACATAAAGGTAACGTTGTAAAAGAATATGGTCCAACAAAACAACCTGTACCAGCAATAGCAATATAATAATCGTAAGTAGTTGCTGCATTAAGTCCAGTTATATTTAAAACTGGACCACCTGTTGAATCAACAAATACATTGGTTCCAGAACCTAAACTAAATCCACTTGCACCCCATTGAATATCCCAGCCTGGCTCTAAAGCCACAGGATTCCAAGAAATGATACCATTGTTAATGAATTCAGAACTGTTTACTGCGGTAACACCACCAGCAAGCGTATAATCTAAAGTCCATTCAAATGGCACTGCGCCTTGAGCCCATCTATCATCCCATTCAATATAATAAGTAACTCCACCAGTAACCGCTAGGTTATTAACCACTGATGAAAAGTTAGGGTTAATTCCACCGTCATCATCAAAGTCTTCACAAACTAAATTGGAACAATCTCCAGAAAAGATAGACAACCGTGAATCTAAGCTCCCATTTACAGGGTAATCTGAACTAACAGTCATTACCCCATCACAAATTGGTGTAAAGGAATACCAGTCGGCATTTGCCCCTCCATTGCCAAAACAGCCATATAAAACACCTCCGCCACTTGAAGGTCCGTCAGCATTATGTACTCCAGGGTTAACCGCAACTGCGTCAGCACAAGTTTCTCCTTGTGAGAACCCAGTACTTACCCCTAGAAACATTAAACTAAATAATAAGTAAAATTTTTTCATGTTTAATAATTTTTTTATTAATAATTAAGTAGATATGACCAAAACTACGTATAAAGAATATATAACGTTTGGTAGCAAAAAGTGTTTTTTTTTAAACAATTAGAATTAAATACTTTAAAAGATAGTTATAATTATCTGATTTTATGTATATTATAAATGCAATAGTTATGTTTATAACACATGGAATAATAATAATATTTCAGCCAACTGTGAAAATTACATTAAGCAATATCCAGCTATTTTAATGAAAATATATAATCAATTTTATGAATCATTCGGGCCAAAACTATACAGGATTGATCATTAGAACCTGTCATGCTTTAGTGTCCACTCTTATGTAAAAAAAAATGGATTAAGCTGCGGATTAGTTTACAATTATTAATTCAGGAATAGCACAACTATACAAGACTTCACATGAAAATCTCATCAGATAATACTTCTTAGAAAGGCTAGAGTAAAAAAAGGTTTGTTATACTAAGGGACTATTTGTTCTGAATTGTACCATGTCGCACTCTTCCATCCCAATCTTTTACCATATCTGGATTTGCAGCTACCACCTCATCAAAACATTTCCCCAAATAAAAGCGGTCAGTTTTTTCGTTGAACTTAATTCTTACCGTTTTTGCTTTCCCTCTTTTAAATTCTGCATAGTTTTCAGCCGGAACCAATACGTTCATTAGCGTTTCATCCGTTCTACTTGTTCTAGTAGATACCAAATAATATCTGTCAACCTTTATTTTGTCATATGCTTTTTCATACTGAACTAGAACCAATTCTTGACCTTTTAATTCTTTCACCCTTTGGTCAACAATAATATTATCTTTTTTTTTATAAGTCAGTGGAATATTCTGCTTACAATGCTCCAGTTTTGATTCACCATCAAATAGTTCAATATTTTCAGGGCTTATAGATAGTGCCATAAGGCCAATCAATACAATAGCTAAAAAATTCCTTTTCATGGTCATGCGTTTTATTTTATGGAATAAATATAATCAAATAGTTTTTCTCGTGAATGATATCTCGCTATTAATTCTTTTGACAATTATTGCAATAAGACTCACTACATTATCGTACTTATAGTCATAATTTACCTATGAAAAGAAGAAAATTTATAAAAAGAGGTTTGCTTGGCGCCACTGGATTAGGATTATTGTCAGGGATTTACGCGTAGCAAATTGAGCCTTTTTATGGCAAGTCCGCTTTAATGTCAGACCAGAGATAACAGTATTTAAATTGGAACAAGTTTGAAACCTCTGACAAGATCTGTCAATCTTATAATATAAATTTGAACAAATATTATAATCAAGACTTATGAAATACGAATGGCGGAAACAAGACAAAACAATCTACTTACCGAAAAATAAACCTGAATTCATTGATGTTCCATCATTTAACTTTTTAACTATTGAAGGGGAAGGCAATCCTAATGGGTCTGATTTCCAAAACTATATCCAAGCATTATATGCACTCTCCTACACCATTAAAATGACCTTGAAAAAAGGAAATTCTATGAAGAATTATCAAGATTATACAGTGTTTCCATTAGAAGGTGTCTGGGACATCAACGATAAAGCTAAAAAGCACTATACTGGCACGCTAAACAAAGATGATTTAGTTTTTAAATTGATGATTCGTCAACCCAATTTTATGACTTTAGAATACTTTGAAGAAATGCAACAGGCTGCCATAGAAAAAAAACAATTGCCTTTGCTAAGTCATGTTAATTTTGAAGTCATTACTGAAGGGCCTTCTGTTCAAATGCTTCATATAGGGCCATATGATGATGAACCTGAAAGTTTTCAAAAAATGGAAACCTTTGCTGTTGAACAAGGTTATCAAAGCGTATCAAAAATTCACCGAGAAATTTATTTGTCTGATTTCAGAAAAGTCGCGCCTGAAAAATTGAAGACTGTTTTAAGGTTTGGAGTTAAGTAATATCTAGAACATGACATATGCCTCTATTCACATACGCTTATTGAATTATATAATTAGCAAGGTCATGGTGAAAATTTTTACACAGACTTTACATTGTTTTACATTAATATTTTGTTCAATTAGCAAACAACTTATAATTTAGTGGAAAACCATCTCAACATGAATAGAAATATATTGTTAGTTATTGTTTTATTGGCAGTGGTAGGATTTACAGCTTTTGGATTTATTAATAAATCTGAAATTACGACAAAAGAAGCAAAATCTGTAATCGAGGATCAAAGTACAAATATTCCTCAAATTTTAGACAATTTTAATGATATTTATCGAGATGAATATGGACTTGTGTATAGGATTCGTGGCAATTATAATCGTCATTTAACTGAAGATAAAATTAAGCTGGTAAACTCTGTTATTGACTTTGTAGAATATTACCCAAGTAATTGGATAGAAGAATATACGTCAGTTGAACTATCAGCCGTAACTGAGGACGAAACCACTTCAGTCATAGGAGCTAATGAGAACCTGACAAGTGCACAAAAAGACATAATTAACACAGCAAAAGTTGGGACTAAGATTGAAGTAAAAATTTTGTATAAATCTAAAAATGCGATTACTAGTGAACTCATGGATGAAACCATGAATTTTACCGTAACTGTTGTTCCTGAAAAGGAAGCTTTTTTTATTGGTGGATATGACAAGATGATGGATTATTTAACGGATAATAATCTAGATGAAGCCACAGCTAAAGGACTGACTAATACTCAACAAGCATCTGTACTATTTACAATCAATAAAGAAGGGCGAACGGAAAATATTCGTTTGATTCAAACTTCTGGTCATTCAAAAGCTGATGAATTATTCATTCGATTGATCGACGAAATGCCATCATGGCAACCAGCCGAAAACAAAGGTATAAAAGTCAAACAAGAATTTTTATTTACAATTGGGCAAGACGGCTGCTAAAAGCCTACTAAATTTATGAATGAGATCAGTTCACAATTAACTTATAACCCACACCTCGGATATTAATAATCCTAAGATTGTCATCAGAGGCTAATTTTTTACGAAGCTTTGAGATAAACACATCCAATGTTCTGCCAATATAGTCGCCTTCATCTCCCCATACCATTTGCAATATCACATCACGTTCTAAAGTAGTATTGGCGGACTGGTGAAGCAATACTAATAGGTCTGCTTCTTTGCTAGTTAATTCTATTACATTGTCCTCAATGGATAAAGCCATGTTCTTTTTATCGAATTGGTATTGTCCAATTGAAATTAAATCTGAATTTGAACTTGGTTCTGGTTTTGGTTTTCTTGAAAATAGAATGAATCCTAAAACAGCTAAAATGATGACTAACCACAGGTATAATTTACCATTGGATTGGTCAGCAATAGACAATTGATCCTCATCATGTGTACTCATTTGGATTTGTTCTGTAATTGAAATACCTGGTTTTAAAATGGTTATAAATACTTCATAACAACCAAGAGGTTGATCTCTCGTCTGACAGGCAACCAAATCACTATTAGATAAGAATCTAACCTCATAACTATAAACAATTTGATGGCTATCACATTGTTCTACCTCAACTAAGTAATCGTCAGCAATTCCGGTTAATTTAATCACCTCATCAACTATACTGACGATCCGATTTGGAAAAAACTGAAAATCAGATTCAAATTCTATTTTGTATCGATCTTCTATTTTTTTGATTGGTAAAACCAAAGAGGTACTATCTCCTGTAGCCAATAAAATTTTATGACCAATGGTTCGCATTGCAGTAATGATATGACTCTCGTTAACGTCCTCTGCTTTTGCATGACTTTTTGACGGTAACAATATCAAGGCAATCATCAAACTAAAAGAAATATAAACTAATCGTAAGTGCATGACACAAATTTAAACTAATCTAAGGCGATTTGAAACGTTTTTTTTGGCATTTTACATTAATTTACATTTATTTAGACTTTACTTTAGGGATAAAAATGAAACTCTATCTTTGAAAAATACATTTCAGGTGTTTAACAAATGACTCAAATCTCAAAAGCGCTTCATAAGACGGATTTTAAAAAAATTGAACAATTAGCAAAAGCCATTTTTCATGAAGTCTATGATACTTATATTCCTGCTGATCATGTTGATTTTTACTTGAATACTTTTCAGACTTCAGTAGCAATACAGCAGCAAATTGAATCAGATCATTATCATTATTTTTTACTGTACTACCTAGATAAACCTGTAGGCTATTTTGGTCTTAAAATTCAAGACCTTGTTCTGGTACTAAGTAAACTTTATATTCTAAAGTCCCAGCGAGGTAAATCTATTGGACATACAGCTATGAAATATATTGAAAACTTTGCAAAAAAGCACCACATAAACAAGATTGAATTATTGGTAAATGTTAAAAACAAGACCTCAATAGATTTTTATAAAAGTCACAGTTTTGAAATTCTCACGACTGTAGCTACAGCTTATGACAACGGTCATCAAGAACATGATTATTTGATGGTTAAATCACTCTAAAAAGTATAGTTATCTTCTTTTTTTCTAAATTTGTGAGTTGATTATGAAAAAAACACCACTGATTGCACTTGTCTGTTTTACTTTAAATGTCACCTCTGCTCAAGAAAATGCTATAAAATTACCCATTACCATTCATGATGGATATGGGCCTTTCTATTCAGGGTTTGGCGCAATCACTAAATATGAAGAGAGTCAGACTGAAGATGCCAAAAAAATGCGCTTAAAAATCAGTCAATTACCTCAAGGATTAACCGATATCACTACAGGAGAAATTGAAAGCAATTATTACCAATCTATGTATCTCGAATATATTAATGGGAACCTAGATACCACTGAATTTGAATCCCTCAAGTTAGATATGAATTGGTCGCCTGACAGTTTAGGCTATTCTAAATTACCCGTTAAAACTAAAATTGCATTTGCTATAGGCAAGAACGCAGATGGGGAATCTCAAATGGTTCTTGATGCCAATAACAATTTAGACCTAAGTGATGACCCTATATTTAAATCTCCACAAAAGGCGCAAAACGGCACTATTAATGACGCTGAGTACCTTAAGGAATATGGTGTGAGCGTTAAATACGAATATGTCAAAAATGGTCTAATTGTACAAGATGAGGTTACACTACTACTTAACTTTTTTGAATCATTTAACCTTTACCTTGCTAGTTTTGCGCAATATGCCACGGCTGAACTTGGGGAGACCACTATTGCCATCAATTCATCTAATTCAGTTAATTTATCCTATAATAATGTGAACATCATGGTCTATACTGATAGCATGAAAAATGGTTCAAAGACCGATCATGAAAAGATTATTCGGGAAGAGGAATATATTGAAATTGAAGGGCAACTCTACCAAAGCAAAGGTGTAATTAACAGGGCATTAATCTTATTACCTATTGACCAACCTAAAGCGAATCTTTATTCCACTCAAATCGGTTTTAAAACACACCCCTTTAAAGACACTATTGTAAACCAAGATACTGTGTTAGCATTATCAGATTTAAAGGGCAAATATGTGTTATTAGACTTTTGGGCAACATGGTGTTCACCATGCATTCAAGAAATGCCAAATCTCAAAAAAGTATACGACCAAACTGATCGATCAGAATTTGAAATTATTGGTATAGTTTGCGACAGTCAAGATGATGCGATCGCAACAGCCATGGGCACTCATGATATGACTTGGCCTCAGGTTAAATCAACTGAATTAAACCAAATCAAAGAAGTTTACAATATCACAGGATACCCAACTGTATTACTACTTGATCATGACGGCGTCATAATCGCTAAGGGCTTAAGAGGAAAAGATCTTGAAGAAAAATTAAACGAATTATTAAAACCGTAATTAGCCCAATTAAGTATTTTCAAACCTTATGTGCAACAGGTTAAATCAGCACTTAAAATCTATAATTTTGGCCATTCACTGCCAATTAAACACGCTATCAACCGCTTGTAAAATTGATAAAGCACGTTTTCTATAATGACAAGTTTTTTTAATACCTTGGGCAAGCTAATAATGATCAATTTGATCAAAAAATAAAATAAAGACTATGAAATACAGTATTCTATTGATCATTAGTTTGATCTCTTTTGGTAGTATAGCTCAGGAAAATTTAGGCTATCAAAAACCGCCTCAGGAAATTTTAGATTTAGTTGACATTGAACGAGCACCTTCCGTTTTACTCAATGATGCCAAAACACATATGGTATTATTATATAGAAGTGGTTATAAATCGATTGCTGAATTATCGCAAGAAGAATTGCGATTGGGAGGTTTGAGAATTGATCCCAAAACTAATATTGGTAGCCGAGTTAATTATATTAATAATATCAAAGTTCAAAACCTTAAAGCTGGTCAAACAGAAGCGTTTGAGGTTAAAGGGTTACCAGCAAATGCAAGGTTAACTAATTTTAGATGGTCGCCTGACCAAAGCAAAATTGCTTTTACAAATACTGTATCAACTGGTGTTGAGGTTTGGGTATTTGATCTGGCGTCTTCCTCAGTTAAGAAATTGACTGATGCTAATGTTAATGCTAATATAGGTGATGTTATCAATTGGTTTCATGATGGACAGTATCTTTTAGTTAAAATGATCTCGAAAGATCGCCAACCATTAATTAATACGAATGATGCTATTCCAACTGGACCAACTATCTCAACAAACGACGGAAAGAAAGCGCAAAACAGAACTTATCAAGATTTATTGAAAAATAAGACTGACGAGCACAATTTTGAACAATTGGCCTTGTCCGAAATTTATAAAATAGACCTTAATGGTACCAAGTCTTTATGGTTACCAAGTGCGATATATAAAAACATCAGCTTTTCTCCAGATGGAAACTATGTGATGGTGTCCACAGCTGAAAAACCTTTTTCGTATTTAGTCCCTTATAACCGTTTTCCTTCTAAAACGACAATTTACGATCATAATGGAAAAAAAGTCGAAACTGTTCTAGAAATTCCTTTGATAGAGGATTTACCACAAGGGTTTATGGCTGTAAGAACCGGGAAACGTCGTTTTTCTTGGCGAAGCGATAAGCCATCTACTTTAATATATGCTGAGGCATTAGATGATGGCGATCCACAAAAGCAGGTTGAATACAGAGATGAAGTTTTTCAGTTAAATGCACCATTTAAAGGTAAAGGTCAATCTATCTTTAAAACCAAAAACCGATTTAGCGGTATTCAGTGGGGAGATGATAAGGTTGCAATAGGTTATGATTATTGGTGGAATACAAGAAATACCAAAACCTATTTGTTCAATCCGTCCTACCCTTCTCAAGAACCTAAAATAATTTCAGATCGCAATTATCAAGATCAATATTCAGATCCTGGTTCATTTGTTTCCAAGCGAAACGCAATGGGAAGTAGTATTTTAGCAATAAAGGATGGTAATTTATTTCTTTTAGGTGATGGTTATTCACCAGAAGGACAATTTCCATTTTTAGACCAATACAATATTAAATCTGGTAAAACACAACGCCTTTATCAATCAGCTTACAAGGATAAGATTGAAGATTTAAGAAATTATGATGTCACTAAAAATGAACTTTTGGTAAGGATTGAATCTTCCAATGAGTATCCAAATTATTATTTCAGAATATTAAAAAGTAGCAAATTAAATCAATTAACTCATTTTGAAAATCCTTTTAAAAGCATTCAAAATGTACATAAAGAAGTGATTCATTATAAACGAGCAGACGGTTTAGATTTATCAGGAACGCTTTACTTGCCGGTTGGCTACGACACAATAAAAAAAGAAAAATTACCATTAATTATTTGGGCGTATCCAACAGAATATAAAGACAAATCAAGTGCTGGACAAAGCACGCAAAATCCAAATGAATTCACCTATCCTTACTATGGCTCAATGATTTATTGGGTTACCAGAGGTTATGCTGTTTTAGATGATGCTTCCTTTCCTATTGTTGGTGAAGGTGACACTGAACCTAATGATAACTTTAGAGAACAATTGGTAGCTAATGGTAAAGCAGCCATTGATGCTGTAGATGCCATGGGTTATATTGATCGAAACAGAGTTGCTGTAGGTGGACATAGTTATGGTGCATTTATGGTAGCGAATTTACTCACCCATTCAGATTTGTTTGCTGCTGGCATTGCCAGAAGTGGTGCTTACAACAGAACCTTAACACCTTTTGGTTTTCAAAGTGAAGAACGCTCTTATTGGGATGCCCCAGAAATTTATTATGAAATGGCGCCTTTTATGCACGCTGACAAAATGAAACACCCTCTATTATTAATTCATGGAGCTGCAGACAATAATTCCGGAACCTACCCTATGCAAAGTGAACGGTATTTCAACGCCTTAAAAGGTCTAGGTGCCACTGTGAGACTTGTGGTTTTGCCAAAAGAAAGTCATGGCTACAGCGCCAAGGAAAGTGTCTTACATGTACTGTGGGAGCAAGATGAATGGCTGGAAAAATATGTTAAAAACAAAACCAAAGAGTACTAACAATTTTTTAAATGACAACTTATTGGGCAAGGTTCACGTTATTGAGTTAATGTGAATTCTGCCCATTTTTTTTTAATACTTATTACTTGTGTTACTTGTGCAGCTTGGACAGCATGTCAAACACTAAATCAATATTCAAGTCCAAAAACTGCTACTGGCTGGGGAATACGACATATGGTGTATGAATACTTGATCTAAGTTAATTGTGGATTATAATAGAATTTTGCATCTAATTAAAAATGAAATTAATTCTAACTCAAATTCTGGTCTTTTTATCTATTGGATTAAACGCCCAGTTTGATACAATTACTATAAAACATATTGATTTATGCCCAAACCTATACAAAGATGTAAAAGTCGATTCAACTTACGCAAACTTTTATGTAGTTGAACATAAAGACACAATTTATTTTAATAACTTAAGGTGTGTGATGTTACATCAGCTGACGACTCCGGGAACAATTATTTGGTACACAAAAAAAGGGTTAGCCCACGGTTTTCTTGAATATAAATATGAAACAAGTTCTGGTCGGGTAAAATTATCTGGAAACTTTCGATCTGGCTATTTCACAAATGGCAATGAAGTACGATATTACACAAATGGAGAAATTAAATGCTTAGGACAATACTCTAATGGACAACGTATTGGCATTTGGAAATGGTACACAGAAAATAGAGAATTCGATTTTAAATGCGAGTTTATAGATGGAATATGTGTTGAATTGTGAAAATAAATGTCCATTTTTTTTCTAAGGTCATCAATTTCTCAAAAAATGAGATAAAAGACACCTGCCAAGGACATTTCATAATCTATTAATTTTATCTTAGGTATTATTTTTGATCTTTACATTTTTGAGACCTTTATGGATTTACTTTTGAGTAGACCCGAAAATGAAAAAACCCAATGAGACATTTGCTTTTATTCAGTCTACTTTTTCTAATCTATTCCAATTCTACCTCTGCGCAATCTGGTACTGATCCCTTTGATCTACCTTCTTACATTTTAAAATCGAAAAATGTTAAATCAATCACTGAGTTTGATCAGGACAAACTCACCACTCAATTTGCTAAATATGATCGGTCTGGAAATCAGATATCCTATTCGACAGATAGTCGGGTCATTAAATTTGACTTAAAATATAATGCTGAAGGACATATTGTCGAAGAGAAAGCAGCCGGGTATAAAAAGAGTATTCTTCTCGACAAACATGTTGTTTTAAATCAAAATAATCAAATTGATTCCATATATCATTTCCTTCCAATGATGATGTATACTGGAGGGTTTATTGAAATATTTCATTATACAACAGATCAAAAAATTAAACGAATTAATGTGATCACTTTATCAAAACATAGGCCTTCATATAATCAGTACTTTTCTTATGATGAACATGATTTATTAATGTCAGTTAAAACATATGGCATTGATCGTAATGACTCCTTAAATTTATTTAACCAATATTATTCTTATCATCCCAATAAAAAACTTAAAAGTATTTTAAAAATTACGACTAACAATGATACGATCAGCTTAAAAGAATATAATGAGTCTGGTACTTTATTGATTGAATTGGAAAATGAATTTTATACTACGCCAAGTGAATACATTTGTCCGCCACAAATTTATGCTGATGCACTAAAGGATCTTGAAACACCTTTGTCCACATTCATTTTTATGAAAAATATGAATCGACAAGAGTTTAACCGTAATTTATTCTCGGAAACATCATATAACTATAAAAACAGTAACCTTATTCACACTGAAACAATACTGAAAACTAAGGATACGTCAGTACTTTTCATGAGTACAAACTATGACTACAACCACCGAATGCTTCAAGAAAAAAGTACAACAATTAATCATCTTGCAAAAGATACAGTAACCGTTCATGTCAAGTATTCAGATACTAGCACAAAATTGGTCTCACTACCGGCTCGTTCTATTATAAGTTTTAATCACATTAAAAAACAACCTAATAAAGGTATCAACCTATTGGTTGACTATCAGTATTTAAGTTGGGATTGTAAAACGATAAGTCATTTTGATGAAAAACAAAATACGGTCACCAAAAAACGATACTGTATGGATCTGCCTGCTCAAACCTACCCAGATGAACCAGAAAAAACGACAGTTTCAAAATTTAGTGTTGCTAATAAAATGGTTTCTCAAATCATCAATGACCGAAGTAATGCAGTACCTAAAAAGATCAGTTACATCTATTCTAAACAAAATAAATTGATCAGTTATGAAATTGAAGGTCGAGAATATTGGCAATACGAATACAATTTAAAAGACTCAAGTTTAATTAAACAGACTTTATATAAAGATAGTTTGTTTACAGATTTACTTTGCATTTATTCAATTAAATATGAAGAAAATGGAAACTACAGCAAGTCACTAGATTCAGTTAAAAATGAAGATTTAAAAAATTATATCCCAAGTATTTTGATCTTCAATTCAGATGGAAACCTAACTGAAAAAAAATGGTCTGAATCCAATACTCTCATCAAATTTGTTTATAATCAATTGGGGCTTTGTATAAAAATTTCTTCAAATAGAGATGGCATCAAAGAGGAAACACATTATAGTTATGAATATTATTAAGGATTGTAACAATTTTGTACATTAGGCATCAAAATTTACCATGAAATTATACACTCGGTTCTTTTTAGTTTGCATTATCCTAATCAGTCTCTCAACATGTCAATCAAGTTATAACATTTCAAGCAAAGAAGGCTTTGTAGAAGTTGATGGAGGAAAGATGTGGTACAGGATATTGGGGGAAGGTCAAGGTACACCTATGTTGATGATGCATGGTGGTCCTGGTGGAACTAGCAGATCATTTTATCATTTTGCATCCTTAAGCAAAGACCGACCTATTATCCTATTTGATCAATTCGGAAGCGGGCGCTCTGATCATCATAAAGATACAAGCTTATTAAAAGTTGATTATTTTGTTGAACAGGTTGCTGCTCTTAGATCAGAATTGAAATTAGATGAGGTTATCCTATATGGACATTCTTGGGGCACTGCTTTAGCGCTTGAATATTACACTAAATATCCTAAAGGTGTAAAAGCTATTATTTTCAATAGTCCATATTTTAACACTGCAATATGGGAAAAAGACGCTGATACTTTAATTAGTTTTTTGCCTGACTCTATTCAATCTGCTATCGAAATTGGAGAAAATACTGGAGATTTTGAATCTAGAAGTTATCAGATTGCCAATATGGTCTATGCGAAAAATTACGGTTTACGAAAAAAAAGATTAAGCAGTAAACTTGATACAGTGGCAGCTAGTGGCAATTATTTCATTTATAATTATATGTGGGGACCAACAGAGTTTACAGCCACAGGAACTTTAAAGACTTATGACAATATGTACAATTTAAAAAAGGTGAATGTACCTACCTTATTTATTACTGGTGAATATGATGAAGCTCGTCCGCAAACTATTCAATACTTTCAAACATTGGTACCAGGGTCTGAAACTGCCATCATAAAAGGAGCTGGACATGCCACTATGCACGATAATTTAAGTCAAAATAAAAAAGTGATTGAGCAATTTTTAAATAAAGTTGAAAATGACTAAATTTTTAAATTTCTTTTTTTGTTTAATTATTATTCTTTTAACTGGCTGTATTACTGATGGTAAAACTACACACGATCATAAAACTGGAATTAAATATATATTGATTAAAGACAATTTATATCATGACAATTCTGGCAGATTATATCTTAAATCATATGATCATCCTGAAGATAATTCTAAAAAATTTATCGTTTGGTTAACGTCAATTTATTGTGATACTTGTTTTGTCCAAAACGAAAATGAAGTTTCAAATTTTCTTGAACTTAAAGATTGTGTCGACACAGCAACTTTTCATTTTGATAATAGAGATTTTAAACAATGGGCTGATATTTATGAGGATAAGAATTATAGCTATTTCCACAAATTGATGGCAGATGGAGGGACAATTACTTTATTTGAAAAATAAAAAAAGCAGCAGACTGAAGCCCACGGCTTTTTATACTTACAAAGGCAGTTTGGTTTGTTAAGTTTTTTGAGTAACTAACACTCTATCAAATTGTAAGTTACTACTACCTTGTCCACGACCTATTTTCTTGGCATGGCTTAACCAAACATAGGTTTTGCCATTATACCAACTGGTTCGTTGTAACCACAAGATTATGGGACCGTTTATTTGGTACTATGCCGTTAACAAATAAAAAATGATTTAAAAACTAGATTAATAATTCTGTAAGTAGATAAAGTGTTGAATGAAGCCATTGAAAGGATTGATAACAAAAGAATAAAATTTTTCATATTGGACTTAAAATTAAAGTTTAACCTTCAAACATGTTGATTGATATAGGTTCTATTGTGAAACATTTTGAGGTAGCCAAAAGTTACAATGGAAAAAATAGCTCAATACAATTCATTTTTACAGCAATTATTTATTTACACTATAGAATGAATCAATACGCCAACCTAATCATTGCACTCCTATCAAGTGTTAATTGGACTATATCAGCAACATCAATTCAGTGCACTACTAAAGAAGCAACAAAGATTATATTGCCCGTGTAGTACTTTCTTCTGATATGGATTTTGAACTTCATAAAAAAGTTTTTTTAGATTTTATTGCAAGTATTTGAGTTTTGATAGAAGTGAAAATCTAGGAATTTATTCCCACTTATTGGGAGAATTATATAACTTACGCCAAAATTAAAAACTTTACCTCATGAAAAGAATAATAGCTGTAATCGTATTATGCTTATCTCTAGGCACTACAAATGCTCAAAATATTTCAGATCAATTGTTAGGTAATTGGAGATTTGTAGACGTTACACTCATATCACCTAAGAAAGGTTATATCCCGACTATGAAAGAACAAGAGATCAATTTATTGAAATTATCAATGGCCAACTATTGGTTCAAAAAAGACTATACAATTGTGCTTGATGCAAAGTATATGGAAAGAACAGGAATTACTGAAGCTACTTGGGAACTAGATCCAGAGAGCAAAACTATTATGATCACGTATGTATTCTCTGAAGATTCAGAATTAAACAAAGGAAATTCATCCAACAAATCTCCCCTACCTTGGACCATAGATGAAATAACAGACGAAAAACTGGTTCTCAATTTGATGGATATGTATGTTGTAAGCTTCGAGAAAAAGAAACAAAAAGAAACTCTTAACGCTAAAGAGAAGGCTAAATAATTTATGCCCTTAAGGAAGAATAATACATTATTATTATCGTACACCTTCAAAACTTAATATTGTATTTATACAATTGGTATTCTAAATACTATCAAAAAATAAAAACCCCATGAAAAAAATAATTTTAAGCGTTTTAGCGCTAGTACTTACATTAGTAAGTTTTGCACAAGACTCCAAAAGATCAGGTTATATTGCAAAATCAAGCATCTATAAATTTGATGAAAGTAAAACAAACTTGCCTATGCAAGGGTATTACATTTTAAAAAATGGTACTGAAACAGAAGCAATTATTGCTTATCAAAAACCTGAATTTCTAGTTGGGGATTTTGCTGCAAGTTCGAGTTTAGTGATTTGTAAAAGTTTAACTGGTAAACCAATGGATGTTTTTAATCCAGATAGTGAGCCCAATTTTAAAGCATTTATTAAAAAAGAAGATTTAAAGGCCTTTTTTATTGATGGACATTTATATGCTAATATTGATAAAGTTGGTTGGAGAATTGTATTGAATGAAGGCGCTATCCACGACTACATTAAAGTTGAAAAAACAACACGAAATGGAAAGGATTATTATGTTCATTTTAAGAGAAAGCAATGGTTTCAAGACGAACCTTTTGGTTCTGCATTAGCATCCATTTCTAAGGACAATCATGTTGCCATGCTTGAGAAAGTACCACCAACAGTATCAGCTTCATCAGTGGGTAAGTTTAAAAAAATTCTTGCTGATTATAATGCAAATCTTATTTCATTAAATGAAGCAGAAGTCAGGTATAACCTTTGTTTTGATAATAATAGTGAAATGCTGATTGATTATATTTTAGGACCGAATGGCTTAACACAAAAAATGGGGAATGAAGCTGCAGCTGATCAGGCAGCAAAAGATAAATCAGCAGCAGATAAAAAGAAATATGATGATGACATGGCAGCCCAACAAAATGCCGGTCAAAATGCACATCAAGCTTCTAAACAAGATCCTTTTAAAGGAAGAACAACAACTGTTTCTGCTTCTGTAGCTTCTGTAAAACCAGAGGTGAAAGTAAAAAAAGAGAAGTTTTTAGCGCGCATCAATAGAATTAAAGCAGATGGCAATAAAGTCGGTGTAGTGGTAAGGTGTTCTAATATAAATGTAAACCCCAAATCACACACCATGTTTTCCAATCAAAAAGCACAATTTGTCAAAGGTTCTTATGGACCAATAGTTGGGATTGACTCTATTGGAGCCATAGCAGTAGAAGAATTTAACAACGGTTTTGGAACAGATGTTTTTGAGCTAGTTGACATGAAAGATATCCCTTATACAGAAGATGGAAATGGTGGTAAAGCAGATGATTGGTGGACAACAAAATATAAAATGATTATTTTTTATACTTATAATCCATATTACACAGCTTTTGTTCAAACTACTGGAGACTCTACTAATGTAAAAAAGGAGTTTAAAGCACAGATGTACGTAAAATCATCAACTTTCATAATGGCAGCAGAAGACGGTCAAAAAAAGTTAAAGTCGGCAGGAACCCCACCTAAAGCAGCGAGTTATTCTTCAGAACCTTATCTCGGTGATCCCTCTACAAAAATATATATGATTCAAGATTTAAAACCCTTAATAAAGCCTTTGACAGATGAACAAATAGTGGACCAATTATTAAAAAATCAATCCAATTATAATGCTAAATTTATTAAAAAGAACAATAAGTAAAACCTGTCACTCCGTTAAATGAACGCAAGAGAAAACTTCTAAGGTTAAGTTTTTTGGGTGACTTTAACTTTCGTTTTTTAGCAAAAGATAACTACTTTATTCAATCGTGCACTTAATATCATTAAATAATTTATGTTATTATATTTCAAATCATTGGCCACTTAAAGCAGGCATTAATCCATATTTACAGGTTCCTCAGCAATAGATGATAAAACAGAAGTTTCACTTCCTTTTTCCTTTAGCCATTCCATAGCCTTATCAGGGTCAGAGAATACTTTCGTTGGCGTTTTATCTTTACTAAAAAACATATATATCTTTGTCATGAGTCTTTGTGCCAAATCCGTTACAATAAGTGCGTTTGCGCCAATAAAATTATATTTATAAGCATTCTTTTTCATATAAGACCACGTTTCTTTTTCAATGCTGAAATTTCTTGCTTGAAAGTAGATAATATAGATTTTACCATGAATTTTACACAAATTCTTACCCACTTCAATTACCTTGAGATAGTCTTCTAAAGGTAATTCTTTACTTTTATAATCAACCTTAACATAGTGACCTTCAAGATGTGTAACAATATGATAATCTGTTTCAGATATAATCTCCATCAGAATATTAATTATTAATTAAATATACAAAAAAATCAATTTAAATTCAATCGCATTCATTCTACCGAAATACAAATGCATTTGCTGAATCATTTAACTCAAAAATAAAACTATTCAGAGCAAATTCAAGAGGAGTAAAAGACACTGCTTTTTTTCTATTTAGAATTGCAAAATTATTCGCATAATCCCCCTAAAAATTGAGTTGACCCCGTTTATTTGGTACTATGCCGTTAACAAATAAAAAATGATTTAAAAACCAGATTAATAATTCTGTAAGTAGATAAACTTTTGATTGAAATTTGCAATTGGAAAACTAAGTACATAAGCACCATTGGCTAATTCAATTGGTAACTCTAAAGCACATGCGCCATTGGTAACATTTGTTCTTATTAAAGCAATTTGCTGTCCGGTAAGGTCATAGACAATAAATTCTCCAACACCTTCAAATTTAAGATGATCTAAGAAAATTTTTGAGTTATTAGCATCATAAATAAAACTGACTTCCTTATCATGAATTTGTTGCGTACTTAATAAGGATTCGATATCAAAGTGCGCCACTGAAGTACAATTATTCATATCCGTGACTATAACATCATAGGCCCCTTCTCCTAATTTGAGTAAATTACTCGTTGAATCCCCTGTATTCCAAAAATAGGTATATGGAGAAGTTCCGCCACTGATTAACAGATTAATATAACCGTCATTTCCATTCAATGCCTGTGCGACTATACCACTCACCTCTAATGGAAGAGGTTCATTAATACTTATTTCGAATTTTTTATAGTCACAACTGTTTTCTAAATCGGGTACTTTAATTAAATAATTACCTGACTGCAAACTATCAATCACCAACGGGTCAGCAAAAGCATTATTTATGACAGTATTGCCATTGTGAGTTAATTTATAATTTACATTTTGATTCATATCTAAATCAAGACTAATTTCACCGCTGGCTTCCCCATAGCACGCTACTGATTCTGATGTCAATTCGTAATTTCTGCCAATATGAATCATAAATCTTGGTACATAGGTGGTATCGTACATTTCAAATGCAATGTTAAAACCTTCTTCTATCAAATATGTTTCTTGAGTATATGTATCTTCTAAAATTAAACATGGCACCCCTAGTTCACTAATATTGTTAAAACTAAGTGTATATATTCCATTTTCAAATACCACGGTACGTAAAGGTAAAATCCACTCCTGGAAACTTTTATCAAAAGAATGGATTGTTAAATCTTTTAGTTCATTATTTACTACTGATAACTGAGGGTATTGTCCCCAGCCACCCCACCATTTATTGGCATCATAGGCGTATTCGAAACTTTCTGAAGCACCAGAAATATGTCTGATTACCACTTCATCAAATTGATTGTCTTTTTTTATTTTAACAGATAAGCCTTTACTGTATATTGGTTGACTTGCTTTAATAAAGGCCTGATCAATATTAGATTTAACACCCTCACTTGCACTAAGTGTTGGTGAGGTTCCTATTGCCTGTACCCAAAAAGATTGTTGAGAGGCAATGTATCGTGAACCACCATTTGTTGAGGCTCCTGCTACGTAGGTTGCATATTGTTGATTATCCGGATTTTGAATATAAGTAGCATTTGCCATATTGATCTTAATCCAGTCTGAATCATCCCAATCAATTGTTGAAGGATAAGGGTTTGCAATCAAATTAAATCCATCTTCAGCATCAGTACCTGTAAAAGTGTAGGTAACAGGTAAATTTATATTTCCCTGATTAACCTCACCTTCAAGATCAAATACAAATGGTTGAGTGCCTGTAATTGTATCTCCGCACCATATTTGCCAACCTTCTCCTGGTGAAATTACCTGTGTCGCACCAATGCAAGCCTGATATCCTAAGCCAGGTCCTAGCGTTTCATCATAATTATAGGCAGAAGGCCAATTAAAATTGGGATAACTGGCTCCAGGGTAACCCGACGTCGTAAAATCGTCATTGAATTGTGAAATGCTTGCGTCTTTAACAGCAGACCCAATATATCGCCAATATGTCTCTCCGGCGTCAATATATCTTTCCATAATGATTTTTCCAGAAATTCCTATACCTGTAATCTCACCAATACTTCCGGTGCCATTCATATTAGATATTATTCGCAGCGAGTCGTTAGTAAAAAAAGTACCAGCTTGAATGGACAACAATCCTTCTAGCTCATATTTGCCAGAAACAGTTACTACACTATCACTATTATTTATAATGACATTATGAAACCGAATGGTATCTTTTGCTGAAATTGTAGATGGACCACATCCACCACTAAAATTAATTGTTGAAGAATTGCCAATAAAATCACCTTGAAAATCACCATTCCCAATAATATTAAGCGTGTCTGTTCCAAGTATTTCTAAACTAGCGCCAGATTCTACGCCAATATGAAAACATTGTGCACCTATACCGCTAATAATTGGCATAATTGGTGCTGATGCTTGTATATAAACTTGGGATATATTAGTCGGCACTCCTTCAGACCAATTACCGGCTATAAACCAATCAGAATTTACTGTCCCATTCCAGCTATTAATTGTGGAGTTGTAGGAGCAACCTTGTGAGAAAGTGCAACCAAGACAACCAGATCCTGTGCTTCCGAATACAGTTGAATTATTTTTAATATTCGTGACTCCGTTAACTTGAATTGTTCCTATTCCTGTAACAACCGCATCATGTTTTGTTTCAAATTTGTTCCCTACCGTAACATCTCCATCAATAACAACAACTGCATCATCCTCGATCTTAAAATCGTTAACAACATTAAGTTCAGCCCCTGCTTCTAAAGTAAAGGCACCATCATCTATAATTTTAAAATTATGGGCAACTTCAACAATTGCTCCTGATTTGACAAGAACAGTGCCATCATCCTCAATTTGAAAATCATTAGAAACATGAATCTCAGCTCCTGATTCAACAGTTAAAATGCCATTATTTTTAACTTTAAGATTATTTGATACATAAATGACTGCTCCTGCCTCGACGAGCATATGACTATTACCATTTATTTCAAGATCATCAACGTAAATTGTATCTCCTGCTTTAACCGTAATTGTACTACTACCAACAGATTTAAATTTACCATCCATATCTAGATCACCCATAATAATATTACCTGAAGCGGAAACAGTTATATCTTTTCCATTTGTACCTAAAAGTGAGCCCTGAATTTCAAAATTTTGTTTAATAACTATATCAACATCAAGAAGGACATTATCTACAATTAAAACATTATCAATGATGGCATCTGGCGCATTACCAACCCAAGTAGTATTAGCTGAATAATTACCGTCAGCAGCAGATGTTACCTGTGCTTTAACCAATTTTAAATGGAAAAGTAATACTATGAGGATTAAATATTTAATGATTGTATCTTTATTATAATATCTAAGATAAAGTTTATGTCTGACAAACTTCATTATTTCTTATGAAAATCGCTCAACTCCCTTATTCCGTCGCTTTAACCATGAATTCTTTCTGCGAATCTTTATTAATTTATAAAAAAGAAATTAATGGTTCGCTTTTTGCAAAGACTTATCATTATTTTTACGCGATATTTTAATTGCAAAACATTTTTTGAATATGTACCGACTCTTGCTACTTACCTTAACCCTAAGTCACCTATCATTTAGTCAAGTTGGAAAAATCTATACTTCCATGGATTCAGCATTGGCTAATAAAACTGAGGTTTACGAACTTAACCTTGAAGATTACCGTGGTAATATTGATGGTATTGGTCAGTTTATTAATTTACAAAAATTAACTATTGGATACTGCAGTAATTCTAGTATTCCTGAATCTATAGGAAATTTAACTGAACTGAAGAAATTAAAGATCATGGGGCATCCAATGACTAATTTGCCTAACCGAATTGGTGATTTGGTTAATCTTTCAAGTTTAGAGTTGCAGTATTGTGTGGCGTTAAAACAATTGCCAGAATCTATTGGTAAATTGAAATCGTTAATGTATTTAAATATCACTCAAACTGGTATTGAAAAATTGCCAGAATCAATTGGAAAATTAACAGAATTACGGGTTTTAAATTTAAATTATAATCCTATTGCTAGCCTACCTCAGTCAATTGGTCAGTTAAATAATGTTTTTTTATTACAATTAAAAAAAGCTGAAATAACCTCACTTCCGGAATCTATTGGGGGAATGACAGCATTGAGCAAACTGGATGTCAGTAATTCTAACTTAATACAATTACCGGATGCAATTGGAGACTTAGAAAATCTAATCGTCTTTGATCTAAACAATTGTCAAATTGCCAACTTACCAGAAAGCTTCGGCAACCTAGTCAATCTAGAGGAGCTTTATATCTCCAATAATCGAATCAAAACACTGCCAAGATCATTCGGACAATTGATGAATTTGAGGGTTTTTAACTTGTCTCAAAACATTTTAGATACCGTTTCTCCTTCAATTGGGCAATTGCTGAATTTAGTAGACCTTAACCTAAGCGAGAATAAAATTGTAACTGTTCCTGAATCAATAGAAAATTTGGTTCAATTAGAAACCTTAAACTTGTCAAAGAATAAAATTTCTAATTTACCTGATCAAGTTAGTAATCTTTTAAAATTAAACTACTTAGACTTGTCTAACAACCAAATTACTCAAATTCCTGAATCATTGGGTTACTTGGGTGAATTAGAGGAGTTGTTATTAAACAATAATCCATTAACTGCCCTACCATCAACAGTTAGATACTTACGACAATTAACCAGTTTACAATTGAATAATACCAAACTGACTGATTTACCTGAAAGCATTGGACGCATTAAAAACCTGAAAACTTTGTCAATAAATAACAGTTATTTGTCAACACTTCCTGCTTCTATCCTCTTCTTAAAACAAATAGAGTCTATTCAACTTGAGTGTAATACGATCAAGACATTACCAGAAGGAATGGAACAGCTCACTACATTAAAACAACTAAACTTGTCCAATAGCTTAAGTGAGGAGCATGAGGCTGAGCTTATCGCAGCCATACAAGTTCTTGAAACAGCTTTAAAGGAGTGTAAGGTTACTTATTCTGTCAAGGCCTTGAAAGATTGTCAATAAAAGCCTAATAAGCTAAATAGACATACCAGAATAAACTACCAAGATAAACCCAAAATCCACTAGCAAGGATATGGATGACTGTTTCAAAAGTTTTACCCTTCCACAATTCAGAAGAGTAGACAAAAAACTGTGTAATTAACCGAATTGTCCAAAAAATTGCCAAACCAAGGGACAAATTTTGACCCAATTCAGTATTTATTAAGTCAGTTGCTGACATAAAACACAATAAACCCATTAAGAACACTGTAAAGGCTATAAAAAAAGTGTGAACAGTCATCACTTGTCTATTGATTAAATTTAAAAGTTTCAATTCATGTTTCCAGTTCATGTACTTTGGTAAAGCTAAGTGCGAAAATGCTAATACCATTAATAAAATGCCGATAATTTTAATCTGTATTTCCATTATTTTCAAGTATAAAAGTGGTAATAAAAGGTGTCGTTTTAATCTCTTGTTTTATGACTAAATTGGCGTCATTAAATGTTTTTTTCCAAGTTCGTTTTGAGTAAAAATGTAGGCAACCAAAAGAATAAACTAGGCCATTTTTCCAATCCCTTAAATGTTCTGTCAAAACAATTTGTCCATTGCTTTTTGTAACTCGGTTGAGTTCTTTAAAAAACTGAGTGCGTTCTGTCTTATTTCTTATTTCGTGTGCAGCAAATATTACAAGTGTTTTGTCAAATGTTTGCATTTTGAAAGGTAACTGTTCTGTCTCTATCCCAATCGTATTAGGCTGAGGAGGATGCACTTCCCTAGCTCTTTTAATAGATACTTCTGTATGTTTATCAGGATCATAAAAATCACATATTGTTAGAGTTACCGTTTTAAATTGTTTTTGAATGATCTGACTTGTTTCATCAAAACCCGCATTGATATTTAACACCTCTTTTCCATCCATATTATCAAGCCACTTCAATTGATACAAATCCGAAAAATCGTAAATATAATACGAGACAACTAAAGAAATTACAGTTATCCAAAGGATCACCAAGACGCCTAAAAAAGCAAGTTTTTGTATTGATAAAAATAAACTTCCAAATAGTAAAAGCAAAATTATCCCTATCCCTGCTAAAACATAAAAATGCCAATTAAATCGAATGATATTAAATACACCTTGAAACGGTTTTCTTATTTGGTCCATGTCTCTAACTTTCCTTTTTCCCAGCAATATGGGATATCCTTTACTTCAAATGCATTGGCTAAAATAGCGCCACTCACATTCAGATCTTTTAAAAATTTAAAATTATAGCTTATCACATTAACTGGTTCAGGTTTCCAATTTTGACGGACACCTTTTATAATAAGGACAGACTGTTTAACTTTATTATAAGTAAAAGTAAACGGCAATGGTCCTGCAAATCGTCGGGCTGTTTTCCAGTCTTTAAAAGGAGATGCTTTTGGTAATTCAACTTGCTTACTAGTCTGTTCAACTTCTATATTAAAATTCGACTGATTTGATTTAATCACTCGCCAATTCTCATCCATAACTCTTGTAATATCAGTTGTTGTATAATCATAGTGTGTAAATGTATTTCCAAAAAATTGCATCATCCTTTTATTTGTTTCAGACTTCAGAATAAATAATCCCCTTAATCTTTTTCCAGCTTTATTAGTATACTTTACAAAAATGCGATAACCAATTAAGAAGAAATCGTTCCCCAAAATTCTTGGAAATCCTTTTGGTCTTAGATCTTTAGTTTGAACCATTGCCACAGCAATAAAAGCCCATTTTTCATCATAAGTATCCAGCTCTAAACAATCCGGAATCATTGACTTAAGTTCCTCTTTAGGTACAGCAAATGTCAAAACTAACGAGCTTTCAAAGTGAGCTTCAACAGCAAAAGGGTGATTTTTCAAAAATGTCATATTGAAACTTTATTGTTCAACTTAAACTCGTTGTAATAAACCAATATTATGAAACACAATGCAAATACCGCATTCAACCTTCCCCATAACAAAAGATCGGGTGCTAAAATGAATTCTAATATATTCATCACTCCAACCACAGTCATTTGAGTAATAGCATTGAATTTGGATTTAAACCTTGATACTATCCAAATAGTCATCACTAATTCTGCAAAACCTATAAGAATTGTTAATAGCCTAGAATAATCATCTCCTAAAATCCGAGCGACAATTTCTTCGTGTCTTGGTACAAGATTCAAGATCTTACATACTAAACCATTAACCAACCAAACAGCTGATATTAATAAGATTAAAATAAAATGTATTTTTTTTGTATTCACAATTTAAATTTTTAGTTTGAAACTAATCCACTTACTCACCTCCTTCTAGTCCAGCACGGTATCGCTCCATCTTTAATTCCTGTTGAATGGCTTCCTTAGTTTTACGTTTTCCTCTGAAGAATAAAAATAGGTTCAATAATAACATCACTCCTAAATAAATTGAAAAACCGCCAATCTTGGCACTCAGCAATTCTATCATTTCTTGTAATTCAAGTGCTGTTCCACGATAAGAAATTTTAAGAATTAGTAGTGCAAATCCTAAATTTAATAAATAGAAACCTAACCGAAATAATTTATTAGTTGACAAAGCAATAGCTTCGCGCCCTCTAAATATATCCATCATGAATACAATTGAATTATTAAATAAAGTTTTTGCCACATAGTAGGTTAAAAATACTGCAATCGGTAAATAAATAGCATAAGCTATTGCGATCATGTTTACATTTGACATTTCCATCATTTTTATTTTTTTAGTTTATATTGATTTTAAAAAATTCTTAATTCTGTAATATTGTGATAACCACAACATATTGAAATAGTGCATCAAACCTAAGGTTATAATTATTTTTCCAGACCTTTCTCCAATCATCCCAATGAGGTCATTTAGCGTATTAATCGTTTCCCAATACTGGACAGAAATAGCCACATATCCTAGATTGAACAAATAATAACCTAACAGCAAGAATTTATTGATACTGTCTATCAAATGAGGATTGGATTTGAAAATGCTAACTAGATAAAATCTTCCATTGGCGTAAAACTGCCAACCGATTACACCTATCACGTATAGCATGATAGCGAAGAATACTAAATATCCGATTGTATTATAACTCATTACTTTTTTAATTATTAAACTTTCAGAATTTATTGAAAGTTGTATTGTAAAAAATTTTCTCTTACTTCACTACTTTAAATAACGTTTTATAAAACCAATGTTCATCTGACCGAATAAATTTGTCGAAAATACCATCTACTTTACTGGTAAAATCATCTAAATCGTTAAGCAATTTATTAAACTCCTGTGTGTCATTATCATTCCCTTCAACATCTTTCAACTCTTCAATAGCTTTAATTAATGGTTCAATCTCCCGTTTACGACGTTCTCTCGTTATTTGTCTTGCGACAGCCCAAATGTCTTTGTCTGCCTCAAAAAACTCCATTCTCTCTCCCGCTTTGAAAACCTTGCTTACAATCCCCCACTCAATTAAGGTTCTTACATTCATATTAGTATTCCCTCTGGAGACTTTTAATCCAGCCATGATATCTTCAGTTGATAAAGGTTCGGTACTGACTAACAATAAGGCATGAATCTGTGCCATAGTCCGATTAATCCCCCAACTTGACCCTAAGGATCCCCAACTTTGAATGAACTGCATTTTGGCGTTTTCTAATTCCATGGTTCAAATGTAATATAATTTTCTAAACTTTCAGTAAAAAATGAAAGTTTATTTTCAGATAGGCCTTTTAAATAAATTTATAAATAGTCGTTGGATATTATTTAAAACCCAAATATCACTATCTTTAGATTCAGTAAAACAATATCGACATGAACGACATTCAAGAAACTATTAGCTTTTTATCAGGTCTTTCAGAAGCTCAAAAACAAGAAGTAATTGACGGAATTGAAACCAAAATGTTTAAAAAAAGAACTGTGCTTCAGAAAAAAGGCGAACTTAAAAATAAAGCCTTCTTTGTCAAAAAAGGTTTATTACGGAGCTATACTATTGATGATAAAGGAAAAGAACATGTCTTTATGTTTGGTCCTGAAGGCTGGATAGTTTCGGATATTGAATCACAAACAAAACAAAAACCAACCGAACTTTACATTGATGCATTAGAAGATTCAGAGGTTGAAATTTTGGATCGAAATGTAATTGAGGTTCTTAGAAAACATCCCGAAATGAGTGTAGAAAGTGAAATATTTGCGATTGAAACTGATCGCTTTATGCGAAGAATCAGTGTCCTTCAAAAACGCGTAATTATGTTAATGAGTGCTTCAGCATTGGAGAGATACGAACATTTTTTAGAAACCTATCCGCAAATTGTACAACGGGTTCCTCAAAAAATGATTGCATCATATCTAGGCATTACACCAGAAGCATTAAGCAAAATTAGAGGACAAATTGCAAGAGGTAAATAAGTTTTAACCCGCTAAGCAATATTGTGATATTATGAAATAAATTTAATTCAACGTACAATGAAAATCATTTACCCTCTTCTACTCCTTTTCTTTACAAGCTATAAATATGTTCTTGGCGGACTAATGGTTCAACTAGCCTATGAAAAAGGCGACTATAATTTGATTAAAACAATGATGAGCTCAGGTAAAGCTGATGCCGACTTCTACAATACTATTGAAAAGTATTTAGGAATCCCGCAACACAATTTAAACAGCAGTATTCGTGCCTATCTCAACCAATTACATTAATTATCACCCCCCAGTATGTTGATCAATAAACGACGCTATTGGCATGGCAAATTGACCTGGATTTTGATCAATCCAGTTGCATGTGGCTTTATACTGTTCTAATTCAGAATTAAAATCCAAAATACCGAAGTTCTTTTCCATTCTAGGAATACTAACGTAAATATTTTGAGCCAGCTTCCCATTGGTTTTTTCCCAATCTTGAATTTCAATTAAAAATTTCACAAAAGCACTAAAGGAAGAATTAGATGCAAAATTAGATAAATGTTCTTTCACATCCTGTTCTAAAGATTGTCCATCTAGGCCTTTATGCAAGGCGGCAAGAGATTCCTCACTAGCTTCTCGCATAGGGCTAACAATATGTAAGTCTTCAAATATGCCATTATCTTTTACATATTGTCCAATATATGTCTCAAAACCCTTAAACTGACCACCAGTTCCACCATCACTAAAATGACCGTTTGGAAAATTTTTCTCTTCATTTGGCTTAGCATTAATTTCTTGCCAAGGAAAAGCAATCGGAATAGCCGTAGATGCCATAAATAAATCTGAAGCATTCAAATTTTGTTGGTTATTATTGCCAAATTGTTTCGCCCATTCTGTCGTCAATTTATGATCAGAAAAGGTTAACACAAAAGAATCAAAAGTTAAATCACCAAACCAGGTTGCACCCATTGCACTTAAAAACCCATTAAGTGTTTCTCTTAATGGAGATGTGTCAAAAACATGTGTGTGCAAACCATGTTGTTTGGTATATACTTTAGCATTTGTTAATTGCCATAAGACTTTGTTCTTATAGTCTTCATCCCAATTTAAAGGGCTATTTTTTCTAAAGCATGCATTTAAAGCCAATAAATTTAAAGATCCTGAACTAAAACCAGCCAATAATGTATTGTCCTCATTAATAGTCAAACCTTTTGTTTCGATCAATTTATCAATACAGGCGACTTCTTGTGAGATCCTAGCTGCTGCACCAGTAATCATTAATGCTATTTGTTTTTTTGACATAATAAATTGGGTAAATCCTAACACAAAATACTCATTTTTATATAATTAACTAAAATTTATTCTGCTTTATTTTTAAATTCGATCATCCTGCTCTATTGGGTATAATAAAATTATTGCTTGATTTAAAAAAATCACTAACTTAGGTTGTCATATTATATAAAAGAACCTCATACCAGATAACACTTATGACTATTATTCATTCATATATATAAGTCATGAAAAGTACTAAGATTGAACAATTATGGAATTTAAAGAAATTAGCAAGGAGTATACCAACGGTAATTTAACCGTGATTTGGAAACCGAAATTATGCATCCATGCAGCAGAATGTGTCAATAGTTTACCAAAAGTTTATAATCCAAATGAAAAACCCTGGATTAAGGCTGAAAATGCTACACCTGAAGAATTAATGGCACAAATCAAAAAATGCCCTTCAGGTGCTTTGTCCTATAGGCAAAAGGGTGACGAACAAGAAAAAATATCAGATTCCTCAAGCACAACTAAGGTTGAGGTGGTGAAAAACGGTCCACTTTTAGTACATGGTGATTTAAATCTTTCGTCCCAAAAAGGTGAAGAGAATTTAACTAATAAAGTCTCAGCCTTTTGTCGCTGTGGTGCTTCAGGTAATAAACCATTTTGTGATGGTAGCCATCAAAAAACTAATTTTGAAGGATAACCAAGGATTAATAAATTATGGTAGAGACTGGTGAAATTAAACAACCATTTTATTTACTTCTTATTTTAATTCTTGCTGGCGAAGCTATTTTTATTTTACCCTTTGTTCTAGATAGAATATTTGCAATCACCTTCTTAGAAGTATTCAATTTGACTAATTATGAGCGTGGTCTTTGTTACTCTACTTATGGTATAGTAGCCTTATTTTCTTATATTTTAGGTGGTAGTATCGCGGATAGATTCAAACCAAATGTTCTGATGTCATCCGCGTTGATTTTAACAGCATTAGGGGGCTTTGCCATGGCAACTATTCCTAGTTATTTTTGGCTTAAAGTTATTTTTGGGTATTGGGGATTTACAACTATATTTTTGTTTTGGAGTCCAATGATTAAAGCTACCCGGATATGGGGTGGGCATTCAAACCAAGGCAAAGCTTTTGGATTTTTAGATGGCGGACGCGGTTTGGTTTCCGCTGCTATTGGCTCCATTGGTTTGCTAATTTTTGCCACTCTATTAGGGCCAAATCCTGAAGCGCATGCCTTAGCTGAACGTCAAATGGCATTTAAATCCGTAGTGTTATTTACCTCAATTATTGTCGCAATAATTGGGGTTGTGGTATTCTTCTTTCTAAAATACAAACCAAGCAATACTTCAGAACAATCAGAACGTCAAAAAATCACTCTATCAGATCTTATTTTAGTTTCTAAAATCCCAACTGTCATATGGTTAATGCTAATTATTTTATGTGCTTATGTTGGCTATAAAATCACTGGCAATTTTTCGCTTTATGCCAGTCAAGTGATGAACTTTAATGAAGTTGAATCTGCTGAAATTGGATCACTGTTGCTTTATATCAGACCAATTGTTGGTATTTCTATTGGTTTTTTGGCAGACATTACTAAGCCCTCTAAATGGATTAGCATAGGATTTATTTTTATGCTTATTGGATCTTTATTATTTTCAACCGGAGTTGCAACAGAAAGTTTCACTTTATTCTTTTTTATTGCCACGCTTATTATGGCACTTGGAATCTATGCTGTCCGTGTTTTATACTTTGCCGTTTTGGATGAAGGTCATATTCCGATAGCATTAACAGGTACTGCTGTTGGAATAATTTCATTTATCGGTTATACGCCTGACATTTTTGTTGGCCCAATTAAAGGTTACTTATTAGATCAAAATCCAGGTATTTTGGGGCATCAACATGTTTTTATAGGGATAGCAATTTTTGCTTTGATAGGATTGTTTGCCGCAAATCGGTTTAACAGAGCGATAAGGAAAATGAAAGTGAAGAAAGATCTTTGATTATATTTTCTCTTTTTATCATCATAATTCACTACAAATCCTTTATAAATTCCAATTTAAAATTATTGCTATCAATAACTATCTTCTTATACCTGCTATTTGCCACATAGACATGCTCATACCCTATCTGTCTGTGTTTTATGAATAAATTGACCTGATTATTTTTTTCATTCCAAATGACCGTATCAAAAAAAGTTAAGCCAACTCCACAAGTTGCCTCACTATTATAGTTACAAAATACAGTTGACGAATCTTTAAACTCAAATATCCAATTATTCAACGGAATTGATTCTTTACTATAATGTTGTTTGAAATAAAGAATGGAATCAGAAATCCTTTTTTTTAATTCCCAAAATACTCCTAGATTAAGTGCAGACTTCTCCGTAAGAAATGAATCAAGATTATATCTTAATATACTTAATTCATGCTTATTTAAATTTTCTACGGTGCTAAATTGTTTATCAGTCGTATTACAACTAAAAAGTATCTGAATAACTAGACATAACACAATTAACTTCATCTTATTTTCTCATGAGGTTAAGTATAAATTCGAATCAAAAAGCCTGATAACAAATAGCAGGCTTTTAAATTGATTGTTAAGTTACATTTGAAATGACCCTACCGCATTTTCACAACCCTTCCAATTGACATTGACATTAGTTTCATCTAAAAGCAAATCTTCTGGCGCTAATATCTCCGGATATCCTTTCCACCCTTCAATTGGTCCGTAAAAATCACCTGGCTGGGCAGATTCATCTAATACACAACGGATAATACCAGTAGCACCATCTTCTGGTGATTGTGCCCGCTGCATGAATTCTGCATTCTTATCCATCCCACCATCAGAAGCGGTAGTCAATTGCAAATTTGTAGCCGCAAGACCAGGATGCGCCAATAGTGGAATCACATTAGTGATATTGGCTTCTTCAAGTCGATTTTTAAGCCCATAGGTAAATGTGGCATTCGCTAATTTTGTTTGGTGATAACGCTCCCATCTGGGACCTTGAAAACTTAAATTATCTTCATCAGTACCGTCACCACCTAAATTGCCTCCTTTTTGTTCAAAATATTTCTGATTTAATGGTCCACCCAACCTCGCCATTGAAGAATGATTGACAATTCGAGCTTGTTCACTATTCTTCAAAAGTGGAAATAATTCTTTCGTTATCAAAAAGTGAGAAATAACATTAGTTTGCATTTGTACATCATAACCGTCACTTGTTGCCACATCTTTTAATGCCATTACGCCTGCATTATTAACCAAAGCATCAATGACTTTGTATTTAGATTTAATTTCAGTCATGGCAGTTTTAACACTGTTGAAATTTTGAAGGTCACAATCAATCGCTTCAAAATTGGCATTTGGAACGGCTGCTTGTAGTTCCTTTAAACTATTCATTGATCGTTCACTTTTACGATTAAGTAATATTACAGAAGCGCCTTTTTTGGCCATCTCTCGTGCACATACAAAACCTGTTCCACTTGTAGTGCCAGTGATAGCAACTACTTTATTAGTCATGTTCCTGTTGTGTTTTTTTAAAACGTCTTGTAAATGCAAAGTTTGAATTTGATTTGTCATGTTTTGTTTTTTTGATAAAATGTTATAGTTTAAATTCTCAAAATTCACTTCCACTTAATACTACAACCCATACTTGGCATTTGATTTATTGTCACTTTGTCTCTAGCAATAAGATCATCTAATGCGGCAGACAAATCTCTTCCCGTCGGTTGCCCTCCACCTGGTCGAGTTTCATCAAAACGACCTCTATAAGCACACTCCAAATTATTATTAAAAACGAAAAAGTCAGGCGTGCATTCAGCCTGATAAGCCTTAGCTACACTCTGCGTATAGTCAAATAAATATGGAAAAGGATAACCTTCTTTTTTGGCCACCTCTTTCATATAGGCTGGCGCATCTTCAGGATGAGAATTAATATCATTACTGCTGATAGCGATAAATTCTACACCTTTTTCTTGATAACTTTTAGCTACCTCAACTAATTTTGAATTGATATGATGCACAAAGGGACAATGGTTGCAGATAAAAACAACTACAGTCGCTAAATCCCCTTTTAATTCCGACAATGACATTGTTCTATCAGACACTGTATCTGGCAATTTGAAATCTGGTGCAATTGTACCAAGTGCCATCATATTTGACTCGACTAACATATGTTTTCTTTATTTAATTATTTCCTTAGAGGAATTTGATATTTTTTTATCAAAATATTTTTGAACTTTGCATACTTTTCTTTTCCTATTGTTGATTCAGAAATAATATCAAATAACTCCTTATTTGATGAATATAGGTAAAGATCATTTTCATTTTCTTCATAATTATTAATCAAATTCCACTTCATCTTATGATTTGAACTTTCATACTCGTAAATAATGATATCTGAATTGAATGAAAATTTAAAATCACTTTCAGATTTGATAGCTTTACTCTCTAATTCATGTGAAAACTTTCTTATTATAATTTCAACCTTAACATAAAAGTAGAAGCCATAAATTGTTATTATAGCAAGCATAATTAGACCTAAGTATAACCAGATTCCAATTTGTGTCAATACCCCAATCAAAATAATAATACTGCTTATAACAAGCAGCAATAGCCTTGGTGCTTTCTTGATTTCCTGCTTTCTTGAAAAAACAAAGTACTTCTTATAAATTTCTTTTAAATGTTCCAAATCAAAAGTAACTTCCACCGTTTCCATTCAAATATCCTAAATTATTATTGTGAATATAATTATTTTATCGTTCGTTTACCTTCTACAGTTATTTCAGAACCTTCTGCCAGCATTACAGATTCAGGTTTTAGCTCATTTAAACATTCAAAATCGCTTCCATAAACCAATCCAAAATCAACTTTTATTTCTGAGTCTCTTACTTTATAGTGACGCCATTTGGGATGGGTAACCTCATATTCATTCGTGACATTTTCCTTTACTTTAGCATAACCCCAATAATGTTCAGTGATAAATTCGGTTTCACTAGCCTCTTCTATTTCTGAAGATTCCAAATCAGCTATTATTTTGAAAGATTGCCACTGTTTGTTCTTTTTCCATTGGTATTCTACAATTCGATCAGATTCATTTTCTTTCCAACTGTGTTGCATTGGTAAAGTTTCATAATGCTCCTTGTAAATCGTATTGGCAACAAAAGTCAGCGCTGGTTTAGGTACAATTTCTTTAATAAAAACTACACCCCTTTTCCAAATATTGTCCTCAAATCTTTTGACATAAAATCTTAAATTAACTTCTTCAAAATTAATATGAAATGGGATCTTTAGCCCCAATAATTTGGTATCAACAAACATAAAACCAACTAAACTAACATAACAGTTTCCTTTCCATAAATCGAGTTCTGTACCTGATGGAATGTATTTTGAAAGAATACTAGGGCTAATAACATAATTTGCCATTCCTAGTTTTCTCCATTCAGCATTTAAAAAACTCATTCTTATTTTATTGTTGATACATTCTGATAATTAATCTGATTGTCATTAGTTTAGTCTAATCAACCCTAAAATTAATCAGAAATGATTATTGATCTGTGTATTTTCTAATAAACATTTATTATTATTTATATAATAGAGGTTGAGGTGGTTCAGTTCTCTATACTATCTTGGCAGAGCCAAGGTTACTCGAACTGACACAATAGTTCAAGTATAAACTCAATCTTATTCATCTGGAAATAGTTTCTTTGCCCTTTTTTCCATCTCAGTTGCAATTATGCGACCATCTTCATCTTGCGCTTTCAACTTTTTGATAATATTATGATAGCTTTTAGCATCCCTATCTTGACTAAGTTTGAAAACAGTATCAATGCTTTCCACTTCAACTTCAAAAGCCACAATTGCCCCCATCACCCTATCTTTAAATTCAGAAGGCAAATTGTCGTAAATTGTTTCGGAATCAGCATTTTGATCTTCAAAATGTAATGATGTCATTCTAAGCATCTCTTCTAAAGCCTCACCATCTAAAAATCTAATCTTACCTTTAACATGCACGCTCATATAGTTCCATGTAGATGCTGTATGAGGGTTGTTGTACCATGTCCCGCTGACATAGGTGTGCTTACCAGTAAAAACAGCCAATACATTTTCATTATCTATAAAGGCTTTATGATGGTCTGTATTCCTCATAATATGTCCAGACAAAAGGGTTTTACCTTCTTTAACTTCCAAAAAAAGGGGCACTTGTGTCGCTATGGGTTGATTTTCAGAATTAGATCCAGTTAAAAATGCAAAAGGATATTTAAGAATAAACTCTTTAATCACTTGTTCATCTTCTTCTTTGTGGTAAGGTAAGTTATACATAGATTTAACGTTATTAATAAGCCAAAAAATAACTGATTTTGAGATTCAATGTAGCTAAATTATACTGATTTTGAATAGGCTTCGGGGATTCAAATATAATAAAAATGTGAATTGAAAGTTGAAGAGAGATATAATGGTACATGTCTTATATAGTTATAGACAATTACAGCAAGAGGTGGTTCAGTTCTCGATACAATCCATGCAGAAGTCAGACTATTCGAACTGACAAATATAATTAGTTCTGCTTATTTCAGATTTATGATTATTTTGGATGCAGATATGATCAAAATTTTAAATAACCGTTTAAAGTCCTTAGGACCTGGTATTTTATTTGCTTCCACTGCTATTGGGGTTTCCCACTTGGTGCAATCTACACAAGCTGGCGCTAATTACGGTTTGAGTTTACTCTGGGCAATAATAATTGCTAATGTTTTAAAATATCCCTTTTTCGAATATGGCTCCCGGTATGCCAATATTACTGGAACAAGTATCATTGATGGCTATGAAAAATTAGGAAATTGGGCCATATGGATGTATTTTATTATTACCATTCTGTCTATGTTTTTGGTTTCAGCAGCAGTTGGTTTTGTTACTTCTGGTTTTATGCAAAACCTGTTTGGCATTGAGTCATCACTTCTCACAACAGGAATTCTATTTTCTATTTGTGGTGCTATTTTAGCAATGGGTCAATACAATATTTTGGACAAATTGATCAAAATTATTGGTGTGGTTTTGATACTCACTACTTTAATCACATTTATCACCGTTTTATATAATGGTCCTATTAGCAAGCAGAATCTGTTTTCTGAAGATTGGTTACCATTAGATGACACAAGCAAGATGTTTTTTATTTTAGCCTTGATGGGCTGGATGCCAACCGCAGTTGATTTAAGCGCCTGGAATAGCCTTTGGACTATTGAACGTATCAAACAAACAAAATACAAACCTAGCTTAAAAGAGACTTTGTTTGACTTTAATTTTGGCTATCTATCCTCAGCTATTCTATCGATTTGTTTTGTAGTGATGGGTGCATTCATTATTTATGGCACTACTCAAACCCTTCCTAATAATGCATCTGGGTTCGCAAATGGAATTATTGGATTATATACCAGTACTATTGGTGATTGGGCATATATCATTATTGCCAGCGCAGCATTTTCTATTATGTTTGGAACATGTATCGCTGTATTTGATGGTTATGGTCGTGCCTTGCAACGTACTACTCAAATATTAATCCAAAAAACAACAGACAAAAAGCATAATTGGTATGTCAGTTCAGTCCTCATAACCATTGGAGGTACTTTGATTTTAATTGTATTTTTCCAAGATTCCAGTTTTGGAATAAAAGGTTTAGTCAATTTAGCCACTTCGCTGTCTTTTATTATTGCACCAATCATTGGACTATTTAATATCTTATTGGTTCGTAAAAAATACCTCAACGATCAAACCCCACCACTGTGGAATCGTTTATTGAGTTACCTGGGAATGATATATCTTACGGGCTTTAGTTTGTATTTTATTTACCTTAACGTTTTTGGGTGATTTTTATCAAATATAATCTCATTTTAGAATAAGGCAACCTTTGGTGGTCTAGCAACGCCTTTTGTACAAAAATTACTATCTTTTTCGTCGATTATCAAGATTTGAAAAAACAATATTCATGAAATACTTACTCACCCTCCTTCTTCTTGGCCTAGGTCTTAACTTAAGGGCGCAGTTAATCATCCCGAAACCGAGTGCAGTTTATGCCAGTTATTTTGGTGAAATGATTACCCACCCTGGTCTTAAAATCGGCGCTAATTATGAGTGGAAGAATTGGGAAAAAGAAGCAAAAAAAAGTGTAATTGTTAACCGATTAAACTTAAATCCTTCTGTTGGTTTTTTCTACCATAACAAATATCAAACAGGAATTTTTATACTGCCAGAGTTCACTTATTCTAAAACTAACGATAAAGGCAATTATATTGAATATGGGATTGGATTAGGTTATTTGAGTACAATTATACCAAAAACGTTTACTGTTACTGATAATGGAGATATTAAAAAAACAATTAGTGGTCACCATTATCTTTTAACCAATTATTCTATCACTCTGGGAAAAGACTTACATGTTACTTATTATCGTCCCTTTCGAATTTTTGCCAAACCGCAATTTTTATTGGCGCTTCCTAACTTTCCCAACGCAACAGGTTATTTTGCCCTTGAATTGGGTTTAACTTATCAATTTATTGACCTTTAATATGAAATATAGTATATTTTTAATATCCCTTTCTTTGATACTTGGATTGGGATCTTGCAATAAGTTCGAATTTGAAGAAAATGCAGACAAGTTTATTCACATTAAAGTTGACGGTGTAGAATTACCAGTCAGAATTAAAGGTAATACCGCTTCCAAACGGTTTATAGTATACATCAATGGTGGTCCTGGATTAACAAGTATTGACAAAGCGCGAACAGATGTATACAATTGGTCAGAAAATTTAGAAGAACAATTTGCCATGGTCTATTATGACCAAAGAGGCTGTGGAAATGCGCAAGGCAATATTGATGAAAGTACACTAACTGTACAACAATATGCCAAAGATTTAGACGCCATTGTTAACTTTCTCATTTCAACTTACCCCGAGTCAGAAATATTTCTGATGGGGCATAGTTTTGGTGGTTTTATAGGAGCCAATTATTTGTTGAATCCAGACTATCAAGAAAAAATAGAAGCTTGGATTTCAATTGACGGTGCTTATAATTTTGACTTTGATTTAAGCTGGGAATATCGTCGTGCTTTTTTGGCCAATATTGCTCAAATCGAAATTGCGCTTGGTAATGACATTAAACATTGGAAAACAGCCCAAAAGTGGTTGGCTTTGAACCTCAACATTGTAACCCAAGAACAAAAAGATAAGTGGCGTGAATTTATTGGTGCACCTGGAGAAATTATTATTCCTTTGGAAGAAACTGAAATTTCAGTCAGGCAACATTTAGGTATCGGATTTGCCTCTTCTTATAATCCTTTTCCCGCTTTTTTATCCAAAAATTATGAAATCGTCAACGAGAAACTCAACCAATCTGCAGAGACCATTGATTTATTGTCCAAACTATCAGATATCATGACCCCTTCTCTATTTATTTCTGGTCGATATGATGATATTATAGTCCCTGAAGAATCCACAGAAGTATTCAAACTATTTGGAACTCCGGAAGATCACAAAAGGTTCATTCTATTTTATAACTCCAGTCATGAACCATTTATAAGTGATCATTATGGGTTTACCGCTGAAGTGATTGACTTTGTTTATATCCATTGATTTAAGATTAAAGTGTTACATTTTTCAATTTAAAATTGAATGTAGTGCTAGAAAAAACAGAATTTCTCATTTAGCTCAATAATTCCGTTATCTCATCAAATGCTTCAATGGTTTTGAGGTAATTTTTGTATCTTCGTCACTATTCAAACTGGTCAACCATAACTTGTATCAGGAGTTTTTCACTTGCAAATAAAATTATGATGAAATCGTTTATATTGAGTATCGCTTTGACTTTGGTTATATTTAATGTCAAGTCTCAATCACCTGGAGATACTATCGTAGTTCAATCTTTTGATTATTCTATGACTACTGGCAATAGTACAGGATTACCTAGAGCAATGATGGTCCCTTTTCCCGACAATCCAAACTTAACCTATGAAAAAATTATCATGCTATACAATATGCGTTGTCGAGATGGCAATGTTAATACAACAGGTGGAAATTTTGTCGCCTGTGGTGAGTGGGATTATAGTTGTAATACCTATATCAGAGATTCCAGCAGAATAGATTCAATTACGGCAACAACTCCTTCGCATACTATCTCTGGTTTTAGTGGCTCAACCTATAATTATTCAGTCAATCCGGTTTATAATTATTACCGCAGCATTCAGCAATCCGTAACTCTAAATTCCATCATTTCTGAAACCGCTTCAATTGTTGGTGCAGGAAATTTGACTTTAGATCATACCATTTCTGTTAATTCAGAAAATGGGAAATCACAATATTTATTTACGCAAGCTGAATTACTTGGCGCTGGTGTAGTTGCTGGAGATTTAGACGCCATTTCATTGAATGTATTAAATACTGGTGGTGACGCTAACTATTTAAGGGTAAGAATTAAACATACAAATAAAGTTGTTTTAGATGATACAGATCCTGATTTAACTGCCTTCACTGAAGTGCATTTTGCGAATACGCAGTTCATTCCTGGGTCTAACAGAATTCAGTTTTACACCCCTTTTAATTGGGATGGTGTTTCTAATGTTATTGTTGAGTTTTCATTTACTAATGCCAACAATACTTCAGCAGTTGAGATAGAAGGCAATAATACCGGAAGTGTTTACGGTTTGCATACATCTGGAGACCGAAATTTCTATTTTAATGGTTCAAATTATATTGAATCAGACAATTATAAAGCTATTTCAGGCAATAATGACAGAACCATTGAAGCGTGGATCAATACTTCTGTTAATAATAAAGAAATTACAAGTTGGGGGTTAAATTCTACCAACCAAAAATGGGTTTTTAGGCTCAATAATGATGGCACTTTGAGGTCAGAGGTTAATGGGGGATTCAAATATGGAACAACTGCCATTGATGACGGTGAATGGCACCATGTTGCAGTTGTATTCTCGGGTACAAACATTACAGATGCCCTTTTTTACGTTGATGGCAACTTAGAAGGAACAGGTGGAAGTCAAGCAGCTACAGTTAACACCAATACAAACACAGGTATTAATATGAGAGTTAGTCGAGGAACCAACGACCGGTATTTCGACGGTATTATTGATGAGGTTAGGGTCTGGAGCACTGCGCTATCAGCAACAGAAATTCAAAACTGGCGATATAAATCAATAGATGCTAGCCATCCAAATTATGCCAATCTGGAAACGTACTTTCAAGTTAATGAAGGCAATGGAGGAACAATTGGAGACAGCTCGCCAAATGCTCGAAACGCCTCAACAGTTAACGGAAATATTTGGATCAGACCAACGGGTGTTGAATTGTTTAAAGAATTTAACACAACTACAAATCGACCAAATATTACTTTCTTACAAGGAGATTACAGTCTAACAGTAGTGAACGACACCATTTTTGATTCCATTCCGCAGGCTTCCAACTTAGTTGCTGTGCATCAGATTTCACCAAATCCGAATACCATTACCAGTGATGATATTATTACTATTTCAAGCAATAATTATTGGGAAGCCACTTATCATTATTACTATGACGAAAATGGTAATAAATACGATTCTATAGCTGTTCCTGTGGATAACACAATTAATATTGGCACACTAGATTACTATAGACGATTTCCTATGAATTTTGAGATCATGTCTTTTGTCACACCATATGGTATTAATCTAAATATGGGGATTAATGGAAAAACATGGAAAGTAGATTTAACTGATTTTACACCTATTCTAAAGGGTGATAAATACATGACCATTTTCAGAGGTGGTCAATGGAATGAGGACTTAGATATTAAATTTTTGTTTATCGTTGGTACACCTCCGCATGATATTGTAGATGTTCAACAAGTTTGGCGTGTTGACAGCAGGTCTTATGCTAATATTGCCGCAGAAACGGCTTTCGAGCCAAGAAATGTTTTGATGAATCCTAATGCTTCTGCCTATAAGCTGAGGTCAGCAATTACGGGTCATGGTCAAGAAGGAGAGTTTATTCCACGATTGCATTATATTGACATTAATGGAGGTGCCAATGAATTCAGCTGGCAAGTCTGGAAAGAATGTGCTGACAATCCAGTTTACCCTCAAGGAGGAACTTGGATTTATGATCGTGCAGGCTGGTGTCCAGGAGAACCAACCGACCTAGAAGAGTATGATATTACACCATTTGTCACACCTGGACAAGTGCATAGTATTGATTATGGCATTACAAGTGCAACTGGCGCTTCAAATTATATCGTTAATCATCAATTGGTGTCCTACGATTCACCTAATTTCAACCTTGACGCAGCCGTTTTAGACGTTAAAGCACCTTCAAAATATGTTGAATACGAACGCATTAATTCAATCTGTTCAAACCCTACAGTGATCATTCAAAATACGGGTAATAATACCCTTACTGAATTAACAATTGAGTATTGGACTAATTCAAATACAACTCCAGAAACTTATACTTGGACGGGTAGTTTGGAATTTCTAGAAACGGAAGAAGTAGAATTGCCATCTACCGCCTCATTATGGGCTGGAGCAACAACAAACAATAATACGTTTCATGTTGAAGTTAAAAATCCAAACAATGGTACTGATGGATATCATTTTAATAATATTTATCAATCAGAATTTGATTTGGCTGATGTTTTACCCTATCATTTTTTCCTCTATTTTAGGACTAATAATGCCGCATTTGAAAGTAAATATGAATTATTTGATGATAGTGGTACATTGTTGTACTCAAGAAATAATATGACAAATAATACAACCTACCGTGACACTTTTCAATTAGACAATGGATGTTATACATTGGTGATCACAGACACTGATGATGATGGCATTAATTTCTGGGCCAATAATGACGGTAATGGCTCTGCTTATCTAAGAGAGGTCAGCGGTCCAACCTTAAAAAACTTTAACCCTGACTTTGGAAAATCTATTATTTATCATTTCTCAATTGATCAACCGTTGGCCTTTGAGGACTTGTATGACACTAAAAATATTGAGCTCTACCCTAACCCAGCCAGTTCAATATTTACATTAGCTGCTGGCAGTATTGCTGAAGCAAGTATCAATATTTATAATAGCTTGGGACAAGAGGTTGAATTACCAATGGTTACTTCTACTGATCAAATTACATTTAATACACAAGGTCTTCCTTCTGGCATTTACTTGGTAAACATCAATTATAGAGGCGAAATTCAGTCAAAGAGATTGGTGATTGAATAAAATACTGCTGAAAAGGATGAAATATTGGCCACTCTTTATTGTCTTATTCTTTTCCGTAAATGGTTTCGCACAAACAGGTAAAATAAAGGTTTGGCCATATATAGATTATAATCTACAAACTGACAATAAATTGTCAGCAAAACTTTTTTTTGAAGATAGTTTAATTGACCAAAGAAATATCCCATTCACGTTTCCAAGTTATGAAAATCCAATACAATTTTATTCTCTAGCTCCAGGTTACTATACTTTTGAGATACATATCAACGGCTATATGCATTTTTCTAAAGGGCAAATCCTAGTGAAGTCGGACTCAATTACAACCTTTTATGCTTACTTGTACAATAATTCATATTCACCTATTGAGGGTAAAGATCACACCGAGAAATATACTGAACTGTTTAATAACTTTTCTTTTGGTTTGCCTAACAAGATTTTATCACCGCTAATTGCAGGTCAATACAAAATTAGTCAAGGAGGTTCTAGTTACTTCAATCCTAATAAGTGGCTTGGATTTGGTGGAGTTATTGGTTACTATACCAATTATACAGACTTTTATAAGGATGAAACTTTTACTCTTTTTGAAAAGAAACGAGAGCGTTATTTCACTTTTGGTCTAACCACTGGCGCTATAATCCGACTTTCAGGAATTACACATAAGACTAATGACATTAGTTACGGACCTTCACTGGATTTTGGCGTACTTTATAATTTGCCTTTCGTTCATAGACATGTCTATGTTTCAGGCAATTCAAAAATTGTAAATCGACGGATTCATAACTATACTGATTTTTCTGGTATTATTAGAATTGGCTTTTTACCAGTGACACTCTTAATGGAATATCGGATAAATAATTTCATTAAATCGCCACTTCCACAAGAACCAAGATTCAAACTTGGTTTATCATTAATTTTCGGGGATGTCTCATAATCAATTGAAATTATATTGCATCAGCGGTTTAGGAGCCGACGAACGGGTCTTTCAAAACCTAAAAATAAATGCTGACTTGGTTCATTTGCCTTGGTTAGAACCTAAACCTAGTGAAAGCATTCAAGATTATTCTAAACGACTTGCTCAATCCATTGACACTAGTCAGTCTTTTGGAATTGTAGGTTTAAGTTTTGGTGGACTCATTACAGTTGAAATGGGACAATTTTTGGATCCTAAATTTGTGATTTTAATTTCTTCAATTGAAATCAGACAAGATATTCCGCTTTTATACAGATTCGCTGGTCACCTCAAAATGGCGCATTGGTTTCCTAGCGCTTGGTTCAAACCTCCAAAACGACTAGTCAAATTTCTATTTGGAACAAAAAATACAAAAATACTTTACCCTGTTATTGAAGACAGTGATCCCAAGTTCATTAAATGGGCTATTCAAGTTCTTATCTCTTGGGAAAATCAAAGTAGATTACCGCAATCTTATAAAATCAATGGAGATCTTGACCGTTTATTCTCACCACAAAAAGCTAATAATACTATTGTTATAAAAGGTGGTCATCACCTAATGATTTTAGATAAAGCAGACGAAGTCAGCGATCATATCAATCAAATTATTGAGAACAATTGATCAATTAACTAACTCCTCAATAATAGCCTTAACTGACCTTATTTTAGTTGTATTCTCAATGGTTGGACCAGCACACCATACCGTTTTATAAGTGGCACCAAATGCTGCTTTTTCAATTGATTTCATCCCTTTGACGAAAGTGAACATTTTTACCCATTTTTTGAGTCGTTTATTCTTACTCAATAATCTTTCCAACCAATTTTGGGTGGTTCCTATTTTTTGAACATAGGGTGTATTGATGACTGTACATGGTGTTCCTGAAATTTTAGTACTCATCACAATATCCGCTTTGCCGTAAGTCACACAAGCATTTTTATAGTCATCTGATACATCAGACTCTTCACTAGCAATAAAAATACTCCCCACAGAAACTCCGGCTGCCCCCAGACTCATGACATGATCTAATTCAGCTTTATTTCCGACTCCGCCAGCTGAAATGACGGGAATATTGCATTCTGAAACTAGCAAAGGAATCAATTCTTCAGGTGACATTGGACCAGCATGACCGCCAGCTTTACTATTTACTGCAATTACAGCATCTGCTCCCAAAGCCTCAACTTTTTGAGCAAATTTTAAATCTACCACATCACAAAACACTTTGATCCCTTTTGGTTTGCAGGCTTCTATAACGTGCTTAGGACTACCAAGTGAGGTAATAATAAAATCAACCTTTTGATTAACTGCCGCCTCCAATTGACTAGCCATTTTAGGGTTGGATTTATTGACAATCAAATTGATTCCAATTGGGCCATCTGTATTCGCTCTAACCTCCTGAATAGCCTCTTCTAAAGCAGGAATAGTTCTAAAGTTTAAAGCAGGAATAGCACCAGCAATACCATTATTACCAGCAGCAATCAACATTTTAGTATTCGACACCAAAAACATAGGTGCCATAATAATGGGATGTTTTATCCCAAGCATATTGGTTAAAGTATTCGCCATTAATTTATGAATTACTCTAATATAAGCTTTTTTGTGATGCTGCGGTTGTCTATATATAAATTTAAAAGATAGATTCCTCTTGAAAGGTTTGCACAATCAACAGCAGTCTGAGCTGAATTAATGTCTGCGCTTAGAATTGCTCGTCCTGTGATATCAAATAAACTATAAGACACTTGATCAAAGGATTTTAGTTCAGATGATGATAAATCAATGTAAACAACAGATTCTGCTGGGTTTGGGAAAATTTTAAAATTTAAATCAAACTCTGTTAAACCTATACTAGTCACATAAGCTGATTCAAATAAAGCAACTCCTCCTCGCTTATTTCCTAAAACCATTTCTAATTTATTGTCTCCATCAATGTCAGCAATAGCAGGTGCAGCAAATGTACTGATATATATATCATCTAAATTGTCGTCTACCAAATTGAAATTTCCTAACAAATTATTATCAATGCTATCATAATATAAAAGATTACCATCTTTGGTACCAATAACTAAACGAAAATTCGAATCAACGTCAACAAACTCTGGGATTAGTCGTGTACTTGTCCCCAGTGATATTCCACCAAAATTGTCAGTTATTAAACTATAGACAATACTGTCCTGAGTTCCTACGTGCTCATAATAAGATAAGGTCCCGTTTTCTTTTCCCATCACGATATCCAATAATCCATCACGATTTAAATCCACCAGTTTTGGATAAAACAATTCATTACTTCGATAAATATAGGCACCCAAATCAGTTGGAATAAGCTCAAAACCATTATAAACGGGATCATTGCCTGGACCTGCAATATTATCATACCTCAATAAAAAAAAGTTATTCGCCCTGATCAACATTTCATTATCTCCATCCCCATCCAAATCTCCAAAAGCTGGGTATAAATGATCAATTGCAATTACAGCGTCAGAGGCAATACTTTCAAAATCGTCTGTCATATGAGTAAATTCGGCAAGTGAGGCTGAACCTGTATTCTTATAATAGGCCACACGACTATTATAATTTCCCGAGACTGTGTCATAACGTACAGCAACCGATAAAATTAAATCTTGGAGACCATCACTATTTATATCTGCAAATATTGGAAAAGTTTCACTCCCTAAATCAAGCATTTCTTCTTGTAAAAATGCTTCCGTTTGGAAATTAAAATCAGGGAGATTATTCACCCCGTTATTTTTATAAAACCAATTACTCTGGTAGTTTTGAACACCGTAATTCGTATTTGGAGAAACTATTAAATCTTTAATACCATCATTATCTACATCTACATAAAAGGAGCCTAAGAATAATTGGAAATCTACTGGTTCATCATAATCTGGAAAATTGCCCACAAAATTAGCCATTGCAGAATTCGTATTAGGAATTACCCCCCCATTCATTAACATAAGTAAGTTACCGTAACCCGCATCACCTATTAATAAATCCATCATGTCATCAGCATCTAGATCGAGAGCCAATACACTTGTTCCGGTATGTCTATCTTGCCCTAGTGCCGTAGGTCTGTTATGATCAACCATTTCTGGATCACTTACCTGAAAATCACAGCATGTATTTAATTGTGCAGATGTATTATCACCTAATAATTTAAAATTCCCGTAACAAACGTTTACAAGGTCAAACTCAAGGTGATCACTGTTCCCATAAGCTTCTATGCTCATGTTTTTATAATACCTTATGCAAGGCTGATCATCTGTATAATAAGCCAGTATATCTAAATCGCCATCATGATCCACATCTATAATTGCAGGTATATTATAGTGACTATTATAAACAATACCATTTGCACTTGAATAATTCGCGTAAAGTGTATTACTTTCTAATGTAAAACTTAAGTTTCCAGGAGTTGAAGTATTTTTAAACACTCTAAAACCAACTGAATAATTAGTGAAAATATCCATTTTTCCATCTTGATTATAATCTGCCATTAAAATCCAGCCAACAAGTTCAGGGAAAATAGATTCGAAAACACTTTCATACTCAGGAGCGTATACAAGATCATTAATTCCAGGAGCACCAAGTTGCACGAAAGTTAATATTTTATGACAGGTTTTGTCGAAAATTAAAAGGTCTTGAGTACCATCCTGATTGAGGTCTACGTTAGAGAACTGACAATAGTCTAATCCACCAACCCAAGGGTATTTTTGTTGAATATTATCTTTAATGACCGTAATATCAAATTGCCGTTGGAAACCAAACTGTGCTTGAGCTACCATGGGCAGTAGAAGTATGAGCAAACCTATTTTTTTCATATATCTCTTTTTAAACGTCATTCTTGAGACGAATTATTGTAACACTATTTTTTTTGTTTCGGTATAACCGTCTAATTCAATGGTTAATAAATACACCCCTTTGCTTAACCTTTGACAATCAACAAGAGTGTTTGATTGTGTAATTGACTCACTTAATAATAATTTCCCAGTCAAATCACTAAGAGTATACTTTACACCATCATACGATCCTATTGAAGATAAACTCAAGTCAATCCTAAAGTATTGCTCAGCTGGAACTGGATAAATATTCATTTTAAGTTCAGAAAGATCTTTTAGGCCTACATTAGTTACTATCGCGGATTCAAAAAGGGATAACCCGCCTCGTTGGTTGCCCAAAGCCATTTCCAATTTGTTATCCCCATCAATATCGGCAATTGCGGGAGCTGAATAATCTCCTGTATAAATGTCATCTAAATCACTGCTCACAGCATTAAAAGTACCTGACAAATTTCCTTCAATATCATTATAGTAGTGCAATTTACCCGACTTAGAGCCCACAACCAAATGAAAAGTATTATCAATGTCCACAAATTCTGGAATGGCTAAACCTTCAGTTGACCAAGATTCTGAAACATCAACCCCTCCTAGCTGTGAGGTCTGTAATTCAAAAATAGCATTAGTGGCTGTTCCAATATTTTTATAATAAGAAAGTTTCCCTGTTCGTTTTCCTAAAACTAAATCTAATAAACCATCACGATCAAGGTCAACCAATTTTGGCACAGAAAGCACACCCTCATAAATAGTATTCCCAGCTTGATCTTCTAATTCAGAATAACTATTAAACAAGGCAGTACTGCCAGTACTCACATTTTCAAAAAACCAAATATTTCCATTATAATTACCTAGCAATAAATCCTCATCACCATCATTGTCTAAATCACCAAAAGTTGGGTATAAATAAATATTATTACCGCCATTTACGGTTGACAATCCCTGGTAATCATCTGACATAAAGGTATATTCTGGATTAGAAGCTGTACCTGAGTTCCTATAGTAAGCAATTTTAGATTCGCTATTTCCAGAAGAAGGATCGTACTTATTCTTAATAGAAACCAATAGATCTTTTAACCCATCACCATTATAATCAAAAAAGACTGGAAGTGCTCCACTACCAAATTCGATCATATCCTCCTGTAAAAAGTCATTTTGTTGGTGTTCAAAAACTGGAAAATTATCTGCACCAGTATTCTGATAGAACCAATTGCTTTCAAAATTCTGAGAATTCGTTGTAGATGCAGGAGAAACGAGTAAATCACGAATATTATCATTATTAACATCAACATAATAAGCGCCAGGGTAAATTGGCAAATCCACAGAAGTATCATAAGAAGGAAAGGCATTGTCTTGACTTACCATTGAAGAATTACTATTAGGAACAGTCCCACCATTCATCAGCATGGTTAAACTATGATATGATATATCACCCAATACTAAGTCCATCATATTGTCAGCATCTAGGTCCAAAGCTAATACAGTTGACCCCGCATGTCGATCATCTCCTCCTAATCCAGGTCTATTTCCACCTCCCTCAGGATCATTCACCTGAAGCGCACAGCAAGAATTTAGTATGATAGAATTAGTTGAATTGGCTTCTTGAAAATTACCATAGCAAACACTTACCGTTTGAAAAAATAATGAATCACTATGTCCATAGGTTTCTTGACATAAGTTTTTATAATACCTGACACAAGATCCGTTGAGGTAAAAAGATAGCACATCCATATCACCATCATAATCCACATCTACCAATGCAGGAATATCACCCTGACTAACATATACCCCACTAGCCCCGCCATAAATTGTTGATGGCAAGGTGGTATTTTCCAGTTCAAAACTTAGGCCTGTTGAAATAGTTGAAATATTATGATAAACACCTACTCCTCCGGTTGCTGGTGAGAACAGATCTTTTTTACCATCTCCATCATAATCATATAACAGTACCCATCCGAATAACCCTGGATCGATAGCGTCAAACACTTTTTCATAAGACGGTGCATATTCAAAATCCATTATCCCAAATGCACCTTTTTGTAGAAAAGTTAATGACTTGTATGAGGTTTTATCAAAGATGTACAAATCTTCTACTCCATCCATATCTAAATCAATATTGGAAAACTGACAATAATCTAATCCACCAACCCAAGGATATTTTAGTTGAATACCATTCTTAATGACTTGAATTGTTGAGTTAGTTGTATCCTGTTTAAAGCCAAATTGCGCATTGCCAAATAGGGGTAAAAAAGTAAACAGAAATAGTAGCCTTTTCATTAAATAATGTCTTATAAGCCTAAAACGTAGGGAATCATTCCAAAGTTGCTCTTATAATCCTTAAAAATACCATTTATTTTTGATCTTCCAACAGTCACATTATCCCCGAATTAAAATCTAACATCAAAAAGGGCTATGATCACGTATTAACCAACGCTCATAAGGTATTTCGTCCAACTATAAACAATTGTTTCATTTTGTCGAAACAATTCTTTAAATTTGTTTGAATAAATAATTTTATACTATGAAGAAATTAATCCCACTAATACTAATATTACCTCTGGTCATTTTGATCGGATGCGATAATTCAAATTCTGAAACTGATGAAGAGGTAAACGCTGGAAATAATTCAGTTAAACTTGCTGAAGTTCCTTTTGTACGTATATCTGAGTCCTTTGCTGACATACAAATTTTAAGGTATGAAATTAACGGTTTTGATCAATTATCGCTTGACCAAAAGAAGTTAGTTTATTATTTATACCAAGCTGGTTTATCTGGTCGTGATATGATTTGGGATCAAAACTATAGACATAATCTTGAAATCAGAAACGCGCTTGAACATATTGTTGCTAATTATGATGGAGACAAAAAAAGTGAGGATTGGACAAATTTTATGGTTTACACTAATCGAGTTTGGTTTTCAAATGGTATACATCATCACTATTCAATGGATAAGTTTAGACCTGAATTTAATCAAGATTACTTTGTCAGCTTATTAGAAGCAACCCATACTGAGCTAGATTTAAATGTTATTGAAGTTATTTTTAATGAGGCTGACAATAAAAGAGTGAGTTTAGATTCTGACCAAGATTTGATTTTATCCTCAGCAACTAATTTCTATCAAGAAGATATTTCAGAAAAAGAAGTTGAGAAATTCTACAGTAAAATGATTGATAAAGCTGACACTACGCCAGTAGAATATGGCTTAAACTCAAAACTAATCAAGGATGATAATGGTGTAATTAGTGAAGATGTTTATAAAGTTGGTGGTCTTTATAATGACGCTATTGTTGAGGTTGTTAAATGGCTAAAATTAGCAAAAGGCGTTGCTGAGAATGAAGCTCAAGCTGCTGCCCTTGGTTTACTAATAGATTATTATAATACTGGTGACTTGCAAAAATGGTCAGATTACAATGTCGCATGGAGTCAAGCCACGGAAGGCGACATTGACTATATTCAAGGTTTTGTTGAAGTTTACGGTGACCCAAAAGGTATGCGTGGTACATATGAATCAATTGTGCAAATTAAAGATTTTGAAGCTTCGGCACGGATGAAGGTTTTAGCAGACAATGCACAATGGTTTGAGGACCAATCAAGCATTATGGATGAGCATAAAAAAGACAGTGTGGTTGGCGTAACATACAATGTGGTTAATGTGGCTGGTGAAGCTGGGGATGCTTCTCCTGCTACTCCAATTGGGGTCAACTTACCAAACTCTAATTGGATTAGAGCCACAATTGGTTCTAAATCTGTGAGTTTAGGAAACATAGTTGAAGCTTATGATGATGCAGGTGGAGAAGGTCTTTTAAATGAGTTTGCACATGATCAAGAAGAAATTGATCGAGCGATTGAACATTCTAAATTGGCGTCAAAATTACATACTGCTATGCATGAAGTAATAGGTCATGCATCAGGAAAAATTAATAGTGGTGTTGGTACACCTAAAGAAACACTAAAAAACTATTCATCCACGCTTGAAGAAGCCAGAGCAGATTTAGTCGCCCTTTATTATTTAATGGATACCAAACTAGTAGATCTTGGTTTAATGGAATCTATTGAGGTAGGTAAAGCTGAATATGATTCTTACATACGAAATGGTATGATGGCACAGTTGAGACGACTAGAAGTTGGAGCAGATATTGAGGAAGCGCATATGCGTAATCGCCAACTAGTAGCAGCCTGGGCTTATGAAAAAGGGCTTGATCAAAAAGTAATTGAAAAAGTAACCAGAGAAGGAAAAACATACTATGACATTAAAGACTATCTGGCACTTAGAATTATTTTTGGTGAATTATTAAAAGAAATTCAAAGAATTAAGTCGGAAGGAGATTATGCTGCTGGTAAAGCGTTAGTTGAGGATTATGGTGTTAAAGTTGACCCTGAAATTCACAGTGAGGTATTGGATCGGAGTTTAGCATTAAATATCCCACCGTATAATGGTTTTATTAATCCAATATTAGAGCCAGTTAAAGATGAAGAGGGGCACATTACCGATATCAAAATTAGCCAACCGAAAAGTCTTCAAGATCAAATGTTCTATTATTCGAAGAACTATGGTTTTTTAAGTTCAAAATAACTTAAAACCTGATAAAAGACATGATATTTAGTGTAAAACATCAGGATTAATACTTAAAAAAAACTGATATTTGCAGCGAATTTATAAGGCCTTAGTAAACACTACTAAGGCTTTATTACATCATAGATTAAAAAAGTATGAATATTGCGTTAAAATTTTTATTCTCAATAAGTTGTTTATTATTAGCTTCTAATGGATTCTCTCAATCATATCAAACCGTAAAAGGAAGCATCACCGAAAACTTTACTGAGCAACCAATTGAATCCGTTAATGTAAAAATTATCAAAGATGGGATGATGGTGAAAGAAGGTCTTTCCGATCAAGATGGTAATTTTAAGATTGAAGGAATTGAATTGGGCACCTATGATATTTTATTCAGCCATATTAATTTTGAAGATTTTATTAACCCTGGTGTTGAAATTTCAATGAGTCATGAAATTATTATGACTATTCAGATGACACTAAAAACACAAACTTTAGAAACCATTGATGTTAATCCTCCCAAATTGCGCGGACAACCAAGTAATAATATGGCGACAACCAGTAGTTATTCCATTATGGCTGATGATGCGAAACGAATAGCTGGCGGATTAGATGACCCAATTAGAGTGGCAGGAACTTTACCTGGGGTGACCTCTGCAAGTGGTTTTTCCGAAAATTTCATCTCGATTAGGGGTAATTCCTCAAGAACATTAAAATACCAAATGGAAGGCATAGAATTGCCAAACCCAACTCACTTTTCAAGAATAGGTAGCGCTGGAGGTACATTTACCATCTTCAGTTTACAATTATTGGATAAAAGTGATTTTTACACAGGTGCATTTTCAGCACAATATGGTAATGTACTGGGTGGTGTTTTTGATGCAAAATTAAGAAAAGGGAATAATGAAAAAAGAGAAAACATCTTTCAAGTTGGTGTATTAGGGGTTGATTTAGCCTCTGAAGGACCACTTTCAAAAAAGCACAAAGCTTCTTATGCGGTTAACTATAGATATGGTTTGGTTGGTCTTGCTAGGCTTCTAGGGTACCCTACCCAGCCTACTTATCAGGATCTTTCATTAACATTAAATTTCCCATTGAGTCAGCGTAGTAATCTAAAAGTATTTGCCATTGGCGGTACAAGCTTAAGAGACCGTATTGGTGTTTTAGATTCAACTGCGTGGGAGGAAAGTTTAGATAGAACCAACCTCATTCTTCAAAGTGCAATGGGAACAACAGGTCTTGTGTTCAAACATTTTATTACTGAAAATACAGTCTTCAAAGTAACGGGTGCAATTAGTTATACTGATCAGATAGACAATAAGCAATATATTACAGACAATTATACAACAATTGATCAACGCACGAATACTTACACTTCTGCGCCTTCGTCAGTTGCATTCTCCTTAAAACATAAATTTAGTAAGCGTCATTATCATATTACTGGTGGTAGTTATACAAATACATTCCATAAATGGAAAGCTTCAAGATATTATTTTGCTAATCAAAACCTTACCACATTGTTTGATGGCGCAGGGGCAAGTAATGAAATTAAAGCTTATTCTTTGTCAAAATTCTTTTTAACTAATCAATTGAGTGTGAACGTAGGTGTTCATTACCTTTATTATGATGTTAATGGCCATCAGGCTATAGAACCAAGAGGAAATGTTGATTATAAAATTAACTCAAATCACAGCTTAAGTGCTTCAGTTGGTTTACATTCTCAAATTGAAAATTATGCCACTTATCTTTACACTTCTTCTGATCCAACAAGCTCATTATTTGAGCCAAATAGAAATTTAGGTTTTGCAAAAGCAATCCATTATGTTCTGGGCTATAAAGGTAAGGTATGGACGAATCATAGATTAAGAATAGAGGCTTATTATCAAAATTTATATGATATTCCTACGAGCCCAGATGGATCATTTTCAATGGTTAATATTTCTGAATTACAGGATTTAAGATTATTAAACAATGATGGAACAGGGGAAAATTATGGTTTGGATATAGGTTTTGAAAGATACACTGACAATGGTTTATACTACATCATTAATACTTCCGTTTTTCGATCAATGTATACACCTGGTGACGGCATAAAAAGAAGTACCAGCAATGACAATCAATACAATATGAAATTCTTAATCGGTAAAGAGTATAAATTGCATGAAAAAGATGGTAAATACAAAGCCTTTGCATGGAATACAAATATTGCTATGTTAGGTGGGCAGCCCTATACACCAGTTGACTTAGTGAGTTCAGAAATAGAACAAGAAACAGTTTATGATGAATCATTAGCTTATTCGCAAAGAGACCAGCCTCTATTTTATTTAGATTTCACATTCAGTTATAAAATTAACAAAAATAATAGACGATCTGTTTGGGCTTTTCAAGCTAAAAATTTAATGTCAAACGGAAATGCAATTTATCGTGAATATGATACTATTTTAAAAGAAGAAGTCACGGTCAAATCTTCTTCTTTCTTTCCTGTCATTTCGTATCGATTGGAATTTTAAATATTATTTTATTTGAATTTAAACTTAGTAAATTCAGCAATTTATTTAGTACTGTTGTTTTATAAAACAACAAATCATCCACTTAAACTTGACTTTCGTTATTAAAAATTTTAAATTTGAGATAATGAGATCATTAGCTTGTATCGTATTTTTACTGTTGTTTTGTCAAATTAGTTTTGCTAGAAATAGTGAGGTAACTTTTTTTATTAAATTAAAATCAGACCTAACTGGGCAGCGACTTCATAAGGGTGAAGTTCAAGTCTATCAGTCTGGACGTTTGGTTAAATCTACCATTAGTGATTCAATTGGACATGCTGATGTTAAAGGCCTTGACATTAATCAACTTTACGTTTTGAAATTTTGCAAATCTGGTTACATCACAAAAACAGCTACTTTTGATACCCATGTCTCAGTGCAAGAATATGATTTTTATGGGATTATGGAGGTCTCTCTTTTTAAACCAATCCAAGATCGCGATTTTTCATTTCTTAATGATACACCTATAGTGAAATTTTCATTTAACGCTGATGGCGAGCAACAATATGATAAAGACTATACCACAAAAATGCTGGATAAAATTGATTTTTGTAAAATAGGCTTATCAAACCAAAAAATAACAAACTATTTTGAGCATTTTGATTCAGCTTTAATACTCCAGAAAAATGGTCAATTTGAACAAGCCATTCAACAGTTTAATCACGCCAAAATATTGATTGACTCACCATCCGTCAATAAGTACCTTAAAGCTTGTGAGGTTGCATTCTACAAAAAAAGAGAACGTGAAATAGAGGATAAATTTAATGCCATTGTTGTAAAAGCAGATGAATATTTTAACGAAAAATCTTTTAAAAAAGCACTTGAATTGTATCAATTGGCAATTAAATTAAAACCAAATAATAAATACTTGAAGTCAAAAATAAAAAGCTGCCAAGACCAATTAACAACCGAAGAAAAAATTCAAATTAAGTATAACAACTATGTTTTTGAAGGAGACGAGGCATTCGATAAGAAAAATTTTAAGCTTGCCAAACAACTTTATGAAAAAGCGGAATACCTCAAGAGTCATGATTACACAATCAAACAAATAGAACGTTGTAATACTTTTCTAAATGAATAGAACATCAAATGATAAATTACAATGGGAAAATATTTAAACCTGTCTCTTTCTCCAACAATAGTGAGACTTCTAGTGAAACAATTTTTCATTATTACCAAACAGGAGATGTTTTAACGGCAACATACTCAGGCGGTAATATTAGCACTGGACAATTGATCGGGATTGTTGATGAGAATGGAAGAATTGACATGAGGTATCAACAAGTTTCATTAGAGGGAGAATTAATGACAGGGCAATGTACTTCAATTCCTGAAATCTTAGTAAACGGCAAAATTAGATTGCATGAAACTTGGCAATGGACCTCAGGAGATAAGAGTGCAGGGAAATCGGTTTTGGAAGAAATTTAACCGCTAAAATAGATATTATTCAAAATTTGATAAATCACGTTTGAATGCGTATCTTTAACCTACAACAAAATCCATCAAATGATTAAATTTTTAACGCCATTTTTACTGATTATTCTCCCGTTAACTACTCAAGCTCAATACCAAATATCAGAAAACTGTAGGGCAGATATTCATCAGCTTAATAAAGCCTTTGAAACGACTCAGGGTCGATTATCTGAATCATTAGAATTAAACTATCCTATACATACTATTCAAGGCATTAAATATCTCTCCTTATTGGCAAAAACTAATGAATTATTTGACAGGACAGAGTTGACCGCTGAAGGAATTATTGTTGGTGCTCAAGTTCGCAACATTGTTACTTTAAAATATCCATTATCTAATTTAGATGAAATTGAATCACTTCAGGGCATTGATCTATTGCAAGTAGCTGGTAAAGTAAGACCTACCCTGAATCGTGTTTTATTTGACACACGTGCTGATAGTGTTCATAATGGATATGGACTACCAGAATCTTACACGGGAAAGAATGTATTGATAGGCATAACCGATTGGGGATTTGATTATAGTTCTCCAATGTTTTATGACACCTTACTTCAGAATACAAGAATATTAGCAGCTTGGGATCAATTTAAGACCGCTGGACCTACACCTGCCAATTTTAGCTATGGTACAGAATACAACACTATGACGGATTTGATTAATGCAGGTGCAGATACAGCCAATATTTACTCTTATGCCACACATGGTTCCCATGTTGCAGGAATTGCAGGTGGTAGTGGCGTTGGAACACCATACCGAGGATTAGCCTTTGAGTCACAGTTTTTATTTACAACTTTTCTAGTAGATGAGGGCGCTGTTTTAGACGCCTGGGAATGGATGTATAATAAGGCTACAGCTGAAGGCAAAAGGCTAGTCATCAATATGAGTTGGGGATTATATCATACTGGTGCTCTAGATGGCACATCCATGTTGAGTCAAGCCCTTGACAATTACTCGAATCTAGGGGTTTTGTTTGTCACTTCTGGTGGCAATAATGGAGATGTTGTTTTTCATATTAAAAAGGAATTTACAAATGACACTTTACTGTCAAGAGTTTTATTTTATAATAATAATTCCCTTGTTACACTTTGGGGTCAAAGTATTCACGCTTGGGGAGATATTGGAAGTACATTTCATGGAGGAATTCAAGTGACAGATTTATCAAATCAAGTTGTAGCAGAAAGCCCTTGGTATGCCACAGCTTCTACCACAAATTATATTGACACCTTTTTAGTTGTAGGTTTAGGAGACACATTGTTGTACAATCTTTCAATGGATGACGCCTACCCTACTAATGGGAGACCTCAAATGCGTTTAAGGATAAACAAACCACCCTTAGGCTATAAGGTTACAATCAAGTCAACAGCGAACTCAGGTACAGTGCATTATTGGAATGTAACAGAATTAACAAGTGATGTAGGCAATTGGGGAATGGGATTTAGTTCATTAGGCTTAGGTTATACGACAGGTGATAATAATTATGGTATAGGTGCACCAGCTTGTACAAATTCAGCTATTACAGTTGCAGCGTATTCAGCAAGTTATTTAACACCTGGCGGAAATCTTGTTGGTGGTGCACCAGCTTCTTTTTCAAGTATCGGCCCAAGAATGGATGATGTCTTGAAACCAGATATTTCCGCACCTGGCGTAGCCGTAGCTTCCTCAATTTCATCCTACACTGATAATAATTTTACCCAAATTAATGTCGTTAGCTTTAATGGAAGAGATTATCCATTTGCTAGGTTTAGCGGTACTTCAATGTCTTCACCAGCAGTGGCGGGCATTGCCGCTTTGATTTTTGATGCAAACCCGTATCTCTCGCCACAACAAGTTAAAGATATTTTAATTCAAACCGCTAGAGAAGATTCATATACGGGGTCAATTCCGCCCAATGGAGATTACAAATGGGGCTGGGGAAAAGTCAATGCTTATGCAGCCATTCAATTGGCACTCAATACTGCAGGATATAATGAATTTGAAAAATCGCTGAATTGGCAAATCTATCCAAACCCAGCTCATGATATCATTAACATCAAGGGTCTTGATGAATTTGTAAGTCAAATCCAAATCATTAACCTCAATGGACAAATTTGTAGTGAGCACTTACCAGTTAATCAACTTGACATAAGCCACCTACCCTCTGGAATTTACATTTTCAAAATTATTCGTGGTCAAAAAGTTGAACAACGAAAATTTATTGTTCACTAAACTCGTTCTAAAAATGTCAATTCAAAAAATTTCAATTGCGGATAAACTTGGTTTATTCAAAGACCATTGGAAACCAAGAGTAATTGGAGAATTAAATGGCCAACATGTTAAAGTGGCAAAAGCTTTGGGTGAGTTTGATTGGCATAAACATGACCATGAAGACGAAATGTTCCTGGTCATTAAAGGTGAGTTCAATATGGAGTTACGGGATAAGACTTTAGTTGTAAGAGCTGGAGAAATGATCATAATTCCAAAAGGCGTAGAACACCGTCCGGTAGCAAATGATGAGGTTGAATTTATGTTGTTTGAGCCTGCTTCTACTCTTAATACAGGAGATCAACCTCATTCAGATTTGACTCAAAATAATCTTGGTTGGATTTAAATTTTTATACGGAACAACCTTTGATTAGAATCAATGTATTAAAATAAAATCAATATGTTAAAGTCTCATATTTTTAAACTATTATTCTTTATTGTTTTTAGTCAATCTTTAACGGTTAACGCAATTGAGAAAAATAGCATTTCTGGTAATATTCTTGGAACTGGTTCTTATATTGGACTATCTTATGAAAGGTTAATTTTCCAACATATAAATTTGGAGTTCGGTCTTGGATTAATTGGCTACGGTACAGGCATCACCTATTACCCTAATAAGATCGAAACTGCTACCATCCGACCATATACTGGCATTAAATTTACTTCTCATGCTATTGTAGATGGAGAACATAAATCCGTCTATTATATTCCATTTGGTATAACCCTTTTTACTGACGTCAGATTAAATCTAGGTTTTGATTTTGGACCAGCTTACGTCATTCATCACAGTCCAGGTTATATGCCTTCTCTTGAGGAGTTAAATAAATATCCATATAATAATATCTCAGTTTTTGGAAATTTTAAGTTAGGGATTAGATTCTAGTTAAAAAATCCAAAAAGATTGTAAAATTATCGGCTTAGAATGCTATATACTACTTGTTAAGTGTAAATTACATGAATGAAAAAATCGGGTCATCTAATTTTACTTTTGGGGATTATTCTTATTTCGAATTCTGGGTATTCTAAGACGAAAACGCCTGATTACGATCCAAATAAAGTGTATTCAAGTGATCAGCTTAAGTCTGATTTAAATTATTTGTTTAGCAATTTGATTAAGGCACATCCTGGTTTGAATTGGTATACCAATGCTTCTGACTTCAAACAGTACATCCATAGTTTGAATGAAAAAATTAATACCCAACTAACCGAATTAGAATTTTTACAATTAATTGCTTCCATAAACAATCAAATTAAATGCGTACATTCTGATATCAGACCGTCAGATCAATTAAATACGTGGTTAAGCAAGCAAAACAATTTGATTCCAATTAATGTCATGAAAGTTGGACAACAATTTTATGTCTCGCAAAATATGAGTGGATTGGATGAGCTTGAATATGGCACAGAAATCATTAGTATAAATGAACAACCGATCAGTCAGATCATTGCCAATTTGCTACCCTATATTCCTGCAGATGGTGACAATGAAACTAGAAAATACATTGCATTATCAAGTGCATTCAGTAAATACTACGCAATTTATTCAACTCCTTTTAAAACTGAATACACCATTACCTATTTGAACTCAAAAAAAAATAGAGAAAAAAAAACGATTAATGGAATAACTAAAAAAGATTTTTTGGATCGTCGTCAGTTATTATCTATTGATCAAGACCTACTTCCAATCGAATTCAAAACGCTTGACACACTTGATGCTGCTATTCTAAATGTCCGATCTTTTAGACATGATCTAATCACTAAAGCTAATATTAATTATTACACGTTTTTGGATCAATGTTTTGAAAGAATGAAAGAGGACCAAACCAAACATTTAATCATTGATTTAAGAAATAATGGCGGAGGTTATAGCGAATACGGCGCAATTTTAGCAGCTTTCTTGGTAGACAGTACTTACCAATATTGCAAAGAAATGCAAGTAACGTCAGACCAATTATTTTCTAATGTTGAGTACGACATTGCTGAAACCTTTTCAGGTTTTCCCAAAGGAATTATTCACCAAAATGGTATTTATATATGGCCTCATCATTCTATTTTGAAATGGCGCCAAAAAGAGACCAATTCATTTAATGGAAAAGTTCATTTCCTAATTAATGGCGGTTGTGCGTCTACCACTTCTGAATTTGCCTCTGTTGCAAGGCATCATCAACTGGGGCAATTTTACAGAGAAGAAGTTGGAGGAGCCTATCCTGGTGACTCTGGTGGGGTTCTAGGATGGATCAAATTGCCCAATACAAGCATAAAGGTAAGGATCGCTATGGTGAAGTATATTCTTAACCTTGGTAACGACTTAAGCAGGCATGGCGTTTTACCAGACTTTCCGATTCAGCCAGATATTGCGGCATTAAAAGCCCAAAAAGATCCTATTTTGGAATTTGTACTACAACAAATCCATGAAGATTAATATAGTTGCATTCAATTTTATTACATCTTCCGAATTAAGTTATCTTTAGTCTTGTCAAATACATTTTTATTATGCGAAAAGCACTCTTAGTAATCGATATGCAAAAAGGGTCGTTTACCCCTCTTACTCCTCGACATGACACATCTGGCGTTATAAATCGGATTAACATTTTAGCAGATCAATTCAGGAAGTTGAGCTATCCAGTTATCTATATCCAACATGATGGCAGTACTAACAATGAATTTGTTCCACAAACTGAAGACTGGGATTTATTGGACGAGTTGTCAATTGAGCCTAACGACATTTTCATTGACAAATATGCAAATGATGTTTTCTATCAATCTATTTTAAGTAAAAAATTAGAATCATTGAGAATTGAAGAACTGGTTATCACGGGTTGTGCAACTGATTTTTGTGTAGCTTCTACGGTACAATCAGCATTGACTAAAGATTATACTATAACAGTTGTAAAAGATGCTCACACCACTGGAGAACGACCTCACCTAACTGCTGAACAGGTCATTGATCATTACAATTGGGTTTGGCAAAATATGATTCCAACTAAAGGTCGTGTTCAAGTATTTTCTCATGAGGAAATCTTAAATTCAATTCATTAATCATTCACATTGAAATATGCTTAATCAGAGTATTGTAACAGCTAAATGGCTGAAAAAAAACTTAGCAAACCCAGACCTTATTATCTTAGATAGTAGTGTAGGTACCAATCAGTCTAATTTAAATGTAAAACACCCAGGTGAACAGATACCTGGCGCGCGATTTTTCGATTTCAAAATGGTGTTTTCTGATCAGGGTCATTCAGTTCCAAACATGATGCCTTCCGCTGACCTATTCACAAAAGGCGCTCAAAACTTAGGGATCAACTCATCAAGCATCATTATTGTTTATGATAATTTAGGCGTCTATACCAGTCCAAGAGCATGGTGGATGTTTAAAACTATGGGGCATCATAATGTTGCGGTACTTGATGGTGGATTAAATGAATGGAAGATTCTAGGGTATAGAACAGAACCTTTGTCAAAAAAGCGGCTTTATAATAAAGGTAATTTTAAAACAGAATTCAATCCTAAGCAAATAGTAGATGTTAGTCAAATCAAACAAAACATCATATCTGAACAGGCCATTCTAGTAGATGCCAGATCAGAGGATCGTTTCAATGGCAAGGTCCCCGAACCTCGAGAGGGCATGAAATCAGGACATATTCCCAAGTCAGTTAATTTGCCATATAAATTAGTTTTAGAAGGCTATTGTTTCAGAAATAAGTCAGAACTACGGGTTATTTTTGATCATATTAATCCAGAAAAAAAGCCTCTGTTCTTTACATGTGGTTCAGGAATTACCGCTTGTATCATTTTATTGGCAAGCAGCCTGGTAAATAAAGGTCCAAAATCTTTGTATGATGGCTCATGGTCAGAATGGGGAACAATTTAATCCATTGAATTATTCGAAAATTGTGTAATCTTTTTTTAAAATTTGAGTATATTTGGCGTAAAAAATTGAATTATGAAGAAAATACTTATCATTGCACTATTGGGATTATTAGCCGTATCTTGCAGTAAAGACCAAAGCGCTGTAAAAAAATTAACAGGAAGATGGATTCTTGTGTCAACAACTACAATTAATGAGGATAATGGTACTGAGAATACAGACCCAGCTTCTGAAACAATAACAAGTGAAATAGAGTTTGACAATTGTAAATTAGCTAAAGATGAATTCTGTACGGTTACTTTTATATTAAATGATGAATTTTATGGTTTAGCGCTTTATACAGTTTCTGGAGATGGAATAATTCTTGAAATGTTTGACAGTAAATATGAAGATGCTTTTGGCACCTCTGAAATTATTGAACTAACGGACACAGATTGTAAAATACAGGAAGAAGACGAAAATAATTCAAGTATTAAATATATATCTAACTACCAAAAAGTATAATATTACTTTTTATAAGAAATATAGTATATTGTTAAAAGCCTTGGTGTCCCAAGGCTTTTTTTATGCTCAGAATTTCATCATCCAATTTTAACTTGCAGCCATTAGCCTCCTGTAAATTATAAATAACTTAACAAAAATGAGTTTGGATATGATGACTAATCTTACTCAAGGAAGTCAACCACATAAAGCCTCATAGAAGTTCTAGAAGATAATAATTAAAAAGTGTAGTAATTAATTCCTACAAATGTTATTTCTAATTCACCAGCAAGCTTTAATTAAACTAAGAGATACAAAAAGATTATATATCTACACTTGCCGGCAGTCTCATTATCCTTTAACCTTCTTTATTTATTTAGAACAACTGATCTTAACTACAGTTGTTAAACCCACTAACAAACCTTTAGACATTGTTAATAATAAATAAGGGCTAAAGCCTTGATTAGACACATTTTTTTTGGCATAAAAAAACAGCTCTGGAAATTTCCAGAGCTGTTTGTATTTTGTATTTTTATTGTGTCTATTGCCTAATGGTTATCTTTTTACAACTTTCATTGTTTTGATTACATCATTTGAGATCACTTTTACTAAGTAAATTCCGTTCTCAAAGTTGAATAAATCAATTGAAGTTTGACTAGCATTTGGTTGAGTAGTTAAAACTAACTTACCAGCAATTGTATAAACTTCAATAGTTTGAATAGCTTGAGTTGCCGTTAAAATAGTTTGATCAGCAGTTGGGTTAGGATAAGCTGATACTTCAAAATCAACAGCAGTGTTTAAAGCAATTGACTTATCTTCAACTAATACATTATCAACATTTGGCTTATCATTTAAAACAAATGCTGGACCACCATTATCAATCGTTACGTTACATGCAGAACCCGCAGCACTCCAAGTACCATTAGCTTGCTTCCATTTAACAGTTACTGAATAAGTACCGTCAACTAATCCAATAACTTGTGAAGGCTTAACAAAGTTAGAACCAATGATTCTTGAATAAGTTCCACCATCAAAAATAAATTCGTACTGAGTTGCACCTAGAATAGCATCTGCATAAATTGTATTATTATCAGCAAATGTTCCACTACAATCACCAGCAGATACATTTGTTGTTAAACCAGCTGCAGTTGGTGTATTAATTGTGCATGCAGAACCATAACCACTCCAAGTTCCGTCAGATGCTTGCCATTCTACAGATACAAGGTAAGTTTCGTCATAACTTGCTGACATTAGTGTAGCTCTAATTACTGGCGTTGTTCTACTTACAATAAAGTCAGTACTAGTACTTACTTCTGTCCACTTAAATCTATACTGAACTGCACCTACAATTGCATCTGCAAATAAGTTTTGACTCATTGAAGACAATGTTCCAACAGCACAATCAGCAGTAGTTAATTGAGTTGTAGTTGCATTAGCTAAAGCCAATGAAGGTGTTGTAATATCACAAGTTGTAATATCATAATCTCCAAATACACCAGGAGATACTTCAATTGCAGTTACAATTTCATAGGCTTGGTCGTGTAAAATTCCAGGTACTAAGTTTCCTCTAATCCAGTTATTAGGTCTAATAACAATGATATCAGTTAAAGCTCCAGATCCTGCTCCAGTTGCGTGAAATTTAAATCTATAGTGAGGTGCTCCTGGTATTTGAGAAGAAAAGATATTCGTTGCCATTGTTGGTAAAGTAGTTCCACAATTTGGATCAAGAATCACAGATGTAGTTGGTGCAGTTGTTGAACATACAGAACCTGGTCCGTGTACCGTTCCATCCGCTTCAATCCACTCAACTGTAATATCATAGTCAGTATTATATAACATACCTGGTACTAAATTCCCTCTTACAACATTTTGATTTCTTGTTACAGTATAAACTGCTCCATTTGCAACACCTGAAGTACCTGTAAATGTAAATTTGTATTCTGCAGCATTATCTATTGGTGTAGCAAATAAGTTTTGCGTGAATGATGTCATTGTGTTACCGCAATCATATGTACCAATAGCATCATCAATATTAGTTGTCAATGCTCCAGCTGCCATAGTTGTTATGTTACAAGATGCTCCAGGGCCATTCCAGTTAGCACCACCATCAAAACTGTGTCTTACAGAAACAGAATATGTTGTACCATATAACATGCTAGGAATTAAAGATGGTCTAAATGCAGTTGAGTTTCTCTCAAGAACATAAGTGTTAGCACCTTCACTAACTGTGAATTCGTAACGATTTGCGCCAGCTACCGCGTCAGCAAAAATGTTTTGAGTCATACTTGTAAGCGTTGTACCGCAATCGGCCGCTTGAATTTGGGTCTGAGACCAGGATGATGCTGTAAAGAAAAGCATCAGAGATAGTGTAAAAATTACCTTTTTCATTATTTAACGTTTTTAATAGTTTGAAGCAAAGGTAATTTTTTTTTTTTATTATTTATCAAAATCTATCGTTAAAATTCAAAATTCTGTCGACCAAACATAAATAAAAGAATATTAGTTGAAAACATGTGCCCTATGAGGTTTTAGACTATTTTTGATTAAATCAAGATTAGATTCATTTGTAACAAGATAAGCTACAGAGTAATAGCTTGTTATATTTTCAAAAGAAATTTTAACAGGATTGAGGTCATTCTTTAAACAAAATTCATTCAAATGATTGGCGTGGTGTTCCGCAGTTTTACTGGCAAATTCACCCCTAAAATCCCATATAAATTTAATGTCCCTCACCTTCGACAAAATGTTTTTGTTTACGTGTCATGCTAAAAAAGGTGGTAAAAATGATCCCAAAATAAATCCATAAAATAATATATGACAATGAATAATGAGGGATATATCTCTGGAAAACAAAAGTCAAAATCGCGGAAAACATTCCTAAAAACAGGAATACAAAAAAGACTAACTTTTCCTTCAACCCCCTATATACCAAATGGTGAGTGGTATGATCCTTTCCTCCAACCATTGGTGATTGCTTTCTTAAAATTCGATTGATACTGACTATAGAAGTATCAATGATAGGTACAGCAAAACCTGTTAATACTAGTGATAGATTTGAAAACACCTCATACTTGTTTACAGCAATGCCATTATTCCAAAGGAATTTAATAGAAAAATAAGCTAAGAAGACCCCTAAAAACTGACTTCCAGTGTCTCCCATAAACATTTTAGCTGGTGGATAATTAAACACTAAAAACCCGATAAGAGACCCTAAAATGGTCATTAAAAAAAAAGCATCAACATTGTTTTTCAATGAAAATGGAATTAGAATAAAAATGATGGTTGCAATAATTGAAATGGAAGTGATGGTTGTGATACCATCCATATTATCAAGCATATTTATGGAGTTCATGATACCAACCACCCACATTACAGTAACAATTGAATTGATGATGTCACTCCCAAAAAGCGCAATACTATTTCCAGTGACAACCAAAATGACACCACAAATAATTTGGACAAGTAGTTTTAATAAAGGTCTCGTATTATAAGCATCATCTGACAACCCCAACAAAAATGCAATGGTAACCGTATAAAATAAACCCAATAAGCTTTGATTTTCAAATACGTCTTCTTTCCCAAAGAAAATGGCATAAAACATAAAGCCGACCATAAAGACAATATAAAAGCTAATACCGCCCAAAGATGGTTTTGATGTATGACTCCAACGAATTGTTATATCGTTCTTATTTCGAATACCTAGGGTGTGCGCAAACTTCAAGAAAAAGGAATTAATTAATAACGCCATTAAAAAAGCGCCACCACAAATCAAAGCCAAATTAAATATTGAGAATAAACTTTCTCTCATGTAAAAGACAATTTAGAACGGTGAATTTAATAAAATAAATGGTTTGGCTATTTTGTCCTTATCCGAAACAAGTGGCTGCTCAAACATTGTGTAAAAATCAAATGCTTCATCAGACCAAAGCACATCTCCCTCACTTGCCTTGTGATACGGTTTAGTGCATTTATATAAAAATATAGTATCATCTTCTAATGTATAAAAACCATGGGCAAATCCTTCAGGTATCCATAACAAATGCTGGTTTTCTTCTGATAGCTCTACTGAATAGGTTTGACCATAAGTAGGAGAATCTTTCCGAATATCTATGACCATGTCAATTACTTTACCTTTAATTACCCTTACCAATTTACCTTGAGCATATGGTGGGGCCTGGAAATGAAAACCTCTTAATACATTTTTCTTGGATATGGATTGATTGTCCTGAACGAAATCAATTTCACTCCCAACCAATGCATTAAAAACAGCTTGATTAAATGACTCAAAGAACACACCCCTATCATCACCAAATATGCTAGGTTTTAATAAAAGAATGCCATTCAGTTCGGATTTTATGATTTCCATATTTTCCAATTGAATTTTCGTTTTTCCTCCACATCAGTATAATAAGATCCGTAATAGCCATATCCATAACCATACGAGCCACTATTAAACTCAACATCATTTAAAATGATATATAAATCCTTAACCTTATCTTCGTTAAGTAATTTGCTAACTTGATGAACAACCTTTCTTTTTGAATAATTAGCTCTAAACACATAAATCGGACAATCTGAATCATTCATTACCTTAACCCCATCAGATACGATACCAACCGGCGGATTATCAATGATAACAATATCATAAATAGTTTTTAACTCCTCAATCACTTGATCAAGTTTACCATTCAAAATTAATTCAGATGGATTCGGTGGTATTGTACCAGCTGTGATAAAATCTAAACCTTCAATTTCAGAATTCTGGATACAATCTTTCCAATTTGCCTTTTCAGCTAAAATAGAACTCATTCCTATTTTATTTTCAGCATTAAAACCCAAATGAATTTTAGGTCGCCTTAAATCTAAATCTAAAACAATTACCCTTTTATCAGCCATTGTGTAAATACCAGCCAAATTCAGCGAAACAAAGGTTTTACCTTCTCCTGAAACAGAGGACGATATTGCAATGACATTTGATTTATTTTGATCCAGAATAAATTGCAAATTAGTTCGGATATGCCGGTAGTTTTCTGAAAGGACTGATTTTGGTTTTTTGTGAATCAATAATATAGAGTTGTCCTCCGTCATTTTCACCTTTGGTATGATACCTAAAAAACCAATTCGGCTTGGCAATAGTTTCCTCAGTTCTTTCTCACTGTGAATGGAATTAAACAACAGATACTTTATGGCGATAATAATTAAACCAATTAAAAATGAAATTATCAATACACCGAGATAAATAAACTTTTTGTTAGGAAAAATTAGCCTTGCAACTGATGGTTCGTAAAGCACTAAATTATCAATCTTATATCCTGCTTTAGAAATTTCATATTGTGTACGTTTTTCAATCAATAACGAATAATATTTTTCATTTAAATCAAAATTACGGTTTAGACTTGCCAACTTCATTTCTTTTTCTGGAACACCATAAAGTTGTGACTCAAGAATATTAATTTTTTGACTAATACCTTCTTTTCGTGATTTAACTTGAGATTTTATAGATACCAGCGTCCGCTCAATAGTTTCTATTTGATTATCTATACTCGTTTCTAACTTTTTTAAGGTTTCATTTTCACTGGACAATTTATAGGAGGCATCCTCTTTTTGTTCTAATAATTGATGCAATTTATCTAACTGGCCCTCCAATAATTGTTGAAATTTTGTTCCAGTTACAATTGGAATTAATTTGTAAATGTCAATTCTATTTCTGCTTGTAATACCTTTATTAATACCACTAATTAATTCATATTCATAATCTGCATCTAATTCTTGAGATCTTAGTTTTTCTATCTGTGAAATGACGTTACTCTTATAAATCTCTGGATTGTTATTTTTAGACTGACTTTTAAACAGCTGCAAATCATTTTCTGAATATTTTAAATTTGAATAAACTGTATCTAGTTGCTCATCAATGAATTTTAAAATGTTAGCTTCACTCTGACTTTTTTGCTCCAAATCATAATTAAAAAAAGTATGAATGATTTCGTTAACCAAATCCTTTGCCAAGGTCTTATTATTACTTCGGAATGCAATTTCAATGGTACTAGCTTCAGGATTTACGATTTTAACAAATAGATTTCGATTTAAAGACGCAGTTAAATTTTTGTAATCATTTATTTTGAAGAATAACTGATCTGAATCAATGCTATTATAAAATTCGTCGTCGTCGTCAATTTTAAAGGTCAGCTTAAAATAATTATTATCAATGACAGAGTCAGGTTCAAAATCAATGGTTTGTTTTTGGCCATGATGATCGAAAACAAAGGCAATTCTACCATTATTTGCAACAACATAAATTGGTAAATTTATTAATGATGAATCTTTTAATTCAAAAAATGTAATGTGGTATGGTGATTCTGTAAAATTTTCCTGAATCAAAAACTCACCTTCAGAAAAATAGCTCACCTTTAAATTCAGGTTGATTAGTGCTTTTTCCAATAAAAAATTAGATTTCAATAACTCAACATCAGCAGACAAATTATTATCAGGAATGAAATTATCAAACTCTAAGATTCGTCGTCCTTCGTCCTTAGTAGATTTCTGAATAATGGCTTTAGATTCATAAATTGGCTTAGTATATCTTAGGTAGATATAACTTGCCATAAATCCAACTAAAATCATAATGATAATCCAAACCCAGTTTTTTTTAAAAACTGTTTTCGCAATATCAAAATCAAAATCCCTATTTAAATTTGAAATATCGTAGCCACTATTTTCATCATGGCTAGTCATTATTTTAAAGAGTTTATAACAGTTAGAACTAAGGCAGCACTAGAAATAATTGACACAATTGGCGCCACTTCCTTAAGGATCTCAGTACCGAGCTGCGGCACTGGTTCAACATAAATATAATCCCCGTTTTGCACAATTAAATCAGTATAAGCCAGACCTTCAATAGTTGATAAATCTATGAGGTAAACCTTTCGTCCATCTTCTGTATCTCGAAACAATTTAATTCTTGATGCTCTCCCCCGCTCGGCTAAACCGCCTGCCAGAGCAATCACTTCCATTAATGTGGTATTATTGTTATTTATATAAACAACTTGGGCTTCAGCACCAGCACCCGGAAACACCAGTACTCGTTTGTTTTTAACGAATATTTGAACAAAACAATCAACATAATATTGACCATAGGAAACTTCAAGAAATTTTTCAGCTTGTCTAATGGTCATACCTACTAAATTAATTTTATCGATATAAGGAAGTTTTACTAACGAATCTGTTCCAATTACATAATTGACATCCCGCGCACGATTGATGTTAATAGCTGCACCATTTGTCACTTCACCTGTTCCAGAAGAAATTTCTAAAAGAACCTCAGCTTTATTCACAAAAAATTGGAATTGAATCACATCATCAACACCAATAATGTATTCATTTTTGGACCGGTTAGCACTGTCAATGTCAAGCTCCTCGTACTTATAACCTTCTGGTGTTTTTAACATTAAATCACTATTAATACCGCAACTTTGAATTAACACAGCCACAAATATTAGAGCGAAATATTTAGTCATTTTTTTTCTTATCATCATTGATATTTAACAGGTTCAAATATAACTGTTCTATATTAAAACAAAGTGTTTTGTAATGAAATTTTTCTTTGACAAAATCCCAACCATTATTACCCAATTGTTCACGGTGTTCACCGTCTTCAGTTAGTTTCAAGAGGGCATTTGCATATACTGTTGAGTCAAAGCTGTCTACAATTAAACCTGATTTGTTTTCCAAAACAATATCTCTTACGCCACCGACATCAGTTGAAATAACAGGAACACCAACTGCCTGAGCTTCAATTAAACTAACCGGAGTCCCTTCATTGTAAGAAGTAAGGCAAACAATATCTAGTCGAGACAGTGGTAAACCAATATCTTTAATCCATGAAGTAAATGTCACACGTGCTTGTGTTGATTCAAAAATTGGCTCTGACATTGCTTTTAAATCAGTCATTAATTCACCATCTCCAATGACAAAAACATGAATCCTTTTTTGAGTTTTGTCCAAGACTTTTTGAATGGCATTAAAAAATAATTGATGATTTTTAATTGCTGTCAATCGGCCAATGATACCAATACAAACTTCATCTTCTTGAACATTATACTGCTCTATAAAATCTATCCTATTCTCAATTTTATTAATTCTAAACCTTTCTAAATCAAAGCCTAAATTGACAACTTCAACCTTTTTGTTGTTAGCTATTTTATGAATTGTTGTCAATTCCTTTTTTTGTAATGGAGAAATTGCAATAATCAGATTTGACCGCTTAGCTAAATATCGTTCAACCGTTTTATAAATGGCTGTTTTAAACTTTCCAAAATACGAATGAAAAACATGACCGTGAAAAGTATGTACAATAACAGGCACTTTCTCTTTATTAGCCGCAATACGCCCAATTGCACCAGCTTTTGAAGCATGGGTATGGACAATATCAGGCTTAAACTCACGAATAATAGCCCTTATCTCCTTAAGTGCTTTTTTGTCTTGTTTAAAATTAATTTCACGTTGTAATGCAGGTAATAACTTTGGTTTAACACCATATTGTTCAGGTATAAACATAGCACTACCTTCATTTTCTTCGTGCATTCCGCCAACAAGTAGAGTTTCAAATTGATCCGACAGAAAAGCGGTTAAGAATGTGGCGTTATAGGTTGGTCCCCCTAGATTAAAGCGATTAATGATTCTTAAAACTCTTATTTTCTTCGTCATTTAGATAAAGCTGTCTGTTCCACCAATTCTGAAAAATAATGAGTGTCCAAACCAAATAAATTCGGTCTCCAAATTGCTTTGACCCCCACTCTTTTTGAAGCGAGCAAATATAATCATAATTAAATAACCCTTGATTTTCAATGTATTTTTTTGAAAAAATCTTAGAATTAAAAATAGCTTGCAATTCCTCATCTAACCAATCATAAATTGGGATTTCAAAACCCTTTTTTTCACGATTGTATATTGCCTCTGGCAAATCATCCTTAAAGGCTTCAATTAAAATTTGTTTTCTACCCTTCCCATTCACTTTAAATTCAGCGGGTAAACTATTAACATAATCTACCACATTATGGTCCAAAAAAGGTGTCCGTACTTCCAGCGCATGCCGCATTGACATTCGATCTACTTTTGTTAACATATCATTTGGAAGCACTAATTTCTGATCGGCTCTAAAAATGGCATTTAAATCTGTGTCCGAAATTTTGGTTTCAAATTGTTTACCATCTGATCTTAAAAGTAATAATTTCATTCGATCATTTGCATCAATAAAATTGGCCCATTGCCAATAGCGTTCACTAATTGACAAGTTTAATCCTTTGTTTAGTTTTTGAACCTTACGATTCATTTCTCCCCATTTTCCACTCCTATTCTGACGGGTAAGTTTTAATAATTTTGCGCCTAATTTTACCGCGAATTTTGTTCTTGCAGACAGTTGTCTTATTTTAAATTCAGCAGCGTATTTACGATACCCACCAAAAATCTCATCAGCACCATCTCCACTCAAACAAACCGTTGTATTTGTTTTAGCATATTGACATAAAAGATAAACTGCAAATGCCGAAGAGTCTCCAAATGGTTCGTCAATTGCTTGTAAGAAGTCATTGAAATTTGATTTAAAATCAGACTGATTTAACTGAATATTATGATGGGTAGACCCTATTTTATCAGCCATTATCTTCGCATATTGACTTTCGTCGAAATAGGTGCTGTCAAATCCAACCGAATACGTATTTAAATCGTTTTTTAATCGATTTGAAATTAAAGATATGATTGATGAGTCAACCCCTCCGCTTAAAAAAGTTCCTAAATCTACATCTGCCACTAACCTTAGCTTAACAGCGTTTTCAAGTCTTAGTTTAACTTCAATTTTTGCGGTTTCAAAATCCACATCAATTAGTTTGATGGCATCTAGATCATAATATTGGGCAGTAGAGACTTTATTATCCTCAATTTTACCATAATAACCTGGTAAAACCTGTTCAGCATGTTTCAAAATAGATAATGGACCAGGAATATAGGTCAACCCAAATAATTGATGCAACGCTTCGTGATTAATAGTACGATCAATATTAAATTGAAATAGTGCATTTATTTCAGAACTAAAAATTATTTTATCAGCATCTTCATACTTATATAGTGGTTTAATGCCATAGCGATCTCTTGCAAAATACAATTGTTCTTTAGTATTATCATAGAATAAAAAGGAAAAAAAGCCATTCAAGTCTTTAATCCCGTCCATTCCATTTTCAATCAAATGATGAAGTAAAACTTCTGTATCAGATTCTGTTTGAAAACTGACACCTTTATCTACTAAACTTTTCTTTAATTCTTGAAAATTATATATTTCACCATTAAAAGCTATTGAATACCGCTCTGTTTGATCAACCATTGGTTGATGGGCAGATTCAGAAAGGTCAATAATGGAAAGTCTTGCATGTCCTAAACCAAGTTTGGCATACTTTTTAATCCCTAAGTGATCAGGACCACGGTGTTGAATAGCCTTTACTGCCGACTTCAGATGATCAATTTCTGAAGCGGCCGAACTATTTTTGATCCAGATGCCAACTATTCCGCACAAAGTTTTCTACTTTAGTGGTAAAGATAATTTTTTTAAGAAAAGCCATGCGATATGCCTTTATTTATTTCTTCCTTTTAACATGTCATTTAGGCATTGGGCAAATTGCGTTACCTAAGAATGATGTTCAAGCTTATGCTGAAAAATTACGAAGTTTTGAGGCCATTGAGCAAGCTCCTTTTTCGTTCTATGTTAAAGACCTTTCTAATGATTCGGTGATCGCAAATATTAATGGTCAAATGAGTATTCCTGCAGCCTCTGTTATGAAATTAGTGACAACGGCATCTGCTCTTAAAATTTTAGGCTCGAAACATCAATTTAAAACCAAACTAAAATACTCAGGTTATATTGATACAACTACTCATACCTTGCATGGCAATTTATACATTATTGGCGCTGGAGACCCTACTTTGGGTTCAAAATATTATAACGAAGTTGGTACTGCTGAAAACTTCTTGTACCAATGGGCTGACACCGTCAAAACGTTAGGTATCCAGCAAATTGAAGGCACAGTGATAGCTGATGGTTCAATTTATCATTATGATGGTGTTCCAACGGGATGGACTTGGGGCGACTTAGGTAACTATTATGGTGCAGGACCAAATGGCTTAACCATTTTTGATAATTTAGTCCAACTTGAATTCAAAACCGGTGCAGAAAAAACACTAACTGAACTAACTTGTACAATGCCTTATATCCCTGGGTTCTTCATTAAAAATAATGTGAGTGCTGCTAAATCAAATCGAGACAATGCCTATGTTTTTGGCGCCCCATATTCTTTCGATTGGTTTGTTAATGGTTCAATTCCAAGGAATAAGGAAAGTTTTATCGTTAAGGCAGCAAACCCTGACCCTGAATTGACTTTTGCCATTGCCTTTGATTATGCGCTCAATCAGACAGGAATTCATACTGACTTTAACCCGACAACAAATCGTCAGCTAGAAAAGGATAGCAGCTATCAAAAACCAAAACTAACTTCTCTTTATACCCATTATTCTCCCTCCTTAAGTTCAATCATTGATTTGACCAATCAAAGAAGTGTGAATTTATTTGCTGAGCATCTTTTGTGTGAAATCTCAAATAAACGATCTGGTTTTGGCAGTACACATAATGGCGCTTTAATCTGTAAAGCCTATTGGAAATCAAAAATTGGAACAACTGGACTGCTAATGGCTGATGGCAGTGGTTTATCAAGATCCAACGCCGTGTCAGCTAAATTCTTGGTTGAATTATTGAACTACATGAAAGGTTCTCAATCATTAAAAAACAGTTTAGCCATTTCTGGTAAAAAGGGGACTATGGCAAGCATTGCCAGAAATACTTCCGCCCATGGCAGAGTATATGGAAAAAGCGGTACCATGAATAAAATTAAAGCTTATGCGGGCTATGTTGATACAAAAACAGGCAAAAAATTAGCCTACGCCATGATTATTAATAATTATGACTGTCCAACCTCTAAAATCAAAACCTACTTTCAAAATTTGATGATTAAGATGGCGGAATATTAGAAAAGCTGATCAGATTTTACTTCAAACTTCTAAACACCTCACCAAATTCTTCCCAGAACTCATCAAAAGTAATAAAGGCATCATGCAAAAACTGTTGAGATGCTTTCCATTGCTTTTCATCATAAATATCAACATCTTTTAACTCTGAATAAATTCTAGAAATAACTCGACCATTAGAATGCTCGTAGTTTTTCAACCAAAATAATTCATATGGCATACTTTCAGTCAGTCGTTTTTTAAATTCTTCAAATTGTTCGTAAAACACCTCCCTTACACCATCATCTAAAAATTGAATATCAATACAAAATCTTGCCAACTCTTCATTGGCTTCCATCCTGAAATATAAATGATTGATTTTATTCGGATAATTCATCCAATCCAAATTACGACCTTTCATTTTACCAGTTGTTGTTAATTTCTCTTCAAGGCTCTGCCAAAAGCGTTTGGTTAAATCTTTTTTTTCATCCTTAGTGAACATACTGATAAAATTAAGTTTTAATCATAACTTTCGTCATGATTTGTACCAAAAATAGAAAGTAATTTTGAAGTAACAATAAAAAACAAAACATGGAAAGTATCGTGCACATCACACCAGGAGAAATAAAAATAAAATTTAACGCCCCATTAGCAGGTAAACTATCATTTGCAGAATTGGGATTAACCGCAGAAAATTTACACATTGATAAGGGGTTTATGAGACTTGTTATTGACATTGAAGGCATAGGCGAACACTATTATTATCAGGTTCCGACCATTGAACTGTCTTACAAAGAAAACCTTGAAAAAACGCATTGGCAATGTGATTTTAATAGAACCACTATTCTAGATAAAGTTGACAATCACGGCAATTCTACGGTCATTTTATTGGATAGAAAAAAAATTAAAAACTTAGAACACCATCATGAAAACAAGCTAATCTTGCATGCTGAGTTTCCTGGAGAAATCCATATTGATGAAAATGAATCTTACATTCATTTGTTTAAATAATTAAGTAGCTTAGATTACTTACTAATTAAGGATCATCTTGGAGTGATCCTTTTTTATCATTTAATCGATTGGCGCTACAGACTCAATTGGAACTAATTTTTTAGAATACTTTTGGTTTGTATCTTCATCACACAGACATTCCGCTTCAGTTCTTTTTTCCAATAAAACATTGTCATTTTTAGCGTACTGAATATACCGCAACACATTGGTAATAGTGTGATATTTTAAAACTTTAAATCTTCGTGCTTTATCGAAACGAATGGCTAAAGAATTATTCTTTACAATGTCTTGATTTAAGCAAATTCTATAATAATGACCAACGTGCTCTAGCACACTTTTGTGATTCTTCCCTGCTCTTGTCACATAATCTCGATAATGAACAATATTATGGATCAATTTTGCATTTTCTTTTTTAAATTGATCTACTTCAGCTTTGTCTTGAACCAAACTAGAAATCATTAATGGTGGACAAAACGCATAGGTTCCGGAATAATTAAAGTGATATGGCTCATACTTTAATGGTTCAATAAACATAACAGCTAAACCAGCTCCTAATGAATGCCCTGTAGTATAAATTGGTATACTCTGTTTATCAGCGTCATTTATGCCTAATTCTGTCATAAAAATATTTAAACTATCTAGAATTCCGGCATCACAAGTTTTCTTGATAGCTGTTCTAAATCCACCATGTCCTGGTGGGATATTTTTCCAATTATCTCGGAACACCTTCTTTGTCCGATAAGAAAAGTATTTTGCATCTGTAACCAAGTCTTTGATTTTTGAAATCTCAGTTCCTCTAAAGGCAACAATCACAAAGTTTTTAGTTCCAAAAAAAATCAATTCAGTTCCAGTATCTTTTTCATCAAGGTATTTTATTTTGATTATTGTATTTGGAAAATATTTATTGAATTCCGCTTCTGCATATTTAATGTCTGATGGACTGTAATACGCAAGATAGCTTAGTTGACAGCAGATTGTTGAGGTTAACTGATCATACTTAGAAAAATCTTGTTTAAAACTGTTTGGGTTAAACATAAAGTCCCAATCGGCTTTATATAAATTCTTATCTTCAGCTATGCTATTATTCTGACAACCAAAAACAAGGAACAGGATGTAAATCAATTTTCTCATCCTCAAACTTAGTAATTATAAATTGAATTGTCAAGAGGAAAAATCCTGAATATCAGCACAGGAAAAGCCCTTGTTTCGCTTTCTTAAATAAGATAAAATCCCTATCTTTGTACAAGTAAAAAAGTCTCACCTATAAACGACTTCGTATGACAAAATCAGTCAATTTTACCCGTTCAATTTTATTCCTTAGTTTACCAATTCTCATCATTATTTCGGTAGTGGTTTTGTCTCAATCGTCAATATTTTTTAGTAACCCTGGATCTTTATCTACTGGAATTACTGTTGATCTATTACTTACTCTTCCATTGGTTTATTTTCTTGTCATCAGAAAACGAAACATTCCTAAAACAACTATAGTTCCTGTATTTATCCTTGGTCTGATCATTGCATCAAGTATTTTGCCTAGCAATCAACAGCATTTTCTTGATGGGGTTAAATATTGGTTTTTACCTATTTTAGAAATTTCAGTTTTTACCTTTGTTTTTATTAAGGTGAGAAAAGCTGTGAAGACTTTTACAGTAAACAAATCCTCATCTTTTGACTTCTATACAGTTTTAAAACAAACAACTGCGGAAATTGCACCACCTAAAATTGCCAAAGCTATAGCCATGGAAATAGCTGTATTTTATTATTGCTTTTTCAAATGGAAAGCCGCACCGGTGCCTCCTAATGGATTTACCTACCACAAAGACACTGGCACTCGAGCTGTTGCTTTAACTTTGATTTTTTTGATATTAATTGAAACCTTCTCTTTTCACCTTTTATTAGTTGAAAACTATCCTGTAGTCGCATGGGTACTTACTGGTTTGAGCATCTATTCAGGGTTTCAAATCTTAGGATTTATGAAATCATTGAATCAACGCCCAACTTATATTAAAAATGGTATGCTTCATTTAAGATATGGTATATTGGCAGAGGCCGATTTAGATATCTCAACTATCGATTCTATTGAGTTAAATTCTAGACCAATTGAAAAAGAAGATGGCATTACATTTTTATCACTTGCAGGTGAATTGGAGGGTCAGAACTTAATCGTTCACTTTAAAAAGGAACAAAGCTTAAATGGTCTTTACGGTTTAAAAAAGAGATTTACCAAACTGGCTTTACATATTGATGATAAAGACCGATTTTATCAGACATTGAAGGACCAAATAGAACCAAAATAATGTATGCAAACAGGATATTCAGGCACACCTTTGGCTAAAAAATTAGGTCTCAAAACTGGGCATCACATTCTGTTCCATCAATTACCTGAGCACTATTTTCTATTGTTTGAAGATTTACCAGAAGACATTGAAGTTTTAGAAGACATCAAACCTGAAACGGCTGATTTCATTCATATTTTTTGCAAGTCAGTTAAAGAACTGAAAGCATTTGGAGAACAATATAAACACGCACTGAAGAAAACTGGTTCGTTCTGGATTAGCTGGCCAAAAGGAAAATCAAAGATAAAAACTGACCTTAATGGTAATAATGTAAGACGTCATGGACTTGAAATTGGATTAGTTGATGTTAAAGTTGCTGCTATTGATGAAGATTGGAGTGGCCTAAAATTTATGTATCGGATTAAAGATCGTTAAGACTGTAATTTCTGTCTTAAAAACTCCTTCTCTCGTTGGTTTGCGGTTAAATCTATCGCTTGTTGCAATGTTTCTTTGTACGATTTTAGATTGAGATTTTGTTCAAATTCCCCCTTGATAGCATAGTAAAGGTGATTGGTTAACAAAGTAGGTTCATTTAAATTTTCCAATTCTTTAAGTGCTTGAGCAGGTCCTTTGACTTTTTCCAACACCACTAACCGATTTAGTGCTACCGTTGGCGAATAGTAGCTGGCAACCAAAGCATCATATATATTAAGAATCGATTTCCAATCTATAGAATTAAAGTTTTTTGCAATAGCGTATTCAAAGCCAATACCAGCCTCAAAGTGATAATTCGTTGCATTATTACCATCTGCTGATTCTTCTAAAAAACGAATCCCAAGACGAATCAACTCTGTATCTCGTTTCGACCAATCCTGTTCGGCCATAGTTAACAATCTACCCGCATCATTTGTTCTGGCGTTGAAACGAGAAAAGTTAAAACACATGATAGCCAATAGAGCTTTTGTCTCTGGTCGACTTGAAGCTGGATGATGATATAATAAACCAGCCAGTCTTATGGCATCCTCGCATACATCTCTCTTTAACACTTCGTCTCCATCATAAGCGGAATAACCATTATTGAATATTAAATAAAGCACCTTCAATACAACATTTAACCGTTGACTCAATTCAAGGTCTGATGGCATCTCTAAATGACCAATTTCCACTTTAAACTTTTGCTTTGCCCGAGTGATGGCTTTTTTTACCGCTTCAGGTGCTTTAAAAAGGGCTTTAGCAATTTCCAGATTATTGAACCCGCAAAGTAGCTTTAAACTCAGCATAATTTGCTCATGTTCCTTCATGCTAGGATGACAGCAGGCAAAGATCATTTTCAATTGTTCATCTTCTATTCCTTCCTCCATTTCTATCTCTAGCTCAGCTTCATCAATTGGGCTATTATTCGGATCATATTCTACTGACTTAGCGCTCCGTCTTAATTTATCAATTAAGGCATTATGAGCGGTTCGGTATAACCATTTCCCTGGATTTGGAGGCAGATCTTGATAGGACCATAATTGCATAGCTTTATAAAGCGAATCCTGCACCGCATCTTCAATACTGTCAATATTGGCACCACCAAATTTAGCAGTTAAATACGATACCAATTTGGCATATTCATGCCTGAATAAATGATCGATTGTGGAATGTGTTGTAACTGATTTTGACATAAAAAAGACTCGGATAAAACCGAGCCTAATTTACAAAATTGAATTCAATGTTGGATTACATAGCCAATATTTCTCTTACTTCAATATTTGCGTTCATGCTTTCCAATAACGGACAACCTTTTGAAATTTCAACTGCTGATTCAATGGTATCAGTATTAACAATTAAATAGCCACCAACTACTTCTTTGCCTTCAGCAAATGGACCATCTGTAACGGTTGAACCACCATTAATCACTTGACTCCCTCCTTTTCCAAGTGGCAGTCCTCCGGCTAATTTACCTTCTTCTGCTAGTCCACCCATCCAGGTTTTCCATTTCCCCATATGCGCTTCCATTTGCTCTGGTGATAAGTGTTCCATGGCGTCTCCGCCTCTAAATAAATACAAAAATTGTTTCATTGTTTTAGTTTTTAAATTGTAATTTAATTATGATTAAAATATATGAGGTGCTCCTACCCCTGTTTCGATATACTGTTTTAAACTTTTCATAAACATCCCCCAATGGTAATTGCAATGCGCAAAATACTCTGTTTGATCAGCCCATTGGTCATGTTTAAAACTCAAGTCTGTGGTACCATCATCTTTTGGAATGATTTTAAATTCGACTTTTGTGCCGATCCATTCGTCTGCCCCTTCCAAACATTCCCACTCCACCAAGGTATTTGGGCTTGCATTTGTGACTCTAAATAATTTCCGCATGGTTCCTACATCATTAAAGGTGAATTCCAAACAATCGTCAATTTGTTTAGTCCCACTGGTCCACCAAGATTTTATCCCTGCCACAGTCTTGACGGCTTCAAAGATCTGAGCCTGGTCATTGGATTTAATATTGAAATAATGAAAAATTTGCGCCATAATGTCTTTTGTTTTAATGTGCTTTCAATATAAGTACGAATAAGGAAATAAAAAAGGGACATTTTCTTGAAAATATTTTTAGTTGATTTAAAACTATTGGCTCTACCTCATTCTAAAATGGGATTTTTCCTATTCAAAAAATCAGGATTTTCCCCTCTTAATTTACAGGGTTTTTCCCGTAGGCTAGTGCTTGGATTTTTGGTGAATATTGGATAGGTTTGAAGGGGTGTTATTGCTCGCTGGATCGCTAAAGAATTGGTTTTGGCAGATTTGGATTGGTACAACCATATAATAAAATAATAGAAATAGAATCACTGATTTTTATAAGGACATAAGTCAAAAAAAGTACTTTCATAATGAATAGAATATTATCTCATGAACTTTCAAAGTTTGGAAAAGTCGACATTGCACTTCATCATAAATCGACAGATTTTTACAACATACTTGAAATTCATGGTCTAATTGACCACTTAAAAGCTTTAGATCATTTAGGTTTTATTTCTAAGTCGCACCCAGGAAACAATCATAAAAGATGGGATTATGTAATGTTGCAACTTCACATCTTACACAAGATTAAGGATGAAGTGTTTAGAACTGGTCTATCAAGTAATCATAAAATAGATGACATAAATCAAACAACAGGAATTGTTATTCTACAAATCGCAGTTTTATTCTCAAATATTGGGCATTTAAAAGGAACTCTTGCATCTGAAGCTGAATTCATTCATTTTTTAAAGAGAAATGTTACAAAGAAAACTGAATTTTTAGAAAAGATTAATACAAATGCTGAATGGAAACAATTTGCTAATGACATTATAGAAAAAAATGATTACTATAAAGCAAAGTATCTTATTGCATTAAATTTTGTTTTAAACAACATAGATGATGGTTTAATACAAAAAATAATTTTACTGTTTTTCAAAAATTCTCTAATTGATGACGAACCTAGAATGAGGAAACTAAAATGGATTTTTTACAAAGTTAGGCAAATAAGCTTTGTTTATCTAGACAGTTTTAATAGCGATTTTCCATTCCAAATTGACATTAGTAAAATTCTGCTAAATATATTCAACTATAAAACATTATTTAATCCCAATTCGTATGATTTTGATTCATTTTTTGATTCAGCTGAAACTACATTAACAAAGAAACTATATATTTCTCCTGTGGCTTCTGAGGCTTTACACTTAAATAAGATTATGTTTAATGAGTACTTGAAAAAACATTTATTAAAACGTGGACATAACAAGCTTAAATTCAACAACTTCTTAGTAAGCCTCATCTCTAGAGATGTAAAACCATTTGAAATTTCTGCTCCTAATGGTGTAAAGTGCTATCAATATTACCTATCAAAAGAAGATATTGAGATATTAGGAGTAAAATGGACCCTTTTCAATTATGATGAGGCTGTACTTCAAAATTACAATGAGAAGGAAGATTTTGAATCATTATTAAACCGAAACCTTACAAACAAAACAAACAATGTTTGTTTAATACATGATGGTAGAAAAACATTATTCTACAACAATTTGATTATCAATCAAAATAACATACTTGAAGAAGATCAAAATCAATTTTTATTAAATTATTTTAATCTTCATATTAAGTTCATTGAAAAATTTATTTATACGAGTAATCTTGTTGGTTTTAAGTCTTATGCTACAATAGTTTTTCAAAAGCACTATATTAGAAAAATATTCTTACAACTTTTCCGAATTATGTTCAAGTGTGAACATGAATTAAGCGCTTATATTAAATTTGATAACCATCAATTAATTTCAGAATTAACGAAAGAAGATCCAAAGTTTCATGTTTCAGGCTACTCCTCTTCAAAAACTTCTTTTAGTGCATACTTGGATAAACTAATTAATAATAATAAAATTCCAATTGATATAAAGAATAATCACAAAATTGCTAAACATATTATTGAAAATGTTACTGAAATAAGAAGATATGTAAATATTCTATATTGTACTTTCCCAATTGAAATTGATAAATATGATTTAGACCCTGCTAAACTTTACAAACAGCACAATCCTGAGAGTGCAAAAACTTTAACCGACATAGACTTGGTTATGGTAGTATTTAACAGTAGTAAGTTTGAATTATATTTAATAGAAGGAAAAAAACAAGCTGCAGGTTTTGAAGCTGCAACAAGAGATGACTTTGATAACCGAATTAAACCTTATTTATTACATCCTAACATAATGCCTATTATTAATATAATTAATCAAAATGGCGCTAAAGGAGGTTATATTTGTTATAAAAATTAAAATAATGTGTTTTGCACAATGCAACCCCCGCTACCGCAAGATTGTATCTTGTGGTTTATTTAACCCTAAATACTATACACTACATAATCAAACAATTACTAGATTTGATTGATGAGCAGAAATTACAAATTTCACAATCCAGATGCGGCATACTTTGTCAGTTTTGCAGTAGTAGAATGGCTTGATGTTTTTACAAGAAATGAATACAAAAACATCTTATTAGATAGTCTACAATTCTGCCAAAAAGAAAAAGGAATGGAAATTTATGCTTGGTGTATCATGACAAATCATGTTCACTTAGTTTTTAGAAGTACGACTAGCCAAAAACCAGAATTACTATTAGGGGACTTTAAAAGGTTTACAAGTAAAGCAATAGTAAAAGCTATAACCAATAGCTCAAAAGAAAGTAGAAAAGGTTTTTTGCTAGAACAGTTTTTAAAAGCAGGCTTAAAATCGTCAAATGTTGAAAAATACCAGTTTTGGAGGCATGACAATAAACCAATCGAGCTATGGAGTAATAAAGTCATCTTCGAAAAAATCAATTATATTCATCAAAATCCTGTAGTGGTCGGGTTAGTTTTTAGACCTGAAGATTATAGATACAGTAGTGCAATTGACTATAGTGGAGAAAAAGGATTAATGGATGATATTGTTATTATTTTGTAACAAGGTTGTTCTTCCGCCCACACGAAAGGATTCGTGTGGTAGCTTGGGTTAGTTTTTAGACCTGAAAATTATAGATACAGTAGTGCAGTTGACTATAGTGGAGAAAAAGGATTAATGGATGATATTGTTATTATTTTGTAACAAGGTTGTTCTTCCGCCCACACGAAAGGATTCGTGCGGTAGCTTGGTGTTAGAATTGTAACTGAACATGAACTAAATGAATAAAGTACTAAAGCTAACAATGTAAATAAAAAAACTAACTAAGTACAGTTTTTCCTTCTCTGAAAAGCAGTTAAATCATTCCCCTAAACTGTATAGAAAATTAGCCCCCTTAACCCATCTCAATCCCAACTGGACAATGATCTGAACCAAACACGTCATTTAGAATAAACGCATCTTTAATGTCGTTAAGCAAGGCATTACTTGCTAAAAAGTAATCTAAACGCCAACCAATGTTACGGTCACGGGCAGCCATTCGATAACTCCACCATGAATATTTGATCTCTTCAGGATAAAAATGTCTAAAGGTGTCAACAAAACCAGCCTTCAAATAATTATCCATCCCACCTATTTCCCATTCAGTATATCCTGCTGTTTTATTATAATTAGATTTTGGATTTTTCAGGTCAATCGCTTGATGTGCCACATTCAAATCTCCACAAAGTATCACTGGTTTCTTCTTTTCCAACGCTTGCATATGCGCCAATAAGTCTTTATCCCAAAGCATGCGATTGTCAATCCTTGTCAATCCGTTTTTACTATTCGGCACATAAGCCGTTAATAAATAGAATGTGTCATACTCCGTCGTAATTAATCTGCCCTCTTGGTCATGTTCTTCAATGCCTAATCCATAGGTTACCGAAAGTGGTTTAGTTTTAGATAAAATAGCCGTACCACTATAACCCTTTTTTACAGCACTAGATGAATATAAATGATACCCTTCCAAATCAACCAAAACTTCCGCTACTTGGTCATCTTGCGCTTTAGTTTCCTGAAAACAGATTACATCTGCATCCAGATCTCTAATGATGTCCAATAAGCCTTTTTTTGCTACCGCCCTGATGCCATTTAAATTCCAAGAGATTAATTTCATTGTGTATGATTTAAGAATTCAAAAATAATAGCTCTTAGCTAATTTCCATTAGAATATTGGTAATAGTTATTAACCGATCGTAAATAATGTGTGTCCAAAATGAGCAGGCCTTTAAGCTTTAAATTAATCAAGTAGGCATAACAAGATGTTACCCCATCCCTACTATAAACAATAATATCATATTCCATATTAAAATATAAAGACGAGACAGTACCTTAAATTTTATTCGGCCTGACAAGCCAGTGTGAGATAAAATAGCAAATAAATTCTCCATTGCTCGAGTCCTTAGTGAGATCAACCGACAGATGTCTCTTCAGCACCTCGGAAAACCTTTTGTCAGGTCTAGAGTTTTGATTCTTTTGGGCAATGCAAAAGAACATACCATTCCTAGCCAATCTAAACTTAGTCTATTCATTAAATACTATAATTCATAGTTGTTTCGTACCTTTCAGTGTCGAAAATTAATAAAATGAATCATAAAATATATTTAACGCCACTATTAGCATTAGTACTGATGACAAGCTGTAATTCTCAATCGGAATTAGAAACTCCAGTTGAAACAGATCCAATTGAAGAAGTTGTAGAACAATCTCCCAAAGACATGTTACGAGAAGCATACCAATTGTTTAAAGAGGGTGATGATGAAGCCTCCATTAAATTAGCAAATGAAGTATTAGAAATTGGCAGAGCGGCTGAAAATGACACCTTAATTGGCGGTGCCTTAACCTCTTTATGCCGGAATGCACAGCGGAGTCTAGATACCGTTCGCTTGGGTGAGCTAAGTGATGAATTAGTTGAACTTTCAACTTCATCAGGAGATCAGAAATGGCTGATGTATCGTGCTCATATGAATGCCGAGATGTGGCGATTAATTGGTGATATGAATCGTGCTGAAGCATTTTATAACGAAAGCATGACAATCAGCTATGAAATTGGTTCTATGGGCATGTATACCATAGATCATTTTAATAAGTCATTTGTGTCAACCGCCAAAGGTGACTATAAAACTGCCAATGACCTCATTAAAAAGTATTATGAGTTAAGAGAGGAAGAAGGTGAAGAGATGGAAGATGCTTACGGCTTAATTGCTCTAGCGTACTTACTAGAACAGCAAGAAGAATACAAAGGTGCGCATGAAGTGGCTGTGGTAACTAGACGATTATTTAAAGCACAAAACTTGTTTCCAGAGCCACCTGATGAAAAACCACTAATAGCTGTTGAGCAAAAAGTAGTCGAGATGCTGAGCCCTGATGTGAGAGAAGAAATTAATACCAATTCCAAGTCAAAATCTGTGTCTGATTTATTGGAGAAATATTTGAAATAGAAGTCTACCTCTTCACAAACTTCAGCGTTTTCCCACTGTCAAACTTTAAACCATACACCGCATTGGGTAAATTGGCTACGTCAATCTTTTGACCATCAGCTACTATTCCACTTCCTACAGCTACACCCAACATATTATAAATCGTATATGGTTCTGGCGTTGTTAATCCAGAAATACTAATAAAATCGTTTGAAGGATTAGGGAATACATAAAGGTCATTATCAATTTCTATGTCTTTAGTACTCAATGGTGGCGGTGTTGACCTTTCATAACTAAAACCAGCACCAGCTCCTCCGTTTGTAAACGTCAAGAACGTGATGTCAATATAAATGTCATCTGTAATTAAATGCAAAACCACATTTTCATTAATCATAGAGGAAGGGGCATTCCCATGTGTGATTACCCAAGTGTCAAAGGTTAAAGATCCAATATCAGCAGTTGTGCCAAAGGCCCACTCGGTATCAGCAGGACTTGGTGGTGTATAATTAGCTTCTGTTACAATATTGAATATACCTTGGCTACTAGCCCTTGTAATCCAGACATTGTCTGTTATTCTATCTTGGTTTGCTTCTAAGGTCCAATCAGCGCCACCTACCTTTGTAAAAGTAGTAGTTGGACCACTCCAAATAGTTTGTGAATAAAGTGCATTGATACTCAGCAATAAAATTGTTATTAGAAAAACTATCTTTTTCATATTCATTAGTCGTTATATGATTCTAAAAATACAACTTCTTTTTAAAGCATTGGTAAATTTTAGCATTGATATTCTAACAAATCAAATTGTTCAGACTCTAAGAATGACCATTTACAACAAATTGGTTTTACCCATCAATTGAATAAAAAATAAAATTTTACTTTTGATAGGGGTAAACTAACTTTAGATTGTCTTACTTAAAAAGGAAATAAATTAATAAATTTAAATAGAATGAAAAACGCAATTAAAATTTCAACCATTATTATCGCCCTAGTTTTAGTAGGCTGCAAAAAAATTGATGCTTCAAAAGGAACAAAGGAAGACCACCAAGTTGACCTAACCACATTTACATCAGTTGATATGGCCATTTCAGGAGAAATGAACTATACACAATCAACATCAACTAGTATAGTAGTCAACTGCTCTGAGAAAGTCTTTAAAGCATTAGATATTACTGTTAAAGATAGTCACCTACATTTTGGTCTCAAAAAAGGATACATTTTAACGAATACTGATGACATTAAAATTACAGTTACAAGCCCTGACATCAATGCATTGAGTGTTTCTGGTAGTGGATCGATTAAAGCGGATTTCTTAACAGATAATATTCCAAATCTAGACCTAGATGTTTCTGGTTCTGGTTTAATAACAACCAACCAAATTAATGGTACTACCGTTAAACAGACTGTTTCTGGTTCAGGGGATTTAACCACTTTGATTTCAGCAACCTCAATTCAGTCAAACATCTCTGGTTCAGGCCTTATAACAACTGATGGAAGCGCCAATTCTTCTAATCTTACAATAAGTGGAAGTGGCTCATTTCAAGGGTTTGAATTAATTACAGCGGACACTAAAGTATCTGTCAGTGGCAGTGGGATGAGTGAAGTTTATGCTGATAGTTCATTAATTGTCAATATTTCTGGTTCTGGAAGCGTACATTACAAAGGCAGTCCTGGAATTACAAGTACGGGTTCTGGAAGTGGTGCTTTGATTAATGCCAATTAAAATTAACGTTATTAAGGTTAAAAAGCTGGTTTCATGATGAAGCTGGCTTTTTTTCTGAAAGTTTATTTAGCTTTTATTTTAAAAAAAAAGATTTATTCATCTGGGATCAGGGATTGCGCAAGAATGTATTGATTTCAGAAAAAACAAAAGCACTTATGTATGGACAACATATTCAAGCTGGACGAGGTCATTATGCATATGGTTGGACCGTCAATGACTGGAAAGTCAATGAACAAACCAAACAAGTTATTGGTCATAGCGGTGGAATTAATGGTTTCAATACAATTATTCAACGCGTTCCTGAAGACGGCACGGTGGTTATTTTATTAAACAATACTGGTGGCGCACAACTGGATAAAATCAGTCTAAATATTGCTGCTATTTTATACGACTTGGATTATGAACTCCCGAAACGATCACTTGCACTGGGACTACTTCAGCAAATTAATAAAAATGGTTTGGAGCAAGCAATTTTGTGGTATAATGAAACCAAAGATGAAGGCACATATGCTTTAAATGAAGGTGAGATGAATAATGTAGGCTATAATTTATTGAGCCAAAAGCAAATTAAAGCGGCTATTGCAGTATTTACAATTAATGTGAAAGAATTCCCTAAGTCTAGCAATACTTATGACAGTTTGGGGGAGGCTTACCTTGCTGATGGCAATAATACATTAGCACTTAAAAATTATAAAAAAGCGTTTGAATTGGATCCAACTAATAAGAATGCTGAAAAAATTGTAAAAAAATTAGACCGTAAATAATTCGAAATATGAAAAAAGGAATGGCTAAAGTCAGTGTCATGTACGCTAATGGTGAAGGCAAAACATTTGATATGGATTATTATACTGAAGTACACATGCCACTTGTACAAAAATTGTTATGTGATGCTTTAAAAGGGTCGTCAATAGAGAAAGGATTAGGGGGAGCCGCACCTGGCTCAACAGCACCTTACGCTGGAATTGGCATCATGTATTTTAACTCTGTAAGAGATTTTGGACAAGCTTTTGCGCCTCATTCTAAAGAAATCACAGGAAACCTCTCTAACTTCAACAGCATCAAACCATTAGTTCAAATCAGCGAGATAATTGGATAGCCTAATATTTTTATTATCTTTGGCTACTAAAAAATTAAGATCCTTTCAATTTTTAGGTCAATATTTCTGCAACCATGAAAAGAGTTTGTTTTTTAGTTGTTTTTTTTGCTTCAATACTATTGGGTTCCAAAACAGCAGTCGGGCAGGTTACTTTAACTGTTATTATCACAGCAGGTAATTCTGGTACAACCTGTACTGATGGCTTTTTTGGCGGTGGCCCTGAAGAACACTGGCGAGTTGATATTGCTGGTCAAGGCTATGCAACCTACCCACAAAACGGTATCTGCTTTACCAACCCACCCAATACACAATATAGTGAAACCTTTATCTGCTCTTCTGATTACCCAGACAGTTTAGAAATTTGTTTTCGTGCATTAGAAGACGACGGTGCTGCATGTATCATAAGTGCTAGCTGCCAGGTTCAAATATGCGAACGATTTGTTGCTCCAGCTCCTGGAACTTCATATAGTGATTCAATTCAAATTGCTAATGATGGTGTGAACGCCAGTTGGGGAACAGCTTATTTTACAATTACTGCAACAGGAAGCTTCCCTAACTTAAATAACGATTCCATTTGTAATGCAATTAATTTGGGTACATTAACCACAGGGGGAACTCTAGGTGACAACACGCTAAGTAATTATAATAATTTTTGTGCGACCAATACACAAGACCCTGCCCCATCCTGGACAAATGACCAGGGCGTTTGGTTCGAATTTACTACCGGGCCTAATCCTTCTACCATAACAACCATTAGTACTGTAAATGATCCTCAAAATTTTGGAAATGCCGTTGACTTACAGTTAGCGGTGTATGAATCTTCCACCAATACATGTTCAGGTACTTTAACTTTGGTTCAAGACAGTTATGATGGTTCTGGTATCATTTATGACGAATCAATGGACATTAACTGTTTAAATCCAAATACAACTTATTTTATTTTAGTTGATGGTGAGGACAGCGGTATTGTCGGAACCAGTTTAGAGGAGGGTTACTTTGGTCTTCAAGTTTCAGATGCTGGTCAAATACAAGCCGGAGATGAAATTTGTAATGCTGAAGATTTAGGTCTCGTACCAAATGGTGGATCAGTTGCTACAGCTGCTTTAAGCCAAAGTAATATTTGTGCTACAAACACCAATGATCTAACAGTTAATAGTATAGCTAATAATGGGGTTTGGTACCACTTTCAGGCGCCGGCTTCAGGAAGTGTTACAATTACAGCTAGTAGTGATTTACCTTTTCCTATCGGAACAGATGCCATTGACCTACAAATTGGTTTATTTGAAAGCTCTAATGGATTATGTAATGGAACCTTAAGCCCTATAGACAGCAGCTATATTCCAGGCCTATATGATGAATCATTAACTAATATTTGCCTGACCCCGAATCAAGATTATTGGGTATTAATTGATGGGAGTAATTTGAATGCTACAGGTATTTTTGACATCACCTTTGCTGATGCCAATAATACACTAGTTCTAGCAGGAGATGATATTTGTAGTGGAGAGAACCTTGGATTAGTGCCTGACGGTGGTTCTGTAGGGACTGCGAGTTTGAGCCAGACCAATACTTGTGCTTCCAATACTACCGACCCAAATGTAAATGGTAACACTTACCAAGGTGTTTGGTATGAATTTCAAGCCCCAACATCAGGGAATGTAAGCATTAGTGCTGTTAGTGATAATATTTTGTCTAGCCCGATAGATATTGAATTATCAATTTTTCAGAGTTCAAACGGTACTTGCTCTGGAGCATTAAGTATTCTAGATAGCAGCTATACTGTAGGTTCAAATGATGAAAGCTTAGCTATTAGCTGTCTATTTCCAGGGCAAAGTTATTGGGTGATGTTAGATGGATCGGTAGTTGACCCTGACGGTGTATTTGATATTACAGTCAGTGATGCAGGAGGCGTAGCAGCGCCAGACTCAATTATTGATGTTCAGTCCGCCTGTTATACCTATACCTGGATGGATGGCAATACCTATACTGCCAGCAATAATACGGCTTCAATGACATTTACAAATGTAGCCGGTTGTGATTCAATTGTTACTTTAGATTTGACTATTTTTAATCAAACCACTAGTACAGATGTGATCACAGCATGCGATTCTTATACCTGGATGGATGGTATAACCTACACCTCAAGTAATAATACAGCTACTGACACTCTGGTCAATAGTAATGGTTGTGACTCTGTGATTACATTAGATTTAACTGTTCTAAACTCAACCACTGGCACTGATGTGATTACAACTTGCGACACGTATACCTGGATAGATGGTAACACCTATACCACTAATAACAATACGGCTACCTTTACCCTAACTAATGCTGTTGGTTGTGATTCCATTGTTACACTCAACCTTACCATCAATACTTCAAATACAGGTACAGATGTTATTACAACATGTAATACCTATACCTGGATTGACGGCAACACCTATACTGTGGACAATAATACGGCTACCTTTACCTTAACCAATGCTGCTGGATGTGATTCTGTGGTAACATTAGATTTAACTATTCTTAATAATGTATTTACCACAGATGTGATTACTGCATGCGATAGTCATACGTGGACGGATGGGGTAACCTATATTACCGACAACAATACAGCTACTGATACTTTCCCAAGTAGCATTGGTTGTGACTCTATAGTGACATTAGACTTAAGCATTTTGAATTCAACTTTTAGTACTTTTACAACTATTGCATGTGATAGCTTTGCTTGGACGGATGGTGTGACCTACTATGCATCAAATAATACGGCTACTGATACATTAGTGAATACTGCTGGTTGTGATTCGGTCATCACTCTTGATTTGATAATTCTTAATTCAACAACCGGAACTGACCTTATTACAGCATGCGACAGCTATACCTGGACAGACGGCATCACATATACTACTGATAATACAACAGCCTTAGATACATTTACTAATACAGTAGGATGTGACTCAATTGTTACCTTAAACCTTACTATTCTCAGTTCTTCTACTGGAACAGACGTCATAACAGCTTGTGACAGTTTAGTCTGGATTGATGGCGTAACATATTATACAGATAACAGCACCGCAATGGATACTTTGGTTAACTCAGTTGGATGTGATTCTGTAGTAACTTTGGACTTAACAATTCTAAACTCTACAGCGGGAACAGCTGTTATTACAGCTTGCGATACATATACCTGGATTGATGGGAACATTTACAATGCTAATAATAATACGGCCACCTTTATTTTGACCAATGCTGATGGGTGTGACTCAGTTGTAAGCTTAAACTTAACCATCTTAAATTCTACAACAGGAACTGACGTCATTACAGCATGTGATAGCTATACATGGATAGACGGTAATGACTATTCATCCACTAATAATACTGCGACACACACGTTGGTTAATGGTGTTGGCTGTGACTCAATTGTGACTTTAGATCTTACTATTTTGAATTCAACTTATAATACTGATTATATCATTGCCTGTGATGAATTTACCTGGGTAGATGGTGCGACATACACAATTGATAATAATACGGCAACTTATATCACTACAAACGCAGCCGGTTGTGATTCAATTATCACCTTAAATTTGACAATAAATGAAACCATGTATGGCGTTGACGAGATCACTACTGAAGATAGTTATTTATGGTTAGACGGTAAAACCTACCTCATCAGCAACAATACCGCAACACATACGCTTGAAAATGGAGCTAGTAATGGCTGTGATTCAATTATAACACTTGACTTAACCCTGATAAATGAAAATGAAATTACGCTTTTTGTTCCCAATGCCTTTACACCTTTAGACGGTACTGCTAACTCTGAATGGTCCTTTTTCCTTGACGGAATTGACATATACGATTTTAATATTAAAGTCTTTAATCGGGTTGGTGAAATTGTGTGGGAAAGTTTTGACCCAAGTGCCAGCTGGGATGGTACATACAATAACTTATATGTAAAGCCCGGTGTATACATATGGAGTATGAGATTCACTGAACCTGGAGTAGATAATTTAATCACTTATTCTGGCCATGTAACGGTTTTGCATTAACTCATACCTTTTAAAATGTAATTAATTCATATATTAGTCTCGTCTGAGTCTTGAATTGATGACGAAAAAATACTACCATAGCAAGTCTTCCGTTGAAGCCTATATCCAATCTGCGAAGGACGTTAATGGTCAGCTCTTAATTGACAGTCTTAAATTATTCCTGCCAGAAGATAGCACTATACTGGAATTAGGGTCCGGTCCGGGCAACGATTGGGACATTTTGAATCAGGATTATCACGTCACTGGATCAGATTTATCAGAAGCATTTATTAAACATTTGAACACTACACACCTTGAAGGTCAGTTCATTAAATTAGATGCTGAAACCATTGACACATCAGAAAAATTTGATGGTATTTTCGCCAATAAAGTACTTCACCATTTAACAGATGAACAATTGATCAATTCAATTCAGCGTCAAACTCAGGTGCTTAATCCTGGTGGAGTTGTCTGCTTATCATTTTGGAGGGGCTCTGGTGATGAAATCTTTAATGGCCTGTTTGTCAACTATCATGATCATGATGAATTACACAATCTTTTCAAACCCCATTTTAAGGTTGTATTGATTGAGACCTATACCGAATTTGAACATAATGATTCGCTACTCCTGATTGCAATACTAAAATAAATCATTGGTTTTCAATCAAGTATCTAGCATTTTAAAAGTTTTCTTATTTTTTTCTTGACTCTAACGTTACGTCAACCCGTACATTTGTATTATCAATTGTAAAATTTGTCATCAACATGGAACACCTATCTGTAAAACAGTTGTCAAAAATTGCTGGAGTAAGTGCAAGAACCTTGCGCTACTACGATCAAATCGGATTGCTTAAACCACAATCACGTACCGAGGCCGGGTATCGTCATTATGGTGAAGGTGAATTGCTTCGATTGCAGCAGATTTTATTTTACCGAGAACTTGATTTTCCATTGCAAGACATTGGCGACATTCTTGACGACCCGGACTTTGATTTGGTGACAGCGCTGTCAAATCATAAGCTAGCTATGGAGGAAAGGCGCCAACGCATTGACACTTTAATTGCAACGATTGACAAAACAATTACTAATCAATTAAAAACTAATAACATGAGTTTAACACCAGAAGAACTATATGACGGTTTATCAAAAGAAACCGCAGAGAATTACAGAAAAGGCGCCATTGATGCTTACGGAAAGCCTGCAGTGGAACAATCCGAAAAGCATTTAATGCAATTAGGTAAATCACAATTTGACGTCTTAAAAAAGGAGCAGCAAGACGTGACCAAAACATTATTTTCATTAATACATGAAGATCACACTGGACAAGAAGTACAGTCCGTCATTTCAAGACATTATGATGTGACTCGCCAATTTTGGGGGACTCATCATTCTCCTGATAAACAAGGCAAACAATATGCAGGGCTTGGTGAATTGTATATAAATGATGAACGGTTCACAATGATTGATGGCAAGCCACAACCTGAATTTGCTCAATTTTTGAACAAAGCCATGGCTTATTTTGCAGCGAATCAGTTGAAATAATTTTAAATCACCAACCTTTGGAAATAATGATCCAAAGGTTGGTTTTAGTCATACATATTTATTAAGAAGAAAAGTAAGTAATTATTAGCTCCAAACGACCAAGCGTAAAACACATAACCATGGAAAAGAAATATCCTTTGCCTCCATTTACTTTAGAAACTGCAAAACAAAAGGTTCAACTGGCTGAAGATGCCTGGAATGGTAAAAATCCAGAAAAGGTATCACTTGCTTATAGTGTTGACACTGAATGGAGAAATCGCAGCCAATTCATTAATGGTAGAGATGAAGTACAAGCCTTTTTGAAGGATAAATGGCAGAATGAATTAGAGTATAAACTCAAGAAGGAGCTGTGGACATTTTCAGGTTACAGAATTGCAGTTCGTTTTGAATATGAGTACCACAATGAATCTGGACAATGGTTCCGCGCTTATGGCAATGAGAATTGGGAATTTGATGACAATGGTCTGATGAAAAAGAGGTTTGCTAGTATCAATGACTTACCTATTAAAGCTTCTGAGTGTCGACTTTAAAACGATAGTCAGCATTAATGACCCACAAATTGAATGGTCACTTTATTGCCGTTATCATCAAGAATGGTTAAATGATGTGGGCCTGGGTCAACATCCAATGCCAATTGGTGTGTACCTTGAGTACTGCCAACAAAATGATGATCTAAATGCCAATAAAGTTTTGCGGTTGAATTATTATGTGCAGCTTCTGCAATGACTTGTTCATAAACTTGATCGAAATTTACTGGTATAATGACCTCTGTTTTATCCTGAGGATAAATAATAGCTAGTGCAGTTTGATCACTGTCTCGGCAACCTTCTGAAAAAACTGGAGGATCTTCGTAGTTTGGGTGATTTTTTTTGTAATAATGGCTAACCATTGGATCCAAGATAAACCAATTGGTATCTATAATAACAGAATCGGTATAACAATCTTTAAATACCCTTTTATTATCGCTATTGATATGAACGGATTCATGATAAGGGCAAAGCTTTGGCATTTTACTTCGCCCTGCTACCTCCAAACGAATGATTGGACAATTTGGAGAAGGTGCAAACCCAGAAGTTTCGCACAAATTAACAAATTTAAAGTCTGCTTCTGGTTTTTGAAACCATTGAGATTCAGAAAGGTGATAAAATAGACTAAACATCAATGGTGCAGCGGTTGAAACCCCTGTTAAGCCAGGTCTCCCCTCACCTTCAGCATTACCAACCCAAACGGCTACTAAGTATTTGGCATCATAACCAACGGCCCAAGCATCTCGAAATCCAAAACTTGTCCCTGTCTTCCAAGAAATTTCCTTTGAAGAGGAATACTTTTTCCAATCGCTTTCTAATCCTGGCCTTTGCACTTCTTTTAGCGCTTTAGAAATTAACCACCAAGTACTATAATCATAAGTCGCCTCTTCTTCCGATAATTCAGAATCATTTAAAACTCTTAAACCAGTTTTTATAAATTTTTCCTCTTCAAAAAAAGCATTTAATTTTCTTGCCTGATTTGTATAGGCTTTAGCAACATCCCAAAGAGACACTTCGGCTCCTCCTAAAATCAAGGTCAAACCATAATTATCAGTTGAACGATCAATGGTTGTAAACCCTAAAGCTTGTAATTGCTCATAAAATCTAACGACTCCATATGCCTTCAGTAAATTGGTTGCCGGAACATTTAGTGATCTTGCCAATGCTTTTTCAGCGCGAACAACCCCTTCAAACTTTTTATTAAAATTGGATGGCGAAAAACCATTAATTGAAACAGGTACATCTCGTAATAAAGTTGAGGTATGTATTTGTCCTTCTTCAACGGCGTTGGCGTATAAAAATGGTTTAAGAATACTTCCAGAACTTCTTCGAGACTGAATGAGGTCAACAAAGGCAGCATTAGCCCCTTTAAAATTAGCATTCCCAACATAGGCTTTCACGCTTGCGTCCTCCAAATCAATCACTAAAAGACTGGCATTATTGACACTATTCTCCTGTAAATGTTTAACATATGTATTTAAAATATCAGTGGCTTGAATTTGTAGGTTTCCATCAATTGTAGATTGCACTCGTTTACCAACTTGATCTTTTTGAGATAGAAATTCTAAGAAATGATAGGCATTGGAGGGCAAGTCTTTTGGTCGTCCAGGTAATTCTTCTAAAACTGATAAGGAGTAGGTAGAACTGTCAATCTCCTCATTCTCTAGTAACTTATGCAATAAACGATCTCTTTTTGCTTTAAGCACTTGACTATTCTTTCCAGGTCGGATAAGTGCAGGTGCATTTGGCAAAACCGCTAAAGTAGCATATTCAGCCCATGATAGTCGATCAAGCGGTCTATTAAAATAACGCCAGGCAGCTGCTTCGGCACCAACAACATTCCCGCCATATGGGGCGTGTGACACATATAACCTCAACACTTCCTCCTTTGAATAGCTGAATTCCATTCTAAAAGCCAAATACATTTCTTTGAACTTTTCCCAATAAGTTCTAGGGGGATTATCTCTGGACATACGAATCACCTGCATGGTAATTGTACTACCTCCACTTACTTTTTTACCCGCAGATATATTCTGTGAAACGGCTCGAACCATTGAAACAGGGTTTACACCAGGATGATTATAAAAATATTCATCTTCAAAATAAAGAATGCAAGTTTCCAGAGCTGAAGGAACGCTGTCAACTTCAGGAAACCGCCACTGACCATCCGCTGCAATTTTAGCCGATAATAAACGACCATCCTTGTCATTCAAAACTGTTGAATAAGGATCATCAAATAGTTGATTTGGAAAACACCAATAAAAAATGATGCTAAAAATAATCAAGCCAATTAGCTTCCTTTTATTTACTTTGGAGAGCTTCACTATTTAATCACTTCTACCCAACTGCCAGCTTTTATTGAAGAAATTCGCTCATCATACATAGGTGCACAAAATATAGCTGGTTGATAAAATCGACCCAAGAATGTAGCATTCAATTGTACTTCAATCGTTACTGTCTCTCTTTGATTTAAGCTAAAATAAGAATAGACCCGGTCATCTCTAAAGTCTTGGTAATCCAATTGCGGATTACTTTGGAAATCGTCTGATAATCTTGAGTTAACAATTTGCCATCCTGATGGAAAAATTTGATTCAGAGCTACCTCTTTATAATGGGCTCTAATACCAGGATGTGAAATGGTTACAATAGCTTTAAAATCTTGACCTTGTGGCAGGTTAGACACATTAATAGCGTTGCCCTTCATATCTTCATATCGAACGACCATATTGAGGTCTTTCTCTTTAGTAATGATCTTACTTTCAGTTGGAATTCCTGATTGAATAAAACTGACGAAAATAGGCCGTTCACTTTTATTCGTCACAGATACTGAGCCAGACCTTAATTCTTTAGTAGCTATATCAAGATTATAAATTGGCAACTCTGAATTAACCTCATGAGCTTTACCATTAATCAAGACAGAACAATCTAATTTATTATCACCTTTAACCGACCCAATGCTTTTAGCAATAGATAGGAGTACATATGATCTGGTCTGCGTACTATGCCAACCAATGTTTAAATCTCTTGCGATTTCTTGAATCAATTCACCTGCCCTTTGCTCATCTTTTAAGTAAGACATGGTCTCAAGAATCATGGCACGGTCTCTTAAATCAGATCCATAAGCATATCCCATATCACGATACGGTTCAACAGTATATTCTCTTTTAGCCAATTCATTAGCAGCCTTTTCCCGTCCAATAATGGCATATGCAGCAGCCAATCGCCACGCAGCGGCAGAACTTAATTTAACATCATTTTTTAAACGGTTCATGGCACCAATATTAGGTTCCCCAGCTAAGGCTAATGTATACAATCTATAAGCTTGAGATAAATCACCCTGATATCTGCCCCAATTAAAATATCTACTCCTGCTCCATTCAGAAGCCGCCCCTTTTTGGAACTTGATCCAAGCCTCTAGCATGCCAGATGGTATGTCATAACCTTTGTTTTTTGCTTCAACCATAAAATGTCCAGCATAATTTGTACCCCATTCTGAAGCTGCATCACTTGCGCTAGGCCAATAAGAAAAACCACCCTTTGAATTTTGAAAAGTTCTATATTTATCAAGAGCTGCTAGAATATGTTCATCTATTTTCTCTTTTTCAGAATTTGTTAATTTCACAAATGCATCAAGGTATAATTGCGGAAATACAGCAGAGGTGGTTTGTTCAATACAGCCATGCGGATAACGGATTAAATAACCCATATGTTTTTCTAAGTTTAAATCCGGGATTTGGGAAATCTGAACTTTCGCTTGATTTGTTCCTGAAATACCAAAAGACTTGTAATCATGAACCCAAGAAGCCGTAGGGCCAACCATGGAAAATTCTGATTCTTCAATCACCGGATTGGCAGGCCGAACCAATATTTCAAGATCCTCAAATGCAGATTCTTTGCCAGAGCTAACTTCTACTTTAAATTTTGCCACCCCTAATTTTCTGGCCACTTTAAAATCAAAATAGATGGTTTGATCTCCCGTTTTTTGAAAAGCGACCATTTGTTCTTTTGAGCCCTGTGAAACCAAGAGGTCATTTGTTGAAACTTTAACTTTTACATTTTTAATTGACTTACTCATTGAGATAACACTAATAGGTATCGTCACATGTTCTGATGGTCCCAGAACACGAGGTAATGTAGTTTGTACCATCAATGGTTTTTTAACTTTCACCTCTTTTTCAGCAGAACCATATGCTCCTTCATGTGCACTGACAACCATCACTCGTACAGCACCAATATAATTAGGAATTTTAATCGTATGACTCTTCTCGTCGCCACTATCTATATAAAAAGGACCTAAATATTTAATGACTGACTTAAACCGATTGGCTGTCGCATCTGCCTTATACACTAAGCCTTCGTCACCTCCAACTGCCAATAAAGCCGTCATTTTTCCAGTTTGTGCACTCATGACATATTTATACATATCCCATGTTCGAACTCCTAATGCTTCTTTAGCATAAAATGTGGGCCAAGGATCTGGTGTTTGGAATCGTGTTAAAGACAGTAAACCTTCATCTACAACAGCTAACGTATAGGCCATCTTTTTGCCGTTTTTTTCCTTAACCTTAACTTTGAATTCAGTTTCTGGCTGCACTGTTTTAGGACAAGAAATTACTGGATTTAAATGTGTCTTTGGATTACTAACTTTCAACGGAACAACACCATACATTCTAATCGGAAGTGAATTTTTGTCTTGACCATGAGGTTGAATTAAAACGGCATTGACGTAAACATTTGGGGCCATATCTTCAGTTGTCGAAACTTTGAATTTTGTACTTCCTTCTTTAGCATCAACCCAGAATTGATCAATTACTTTGTCTCCTTTTTCAACTGTTACGTATATTTTACCAATCCCACCAGATGGAACTGTAAACTGGGCATCTTCTCCAACATTGTATTCATCTTTATCCATCTCTAAACTTAGCATAGACGCCGCCTCCGTATTACCGTCCATATCAGTATACCATCCAGAATAATCGCCATAAAACTCTTGCATGGCACTGTGACCAGACACTGGGTCTGAAATCCGAATCAAATATTTCCCCCAGCCTTTTTCTGGAAAACGTAGGTCATAAACCCCTTTACCATTAGAAATTGTAAAATAATCCGACTTGACTAAATCTGAGGACTGTCGATTAATATAACGTGTTAACTCATCAGCTCCATTGCCTTCCCACCACCAATTGTAGGACACTTTATACAATTCTACTTTTACTTTTCGATTAACTGGTTTTCCATTTTCATCAACCGCAACGAATGAAACGCCATGACTTTCTTCAGTACTCAAGGCTTTTTGCCAATTACCGCCTCCTGGTAATTTAATTCCAACATAGCTGCTATATGGTGAATATTTTTTAGATATGTAATCTTCACTATAGTCACCACCTTTTTCAAATACTTTAGTTTTAAATTTCATTTTTAACATGCCTGGTGACTGATGCGGTTTTTTCCAATTAAAGTTGAGTTTAACTACACCCTCGCCAGATGTCCTACCCTCACTAATAACAGGATCACTCATGTAAAAGCGATAGGACCGGTCATCAAACTGATAGTTTTCATAACCATCAAATGCCGTTTTCATATTCATCACATCCATTTCAACTCTTGTCTTCAACTGTGAAGCTGGTGCACCATACAACCATTCTGCAGATAAGGTTGTACTGATGGATTGGTCACTTGAAATGACATCTGGTAAATCATAGTCAATCTTGATACGATTTGGTTTAATTGTTTCAATTTTGACTGACTGAACAAATTCTGAGTTACCCACCTGTGCTTTCACCTGCCATTTTCCAGTAGGTGCTTTATCAGTGGTTTTAAACTTAAAACTATACATACCCTTAACCCCTTGAGATGATACTTTTTTATCGTATAGTTTACCCATTGGGTCATACAATTCCATAATAATAGGATGTGTTTCTGGAAGTGTTTTCAATTGATCCTCAAGTACAAATGTCATAAATAATGAATCACCTGGACGCCAAACACCACGTTCCCCATAGATAAAACCTTTAACACCTTCCTTAACGTCTGAACCACCGACTTCATATAAGCTTAACGACAATGCTGAACTATTGTCAACTCTCAAATAGCCCCTTTGATCACCATTTTTAGCCATTAATAAATAGGGCTTTTCATGGGCTTTAAAATGCAACATCCCATCACCATCAGTAGTATTTGTAGCTACCAATTGGTTCTGAAAATTGTAAGCTTCTATTGTTACACCTTTAACTGGTTCCGTTGACCTCAAGTCAGTGACAACCACATCAAATTGATTATCACCACTCTCTTTGGCTATGATTCCGAAGTTACTAGACAGCACATTCCGACTAATGTAACGTTGTTGACTTTTATAATACGAATCCGAGCAAGGATTATCTCGATCTTTGTAATTTGACCAACCTTCAAACCAATCGTTGGCATTAAAATAATATTCATTGGAATCGAAATTCAATTCATTTCGTTTCATTGGCCCTACCATCCCAGTACTATCTCCACAAGGGTATAACGATTGGTAACGTTCAAAAGATAACAGCACTCTATAAATGGCACCAGGTTCAGTTTCAACAATCCTATTCAAATCAATTTTAAAATTATTCCAAACCCCATAATCTATTGCATCTGGTGAGACTAAATCTATGGTTCCATCATAAATAAGACGACCTACTCTCGACAAATTAGAGGAACCATTAAAGTGATTATCCTGAAAAAATTGTGTGATGTTATTTTCATAAATTTGAATTACCCTAACATTAACAGCTTTAAGATTGATGGCCTTAAATGGAAAATCTAAGGCACCGTTAGAAGGCATTATTACTCCTTCTCCAATTAATTCAATGGCAGGTTTTTCTAAATTAAATTGAACTACTTTTTCATAAGCATTTTGCAGCTGATTGCGCTTAATGTTGATGATACTTTGATTGACAACAATGGTTTCTTCACTATCTAATTTTCCTACTGGATAAGCTTTAATTTCATTTTGGGCAATAGATAAACGCAGTTCGTTACCTGATTTTAAATAAACTAGTCCTGTGATATCCTGATTCGGATCTATTGGGTCAGAAAATTGAATGGAAAAATGTAAGCCAGGTTCACGAACCGTTGTGGCCTGTAAAACTGAAAATTCGCCCAATGGTGGGATCCTAATTTCTTTAGAATCTTCCAAATCAGCATCAATGCTTTCTCCATTCCACATCAAATCAACAAAACTTTCTTTGCTCCCACGGTTAACGTTTGTAATTGTGTAGTTGTGAACATTTGTACCTGACTGATGTGTCCACACGATATTTAAAGCTTTACCACTTTGTTTGGCATTGAAACATTGCTCTAGATCAGTAGGGTTAACAACATCACTGGCTCTTACAGAGCCAAATACTTCTTGTTTTGAAAAATCTTTTAAATCTAGGGGTCGCATGCCTTGATAGTCTACAAAAAGGCTCTGATGCATTGTCATGAAACCAAAGGTCATTTCTTCAAAATCTTCTGGGACAGACATGAATTTGCCCAATTGGAAAGTAGCTTCATATTGTTGACCAGATTTCATCTTCTTAGTTGGTCTAAATTCGAGCGTCTGATTATCTAACCAATACGCTTGCCCATCAATTTCAGGATCAAATGAAAACACTTCTTCTTTTACAGGTTCTCCAACAACAGCGTCTTGAAATGGTTGAATTAATACGACCTTAATATTGTCACTATTAGACACAACCCCAGATGAAAAGGCGTTGACGTAATTGCTAAATCCAGGATCTACAATAATGTGTACTCCTGATTGTTCGTTGCCACCACAACTGATCAACATTAAGAGTAAAGCGAAACAAAAAAGACTTCTTTTCATAGGAGTAAAATTTATGTGCAATAAAATTGAATGGAGATAAATGTAACGATTTTCAATTACAAATGAAATGTGGAATCTTCTGGAGTTCCGAATTTAGCGTGAGTACTTATTATTTGAATATAAAACTGAATTATGCGCAAGCTTTTAATTTGTTATAATACCAACTAGCTACATCTCAATATCATGTTTATTCTCGAACGGTTCTGGAATATTGACTTGATCCTCATCTATAATCTGTAGAATATCACGTGTAATTCCTCGTGAAATATTAGAAATTGGCACATCATTCGGTGACCCTTCAAATGGATTTTCTCCTGCTAACCCAATCCGTAACATAGTGTTAAAAACCCAAATTACTATTACGGTTAAGGGGATGTTTAACCACACAAAATAGTCACTGATAATAGGGTATGTGTCTTTCATTTCAAAACCTATTTTCGCAAATGAAGGCACAATTGCCATGGGTAATACCCACATAAAAATATGTACAAAATGATATCCTATACTTCCATACTGTTTTGGATATGGAAAATTTTTGATTCGTTCAGATTTACCTTGCAGAGCAGTCAACTCTTGGAGAATTTGTTGCAAATTCAATAAGGAAAAGTCCCACAATTTTTTCTCATCTGTTAAGACTCTTAAATGTTTAGATTGCAAATTAATCAATGCGTTTGGCTTATTATCCTTAGACATGACATAGTCAAATTCTTCTTTCGAAAGGTAAGGTTTCAACTCTTCTTCAATAGGTGTTTTAGACTCAGGAATATGATAATCGAATTTTTTCTTTTTACCTTCTTTAATATAAGTGGCCTCCCAAGGTTTTTTTGTTCGCATGGCATATCTTAATGCAGTTAACCAGGCAATATGTCGATTAGTAATTATTTTTAATGCTTCTGTCTCATCTGTCTTTGCTTCTGAACGGTGCATATAAAAGCTATCTTTAACTGTAATAATTAAGGTTCTAGAGGTATTAACGATACCACCCCAAATTTTTCTTGCTTCCCAGATACGGTCATATGCAGCATTATTTTGAAACCCAACCATGAAAGCAACAGCAGTACCAATCATGGCAATTGGACCAAGGGGCAACTGTAACCATTTTATGTCTAAAAGCTCATAAAGCACGGTGACAAGTGATGCAAAAATTGTGAAAAATATAAGCTCTCTTCCAGTCCATTTGATGACAGCTTTAAAAGGAAATCTTCTTTGTATGTACATAATGTACTATTTAAAATAATGTTTGAAATTGACGCAAAAGATACAAAGATTTCTTATTTATATCTTTCAGTAAAAAGTAATTCTTTTTATTCTAGTCGCGTTAGTCAATCTTTAATAATTAATTTTGCGTCCAATGGAATTAGATTTTATAGATAATATCAATGGGTTTGGCGAAAGTGTTGTGAGATTATACAATTTTAATAAAACTGAATCGACTAAGTTTAGAGATTTAATTGAAGATGTTATCATCAATAAGAAACAGAAATTATATCTCTCTGAAGTTGGTTTTATTGAACCAAGAAATTGTAAATTAATTTTGGGCATATTTAAAGAAGATGAAGGTATTTTCACCCTAGATAATGAATTATTCTTTTGCGCTCTAACTTTAGACGGTTTTAAAAATATGTTGACTTTATTGGAACCATTTTGTAGAAAAGAGACCAAAGGTCATCAATATTTATACGACCTTGACAACCCAATAGATTTCCTATTTTCTCCTGCTGGGACATGGTGATTTCGAATTAATTTCTTACCAAAACAAAGCTTTTACAAATCGTTTACATCATTTTACATTGATAAACATTGTTCTATTTGATGCTATCATACATTTGATAGAAATCATAAAACAAAAGACATGAAAAAGCATAGCATTATTTTTAGTCTAGTACTAATAACCATCAGTTTAACAACCTTTGGTTTCATGAGTTGGAACATTACAGACAACAGCACTAAAAAATCTCTCACCAATACTAAGGTAACTTGTCAGGGCCCTGTTCAACAAGAATTAGTCCCAGATTTTGTCTATTCAATCGGCAGTCGATTTGGCGCTATTAAAAAAAGTGAAATAGATCAAATGACTTCAGTAGATCATTTGTTACGTGTCATACCAAACCGTAAAATTGTTTCCTATAAATTAGTTACCATTACAATTCTTAACGACATACATCAGACTGGTTCAAGAGAAATTGGAAACTCAAATATTTTAAATGAAGCTCAAATCAAACTTCTACGATGAACGGAATTATCAAGTAATATATTGATCAGGTCAGATTACATGGAACAATATGAAGAAACTGGAGAAATATATAGCAATTATTCTACCCCCTACCTAACGATTGTACCAGAAATACAAGCTGAATATTTAGACGGTCAGGAAACTCTAATAAACTACCTCAAAAAAAATAGCAAATCAGCGATCAAAACTGTTACAAAAAATAAATTGAATGCTGGTAAACTTTATTTTACTGTTAATAAAACAGGTACCATTTCAAAAGTTGACCTAACTGCTAGTTCAGGTTACCCTGAAATAGATGAATTAATGATAGAATTGATTATCAATGCACCTGGGCAATGGAAACCTGCCAAAAATACTAATGGCGAAAACGTAGATCAAAAATTGGTATTCTCTTTCGGAATTATGGGTTGCTAGTAGAGATTCTTTTTTTCTTTTTGATTTACTTACGCTAAGGAAAATGAATTAAACAGCATTTTAATGTCTAATTTATGGTTAAATTGTGGTGATTAAAATCAACACCTTGGCTAAACAAAAAACATTGGTCAACGCGCAAACAGATAAAAGTGTTGACGCCTTGATAAAAACAATTGATAACGATAAAAGGAGAAAAGACTCTGAAACAGTGCTTGAAATCATGACAAAGATTACGGGTCAGGTTCCAAAATTATGGGGCTCAAGAATTGTTGGATTTGGAAAGTACAAATACAGCAGAAAAAATGGTGATGAATTTGAATGGTTTAATGTTGGCTTTGCACCGAACAAATCTTACTTGTCAGTTTATGTGAATTATGACCTAAATAATGAAGCTGAATTATTAGAACAATTGGGGCCACACAAAACTGGAAAAGGTTGTTTAAATATTAAAAACTTAGCTGATTTGGACATTAAAGTCCTTAAAAAATTGATTACCAAAAGTAGCCCTACTAGCTAGTTTTAAAGTAAATACTTAAGGAATTAAGCTTAAAAAAATTACCGCTTTTTCATTGTTTATATTCGATTATATTTTTACGTTTCACACCTAATATCCTAGAATAACATCTATTCATAAGGTCATATCAAGTGTTATCTGATTCGAATTCTCAACTTGTCATGTCGAGTGTTCTGCGACAGCAGAATCTATCGAGACATGACAATTACTTGTTAAGTCACTTCTCGATACAACCTATCGGTCACTCGAAGTGACAGCAGAACTTCTTTCTTTTTTAAGTACTATTAGCATGTAGTATAATGTTTGTAAATACAAGTGTTCCGTAACAGTACTTCCCGATTGTTATATTGAATGTTATCTGATTCGAATTCTTAACTTGTCATGTCGAGTGTTCTGCGACAGCAGAATCTATCGAGACATGACAATTACTTGTTAAGTCACTTCTCGATACAACCTATCGGTCAATCGAAGTGACAATCAACGGTATAAAATGACAATGTAAGCCTCAAACAAAACAGTTTCTTTATATCTTTATAAATAATAAACACCAAATGGATTTAAAAAAAACAAAGTCAATGCCATTGCTTTTTACAAAATGGCGTATGATGGTCAGCCTGCCAAAGCTGTAGAATTATATGTTGGAATTACTGCACCAAAACTAAATCGTGGCAAGGTCTAGAAAACTTGTATATGAAAGGAATTGGTTTTAGTGGTGGATATGCAAATGCAAGGACATTATCAATTTTAATGTTAACTCTAATGAAAGGTCAACTTATAGAATCAAATACCTTGAAGGAGACTTTCAAACCACAATCTTATGGTAGAGGTAAAATTTCTAAACAAACCTTAGGTTGGTGGCATGGCAAAGTTAATGGTTATCAGAGCTACTTTCATCCAGGTGGAGGTGGTGGTTATTCATGTGAAGTTCAAATTTATCCTGACACTGGTTTAGTAAGGGTGATGATAATGAATAAAACGCAAACCTTTGGCGATCTCAAATTATTTAAAACTATTGATAAACTCTGGTTGCCGAATATCTAATGATAAGAACCGTTTATCAACCAAAATGCACTAAAATGTTCAATCAAATAATATATTATTATATTTGAATATCAAGCCTAGTAAAATCCCCGCCATAAGAACTTGTGACATGGAGCAGCCACCATTTTAAACGGGAGTACCGAAAATCCTTAAGAGTAGGCAATTTAAAATTTTAGTATGTTAGAAATTAATTACATTGCAGTACTAGTGGCTGTAGTCGCTAACTTTATCCTTGGCTTTGCATGGTACACACCAATTTTTGGGAAGACTTGGGCAAAAGAAATGGGTTATGATCCTGATGAAAAACCAGATCCTAAAATCATGATGAAAGGGATGCTTTTTATGGTTATTGGAAATTTCCTATTGGCTTATGTCCTTGCTCATAATATAGGAGCTTGGTCTTATGTTCCAGGGATGGAAGATATGACTAGTGGCATGAATGTCGTAATGACTGCTCTATTTACATGGTTAGGATTCTATTTGCCAGGTGAATTAGGCTCAACAGTTTGGGAAAAGAAATCATGGAAGTTATTTGGAATTAATACTAGCTATCACTTCCTCTCATTAATTGTGGTTGCAGCATGTGTTATTTTTTGGCCCGCGTAAACTTAAAATGAAAAAAATTACTAATTAAATAAAAAGGGGCATTTTAAAGATGCCCATTTTTTTGTTCTTTGAATTTATGAGAATTACTATGAGATGAGAATTTCGTTTAGGTCAGCAATTGTTGTGCTATATTTTTTATCAATTCTACCTTTAAATTCTTCTAATTTATCTTTATTTCTAACCATCAACCAGATCCCCCATCCAACTTTAAACATTTGCGTATCTCCAAACCAAACTCCTAGGATATCCGTCTCTTTGGAAACATGAAACGAAGCTGTTCCCTCGTAGTTAATTCCTTCTGTAATCGATTTCCACTTTCCAACAATGTAATCACCTTCAAGCTCACCTGAGAATTCATATTTATACTTTAGATCCGTTTCAATGACGCTTATCATTATCTTTTTACCTGTTTGAGAAATGTTTAGAATTTCAGTTGTAAATGTTTCGTTTGATTTATTATCCGCTGTATAAGCTAACGAATAATAATCCCCACTTAGATCCATCAATGTTTTCTTAAGTATAAACGGTGAAATAAATCGTTCATAAATATAGGGAGAGATTAAACCAAATAAAATCCCCAAAACTCCAATAATTATACTAATCCAGATAGAAGTATCCATAATCTCAATATTCTAATTTATAGTAAAGTACTAAAATTATTGATTTTTTATGCTGAGAGTTATACAAATATTAATGTTTCTGAATTATTAAAGATTTAATATCTTGCTCCATTGCAGAAGGAACCGTAGTTGGCTCGAATCGTTTGATTGGGGTACCGTTTGGTCCGATCAGAAACTTCGTGAAATTCCACTTGACACGTTTTTGTTTACCGAAAAAACTTTTTCGCTTGAGCTGAGTTGTTAGAAAATTAAAAACTGGATGACTGTCTTTACCGTTTACTTTGATTTTTTCAGTCAATTGAAACGTTACCCCATGGTTAATTTCGCAAACCTGTTCCATAGTTTCATTAGTTTCAGGTTCTTGACTTAAAAACTGATTGCAAGGCATACCTATAATTACCAAGCCTTGATCTTTATAAGTTTTGTGTAATTTTTCTAAACCTGTAAATTGTGGTGTTAAACCACATTTAGTTGCCGTATTAACTATTAAAACTGTTTGTCCTTTATAATCTGACATCTTTAGTGTTTGTCCTTGAGGTGTTTTAACCTCTAAATCATAGAAATGCATTGTGGTTTTCTCTTTAAAGTTTGACAGTACAAATATAAGGTTTCTAAAGTAGAAAACTCAAGTAAGTATAAGCATGCTTTATCAAGGTAATATTATTAAAATAAAGATATCTTTAGCAATTAATAGAATAAGTAAATGCTTTGAAAACAATAAAGAATAAACTACAACTTGATTTACTTAATGAAATGTTTATCAAGATTCCGGAAGGAACCGTTGAAATGCATGACGATAGGATTAAAAAGGTTTGGCAGGTTAAAATAGCATCTTTTAATCTAGCTAAATTTCCAGTTACACAAGATTTATATGAATTGGTAACCAAGAACAACCCTTCTAATATTAAAGGTGCTAAATTACCTGTTGAAACGGTTACTTGGATTGATGCGATCCAATTCTGTAATTATCTGTCAGAAGCATTAGGAAAAGTGCCCTATTGTTTGATTGATCCTATTTCAGAAAAAATATCAATCAAAGACGAAGCAAATGGATTTCGTCTACCAGCAGAAGCTGAATGGCAATATGCTTGTCAAGCTGGCGATAAAATCACTAAATATGGCGATTTAGATCAAATTGCCTATTTCAAAAATAACTCAGCAAACCAAACTCACGTTGTCGGGCAAAAACAACCAAATCAATGGGGAATTTATGATATGCTTGGCAATGTTTGGAAATGGTGTTCAGATATCTATGATGAAGAGATTTACGGGAATTACTGGGTCTTTCGTGGTGGTGGATGGTGTGACACGGAACGCAGCGTTATGGCAACAACTAGAAGAAGAAGTCACCCTGTTTCATTTAAAATAGATGATTTAGGATTTAGAATAGCTCTGAATTTGAATGATTAAAACGTACTAATTATGAAATATATTTTTATATTTTTCCTTTTTGTTTTCGCAATGACTTCATGCTCAGAAAGTCAAAAAACAGTAAACATAGCCTTAACTTTAAGTGGAAAAACCTATTTGTATTCCATTATGAATAAGATAGTTGTGGAGCAGCAGCTTCAAAATGGAGAAATGCCAACCATGATGAATTCAACGGTTATTGTAGAAGATGGGAAACAACTCTTTATGGATGCACACAAAATCAAGACAATCTCCAATGTTCTTGGTGGAAATATAGAGCTCCTCGAAAAGCAGGAAACTAGCTTTGATGGTTATTTTGTAGAGGGATCTTCATCAGTATTCACGCAACAACTAAGGAATAAGGATTCAGGTGAAATTGGTAAAATTGCTGGAATTGTTGAAGCCACTTTAACTCATCCAAAAAATGGATCAGTTTATACTATTTCTTGGCAGATTTCTCCTGAATTAAAGCCAATTAAAAACTGTAGCTTACAGTCCTTAACCGTAAAGTACAGCCAAAATAGTAATAATGAATTCACCTCAAAGGATTTTGTGATGGTAGACTTAAATGATATTAATACTTTCTTTGGTAGTTTGTATAAGCTTCGCTATGATGAAAATGCAGCCTTACTACATGTCGAGAAAAAATTGGGAGTCACTTCGAGTGGTCACTAAGCTGTATCGAGAAGTGACGTAATCAGTAACTGAGAACATGTCTCGATACATTCTGCTGTCGCAGAACACTCGACATGACCAACATCATGATACCTACTAATAATATTCAAAAAGAAAGAAATTCTAATGTCACTTCGAGTGGCCGATAGGCTGTATCGAGAAGTGACTTAACTAGGCTCAGGGAAATCATGTCTCGATACATTCTGCTGTCGCAGAACACTCGACATGACATGTTAAGAACTCCTATCGCAGAACACTCGACATGACAATTGGGTAAAACCATACAAAACTCGACATGACAATTGGGAAGTACAATTGTAGAATTCTCAATTCAAAACATTTATAACTAACTAATTATCTGTATGTTTATACAGTGAAAACGTATTATGTTTATATCTTAAAATGTTCAGACAACTCCTTTTACACTGGCGTAACGTCTAATTTGGAGCAAAGGCTAATCAGGCATAATGAGGGGTTTTATAAGAATTCTTACACTTCTACAAGAAGACCAGTCCAGTTGGTATTTAAAGCTGGATTTTCAAATATTAACATGGCCATTAAAAAAGAAAAACAAATTAAAAAGTGGTCTAAGGTTAAAAAAGAAACACTTATAAATGGTGACTATCATTTATTACCAAGCTTATCCAAAAAGAAGTTTTAATGTCACTTCGAGTGGTCGAGAGGCTGTATCGAGAAGTGACGTAATCAGTAACTGAGAACATGTCTCGATACATTCTGCTGTTGCAGAACACTCGACATGACAATAGTGACGGACTTTCATAGAACACTCGACATGGCGAGTTAGAATGACTATCCCTGAACATTTGGCATGACAAATGGTTAAAGTATTACTCATAAAAAACTAGAATTAATGTCACTTCGAGTGGCCGCTAGGCTGTATCGAGAAGTGACAATCTACTTAAAAAACAAATTTAAAGTCTACCAATTTTTCAGATTTTTCCCACAATTCTTTAGCCACCGCTTTGTCGTTAGAAGCAGCTGTAGAATCAACTTTTCCTGGCTTTCCTCTCATCCCTCTAAAACCAGTTGGTCCATAATAGCTACCTCCTCTTACAGATTCGTCAATTGCCGCCATCAATGATGGAAGAGCAGCATTTACTGGTGAATGCATCATAGGTAACATAATCGGCATCAAAATATAATACATCACTTTTGGAAAGTGTCTAGCCAGATCCGTATTTGATCCTCCAGGGTGTGCAGCTACTGAAGTAACCTGACTCCCAGCAGCGTCTAAACGCCTGTCTAGCTCGTAAGCAAACATCAAGCATGCTAATTTACTCAAACCGTACGCCCCCATTTTTGAGTATTTCTTCTCAGATTGAAGATTATCAAACTCTATCTTACCCCATTCATGTGCTTTACTGCTTAAAGCCACAACTCTTGATCCTTGAGTAGAGTTTAACGTTGGTAATAATAATCCTGTCAGCAAGAAGTGTCCTAAATGATTGACGCCAAACTGACTTTCAAACCCATCTTCAGTCAAACTAAATGGGGGCATCATGATTCCAGCATTATTAATTAAAATATCTAACTGATCATACCTAGTTTTAAAGGCATCTGCAAAAGACCTCACTGATGATAAACTATTTAAGTCCAAAACCATAATCTCTAACTCTGCATCTGGTACTTTTTCTAAAATGTCTGATTTTGCTTTTTCCGCTTTTTCTTGACTTCGGCAAGCCATAACTACTTTGGCACCTTTTTTGGCTAATCCGATTGTTGTTTCGAAACCTAAACCAACATTGGCTCCTGTGACAATTGCTAATTTTCCAACCTGTGAGGGTGCATTTTCTAATGTAAATTGATTCATTTTTTGAAGTATTGGTGTTAACCAAAGTTACTGGTATTTTTTTGATAATCGGATTATTAAAATTAATCACATCTTCATTTTGACAAGCCTCTTAACTCTCAAAACAATAGGCCTTGAACTGACATTGGTTAAAACCGTAATACTCTTATTGATCGGTCCAACTCGTTTACTATCATATTTTACACCAATATTAGCTCGTTCACTAGGTAAAATAGGTTCTTTAGGCCAACTAGCGACTAAACAACTGGAACTGGTCTTTGCATATCGAATTAGTAATGGTACATCTCCATCATGGACAAATCCAAAATCAAAAATGCAGGTTTCTCCCCTCGAGATAAATTTTGATAAGACGAATGAATCAAATGTAATGGATGGCAAATTTTCAAAAATTAATTGCCCTTCATACTGAATTGAGATCTTATCATCTTGTTTATAAACCAAATTCTCATAGTCTTTCAAATTAAATGCTTTTTCGGACCTGTCTTCATTTGAATAAAAGGAGATTCGTCCCTTATAGAATTTGTACAAATCACCAGTGAATAAGGTCACACTTAGGTTTCTTTCCTCATGGGGTTTAATTGTAATCGGGTATTCATCATTGAATCTTATGTCTCCTTGGCTATGGTTAACTGGCTTAATTGTTATAGGATCATAACCTTGGTTTCTTACTGGAATATTAAAATAAACTGAATCGCCACGTTTTACTGTTGCAATTTGAAACGGGTTAACTCTCAAACTTCCAGTATTGTGTCTTAACTCAACAAAGATATTGAGGTATTGCTTAACTGTAGAGTTTTTATACCTAATAGTCCAACTTTGATCATAATAAACCTGCTAAAGTTGAATTTCGCCAGCCTCTGTTAAAAAACAAGGTATCAATGGCGCCTGGTGCATACCGTTTTTCTAGCCATCTATAATTGGTGTAATAAGGCTGTTCACCTTTAGGATTATTGCACTGCAATGACTCTATTTCAACAGTATCGTGAGAACAATTCATAAACACAAAAAACGGTCTGCTTTTTTCATTCAGATAAATTTCTCCTGCATCATAATTGGTGGCTGTGAAACAGAGTAGCTCCCCCTCATCCAGATGAGCACTTTTGATCAGTGTAAAACCCGAAAATATTAAAATAGAGATCACAAGAAAAGAGAAGTTCTTCATCTTTTTATTCTAAAGCTACAACCGAAATAAATCCAATTCAATTAAATAACAATTCTTTAACAGAAATGGGAAAGCTATTTTTCAAAATGCTACGATTTATTTAATGGATGACAATAAATTATTATCAATGAATGTTTATATTTGGTGCCATGCTGGCAACAGATGCATACCAACACCTTAAGACCACTTCTGAAGGCTTTTTTAAAGACCGTGGGTCGAAGTTTTATGCACATGCAATTCCTTGTCAAAACGACATAGATGCCAAAGCATATATCGACCAATTTAGAAAAGATAATCCCAATGCTTGCCATGTGTGTTTTGCCTGGCGGTTTGGTGAAATAGAGCAACAATATAAAGATCGATTTTCAGATGATGGTGAGCCATCTAATTCTGCCGGAAAACCCATTTTTGGACAAATTCAATCTTTTGGATTGACCAATATTTTGATTGCCGTTGTAAGATATTATGGTGGAACGAATCTTGGTGTTGGTGGTTTGATTACCGCTTATAAAACAGCCTCTAAATCTGCCTTAGAAAAAGCTGAAATTGTGACATCTTTTGTCACGAATTCATTTGAATTATTATTTTCATATGAAGACATGGGATTGGTGATGAACTTATTAAAAAAAAATGATATTACTCAAATAAAACAGGAATTTGAAGGCAGTTTAGCCAAACTCATTATCAAAGTGAGACAATCAAAATCTGAACAATTCTCCAAAGAAATGACCCAAATCCATACAGTTAAATTTAAACTACTGATTTAAAAAAAACAATGAACACAAACTTCTTAAAAGAGCTCATTACAATTCCAGGAGCAAGCGGAGATGAAGCCGTTATAAAAAATTTTATTCTTAAACATATTGAAGCCACTCAATCCGAATGGGCGGTTAAACCAAAAATTATACATGGTACTGGTTTTCAAGATACGTTGACCTTGGTTTTCGGTGAGCAACCAAAGACAGCCATTTTTGCACATATTGACACGATTGGTTTTACAGTTGGATACAATAATAACTTAATCAAAATTGGCGCTCCTCGTACAATTGATGGTATGCCTTTGGTGGGAAAAGATAGCCAAAGTGAATTTGAGACTGAACTGATGGTTATTGAAGAAGAAAATGGTCCAGAACATTATCAAGCGATATTGGATCGCCCAATTGACAGGGGTACGGTTTTGACCTTTAAACCTAATTTTCGAGAAGATGATGATTTTGTGATTTCACCTTATATGGATAATCGCTTGGGCGTATGGGTTGCACTTGAGGTGGCCAAAACTATGACTTCTGGAGTGATTGTCTTTTCGACTTACGAAGAAACCGGTGGCGGTAGTGTTGGTTTTTTAGGAAGATATTTGTACGATACTTACGGGATTCAGCAAGCTTTAATTTCTGATATCACTTGGGTAACAGATGGGGTGACTCATGGCAATGGTGTAGCTATTTCAATGCGAGACAAAGGTATTCCGAGACAATCTTTTTTAAGAAAAATAATAGCCATTGCCCAAGAATCTAATATCAAATATCAATTAGAAGTTGAAAGTGCAGGAGGTAGTGATGGAACAGCCTTACAACATTCTCCACTACCCTTTGACTGGTGTTTTATTGGCGCTCCTGAGGATAATGTTCATTCTCCTGATGAAACGGTTCACAAACAAGATATTCAAGCCATGATTGACCTGTATAAAGTATTGATGGCGGAATTATAATGTTCTAAAGTCAACATTAATACGGTCGGAGGTAGCTCCCCAATAACTGTAAATGACTCGCCCTTGAACGCGATCTTTATGAATTAGACCGATAAAACGACTATCGAGCGCATTTGATCTATTATTGCCAAGTAAGTAATAATGATCCTTTGGTATTTTGATGTCTAAAACAGTACTTATAGCATAAGGATTGTCTTCAAAAAGAGAATCTCTAAAAACTTCATAAGTATGACCATTAGGTAGTCTTTCAAAAAATGTAAATTGTTTTTTATGAATCCCAAATCGCCGCTCATAATCCCCTCTTTTCATTGCAACAGGTTCTTCCGAGTTTTCAACCTCGCATGACTTGTCATTTAGATAAACCTTATTATCTATAATATCTAATTTATCGCCTTGCATACCAACTACCCGATAGGTCCAATACATTTCCTCATGTTCAAAAATGACAATATCTCCATAGGTTGGATCTGCTGAATTGTAAGCCCACATATCAGCCAGTACTTTATCTTGAACTTGCACGACAGGTTCACCGGCACCAGTATCGATTGAAAATGAACGCACTCTCAACATACCAGATAAAACAAAAGTAAAATTTAAAACTAAGATACCTAATCCTATCAAGACATGATAGTACCAAGTATTATACGTTTTTTTAACATATGACGATAGGCGTTTTGAAGTGCGGTAGGCATCATATATTATATAGATTCTTATACATAATTCAAGGAAAACAATAATGACTAAACCATAAAAGTGAAGTATTAATCCTGTAGGACAAGTTAAAAGTATTACGACATAAATTAGCCCCAATAGAATAGCGCCTTTTTTTGGTTCGCCATTATAAACTTGTCCTAATCCAGGGAAAAATATTGATAATAGTGCCGCTAATACTGGACGCCTAAATACTAAACGAGGTTTTGACTGAGGGCGCTCAATATCATCTATTAAATCCATACTTAAAATCTTAAGTATTTAACCAGCGTACAAATTTGCCCCACTTAGTTGTAGGTTCTGGTCTGTTGTCTTTTGGAGTTTGCTTTTTAAGGGATTTTTCAATTTCCTTTTTCTTTCTCTTATGCTGATTGGCAGATTGTTTTTTCTGAATATTTTCAACGTAGTGAGACTTCTTACTCTCTTTTTTCTTATGCTCTTGCTGAGTTCTTTTTTTAGCGTCAATTTTAGCTTGATGTGCTCTTTTATCAGCATCAGTCAATACTCTTCGTTGTTTTTTTGGTTTAGTATTCTTTTTCTTGTTCTTTTTAGCTTCAAGGTAGCGTTCACGTTTAGCCGCTTTATCAGCTTTTCTTTTCTCGTAAATCTCTTCGGTCACATCAACTGACTCTGTATCTCTACTCACTATAAATTCAACACTTCGTTTAGTGACTGGCAATTCAATTTTACCAACAACCGTTGGGCCTTCAAGCTCTTCTTTAGGGGCTTTGATCACACCATCTTTAATTCTAGCGGCAATATCCACCTCAGTGATCACATCTTCATCTTCCTCCGATTTTTCAACAACGTTACTTTCTTCAACGTTTTCACTTTTTACTTCAACCTCCGGAGCCTCAGGTTCAGCTTTTTCGTCAAATACTTCCTCTGCAATGCTTTCTAAGGTATTGGCCTCAATCTCTTCTTCTGAAGGTTCTGCTTCTTCTTCAACCTCTTCCACTACCTCTGGTTCAATTGCTGCAATCACTTCTTCTGCGATTTCTTCAACTACAACTTTTGCTACTGGTGCGTCTTCAACTGGCTCAGGTATTACTTCAGGCTTAAATTCAGCCATCACCAAGTCCAAAGCCTCAGCTTCTAACTTTGTATTTAAATTGTCCTCAATCAGAATCTGATGAGTCGTTTCAAGAAACGTTACAATTTCGTGCGGTTTTTTGTCCAGTTTTCTAGCAAGTTGACCAAGTCTCATAGGCTTTTATACAGATTTTCCACAAATATAATAACCCTTTTTAACTATTCCATCATTTGCTTCAGAAATACGACCAAAGAGCAATACGACGCGGTTTTTAGGTGATTTATTTCGATCTATCTTTAAGATTAAGCGTCAATATTCGTTTTTATCAAACCACTTTTTCTTAATAAAGCTTTAGAATCAGGGGCTTGTCCTCTAAACCCTTTGTATAAAGTCATTGGATGCGCACTGCCCCCTCTTTCTAAAATATTTTCTCGAAATAGTTTAGCGGTTTTTTGATTAAAGATCCCTGTTTCTTGAAAGTATTCAAACGCATCTGCTTCCAATACCTCAGCCCATTTATAACTGTAATACCCCGCTGAATAACCACCACTAAAAATATGAGAAAAAGCCGTTGATACCACCGTTTCATTTTCGGGTGCAAAGAGTGCCGTCCGTTCACCAGATTGCTTTTCCCATTCTAATACAGACGTATCCGGCACTTTGTCTAAATCATGCCAAGCCATATCTAACTGGCCCAAACCAACTTGACGAACGGTTTGGTAAGCACTTAAAAAATGAATGGATGCTTTAATTTTATTGATCAGTTCTACTGGAATCGGTTCACCTGTTTCATAATGTTTCGCAAATAAGTCTAAACAGTCTTTTTCATAACACCAGTTTTCCATCAATTGAGATGGTAATTCCACAAAATCCCAAAAGACAGATGTGCCACTTAAACTTTCATAATAGCCATTGGCTAGCATGCCATGTAACGCATGTCCGAATTCATGAAATAAGGTGGTTACTTCATTAAAGGTTAATAAAGAAGGTTTGGAATCTGTTGGTTTAGTAAAATTGCATACAATGGCCACATGTGGTCTTTGGTCTTGATCATCATATTTGTTTTGCCCTCTAAATGATGTCATCCATGCCCCACTCCGTTTGCCTGCTCTTGGAAAAAAGTCGGCGTAAAACACGGCTAAATGTTGTCCATCTGATCCTAATACCTCATAGGTAATCACATCTTCATGGTATTTTTGAATGTCTTGTCTTTCTTTGAATTGAATGTCAAATAAATCCTCAGCGGTTTTAAACGCCCCAGAAATCACATTTCCCAATTGAAAATACGGTTTTAAAATTTCATCATTGATGGCAAACTTCTTATTCTTCAACAGTTCAGAATAATAGCTAAAGTCCCAACGTTCCAATGGACTTGGTCCGTTTAAGTCATTGGCTAAATCTTGAATTTCTGCAAGTTCTTCTTTGGCTTTTGGTAAAGCAAATTCTAATAATTCATCCCATAACGCGTAAACCTTTGCAGGATCTTCAGCCATGCGCTCTTCCAAAATAAATTTGGCATGTGAGGCATAACCCAATAGATTTGCTTTTTCATGTCTCAAGGCTGCAATTTCAAGTACTATGGCTTCGTTGTTATTGTCATTATCCTGAAAGCCTCTCGACCCAAATGCCAAATGCATTTTTTGTCTTAGGTCTCTATTTTCAGAATACTTCATAAACGGAATATAGGATGGATACTCAATGGTAAACACATAACCCTCCTGCTCTTTTTGTTTGGCGGTTGACTCTGCGGCTTCAATCACACCTTGTGGTAAACCGGCTAAGTCTTTTTCATCCGTCACCACCAACATAAAATCATTGGTGTCTTTTAATAAATGTTCCCCAAAGGTCAAGCTCAATTTGGCCAGTCTTGTATTAATGGTTTTTAAGCGTTCTTTGTCGTTTTCATTTAAGTTTGCGCCATTTCTGACAAAACTTTTATAGGTTTTTTCTAATAAATAGGCTTGCTCTTCAGTCAAATTCTCCGACTGATTGTCAAAAACAAATTTCACTTTAGCAAAAAGGGCTTCATTTAAAATTAACTCGGTTGAAAAAGCAGTTATTATTGGCGAAATGTCCTGCGCTATGGCTTGCATCTCATCAGAGGTTTCAGCACTATTTAAATTGAAAAATATCCCAGCAACGGTTCCCATCAAGCTCCCACTTCTTTCTAGGGCTTCTATGGTATTTAAAAAGTTAGGCGCTTCTGTAGTATCAATAATGGCTTGCACCTCAGCTTTGGCTGCTTCAATAGCTTTTATAATGGCTGGTTGATAATTGGCAAGTGTAATGTCTTCAAAAGGAACGGTAGCAAATACCGTATCAAACGGCTGTAACAAAGGGTTAATCATGTGTTGTTTTGGTTTTGATACAAAGATAATAAGAACAAGAGTCATATTAAAGCCTTAAGACAATTTAACATTAATTAATTGTAATGTGAATCTTATTGGCTTTTAAGAAATGTTTACAAACATTTATTTTTTTTTAAACGGCTAGCCATTTTTAAATGACTAAATACAGGTAACCTACTTAACTTAAATTATTTAAAGGAAAATTTCTTTCAAAAAATAAAATAAAGATATATCTTTAGCCATACGTCAAACTGTCTAATAACTCACCTGTTTTTGTTAATTACTTGAAACAGTTTACCTTGATAAAAAAGGGATGATTTTGTATTTTTAGGTATGAAATACATTAAAGGAAATGACCGTCATCAAATAG
>Ga0316189_10000014_pt1 | contig 167844 bp, 148 predicted proteins | sample LowCovwburrow_MG_FD_204930 | JGI IMG/M metagenome (GOLD analysis project Ga0316189, IMG submission 204930) | Coastal sediment microbial communities from Maine, United States - Lowes Cove worm burrow | ecosystem: Environmental > Aquatic > Marine > Coastal > Sediment | place: USA: Maine... | reverse complement strand
AGGACTACTTTTAACTTGAAGGCAGCTGAATGACTTTTACGTATTGATTTAGACATAGATACTTAGGGGTTAAAGTGTAGCTTATTTTACCCTATTTTTTTGTCTAGATTTTTGGGACCATTATAATCCCACCTTACATTCGCTATCAATATTTTCAGGAAGAACAGCAAAATGAAGCCATCAAAGTTTTCAATCGTGCTAAACTAAAATATTCAAAACTGACCAATGCTTGGGTTTCCTTTGTAGTTGGTTCAAGCTTATTGCTCAAAGAAAAAGGGAAAATTGGTTTTGTTATTCCTGCTGAATTGTTACAAGTTTCGTATGCTCAACAACTCCGTGAGTTTTTGGCTCATTTCTACAATAAAATCAATATCATTTCTTTTGAAAAGTTGGTTTTCCCTGACATTCAGCAAGAAGTTGTTTTGTTGCTGTGCGAGAAAAACGGAAGTGATTCACATTTGATTGAACATCTTGAATTGAGAGACGCCTCAGACCTTGAAAAGCTTGATGTAAACATCCTAAAAAGTCCTTCTAAAAAGATAGATTTTAAGTCAAACAAATGGACTTATTACCTTTTGGAACAAGAAGAGATTGACTTTTTGGAACAGATTGCAAAAAAACGAAAAGTTCCGACAATTAGTAATTATGCCAGTGTAGAAGTAGGTATTACCACAGGTGCAAATGATTACTTCACCGTTCCTTTGCCAGTTGTAGAAGCTTACGACCTGAAAGAATATGCAAAACCAATGGTTGGCAGAAGCGTTCAGGTGAACAGTGTGATTTTTACGGAAAAGGATTGGAAACTGAACAGACAAACCAAAGCAAAAGCCCATTTATTGGTGTTTCCAGCAAAAGAAAAAATCAACGGACACAAAGGAGCTAACTCATACATTCGTTTAGGTGAATCAATGGGCGTGAACAAAGGCTACAAAACAGGCATTCGTGATGATTGGTTTGTGATTCCTTCCATCAAACTTTCTGATGCTTTGTTTATCCGCAGAAACAATCTCTACCCTCGTTTAATCCTGAACGAAGCAAGCGCATATACAACGGACACAATGCACCGTGTATTTATGAAAACAGACACGGATAAAAACGCATTCATAGCCAGTTTTTACAATTCATTATCATTGGCTTTTTCTGAAATTGTTGGACGTAGTTATGGCGGTGGAGTTTTAGAACTAATGCCAAGCGAAGCAGGAAAAATACTGCTCCCCTATCAAACGGAAAATGCAGATTTACTTGCCACCATTGACAAAATGATGCGAGATAAAAAAGGCATTGACGAAATTTTAAAAATCACAAACAAGCAAATCCTGAAAGATGGATATGGCTTTACGGATAAAGAAATAAAATTGGCGGATAGTATTTGGAAGAAGCTTTCTTCAAGAAGGTTAAATAGGAGTAAGAAGAAAATAAATAAGAGATCTGTCGCTTCGAGCATTCACCCCTTTGATTCCCCTCTGCCCTTCGCCCCAAACGGAAAAACAAAATCGGCTCTTTCTTTTGAAGAGCAATTTTTTTACACTTAAACCTCAAACAACCCCTCAAATCCGCCCCACATTCCCCAAAATATCCAACTTGTGCATCACCATCTCCTTAACCGCATCTCGAGCCGGTCCTAAATACTTGCGTGGGTCAAAGTTAGACGGGTTGTCCATTATTGCCTTGCGAATCGTCCCCGTCATCGCCAAACGAATGTCCGTGTCGATATTCACTTTGCAGACCCCCATTTTAGCCGCCCGAGAAATCATCTCCTCCGGCACACCCTTCGCATTCGGAATCTCACCGCCATACTGATTGCAAAGCTCCACAAATTCAGGAATCACACTCGACGCCCCATGCAATACCAACGGGTAATTGGGTAATTTTTCGCAAATGCGTTCAAGCCGTTCAAAATCCAGCTGAGGCTCACCTTTGGTAAATTTATAAGCGCCATGACTCGTCCCAATCGCCACCGCCAACGAATCACACCCCGTACGCTGAACAAACTCCACCGCCTGGTCTGGATCCGTATAAATCCCCTCCCCCATCGCTCCACCCTCACCTGAATCAAACTGCTCCCCAATCAACTGACCGAGCTCTGCCTCGACCACCACATTTTTAGAATGCGCATAATCCACCACCTCCTTCGTCCGGCGCACATTCTCTTCATAAGGATCATGAGACGCATCGATCATCACCGAAGAATAGCCATCGTCGACAGAGAGTTTAGCGAGTTCAAAATCAGGCCCATGGTCCAAATGCATCGCCACCGGAATATGAGGATACTGCTCAATCGCCGCCTCTATCAACTTGGTCAAATAAATGGAACTGGCGTAATCACGAGCGCCTTTTGAAATCTGTAAAATCACGGGGGCCTTCTTTTCATTACACGCCTCCATGATCCCCTGAATGATCTCCATGTTGTTCACATTGAAGGCCCCCACCGCATAACCTCCTTCGTAAGCCTTTTTGAACATTTCTTTAGTGTCGACAAGCATTTTTAATTGATTTAATTATGGATTATACCCCTCATTTCGAAAGCAACTAGCTTTTCATTTCAGGAGCCCCTTCTTTCTTCTCTTCAACTGGAGCTGTATCACCCAACCCTTCCACTTTCTTTTCAGCCTCACCCTCCATTTTTGGCGCTTCACTTGGAGTGGGCGCAGCAGGAGTAACCGGAGCTTGAACAGGTGATTCAGGGGCTGGAGTTGGTGTAGGAGCTTCCGTCGGTTGAGTCGGTTGAGTCGGTTGAGATTGAACTTCTTCAGCCTTCACTTCAGTTTTAGGCGCTGGAGTTTGTGTAGGAGTTTCAACATTTGCTTCCACTTTAACTTCTGGAGCTTTTTCAACCGGCTCTACTTCCTTCTTTGGCATCTCAACTTCAGGGGCAGCAGACTTTTCCACAGACACTGAAGGAGCAGGTTCAACCACAGGCTCACTCATTTTTTGAGGCGTTGTAGGAGTTGCTGGAGCAGCAGAAGTTTTTGGCTCATTGAAAGAAACTTTCACATTCTCTCGCTCTTCTTCATTTTCAATTTCAAAGAACTCTCGTTTTTCAAATTTAAACATCCCCGCAATCACATTACTAGGAAACATCTCAATTTTAGTGTTGAAATCACGAACTGTTCCATTATAAAAACGTCGTGACGCCTGAATCTTATCCTCCGTATCCACCAACTCGTTTTGAAGTTGGATGAAGTTTTCATTCGCTTTCAAATCAGGATAGTTTTCAGCCACAGCAAAGAGAGATTTCAAAGCCCCACTCAACATGTTTTCAGCAGCACCTTGCTCTTGAATATTTCCCGCATTGATGGCATTGGAACGTGCCTCAGTCACCTTGGTCAACACCCCTTCTTCATGAGTGGCATAACCTTTGACCGTCTCAACGATATTGGGGATCAAGTTGTACCGACGTTTGAGCTGAACATCAATATCAGACCACGCTTCTTGAACACGGTTTCGAAGGGTAACCAGTTTATTGTAAGTAACAATGACAAAGGCCGCAATCAGGGCCAGGACAATCACGAGAATAATGAGTGAATCCATAATTAAATGTTAGTTTTATTTACCTACTGAGTGTAGCAGAATGTAACGAGTTTTAAAAATTCAAACGCTTCTGTTCAAAGCGAAAAAGCTCACCATCTTTTTCCAAAACCTTCAAAACCTCATCCACTATTTTTTCAGAAACATTTTCACCATATAAATTTGGTATGGATTTCATAGCCTCGTTATTCACAGCTCCTTTAATGATTTTTACAATCAAATCTGAATCAATGGGAGGAGCAATCACATTCGCCCCCGCTAAAATAGACTCTGGGCGGTCGGACCCAAAGCGAAGTGTCACACAAGGAACACCCAAAATATTCATCTCCTCTTGCATGCTTCCTGAATCTGTAGCACAACAAGCTGCGCGTTTCATCACTGCAATCACATCAGAATAAAACGGCCACACACCTGAATAAATAAAATTCTCATGCTCAGCAACAAGACGCTTAATCTCGTCTCTCAAGCCAAAATTATCAATGGCTGATTCAGTCTGAAACAATGAAATGAACAAGATCTTTTCACCCGCCTCAATCATTTGCTTCATCGCACCAAAAATGGCCATAAAACGCTCTTTGTTACTTGTATTTTCACGTCGGTGAATGCAAAAACGAATAAAGTCACCATCAGCTAAAAGGGGATATTCTTCAAAAATTTTAGAATCCTTCGCCTTTTCCTCCACTAACTTCGTCGCATCATACACACTATTCCCAACCACCTTAATCCGATCATCATTAAACCCTTCCCCCAACATAAATTCTCGATCCAACTCAACCGAAGCACAGTGCAAACCACTAGCTGGTTCTGCACAACGCGTATTAAATTGTTCAGGATAAGGCTCAATACTTCCCAGCTCCCAATTCTCTCGCACTTGAAGCTTTTGATAGTATGTATCCCAATCAAAATGTTCTAAAATTTCCTCAAAAATAAATCGTTTTGGAGTCAAGGTACGAATGCCAGCCTCCACATGAACCGATGCGTATTCATTTGCAAACGCTGCATTACTAGCCGCCATAGCCGTCAATGTATCTCCATGAACATAAGGAACGACAATCTTACCCAGTTCCTTCATTTGAGCAAAAAAATCACCCAAACGCTGAATGATCTGAGCTGTTTTCTGATGAAGTGGCCCACTTATATTTAAGTTAAAATCTGGATCAATCCCAAACTCCTCGATCAATCCCCCCGAAAGGTTATAATCATAATGTTGGCCCGTGTGACAAAGTAGTACATATTCACCGCGTTTTTTGAGCTCCAGAAATATGGGCGCCTGCTTAATTATATCCGGCTTTGTCGCAATCATGACCAAATGGACATCCTTGGGTGAATTTTTCACATCATTCCAAAATTGATCTCGAAACGTAACAGTAGAATTCATAATAAAGAAAAATTAAATAGCAACAAATCCATTGTACCTGAGGCCTAATTTTTTAAAATGGAATTTTATGCTACCCGTGAAAGCAGTGCATATACACCTTCGCATAAATAATTTCAAATTTTGTAGTATGCACCGAAGCCTTTATAATCTACTATCTAACGTTAAAAATATTATTTAAGCTCTGGCGCATTATACGAAATTATAAAGGCAAAGGTGTATACAATCCACTACCCACTAGAGAATTAGTCACCCCTCATCAGACTATGCTATAGTGAGCTCTGAAACGACTCATCTATGTTTTTCAAGAAAAAAAAACCAAAACGGCTCTATGTTCCCACTAAATCCAAGTGGTACAACAAACCTCGCCGAAAAACCAACACCAGGAACAGCACCAACCGAAAGCTTTTTTCGAAGGGATTTAAAAGTGGATTCTCTCGAGTTGTCAAAGACGCCTTCATGTACGTGGTCGGAGCAGGGCTGTTAATTGGTGCAATCGTCTTTTTTCTTTTTTCAAATAAATTCTCCATCGACACGATTGAAATTGCCAGAAATGACCTCTATATAGATAATGTTGCCGTGTCCAAAGCACTAAAAGACTACCGAGGAACAAGCATCTTTACCTTTTCAAAACCAGAAGCAAAAGCACTCATCAAAGACAGCTTCCCCGAATTTGAAACGATCGAAATCAAACGCATCCTCCCCAATAAAATAAAAGTTGAGCTCAAGAGCTATGATGTCATTGCCAACGTCAGTGTTTTTTATACCCTACCTGAGGTGGAAGCCAATTTAGAAATCGAGGAAGAGGAGGAAAATCCCGATGACCCACCTGAAGTAGAAGCAAGCAACCGGGAAGAAATCACACCAATTGAACAAAAAGCCCTGCTCAATAGCATTGGCCAAGTGCTTTTGGGGAGAGATGAAAACCCGGAACTCATGACCATCACCATCGAAGGACTGACCCAGCCCATCAAAGACAAAGAATTCGTCATCGAACCCGAGCACATGGAATTCATCACCAATAGCATCAAATACCTCAGCAATACCCTGCAAATGGAAGTGGCCTCCATCACCTACTACCCCATTGCCCACGAAGTCCATTTGACCACCCCAGACGATTTGACCCTATGGCTGATCACCAAAAAGGACTACAAAAAACAACTCGACCGCTTCCACACCATCTACAATCTTGCCGAAATGCGCAGCGAAGACATCGCCTATTTTGACCTCAGAGTAAACGAAAAAATCATCTACTGCCCCCGCGGCCAACGGTGTGACAAATAGGCTTGGAGCTATGAGCTGGGAGCTTGGAGCCACCCAATCCGTAAACCCATCCGTAGCCCAATTCGAACCCCATTCGCTGACCCATTCGTAAACCCATCCGAAACCAACCCCACCATGCTACGCAGTCTCGCCAGTCTCTTGCTACTGGCCAACCTCTCTACCACCGGCGAACCAGGCCAATTTCAAACCATCGAAGCCCCCACGTTCAATCAAACTGAATTGCTAGAGGTTCATCCAGTCCCCACGCTTAAGGCAGGAAAAGTAGCCCCCCTCATCGAGGCCAAAGCTGCCTTGCTCATGGACAGTGGAACGGGAATCATTCTCTACGAAAAAAATGCACGAGATCCTTTGCCAATGGCCAGCTTAACCAAGATCATGACCGCTATTTTGATTTTAGAAAATCATGATTTGGACGAAGTCGTTCAAATTCAATCCAATTTTAGAGGACTCGAAGGGGTTAGAATCGGCTTGCATCAATATGAAGCAATGAACATCAACAACCTGCTCCATGCCCTTTTAATTCGCTCAGCCGGAGACGCCGCCATTGCGTTAGGCGAATATCACAGTGGTTCGGTGGAAGCCTTTGTGGACGAGATGAATCAACGGGCCCTTGAACTTCAACTTTACAACACCCATTTTGCCAACCCTGTGGGCCTTGATGATGAAGGACAGCACGCCTCAGCCTATGACCTAGCTCAACTTTCCCGCTATGCCATGCGCTTTGAAAATTTTAGAAACATTGTCAGAAAATCTGAAGCCACTGTGTCATCCAGTGACGGTGAATTTGTTTATAATTTTGATTCAACCAATAAGCTTTTAAACAGCTATTTGGATATTTTAGGGGTCAAAACCGGTACCACCGACGCGGCAGGAGAAAGCTTGATCAACATGGCCCGTGGACCACAAGGGCAAGAAGTGATTGCCGTGGTTCTCAATAGCCCAGACCGATTTCAAGAGAATAAAAGCATGCTCGACTGGGCACTTAGAAGCTATGAATGGTAGTTTTTGCAGATTATATCAAATTGCAACTGACCACTAACCACTGACTTCTGATCATTTTTAAAGGTAAGTAAAAAAACCAGTTGTGGTAAATATTTTGGCGACTTTAATGTATAATCCGTATTACTAAAGTTAATAAATTCAATAAAATGAAAGATTCTATCGTTGGTTTAACACTGGGAATCCGTTACACTAGGTCATTTAGAATACCTGACATATCAGGTGAAATTATTGACCATATAATTTATAACGATGATTCACCGTTTGATTCAAAACTTTTTCCCAGAATTCAAGAAAATTCAAATCGAGAAAAAATATTATTCCACCCAGAAACAAACGAATATTTAAGAATAAATACTGATGACATAATTTTAGGCATAGAAATTAATGAAGATTTTGATAAAAAATATGAGTGGTTAAAAAATGATGTCCTTAGCTATTTTCAAAACATTCTATTTGTTAAATTTGGACTTAAGAATATCAAAAGAATTGGAATTATCTTTTCACACAAAACAAAAAAAGATAAAAAAATTGATGAAATTGTTAAAAAAATATCAGCAAATAATATTTCTGATGCTGAAAACGTTAACATTTCTTTTTCCAAAAAATCAGCTGCGCAAGAAGGTATTTTTAGAAAGGGCGTAAAGGACTTTCAGAATACAATTTACAATTTTGAGGACATGGGTGAATCAATGCAGGTGCGGCTTGATTATCAATACTATTATGAACCAGTCGTTGAAGACCTGAGGCAATGTTTTATAAAAAAAGTTTTGGAAGGAGCTGAGCAGTTCTTAGTCAATAATTTTTACACCTGGTTAAATGAGCAAGAATAAAAAACGCATAAATAGATTTTCACATAATGGCAAAGATAGATATGAAAAGGAAGCCTATAAAAAGTTTCTTCATTCTAAATTTAAATTAGATAAGACTGAGGAAGACCCTATAAATCTTAATCAAACTGATTCTTCCTCCTTTGAAGAAAATGATGTTGAAACCCCAAAAGTCACAAAAAAATCATTCTTCTTAAAGGTAAAAGACTGGTTTAAAAGTAATTTAGTCACTGGTGTTATCGCAAGCTTAATTGCTGCAGCAATTATTTGGATTGGCAGTACTTATGTGGGAATAAAAGTATATCAAGTAGATCAAGAACATAGAGTTTCAACGATAGAAAGGGATTTAGGTGAAATCACAGACGATGTTAATAAAATTGATGACCTTCGGAGTGATTTCGATATTTTTAAAACAGAGATCAATAAGGACATTGAATTTATTAAGAAAATACTTAGACTTTAGTCGTCAAAATACATCCCACAACACTGTTTAGGCGGTTCGCAGTTTTTACCAATTTGAGATAAGATTAAGGTACGTAAAAACTGCTCTCCCAAATTTTGCACTGGTGAGTCGCTCCGCTCCAAATTATACCAGCACAAAACTTCGCCCAAACAGAAACGTTATGTGGAATAATGAAAAGCCAAAAGTCCTTCAGACTTTTGATATTCTGGCAATTTTTTCTGGAAATTCTTGCATAAATACGCTATAATTAAAAGATAATTAACACACTAAAACTATGAACACAGCAGAAAGAGGCGGCGTGCCGCCTGAACCAAATATAGATAAACCTCGCTTTGCTGTCGGCGCAAAGAAAAATCCTGATGGTACTTGGGATTATTCGCGCGCTATGGAAATGCAAGACCCTGAGGGTAGATTAGCAAAAGGGGTAGAAAAAATGAAAAAACACGAAAAGGAAGCGCGCGCGAAGCAACTTGAGATACCAGAACATATTGTGCCGGGGAGCGCTGAAATGGCGTGGTACACAATGCGAAACACAATCATTGTTAATGAGGAAGCCATGAACAAAGCTCGGAAAGCGGGCAAGCCGGATGAACGTCGTGAAGCCCTCATCAAAGCTCAGAAAATGCAACAAACTATGTTTGATATCGCAAGTATAAAATTTTCCCAAGATTTAATTTATGGAGGCTTAGATTCCGGCCAAAGTGTCACCGCAGAACAAGCAAGAAAAAGAGCCGCTAATCTTACTGCCAATGAAATGTATGATCTGGTACAGAAATATGTCATTGATCATTATGAAGGACTGGAAGATGAGGGTAAGAATGAGGCCTACTTACAGGAGGGACACTTTGGCGACAACTACCCAATCAAAGACCTATTGAAGGCGGCACGTGACTTACAAAATAGGCTTGTTGATGAGGCGGCAAGAATTAAAAAAATTGCCAGAATATAATGTCGCCTAATCGGCGACATTGCTTTTCATTACAGCACATAGTACTGCATATAGCCGGTTCGGGCTTTTTACAAAAGCCCTCTCCCAAATTGCGCAGGTGCAGCCTATCGGCTATTATACACCTGCGCAATTTCGGCTATGCAGAAACGAAAGATGTATGTTTTCTATTGAAAGCTTGCATTACATCAAAGCCCGCACCACCCGCTCGAATCCCTTCAAATCCTCAGGCTTCAACCCTCCAAACACCTCATCACAAAACAAATTCACCCGGCCCATCGACTCTTCAAATTTACGTCGGCCACCTGCTTTTAGTGTGACAAAGGTAGACCGAGCATCATTTTGATTGGCCTTACGCCCGACCAAACCAATTTTCTCCATCGACAAAAGTTGCCGTGTCACTGCCGAAGGAGAAAGGCCCATTTTTCTTGCCAGATCCACACGTCGCATGCGGTCATCTTGGTCATGATAAAGGTGATACAAAATCACAAAATCAGTCAAACCCAATCCATCCAAATGACATTCAAACTTTTTTGTTAAAGAAAGATGAAACTTGTAAAGGTCTAAAAATAGAGGTAAATGAGAATTTAATTGCATAGTCATTGATTAGTCATTTATATTGCAAGTATAACTCAGGCAAGAAAAAATTCAAGTTAAAAATTTTACTTGCGGAGCCTTTTTCGGTGGCCCAACTTCAAAAATTCCAATCACCAAATAGAATGATTTCCCGGTTCAATTAGGAGTCTGAGGAGAAACGAGCCCCACAGGGGTCACTTCGAAGTCGGACGTAACAATGAATGAAGGAACAACCTTGAGACCGCTTCGTGTTCTCCTCAGGAGTTTTTGGTTCGTTTTCCCCGCCATCCAAAATTATATATAATGGTGAGGTGTCCTGTCCGCCGCACACTCCGGAAGGCGGGCAAAAATGAACAAGCAACGAGACAAGAAAAAGCGCAGGTGGCGATTAGCCAGGAATAACCGGGAATCAACACATCTAGGTAAAAAGGAGAGGGGTTGATTCAGTAAACATTTCAATTCTGAAATTATTCGTCTTTATTAAAAATTAGTCCAAATTAAAATCAGCACGGCCCAACTCTTTTCCATTCACAATGACCCCCAATTGGTGGTGACCTTGATAATGACGGCGGGTCGTCATGGATTTAAACGAATGCATTTTGCTAAATTCAAGTTGAACCTGATCAGTATCCACCTCCTTAATTTTAAAAACCTTATCACTATGCTTCCCATTGGCCTTTAAAAAATGAATGGCATATTCCACTCTCAAACGACCCAATGAAGAATCTTTAGTGCTTAACTTAAAAGAAAATGACAAAGATGTTCCCTTTTTTACCTGGGCGTCACAAGCTAAATCAAGCAATTCAACATGAGTGGGATCTGTAAATCCAAACAGAGCCAAGGCCTTTGAATTGCCTTTTTTAAGGAGGGTCCGGAGGGCATGTCGTTTGATGAATTTCATTTCTTTTTGAGTTTGTCCCCCCTCCTTTTCCCAACGTGCAAGCGTCTGAAACACACAATCAGGGTCAATTTTTGAAATATCATTCAAGCTATTCGCCACCGAACGGGTCACATAACGAGTTTTATCTGAATAAAGCTGATCTAAAATCGGCACAACATCAGCCGCTGACCAAGGAATGTTTTGACACCAAGGCAAACGCAGCCGTGAACCTTCACTCGCCAGGCGTCGCTGATGGTAATTAGAGCTTTGTGACAAATCCATCATCACCCCATGCATTTTTTTAGGGAAGGCATTGATGAAATAACGAATGGCATCCTCGACAGAAAAGCACATGGTCATTTGCTTGAGGGCCTTAATTGACGCTTCAAAATATAATTCATGACAACCATATTGAGCCACAAAATCAGCAAAAGGAGCCAAAATAAAATCTCCAAAATCATCATCCGTCTTATCGGGGTCAAGCGCGGGAGGAAGAGCTTTTAATAGAATTTCAAGCGCTTTCAAATAATCAGCAGGAAGATGTTTTTTAAGCACCTTAGTCATGTGCGAAATTCGCTGCTTAAGCTCGAGATGAGGAAATTCATCCAAAACCTCTTTTAAAAAAACATCCCCGTCAAAAGCGGGATAGCTCGCAGATATCAAATCCGTGAAATAACGAACTTTCTTAGGATTGAATAGCTGATCTTTAAGGGAAAAGGCTCCGTTTGACATAAGAATGAATTTTTATTGATTTTTCCTCTATTTTTTGCTAAAATAAAAGGATTGAAAAAAATGGACCGCTCACCAAAAAATCATACCATGCCCTAAACAATAAAATCATCACCAATAAAAGCTCAAAAAACCTGCCCACTTCGCTCAATCAATTTAGTTTAAAAAAGCCCCTCCACAAAATGAAAAATAAAATCGTCAATTTAATCATAGGGATTCTAATAATCAGTCTCATCCCTTTCAGCTTAAGAGACAGTAGTGCAGCATGGTACGACTCAAATTGGCCCTACCGCATAAAAATAAACAGTAACTCAGTCAATGTCGCGGCGACCGAAACCGACATGCCGCTTTATCTAGATCTAGCATTGATGCCCACTGAATTTTTTGACAATGTTAAAACAGATGGAAGTGACCTTGTGGTGACCGCCGCCGACGAAATCACAGTGCTCAATCATGAACTAGTTGATATTGATACGGTCAGTAAAACAGGGGAATTACATTTTAAAGCGCCAACCCTATCACACACGTCAGACACCGATTTTTATATTTATTATGGAAATGCAGCTGCCACCGATAGTAGCAGCACAAGCACGTGGAACAACTACGAAGCCGTGTGGCATCTTAACGAAGCCAAAGTCGCCACATCCAACCAACGCATGGGAGTCGCAACCCAAGCTGCCATGGATGGAGGGGATGGAAGTTGGGCTGTTTTACATGGAAGCAATCCCATCAGCACTGTTTTAAACTTATCCGTGGATGAAGATCAAATTTCAGATGCTGAGCGAGCCCACACCAACGAACAAGTGGGATATTGGGTCTTTGATTCAAGTGCTGAATTTGACATAAGAGACAGCATGGGAACTGTGATTGGAGAAGTAGGAAAAATAAGCGGACTTGGAACCGCACCCACTCTCGAAAACCTAAACAACAGTTACACCACCCCTGTCGTTATCACTGTCCCCAACCTGATCAGTGACAGTGACCGACCTGCAGTCGTTAGAATCAACGGAACCACAGCCACCAGCTTCACTGCTTACATGCAAAATCCAGGGGACATCAACACACCAGTCAATACAGATGTTTATTATATCGTGATGGAAGAAGGAGCGCACACCCTGCCCGGAGGATTCTTGATGGAAGCTGGTATCGAAAACATCACGGGCGTCAATGAGGATGGCAATTGGGGAAGTGGAGAAATGGAACTCATCAATACATTTAATGCCTATACAAAACCTGTGGTCCTAGGTCAAGTGATGACAGATAATGACGCCAATTGGCAAGTGTTTTGGAGCTCAAATGGAACTCAAACTGGACCCGCAAGTCCGGGTGCCATTTATGTCGGAAGACATGTGGGAGCAGACACAAATATTATCCGAGCCGCCGAAGATGTAGGCTACGTGATCATTGAGGAAAGCATAGGAACCACCAATGGAGTTCCATGGACTGCCGATTTAGGAGCGGATACCATCGAAGGATCAGATGAAGCAGCGGCACCCTACACTTATAGTATTTTTGGTTCAGCCACGGGTGATCCTGCCATCGACTCCACCATCAATGAATTTGATGCTTTTTTTCATGACGGAGTGGCCTCTGAGCAAACAGGGCAAATAGGAAAGGCCATTGACTTAGATGGTGGGACTGAAAGCTACATGCACATCAGCGGATTGAACTACACTCAAAGTGAAAATTTGGACGAACTAACAGCAAGCCTCTGGTTAAAAACCAGCGACACTGCCCGCTCAGGAATTTTAGATTTTGATCGCTCAGACCACTGGCAAGTGGGACTTAATTTTCATAATGCTGGAGGTGAAAATGGACGAGTTTCATTCGATACCGCCGCCACCACTGGTGGAATTGAAGATTTGAACAGTAGCACAACCATCAATGATGATAACTGGCATCATGTCGTGGTTGTTTTTGATAAAAATGATGCCACCGATAAAAAGATTTATATTGATGGGGTTTTATCCATTTCAGCCGACCAACACAGCACAGCCCTTGGCCGAAGCACTACCCGCTATGGATTCATGGGAGATGGTTCAGAAGCCAACACCGTTGATGGGAGTCGAAACAACCTACCTTATGAAGGCTTGATGGATGAAGTGAGAATCAAACACACCTCAACCACCGCTGAACGTATTTTGACCACCTACAACAACGAAAGTAATAATGCAGCCTTTTGGACCGTTGGAGCCGAGGAAATTTTAAACAAGATCCCCACGGCACCCACCAACTTGTACATCGATCACACCTCCGCCCAGGCAGGACAAAGCAATCCAAGCGATCTAACCGTAGGCGGAGGAAGTAATAGGATCCTGTATTTTTCTGCCATTTATAATGAAGATGATATCGTCGACACCGCCAACGAAGCACGCATTCAAGTTTCAACTGACCCCACCTTTGGAGTCATCAGTCACTGGGATTCAGGGTTTGCCAGCATCACAGATGTGGTGAAAGGGAATCGAAGCGCTGACATTGAATATGATAATTTTGGAAACACAGCCACACTTCCCCTGACCATGAATGACGGTGCCATCACTTATTTTTGGCGCATTGCCTTTAAAGATGATGGAGGATTAGAAGGCGCCTTTTCAGCCGCCAACACCTTCACCATGATGGACACACCCAATGCACCCACGGGTTTATCCGCGATGAAAATTGACGGAGCTCCCGACGTTTTTAATTTAGAATGGGTGGACAATTCATCCAACGAATCAAGTTTTGAAGTGGAAGTCAAACGAGACACAGGAAGTGGATTTGGTTCATTTGGAGCCTTAACAGGGAGTCCCACCGCAGCCAATATCACCACACTTGGAGACACTGACACTGCCGATAATGAAGCCTACATGTACAGGGCCCGAGCGTGTAACTATGCAGGATGCTCAGCTTATGACACCGATTTAAATATCTATTACACCGACCCTGAAGCCCCAGACAGCGTCTATGGAGAATATGTTTCTGACAACGAATTCACCCTAAACTACATCGACCGTTCAATACTAGGCATGGTGGATACTGACCACTGCGTAGGCTTTAGTGATTGTGGGGCCTTGAATTACACTGAAATTGAAGATGACCTTGCCTCCACAAAAGACAGCCTGGCAACCTATACAGATAACGGGGCTGAAATAACCGAAAATGAAGCCTATCGCTGGCGTGTTCGAGCCACAGATGCAGGCTCTGCAACCACCTCAGAATACACACTAAGCACCTATGAATACACCAGTCCAAGTTCTCCAAGTGATGTGAATGTGGTTTATTTAGCAGATAATTTGTTGCAAATCGACTGGACAGACAACAGTGATTACGAAGATGGATTTAGAATATCAGTGTCTGAAGATGGAGGTGCGTTTACAGAAGTCACCCCTGGAACCAATACTGTAGCCACCAATACCACAAACTATATTTTCAACACAGCTTCAGCCAACAAAACCTACACATTTCGAGTGATAGCCCATGTACCATCCACCAGTAATAATCCTGAATTATTCTCAAGTGAAGCAGACTCACTCACCGTCAAAACCAGCCCTGCATTAGCCACAGGCATAACCACGACCTACATCAATGATGGTGACATTCAAATCGACTGGACCGACAATGCCTTTGCAGAAGATGGCTACCGAATTTATGTTTCAGAAGATGGAAATCCCGAAAATCTTGAAACCACTTTAGCAGCTGACACCAGCACGTATCATTTTAATGGAGGCAGTGGAGACCACGACTATCAATTCAGCATCGAAGCCTTTATAAGTGCAGCCCCTCCTGTGAATCCAACAGAATTGACTCAAAAAACCAATCTAAGTTCACCCAAAATTTACACCACTCCCAATGCGCCCAGCTCACTAAGCGCCAACCAAGCCTTCAACACGAGCATAAAATGGAGCAATTCAGACAATTCAAACATCGAAAAAGGATTTATTTTTTACGAGGGGGATGGAGTGACTGAAATATTTAGACTTGAGAACCCCAATTTAACCCTATTCACCGAAAGCGGCCTGAGCCCAAACATGCCATACACCCGAACCATGGCGGCCTTTCAAACCAACCCCATCAACACGGACATTGTCTCAAGTAAACCGGCAACAACCACTGTTTATACCTTGGCCAACCCACCAACAGCCGTCACCAGTAGCTTTGATGGAAACGCCATCATCACCCTCACCTGGGACGATGGAGCCAATCCTCCAGGAACAGAATTTTTAGCCGAAAACATCACAGCAGCCACCAACTCGGGATGGACCACAAATCTCAGCTGGATGATGCCCGCCATGCAATGCAACGTGACCTATCAAGTGGAAGTGAATGCTAGAAATGGAGATGGGGTGAGTAGTGGGACTGGGCTCATAGACATCCTGCACCCCTGCGTAGGACAAATTGAAACCAACCCCACACCAAGTTCAGGTGGAGGTGGAGGATTCAATCAAGGTGTTTTAGACGCCCTGAATAAAAAAATAGAAGATAAAAATAATCAAGAAATTGAAACCACCGAAGACGCAATAGTGGAGGAAGTCATAAATTTGGAAGACGCCAGCACCCTTTGTGAAGATCCATTCTGGGACATCATCAAGCACCCCCAAGAAATTTACATTGAATATTTATACTGTGCCGATATCATCTCGGGACGTGAAACCAACTTCTTTAAACCCGAAGAAGGACCAACACGAGCTGAGTTTCTAAAAATGACCCTGGGGATATTTGGATATCCCGAGACAACTGTCATGGAACAAAAAAGAGACATGTTCTTTGAGGACATCAATGGAAGCGAGTGGCACGCTCCATACCTAATCATTGGCAGAGAAGCAGGCATCGTTTCAGGCTATGGCAATGGAGAGTTTAGACCCAATCAAGTCATCAACCAGGCAGAAGCCTTAAAAATATTAATGTTGGCTGCAGACTATCCAATCCTACAAACCATCACGGATGACCCATGGTATACAAAATACGAACAAACAGGATTGATTGAAGGCTGGTTAAAAAATTTCAACCCAGGGGCCCCTCTAACCCGAGGGCAAGCAGCCGAAATCATTTATAAGAGCTTGTTGGAAGATGGAGTTCAATGGTTAGAATGAGGGATGGACCAACATTAACCTTGCATAAGGGTTGAATATTTGCTATAATGATAAGATTTAATTCAAAAAACAAAAATCATGAACACAAAAATCAAACAATCTATCGCCGCCTTAATGATAGCTGGAGTTATGACTCTACCTGCATTTGCCGCTGGTGAACCAGGAAATGTCAGCAATGTCCAAGCCACTTCAAAAGGCGACACCACCCTCACCGTCACCTGGGATGAAGTCCTAGATGCCAACGATGAAGCCGTGGACAACTACCGTCTTTATTATGGAGCCGCGTCCGTTCAAAAGGCAGAAGCCGCTCAATATGATGTTTATGTAGACACTGCAGACAGTGCCACCACTTATGATCTAACCGGTCTAACAAAAGGAACCACCTATTATATTTCGGTGACTGCCTTTGACAGTGGGCTAGAAAGTATCGAATACAGCATTGAAGGGAGTGGGACTCCAGGAGAAAATGCACCACAAGAAGAAAATAATGGAGACATCGTAGCACCAACCGTTTTGAATGTTATCGCTGCGGATCAAAATCATGTTTTGGTAGGATTCTCAGAACCCATCAAACTACCCAACACATTGCCTCAAGCAGCCTTCACTATTGTGGAACAAAATGACCCAAATACAACCCTTGTCGTGACCCATGCAGAAATGTACACCGACGATGTGTCTGGAAAAACAGTCATCCTTCAAACCCTCACTCAATCTGAAAGCACCAACTATGTGATGACAGCAGGAAGCTCTGTAAAAGACATGGCTGGAAATGGAATTGTGGAAGGAAGCAATGATTCAGGTATTTTTCTAGGGTCAAATAAAGCCAGTGAAATGGAGCTAAAAGCCGCTGCTGATGAAGAAGGCGAAGTCATCACTGCAGAAGATCTACTAGAAGATGATAATAACACTGAAAACAATCAAGCCACCGAAACTGAAGCTGAAAATAACACTCAATCAGAGGCTGAAACTGACACTCAAGACAATGCACTTCAAGAATTAGATGAAACCGCTCCAGAAGACATTCAAAATCTAACATTAGCCTTCAAAGAACAACTTGAAAAATTTGTTGTGATGATGAATTGGGAAGCCAGCTTAAACACTGCTAAAGACCTTGCCGATCAAATCCTTTATCAAAGTACGGATGGAGGTGTAACTTACAGTGAAGGAAAATCGCTCGGAATCACTGCCACCAATCACGATGTGATGAACTTAGAGGGCGGACAAGAATACACCTTCAAAATCACCACCAAAGACGAAACTGGAAATGAATCGCTAGGCATGGTCAAATCAATTCGACTGCCTCAAACGGGTCTAGGTGCTGGAGTATTGGTCCTTGGTAGCGCCTTTGGAGCCAACCAAATGCTCAAACGTCGACGTAAAAAATATCAAGAGCAAGCGTAAAAATATAAAAGAATAAACCAAAAAACCCTGACCCAGTGTCAGGGTTTTTTGAAACTAGAAAACAAAAAACTAACAAAGCACCTATTTCCGTCGAAGGTCCACAATACAATCCCGAAAAGAAATGAAAGCCCACACCCCATTGAGTACAAAAAAAGGCCAACTCGAAAGCATCCACGCATAAAAAACCAATAAAGCAGCTCCCAAAAAATTTACAAAATCATAGGTAAAATCCGTATCCTTCCACACATGAAATTGGCCCATTGCAAAAGCCAAAAGAACCAAGCTAGCTCCAAACGCACCAATGTAAATAGGATCCATATTTTTTTATTTTAAATTGAATGTATTTTAACACAATCAAAACCACCTTATGCTAGAATGAAGTCAAAAGAAAAACATCACAATAAATAAAATGGAGAAAATCTACTTAAGTGGCGGCTGTTTCTGGGGGATGGAAGATCTTTTTCGTAGTTTAAAAGGGATAAAAAATACAAAAGTGGGCTACACAGGAGGAAAAAATGAAAACCCTACCTATGAATTTCATCCCGGTCACGCAGAGGCGATGGAAATTGAATATGATTCCAAAGTAGTCAACTACAAAGCGCTGCTTGATTTCTTTTTTAGAATTCACGACCCCACCACCCTCAACAGGCAAGGCAATGATCGAGGAGAATCCTATCGATCCGCTATTTTTTATCAAAATGAGGAAGAAAAAAAAGAGGCCGAAACCTTCATCCAACTGGTGAATGACTCTAAACGTTGGCCAAAGCCTGTGGTCACCACATTGGAAAAATTTGAAAAATTCTGGATGGCCGAAGATTACCATCAAGATTATTTAGTAAAAAACCCTGGTGGCTACACTTGTCACTTCATCCGCTTTGGAAGTTATTTAAAAGACTGACTTAAGTGCTAAGCACAACAAATTAGACATTGCCACCCTACGGGCTGAATAATAAAACAAGCAGCTTCCCCACTGCTAACCAATAAATATGAAACATAGAACCTTAAGCTGGGCATTAGGAATAATACTATTACTTGGAGGCTGTACACCAAATTCAAACCCACAAGTGGAAAGTGTGATGAATTCAACTGCCTTCGCAGAGGAACTAAAAGACAGCAGTCTAGCCACCTTTGCAGGGGGTTGCTTTTGGTGCATGGAACCTTCTTTCGAAAACCTAGAAGGCGTGCATGAGGTCATCTCTGGTTATGCAGGTGGAGAGGAAGAAAATGCCACCTACAAACAAGTAATCAGCGGAGAAACCGCGCACCGAGAAGCCGTGCAAGTGTTTTATGACGAAAAAATAGTCAGCTACGAAACTCTCCTCAACACCTACTTCAACCAAATCGACCCCACAGACGACGGAGGCCAGTTTTCCGACCGAGGATTCCAATACACCACCGCTATTTTTTATCATGAGGACAGCCAAAAGGAACTCGCCCAAATCGCCATTGAAACACTGGAGGAGATGAAGAAATTCGACAAACCAATCGTTGTTAAAATCGAGCCTTTTACCACTTTTTTTCCCGCTGAAGAATACCATCAAGATTTTTACAAAAAGAGCGCAGACCACTACGAGCGCTATAAAAATGGCTCAGGACGGGCTGATTTTATTGAAGAAAATTGGGCCAAAGAAGCGGCTTTAGAGTTTTCAAGGTGATGAGGGGGGTATAGGTTTCTCGTAATTGTCAGGCATGCCTGACAATTACGAGAAACACCTGTCTACTTAATTCTCAAAGAACTTAACACTTCCAGTATATATGAATCCACCTCATAAGGAGCTGTGCTCACATTATAAACAAACACAATCCACTCACCTGGATTGATCTCAACTGAAAAACCCCCCATAAACCACCCCTTCGGCATTTGCAAAAGAAGTCGTTTAGCCGGCAAATCTTGCCACATCGTCTCTCCTGAACGGACAATTTCAACATCTCGTTCTTCAAAGTAAGTCCCAATGGCTGAGTCTTTAAGGTGTTCGAAAATAACCATTTCACCTGTAACAATATCAAAACCACTAAATTCACAATCTTGTATTCCATTGATATCAATACTACTTCCACCATAACTAGACCCATAATAATCACCTTCAATAACAAAAGGGATCCACGTGATCGGAATCTTCAAGCTAAACGGACAACTTGAGTGATCAAACGCCACCCACTCCATCTTTCCCTCGGGAATAAAAAAGTCCTTAGGACTGCTAACAATTTGATCATGCACAGGATTCGAAGCATTATAGTACACCACATAAAGGCGATTATAAAAGGAATAAAGCGCTATATTTTGTTTCATATCAACCGGCTCGACCAACTCCAATTTTAAATAGCCTGGGTAAAAATTCTCGAAACTATATTGATCCTCCTCACTCCATTGTGTAGAATCTGAATTCAGGTAGTCTTGATTAAAGCTATATTCAATGCCTTTTTCCTTAAGATAAACCCGTTGATAATAATCCACCCACAGCTCACCCTCCTCTTTATCAGGAGCAGACTGGGAGTCAAAAACCTGCACATCAATCAACTCTGAATCAGACCCGTATGGAGGGCCAAATGATTGCACGTCCTCATTCCCATTCAAATGTCTCCAAAATGCTGAGCTACCATCAGACATATAGGCCATCCAACCTTCTGGTATCCTGAACTGGTAACCATATTTTTCGCTCCGATAACCCAAGGAATCAAAGCTACCTGTGTTGATGAAATAATCATAATCCTCATAATTTTCAAGCATTTCTTGATCAGAGACTTGAACATGAGTCGGTGTTTTCAATAGCATTCGAGTTTGGAAAATAGAGGGAATCAAGATTAAAAAAAGCAGCACAGCAACCGCTTTCTGCACCACTGATTTTCCTAGAAACAATCGAATGATAAGAGTAATATTCATTAAAAAAAGGAGGGGGAAAACATAAATACTAGATCGAGCCATGCCATAAAAATCAAGCAAATGAGCCTGCCGAAAGCTAATCAAAAAATTCTGATATAAATAAAATATAATCACAAAAAGAACAACGGTTTCAAAAATTGACGGTTTAAATTTATTTTTCATGAGGGAGGTTATAAAATGATAAAATGATTTTTTATGGACGTATTTAAGGTAAGTGGCAACCACCGCTTCGTCTCCAAAGTCGGCTTCAAGATGTTGTTGAATTTGAATTATGGGCACTCCAGAAAGCTCTAAATCAAGCTCTTTTTCGTAAAAATAAGACTCAAGCTCTCGTCGTAGGTCTTCTGCCTGATCGGGAGGCAAATCCGCCTCATCCAAAATCGCCTGTATTTTTTGATTTGAAACACTAGTCAAAATAAAAGTCGGTTAATCGAGATGAAAAGGCTGGCCCAAAAAAGTAATGTAATAGACATCCATTGAACAGGCAGAAACCTTAGCCCCAAAAGGAGCCCATTTTAGAGATTTACACGAACCATCACACTCACAAGTAGAGCCAGGAGCTTCAAAAATAGAGTCATCTGACTGACTAAAAAAACGGCTCTCTAAAATATTTTCTCCACCATCAAACCAAAGCCAAGGGGAAAGAAACAAAATAAAAATAAATAAAGGAATGAGTTTTTTAAACATGGTTTTAATGAAGGAATAAATGTTTCTTTGGTGAACCCATCGAAAGTAGCTAGCAATCACTTCTTGGTCTCCAAAGTCAGCCTCTAACTGGCTCTGAATCTGAGTCTTAGGCACACCCGAAAGCTCCAGATCCAACTCTTTTTCGTAGAAATGAGATTCTAACTCACGGCGAAGCTCATCAGTTTGCTCAGATGGCAAGCCAGCTTCATCTATAATGGCTTGAATTTTTTTATGCATGCTGGAGGCCATAAATTTTTTCAACCGCCCCAGAAAAATCGTGCCACTGCTGCTTAGAAGTTGCCAATTCCTTTTGACCACGCCGGGTGATCTTATAATATTTACGGTCCGGCCCTTCGGCCTGCTTCTTCCAATAGCTCTTGAGCAACTTTTTCTTTTCCAAAGCATGAAGAGCCGGATAAATACTGCCCTCACCCACCACAAAAACAGCGTCTGTTTTTTCTTTTAAATTTTTGATCACTTGATAACCATACTGATCCCCTTCATTAAGAAGGGCTAAAATGAGAGGTTTCAAGGTCCCTTTGAGAAGTTCCGTGGGTAAAGACATAATACATTGGGTTACAAGGTACATCGTAATTAGAGGTAGTTGGAAAGTCAAGAAAAAAAACGAGTATTATGAAAAAAGACAAAGAAGTCCGTTAGTTTATACCCAAGTTAAACTAGAGTTAAAAGAAATAACTTAAAGCTCCATCGGGTGCGCTTGATCAATATAACCGCCATACACAACAGGCTTTTTATTTTTTATAAACCCTTCATGGTGATGAGGAGTATAAAGGGTGCCTAAAGAAAGAGGTGGCATTTTTAACCAGGCTGGCAAATGTCTTGCCAAAAAACCTGGATGCTCAGCCTCCCACCTTAACCGCTATCTTTCATCCACCACCGTAAAGCGACCAGCATACTCAAATTCTCTTTTTTCGATGGGTCCACGGTAATAAATCAAGGTATCATTTTCAGGTTTCAAAATACCCAAGATATCAAACTTAGGCCTTTCCATTCTGCCAATTCTTGCAAACCCAAAGTCTATGTGACCACTCAAAATAAGCCGCCTATCTGGCTCCCTAGATCTTCTAGCAAGACGATCCCTAACATCTGCCACAATACTAACATCACCTTTTACGAGAACATCTTTTCTATGTGGAGGCTTTTCCAGTTTAGTCATAAAATATTTTAACTTAATCAACAAATCATCATAAATTTTCTACTCCCATCAATAGCAAATTTCCATCGGACACTACTACCACGCTTATTACCACCATTAGTCAATGTTTCTTGCTCAATGATAATTTCACCTTCTTTTTGATATACACCAGTGGTAATGTAACTTCCATTCATATAAAAATCCTCTCTATCACTCAATAATTTTTCAAGAAACGCTCTCCCCTCTCCATTAAGAGTAGAATTACCTACTATAAAACTTTTTCGGAACTTACTCTTTCTCAATTGGCACCACGTTTCAAATTCTAATAGATCACATTCTAATAGACTTTGTCTTAGTGTGGCTAAATTTAAGTTATATAAACTGGCTTCCCCTGAATTATTGATGAATAATGCAGCTTTATAATCTACTTGGCATATTTCTCTTGTATCTGAGGCCAATTCACTTCCATACCAATCAATCCCCACCAAAAGCGCTTTTTTTTTAAAGGGTGTCAGATTAGAATTTAAAATAATCCATGCCAGTCGTCTATACCTCCAAATACTTTTTAAAATTTCAAGTACCTCTGTTTTATAAACCACCTCTATTAGTTCAGGATTACTCTCAGGCTGATGAGTGTCGTTAGATATTTCCATTAAAAACAATATACACTTTTAAATAATTTTGTCAATCCAATTGATTTCCCCACCAAAATAAGCTATAATAAAAGCATCAAAAACTAATAATAAAAAACATGAAAATTGCCATCAACGGCTTTGGCCGCATTGGACGACAAATTCTTCATCGCATCATGCAAACGGAGAATGATTTAGAGGTGGTTGCTGTCAACGATTTGACCGACAATAAAATGCTCGCGCATCTCTTTGAATTTGACTCCACCTTTGGCCGCTACCCTGGCAAAGTTGAACTGAGTGGAGAAGATATTGTGGTGGACGGGAAACACATCAAAATAACCGCAGAACCCAATCCCGAAAAACTACCCTGGAAAGAATTAGGGGTAGAGCTTGTACTTGAATGCACCGGTCGTTTTCGAAAATACGACGACGCCATGAAACACGTGACTGCCGGCGCAAAGAGAGTCATCATCTCCGCCCCCTGCAAAGGTGAAAAAGGCTGTGACGCCAGCATCTGTATGGGAGTGAATGAAGACAGTTTCGACCCTGAGAATCATGTGATTCTATCCAATGCCAGTTGCACCACCAACTGCCTGGCTCCCATGGCCAAGGTGCTTCAAGATGCCTTTGGGATTGAACATGGCATCATGACCACCATTCACGCTGTGACCAACGACCAGCGGGTTTTGGACCTGCCCCATACCGACTACAGACGGTCTCGGAGTTGTATTCAAAACATCATCCCCACCACTACAGGCGCTGCCAAAGCAGTGGGATTGGTCCTGCCTGAGCTTCAAGGAAAATTGACGGGCATGTCCATTCGCGTTCCAACCGCCACCGTTTCACTCGTTGACTTGACCGTGACCCTTGGCAAAACCGTAACAGTAGAAGAAGTGATTGAAGCCTTTGAAGCACGTGCCAAACTAACACCAGACGTGCTCAAGGTAGAGCACCGCCCCCTCGTCTCAAAAGACTTTCAAATGGACCCCCACTCCTGCACTATCGACGCCGCCAGCACGCAAATTGTAGGTGGAAACATGCTGAAAGTATTGGGATGGTATGACAATGAATGGGGTTACAGCTGTAGAATGGTCGACCTAGCCAACTATATTGCAAACCATTCCGGATAGGGTTCGTATTGGAAGCGGATAGAGACACGAATAGACCACTCATAAGCCATTCGCAATCCGTCCCCCATTCGTAAATCCATACGTTAACCCATTCGTAAACTATTCGAAAAACCATACGTTAACCCATTCGAAACCCACCCGTAACCCAATCCGATAACCCATCCGAAATTATGAAACTCACCAGCTACGGAGCAGCCCTTGAAGTGACTGGCTCTCAACATCTACTAGAAGTGAATGGGAAAAGAATTCTATTGGATTGTGGGCTCTTTCAGGGGCATCGAAAAATTGCCTTTGAAAAGAACCAAAGTTTTGGCTTTGAACCAGCTTCTGTAGACGCTGTTTTATTGTCTCATGCTCACATTGACCACACCGGGAAGACCCCCCATCTAGTGAAAAAAGGGTTTAAGGGGAAAATTTACTGCACCGAAGCCACTGAAAAACTCTGCCGGCCCTTACTACTGGACAGCGCCTACATTCAAGAGCAAGATGCCATATATTTCAACAAACGCGTGAAAGATGAGGCCCTAGAAATGACCCCCATCTACACCCAAGAAGATGTGGAATTGGCTTTTTTGCAATTTAGTGGACAGCCTTACAACACTCCCATTGAAATTTTTGAAGGAATAACAGCCACTTTTTTTGAAGCCGGACATGTGCTAGGATCCAGCATCATCATTTTAGACATTGTGGACAAAGACGACATGAAGAAAAAACGCCTGGTCTTTACAGGTGACCTAGGTCGCTATGAATTGCCCATCATCAAAGACCCTCATCAACCCGAAGAAGCGGACTACCTGCTTTGTGAAAGTACTTATGGAGATCGCAATCATGCCCCCATCGAAGAAGGTGTGCCGGAGTTGGCGCGCGTCATCAATCGAACCATTAAACGAGGGGGGAAAGTGATCATCCCTTCCTTTGCCTTTGAGCGAACGCAAGAATTGATCTACTCCATTCATTTGCTGTTTGACCGAGGTGAAATACCCAAAAATCTACCCGTGTTTGTCGACAGTCCTCTGGCCACTAATTTGACCCACATTTTTAGGGAAGAGATTGAACTTTATGACAATGACATTCGAGAAAACTTCCGCTTAGGACACAATCCTTTTGACCCGAGCCAGCTAAAGTTTACCGCTTCGGTGGAAGATTCAAAACAACTGAATTTTTTCATTGGCCCCTGCATCATTGTTTCTAGTAGCGGCATGTGTGAGGCCGGTCGAATCAGACATCATCTTAAAAATAATTTAGAAGACTCAAAAAACAGCATTGTCGTGGTGGGCTACATGGCAGAAAACACTCTCGGACGAAAGATTGTAGACGGCGCAGAGTCGGTTAAAATCTTCAATCAAATGTATGATGTGAACGCCGAAGTCGTCGTTCTAGAGTCCTTTAGCGCGCATGCCGATCGCGATGATTTAGATGCCTTTGTGAAGGGGATTAGTGGGCTCAAAAAAATCATGCTCGTCCATGGTGAACCCAATCAATCTCAAGCCTTTGCTGAACGTATTAAAACTTATTCTGACGCAGAAACGGTGGTGATGGAACCTGCGGTGAGCGTGGAGCTTTGAAGCACTTCATTCAATTGAATTTTAAGGGTATAATGGCCTAAATTAAGCCCTTCTCATGCTCAAATCTTTTAAAGTTCTATTGTGGACTGTTGTCTTAGCCCTAATCGCTTCGATTTTCATTTTTTTTAGGCAAGGCTTTTCGAATATCGAGACACCCTTTCAAGCTCAATTGTCGTATCAAGATGTTTTAGAAACTGACATCACACCAACCCTACCCCCTGAACATGAATTCCCAACGAGCTATCAATATTTGAACGGGTGTTATGGATTTTCGGTGGGGCATATTTTAATGGATCGTGGGTGGGAATTTGACATGCTCGACATGGAGGCGCGCATCAAAAAACCACGGGAAGTCTTGTGGAAAAAAGAGTACAAAGAAAGACTAGAAAAAGAATACAATTTGGAATTTAAATACTCTAAAAATCCCGAACTCCTTTTTAAATTACTCAGCCAAGGCGAAGGGGTCGTGGTGGGTTACAAATATCCACTGGGCGAAGGCGATTGGGTACTACACGCCGTGGCCGCTTATTCGTTTGATGAAGAGGGAATTTGGGTGTCTGACAGTCTGGCTGGAGATAATATTCGCATTCCATACGAAAAAATTTTTACAAAGGATGGTTTAAAAACCCGCTATTGGTTCACGCAAGTGGTGGAACTGTGAGTTAAAAATGAATGAGGATGGATCGCTTGGACCCACCCCCATTTGGTAGAAGCCGGCATCAGGGATCTGCGAAGATCGACCTGGTGGCTTCCTTAAAGCTAGGAGAAACCCTTAACCCTTCTTAAGCTTGCTCTTTTATATAGGGTGTTCCATATAACTGACCACAGGAGACGCAAGTGCCCATTCCCATAAAAAGAGGCCATGTTCATCCTTGTAGTCATTGCTTCAGACCAAGGGCCAACTGCATGGCCCAACGCATTAATGGACTGATTCCCAGTGATCAGCAGTGCTGCGCCGGGCGGGCGGGGCTCAAGAAGATACCAAACCCCATTGATTAATACCCTCAACCCAACTACGTCATCGAGCAGAAGGGTGTGAGCGGTATCATCATAATGTCGATGCATCGACATTGGATTACCGGGACTTCCGTACAACTGCACAGAATTGACCATGAACTCAGATAGTCGCCATAAGTCTCCTCCATTTATTTGCCTGTAAATGGCACGATGAATCGGCAGGATAAACTCGGCGAATTCTGCATTCATCGCTCTCAGCTGAATAATATCCTCCAGTCCTTCATGGCTAGGATCAATGCCATACCAACTAGAATTTTTTCGCTTCGCACCAAAAATTCTGCCTGCTTCGAATGCAATTCTGCTTACGTCGTCCTCACCGTAAGTCTCTTTGCGTTCTTCTCCAGGCTCGGGAACAAAGGGGACCGTTGCCAAACCTAACTTTTTCAAGTCCCCATGACAACTATAGGTTTTTTGAATTAGTCCATGCCCCCTGCTAACCAATTCATCATGCATGAGCCAAACGGCTCCGTAATGCATAATTGTGGGGGTAATATCTTCAATTTTGACCCTAGGAAGTCTTGCGATTTCCATTTTTTTCTCCACTCGTTTGAATGATCAGACGCAACCCCATCTTTAGGGCGCGCCAGTTACTAAATATAGTATGAATATATTATTAAAGGATGTCAATACTCAGCACCTATTTTTTGTTCAATTATTTCTGCATTATATATTAAATATATAACCAGAAAAAACATTAAGCCCTCGGTTATGGAAAAAATAAAACCAGCCACTAACCATTGTAAAAAAAGAGTACAACTGCGGCTGCGGCCTTCCGAAAACCCTCGACCACTGGCCTCCTTCTTCTTTCCATTCTAATCACCAAAGAATCTTCTGCCCTACGACTTTCCTTAAGCCCCTCCACCGAAACACTGGCAGCTTTGCAAACTGCGGCAGCCAAACTTTCAAGTGAAGCTTCATTTAAAATCAACTGAGCTCTTACCTTATACATTGCTTCTGGAGAAAGAGTGCGATCTAATTTTTTCAAATACCCCTCCACTCCTTTACGCGTTATTCTTCGCCCTACACCAGTCTGCACCAAAAAATAAACCCCCTTAATCACATCATGCTGAAGTTCAACAAAATCGTCTCCATCTAAAAATCGTACCGCTGATCTAAGCGGCTCACTATAAAAAATAAAATCAATCTGACTGAAGCTTTTTTGATTGCCCTCCAAGGCAACCTTTGGCTTGTCTCTTAAAATTTCAGGGTTGTGCCTCAATAAAATTCTTTTAGCATGATTCAATTTCCAATCATCCAACATTCTTTCGAATTTAACGTCTCTTTCTAAATCTCCTGTGGGGATTAAATCACCAAAATCATCAAGGTGAGGCAAAAGTATATTAAGCTCTTTTGACTTCAGGACAGAAGAATGATCTACCACACCTGAGTCATTCCCATAATCGTATACGATTCTAACCCGCTCATTCGAATATCCATGAATAGACCTAATCTTAACACGATCAACAGCCAATGCCTCTATAAACTCATCCAAATCTATCACCCCACTTTCAAACAAAAAATCTGGACTCTCATAATAGGCTCGCTTTATCTTATAATCTTCAAAGCTAACAACCCCTTTTTTATAAAGCCATTCAAGCTTCTCTTCATCCTCCAGATGACTCAAGAAAGGCAGGGGACATACTTTCTCAAGTACAATAGAGGAACGGGGCAGTCCCTGTTTCAAATTTCCTTCTAAAACCGATTCAAATGAGGGGAAAAAATTTGGGTTAGAGGTATTAATGGGATCTAAAACTCCGATTGCATCAACATCCTCAAAACGAAGGAGTGAATCGACCTGGGAACTGGTTAACCTTTTAAATAAGTCAATAATAGGCTGATTTATCTCATGAATATTTGCTGCATCTAAAAAGGGGAAAAGGAAGCGATCCACTCCATCTATCCCATTTAAAGAAAAAATATCTAAATATAATGCTCTCAAGCCCTCTAATGCCGACTCATAACCCCCTTCATCTAAAGCTAAAAGCTTTCTCAAAGCACCATTATGATCTTCTTCGGTACAATATTGATTAAAAAACCCTAACATGTCTTCTCTGGACCATTGAGAGTAATTACCAGCCTTTTCAAAATAATATGTATTAGAAGTCGGATCCCACTGAAGACTCAAGGTCACTACATAGCCATCTTGAGTAAAAAAAGTCAAATCCACCACACGCCTCAAGTATGAATTAGGATTTAAACTTACATCGGACATCGTCAAAAGACTCATTCCCTCAAAATAACCTATGTTTTTTGGAACAAATTCATCATGCTTCGCAATATCAAACCGCCCTAGTGCATCAATATATTTCACAGCAATCCAGTTTAAAAAGTCAATGGGGGGCAACTTTTAGACTAGATTTTAGATTAGTCTACAACAAATTCTCTCAAAGAGTCAAATTTATTTAATTTTTAATATAAATTTAATCAGTCTCAAAAGTCCAGCTCCCAGCTGGGAGCTTTGAGCTTTGAGCTTGGAGCTTTGGGACATGAGACATGAGACATGAGACGTGAGATACGAGACCAATCGCAGCCTCCCCCTGGCCCCCTCCGAAGGAGGGGGTGTTCTAATTACAAATCCCCCCAGCCCCCTACCGTCGCACCGCTTTGGAAGACAGGCCTTTGATAAAGGGGAGCTGAGTTTAGATATAAGTAACAAACAGTAAGTAGTCTTTGGAATGACTATTCCAAAGAAACCAATCACAAAAAAAATGGGGTCCCCACAAAATGCAGGGAGGCCCAATGATTAGATTCTCCAAAGGAGAATCTAGAAGGAGGAGGGTATTTAGTGGGGAAGGAGCAAAAACACATGGAAGCTGGAAAAACTGGCTCAATCACGAGGCAGATTTGTAAGCTGGAATGTGTTTTTGCGATTGTGGCGGAGAGTGAGGGATTCGAACCCTCGCGGGGCTATAAGCCCCCTACAGCTTTAGCAAAGCCGCCTCTTCAGCCACTTGAGTAACTCTCCGCGTGTAAATTGACTGCCTGGACATTGTGCCAAAGATTCATAAACTTTTCCAGTCAAAATATTTTAGAGACTCAAACCATTGATAAGCTATTTTTTGGAATAGTTAGATGAAGGCTTTTATATTATTCATAACAATGTTATAATAATTTTCTCTCAGAAGGTCGCCCCTAACATGCGACCTCCTGAATGCTACCGAACAACACCAAACAACACCACGGAGAAAAAATATGTCAAACAGACCAAAGAATCTCACTGCAGCTGATTACGAGGGAATCAAATACCTTCTAAAATACGGTATCGGAATAATATCCTGCATTTGCATTGGTCAAATAATAACCTTCAACAACGAGCTGCAAAAGTCATGGCTTGAAACACCCCAGTTCACAAAGATTATCCTGTGCCAAATGATAGGATTACTCATTATTTTCAAGCTCGGCGTCAAGTACAGTCACTACCTATCCCACAAAAGAGGGGACGAATTCTCCTCTTATTCAAATGCATTTGAAGATTGGTACAGAAAAAAAGAGTATCCATTATTCATCTTTTGCGTACTGGCCTTGTGTGCCTGGTACCCAACTCGAATAATACTATTGGATCTAGAGGCGATTCACTGGTTAGATTTTGCTATTCTCCTACCCCTAGGGGTACCATTCTTTCTTGACGGTAGAAGCTACGAGTGAAACTCGTGAAGGTGCTTGGTGTTGTCAACACTGCGGGGCGGTTCCTCCAATCGCCCCCACCTTCTCTTTTTATACACCCTCGCATAAATAATTTGGAATTTTGTAGTATGCACTGAAGCCTTTATAATCCACTATCTAACGTTAAAAATATTATTTAAGCTCTGGCGCATTATACAAAAAATTATAAAGGCGAAGGTCTATAAATATTTTTTAGGAGAAAATTGACATTCTAAAAATCAAAGCGTATAAAGAACCACTAGCCTAAAGTTGAATTCCTAAGTATTTAAATGATGAATCATGTTATCCAAAATTTATTGTGTGGCCCTTGCTGGGCTCGAAGGTCATTTGGTTGAAATTGAAGTCGACACGCGCATGAGCCTGCCTGCTTTTTCGATTGTGGGATTGCCTGATGCAGCCATTCAAGAGTCCAAAGAACGAGTGATGAGTGCCGTTAAAAATTGTGGGGTCGGCCTACCTCGTGGTCGAATCATTGTCAATTTAGCCCCTGCCCATCTTAAAAAAGTAGGCACGCATTATGATTTACCGATGGCCTTAGGTGTGGCGGCTTTTTCTGGAATCGTGAATGTGGATGATTTTAAAGACACCATTTTTGTAGGAGAACTGGCTTTAAATGGAAGAGTACGTCCTGTTTCAGGGATTTTAGCGACGGTAGAATTTGCTAAACATCAGGGGTTTAAACGGATTTTTGTACCTAAAACCAATGCTCAAGAGGCTTTGATTGTGGGCGGAATTGAAGTGATTGCCATCGGCCACCTAAATGAAGCTATTTTGCACTTGAACCAAAAAATCAGCCCCTTTCTGATCTCCCAAAAATATAAAACTAAGCCCTCCAAAAACCCGATCGACATGGGCATGATCAAAGGTCAACATCAAGCCAAACGCGCCATGGAAATTGCGGCAGCAGGGGGACATAATATCTTACTCAACGGCGCTCCAGGAGCTGGAAAGACAATGTTAGCCAAGGCACTAAAGGGAATTTTACCCGACATGACCCACAATGAAATGCTAGAAGTCAGTAAAATTTATTCTGTAGCAGGATTACTACCCAACCATAAACCACTGGTCACCGAACGCCCATTTCGGTCCATTCATCACACGGCGTCAGGCGTCAGCATTGTAGGGGGAGGAACCGTGCCCATGCCTGGTGAAATAACGCTGGCACATCGGGGCATTCTATTCATGGATGAGATGGCAGAGTTTCCGACCCAAGTGCTTGAGATGCTGCGTCAACCCATGGAAAATAAGGTCATCACCATTAGTCGCGCGCGTGCCACATTAACCTACCCAGCCCAATTCACCCTGGTTGGAGCGATGAACCCTTGCCCGTGCGGCTACTATCAAGTCGAAAAATTTAAAGGCCGCTGTGAGTGCCCCCACTGGAAAGTCGAACGCTATTACAAAAAACTCTCCGGGCCTCTTTTAGACCGCATAGACATGCGGCTACGCGTCGAACCAGTGGACCATGAGTCACTGACAAGCACACGACTAGAGGGCGAATCTTCAGAAGTCATCAAAAAACGAGTGAATCAAGCATTCAAAAAACAAAAAGATCGATTCAAAGGCCTATCAATACAAAAAAATGTAGAAATGGACAGTCACATCGTTCAACGATTTTGCAAGATTGAGACAGAGGTTAAAACCCTTTTAGATCTAGCCGCAAATCAGCTCAATTTATCAGCCAGAAGCTATTTTAAAGCCATAAAAGTAGCCCGAACCATTGCAGATTTAGAGGGGGGTAAAATCATAGAAAAAAAACATATTGCTGAAGCCTTACAATATATGAAGTAAGGGTGAATAAAGCGAATCCATGATAAAACAACAAAAGTTTGATAAAATAAGTGTGAATGAAAAAACAAACAATAAAAAATCTTAGTCTTACTGCACTGATCATCTTGCTCGGAAGATCTGAAGCACACGCTTTTAAGGATGTCTATATTGACAACTCCTACTATTCAGCCATCAGTCACTACGAACAGCTAGGACTCATCGACGGGTACGAAGATGGAACCTTCAAAGGCACCCAAAAGATCAACCGTGTCGAAGCCATTAAGATGATACTGAAGGCTAAAGAGGTGGATTTAAATTCAACGGAAACAACATCATTAGCATTCAATGATCTGATTCCGGGCAGTTGGTACATGCCTTATTTAGAGCATGCTCATGAACAAGGTTATATCAGCGGCTACCCAGACCTCACCTTTCGACCCGAGCACCAGATCACTTTAGCCGAGACATTGAGTCTGCTTTATAAAATACATGACACACCCACTCACATCGACCCCTCTGAAGTATGGTTTGATGCCTATATAAAACAAGCAAATGAACAAGGCCTACTCAATGCAATTCAGCAACATGAACCACACCATCAAGTGAATCGAGAGGAGCTACTGACCTTGGTTTATTTCATGGACACCGGACTAAAAGCGGAACCTTTTTTAAGCCTAAAAAAACCCTACACCCTTCAGACAATCGAGGAAATCACATACCAAATGGGCCAAGGGAATCCAAATTCAGCCTACCTTTATAGCCAGTTAAAAGCTCACGTAGAAGCAACCCTTTTTAATGACCACACACTACCTGTTGCCATACACTTTCAAGAGAAAGCATTGAGCTGCGAAATCGCCTCACTCAAAACCGTCATGGATTATTTGGGTCAAAAAAAAGACGAATCCATTTTATTCGAAGAACTCACCAAAGCCACCCCCAATCAATATGACACGGAAAATAACACATGGGGCGACCCAAATAAAGGTTTTGTAGGCAGTGTTGATGGAAGTCAAATTAGAAAGAGTGGTTACGGCGTTTACTGGGACCCCATCGCCACACTCGCGCAATCTTACTTTCCCAACTCAAAAGCATTCAGTGGGGAAAGTTTAGATTTCTTGCTGAATCAATTAACACAAGGGAAGCCTGCCATTATTTGGGGGCACACCCCAGCCATTGGTGGGAAAATAGACATTAGCTGGGAAACCCCTGAAGGAAAGTTGATTTATGCCCTCAATGGTGAGCATACTTTTACCGTGATCGGTTTCGAAGGCAATATCAAAGCCCCAACAGGAATTGTTTTGATCGACCCACTGATGGGTAAAATTGTACAATCGACAGATCAATTCATGAGCAATTGGGCCACCTTCAATCACAGCGGAGTTCTTGTTGAACAATAAGGTAAATCATTGAATCTGATCCCTTGCCATCAGACTATAAATAAGCGTAGTATGTGCTTAGATTACAATAGGTTTATATTATTTTAATCTATCAAATTCATTGATTTAATCATCTAAAAATTTGTTTTATTTAAGCCATTTATAAGGGTGTACATCAAAATATAAATTGTTATTTTTGATGATAAATGCTATAATAAATCATCAGTGAAAACTTAAAAAAATATTAGCTAATCTAGTAAAATGACAGAAAAAAAAGGATTTGGTTGGTTTAAAAAAGCGCCAACAGAAAAAAAATCATCCCATCCAAAAAAACCTCATACAAAGCCACATTCTAAACCCTCCCATAAAAAACCCATACACTCGGGCATTACCCCTCCCCATAAACGCCAAACCCCTCATAAATCCGAAGGGCGAAAACGGCAGGGTAAAATGCGCATCATTCCCTTGGGAGGATTGGAAGAAGTGGGTAAAAACATCAATGCCATTGAATTTGGAAACGACATTGTTTTGATTGATACGGGGATGTCTTTCGCAGGCCCTGACCACATGGGAGTGGATTATATTGTTCCGGACATCAGCTACGTCGAAAAAAAGAAGCGAAATGTTCGAGGTATCCTATTCACACATGGCCATTTAGATCATATTGGAGCCATTCAACATGTGCTACCTAAATTGGGAAATCCTCCAATTTATGCAAGTAATTTAACCGCTGCCTTGGTCATGGCTCGTCTTAAAGAATTTGGCTTGGACAAGACGACTAAAATGCATATTGTCGATGAAAAATCTATCGTTAAGCTTGGCGCATTTGAAGTCGAATTTTTCCACGTCAATCACAGTGTTCCTGACAGCATGGGGATTTATTTGAACAGCCCTGCGGGGAGTCTTGTACATACCGGGGATTTTAAATTTGATCATTCACCTGCCATTGATAAACCAGCTAATTTTCAACGGATTGCCGAAATTGGAAGTCGGGGAATTGATGTGCTAATGATCGATAGTACCAACGCTTTAAAACCTGGGTTTTGTAAATCAGAAGCAGAAGTGGCCAGAACCCTTGATAGCATCATTGGAAAAGCCAAAGGTCGTGTGATCATTGCCTCGTTTGCCTCCTTGATTGGTCGCATCAACCAAATAGTTGGGTTTGCCGCTAAGAATAAAAGGAAAGTATTTTTATCAGGCCGCTCAATGGTTCAAAATGTTCAACTGACTGAGCGCCTTGGCTATGCTAGCTACCCCAAAGGAGTGGTGAGAAAAATCACCCCTCAGGCCAATTCCATGCCACCTAGCCAAGTACTTATTTTGACCACGGGAGCTCAAGGAGAAACCCTTAGTGCTTTGACACGGATGTCGATTGGAGAACATTCCCAAGTGAAAATTAGAGAAGGGGACACCGTGGTGATTTCTGCCACACCGATTCCTGGAAATGAATTGGCCATCGTGAGTGTGATCAACAATTTGTATGCTCAAGGGGCCAAAGTGATCACCAAAAACGAAATGGACATCCATGTGTCTGGTCACGCGCATCAAGAAGAATTGAAATTGATGTACGGCCTCATCAAACCAAAAGCTTATGTACCCATTCATGGTGAACTCTACATGAGAATGGGTCACATCGAGATGATCAAAACAGTAGCCGATTCCAACACCGTTCCAACCATTTTGGAGAATAATGGAGATATTTTAGAAGTGAGTGCTCAAGGGATTCGAAAGACTAAGGAAAAAATACCCTGCAATGATATTTTGATTGATGGGCTCGGCTTCGGAAATATCGGCTCACGCGTTATAAAAGACCGTAAGGTAATGGCAAACGATGGGGTGTTAGTCGTTCATTTTCATGCCTATGAAGAATCACGGCGCCTCGTGAGCGAACCTGCAATTCTATCACGTGGCTTCCTTTATCTAAAAGAATCCGAGGAAGTCGCTCAAGAAGTAAGAGGGGTCGCTAAAAAGGCCTACGAAACCATCTTGCAACAAAATCGTAAAATTCCCATGAAGGATTTAAAAATCGAATTGGAACGCCATATTTCAAATTTCATCCGCAAGCGCCTGCGTCGTGAACCAATGATCATTCCGATCATCATGTACACCTAGCTTATAAAAAAGCAGAGCTACAAGTAGCTCTGCTTTTTTTGCTTTACCCTTCTTAATCAAGAGGCGTCATGAGTTGTTCGTATATTTTTTTCACGTCATTAATGTCATAAATCATGGCTTCATTGGTTTTTACTTTTAACTCCCAGCGCTCTGGGTTAAAAATAGTATCTTTCTCAGCATCATTTAAGATATTGTCTTCAATCCATAATGATTCTAAGGGAACTCCATCCACATAAATGGCATAGCCTTTAAAGTGCTGGCTTTGAGAGTTCAAATAAATATCAATGGAATAATCCCCCTCGGGATAATCATGGATATGACTCAGTATTTTATCAGAATGCTCTAAACTGTAACTATATTTTGTGAGCATAATACCGTTTTTTTCAACAAGCACTCTGTTTTTTGGGTGGGATAGAAGTTCGGGATTGCTCATGAGATAAAAAGCGGAATTGAGCGTAGTAGTCAATAGTTTTTCTTTTATGGCTTGAGAGGCAGCATGATTTGCAGGTAGAGACATGGCGGTTTGAAGTTCTTGAGGATCAATCGGCTCGATTTGATTTGTAGTGACATTTAAATGATATAGCATCGATTTATTTTGAATTCCAAAATAATTGAATCCATCTTCCGCAGACATTAACAATTCATCTGTAAAAGGTTTTTCGGTAATAATGAGTTGAAAGTAAATATCATCCATTCGCTGAAAGAAAGGGAGAGAGTGGTGATATAGACCCTCTTGGAACTGATTGAAATATTGATCTGTAATCACCACATCTCCTGAAACACTACGGGCTCGATTGACATAAGCAAGATCATCCCCAATTTTGACATAAGCCTGACTTAAGGGCAAAGGCTCATTGGTATAAAAATGGAGAAGGTAGGCATTTTTTTCACCATTGGAGTGAGGCTGGGCAATGACTTGATCTAGATCTACCAATAAAACCTCTTCATCTTGAATAGCAAAAGAACTGTCATTTTTTTGATTGGCCTGGAGCGTTGAATGATATTTTGATAAGGATTCACATCCATTATAACGATACTCACTACCCACTCGGCAAAACATGTCATTGGGAATGTCCGCCATAATGGAGAGAAACTCCCTCATCCCCCCAAAACCTCGAACATTGTCTTCACGCAGACTCTCCCCATCAAACCATAAATCAATGACTTGACTGAATTCAACTGGGTTTTCTTTGCCGTGATAGAATTTATGCTCTATGGTGCGATGATGAAATTGAGAATCGCCAGGAAAACCAAAGTGACTTTCAAATAGGGCTGAATTAAAAGTATTGTCCAAAGCATGAGCGATGACTCTTTGTGAGCTTGACGGTAGAATCCAAAATGCAGTTAAAGCTAAAGTCGCTAAAACAGGGGCAGCAAAGAACACCTTATAATGTCGCCACAGTGATTTTTTTTGGGGTGGATTTTTAAAGCATTGTTTTGCTAATTTAAACTTGAGAACTGAATCAATGGGGATTGATTCTTGAGCTAGTTTAAATAAATTTTTAAAGGAATTCATGAGTGGTGGTTAGTCTTTAAATGAGGGAATTTGACTCTGAGCTCTTGATGGAGTCGAGAAAATATCTTGCGAACGGCAGCTGGCTTCTTACCAATCTCAGCGGCAATTTGTTCGTAGGTTAAATCCTCTTCGTAACGCATGATAAAAAGCAATCGAAACTCATCAGATAGTGATTTGAGCATGGTTTGAAATTGCCACAATGTATCCGAAACATCGGAGGAAGCTGGGACCGTCTCAAACATCAGTTCATTGAATTGCATCTGGGGTTTTTGCTTTTTCCAATGGGTAAAAATGGCATTCCGAGCAATGCCTGTAATCCATTGGCGCCACGAGCCTCTTTGAGCATCATACTGATGTTGTTTTTCGAGAGCTGACAAAAAAATGCTCGAAACCAGGTCTTCGGTGATGGCCTTATTTTGAAGGCGGATGAAAACATAGCGATAAACGTAATCAAAGAGCTCTGAATAGTGTTTTTCGAAATCAGACATTGAAAAAGTAATGGGATAAAATTGTAAACGCTTACCCCCTCACTATAAAGTTAGCATAAAAAATGTGACAAAATATTCAGCTTGATTTTTTAAAATAATCTTTATACAATCAAACACTAATATATTCATAAGCTATTAAATATGTTTTTCACCAGAGGGCGCAAGTCACGCTTTGACGATGACCGAAGCAAAGAAGCCGACCAATATTATAAAAGTAAAGTTTATCGAAAAAAAGTGGAAAATCTATTAGAAATTCTAAATGCAAAAGCCCCTCTTTTAAGAGATAAAAAATTGGCTTTTGGTGTAACAGGTATATTAATTAGCGGTTACAGCTCAAGATATAAAGAAACTCATGACATCAAAACTCCCACCCGGCGCCCTTTTTCCAAAGAAATACTTGAGTGGCTGAGTGAAAATTGCGAAGAAGTCTCCGTATGGAGCCTGGGAACCAGAGAGGCGGTGAAAGAGAGGCTAGAAAGCGCAGATCTAGACCCTAATCTAGTAAAAATCATTGGTCATGAGGAATACTATAAAGCCGCTGGAGATAGATTAAGCAAACCTGATATAGAGAGCATTTCGGTAAAATCTTTGAAAAAATATCCTGATGTAATTAACCGTAAAGGAGCGGTTAAACTGCCAAGTGTTTTTGGTATAGACTGCTTATTTGATCAAAGCCATCATCAATTATTTGCCCCTGCGTTTGATGAGCCAGAAGGAGGTTACATACCTATTGATCCATTTAAGCCTATTTCAAAAGAAAGTTTTGAAGAAGATGAGGTTTTGATTAGCGCACTTCAAAGGTTCATAGAGGGATAAAATCTGAGCTCCCTCCAGATGACTTACCCGATCCATTTCGATAGGATGGACTTCCAATTTTTTCAAATCCAAGTAAAATGAAGGAAATTAAAATAAAAAATGAACCATCTATTCTTCATCATTCTTGGATTAATCTTTGGAAGCTTTGCCAGCGTCGTGATCCATCGCCTTCATACCAACCAAAAAGGAATTTTTTGGGGTCGCTCTAGCTGCCCCCAATGCAAAGAGGAATTAAGGCCAAGGGATTTGATTCCAGTGTTGAGCTATTTAATCAACAAGGCCAAGTGTCGCTTCTGCAAAGATCTGATTTCTTTTCGTTACCCGCTTTTAGAAATGTCTATGGCAGGCTTCTTTGGTCTAACCTACCAACTCGTCAAAAGCGAACCCACATGGACCATTGTTTTTTACCTACTGATCACGTTCATTTTTGTCTTGCTCACCTTTTATGATTTCTTATTTAAAGAGGTGCCGGATGAAATCTCATTGCCAGCCATTGCACTTGCCGTGACTTTTAGCATAGCCACCCAAAGCATCCCACTAAGCTCATTGGGAATTGGGGTATTGGTTCCTGTTCTTTTTTTTGGAGGTCTATTCTTTGGCTCTCAGGGGCGTTGGCTCGGTGGAGGCGACATTCGTATCGGAGCCCTCATGGGAGCGCTGCTAGGGTGGCCCATGGTCCTTTTAGGACTATTTCTAGGTTACTTATCAGGGGCAATTTATAGTGGCATTGGACTATTGATTGGAAAATTCACTCGCCGCACTCAAATCCCCTTTGTCCCCTTTCTGCTTCTGGGAACTTACATCAGTCTATTTTGGGGAGGAGATTTAGTGGAATGGTATTTTGGGCTGATTTAATGATTCATCACTTCTAAACGCTGAATTAAGTGCTAAAGAGTGATTGGTGACTGGTAGATTCCACGGTCAATGCCGTGGAATGACAACCGACTTCATTCCAACTCCCAATCATAATATAGATTGATTTCCTGGGCATTTCTAGGAGTCTGAGGAGAAACGAGCGGACACAACAATGAATAAAGGTATAACCTTGAGACCGCTTCGTGTTCTCCTCAGGAGTTTTTGGTTCGTTTTTGCGGCCAAAAATGAACAATCCACTAAAAAAAGAGACAAACGCAATCGGCGGCTGGCCGGAAATAATAGGGTGTAGCTACCATTCACCATTAAACTGAAGACAGACTGCAAATCTACTCCAGCATCATAGTATTTAGTTGTTGTTTCGTTAAACGTCATCTCCTTCACTCGAAACCCATTCGCAACCTAACTGGGACTACTCATTCCCCACCACCACATTCACCCTGCCACTAAATTTAGTATCACTTTCGGTCACCACCTTAATATATAACTCATAGGTTCCTGATGGAGGCGAATCCCACACGACACTGTAATTTGAAGTATTTTTATTCCCCTTAACCGTTCCAATTACTTGAGATGACTGACCAGCTTTCTTAGCCATAAAGGTCACTTGGCTCACTTGTTTTTGATCTTCATCAGAGAGTAAGGCTTGAATATTCACACTATCCCCTTCATCAAAAAAACTATTATTAGCCGGAGATATAAGCCCTGAAGACCCAGCATTATTTTTAGCTTTTTCAACCACCGTGATCGTGATCGAATCCGACCCCTTGTTATTTGCGTGATCAAAAGCTTCTACTTTTAAAATATATTTTCCTTCCTTTTCTGGCGCTTGAAACTGCCAATCAAAAGGATATACAATTTGATTTTTTTGCAACTTTCCATCCAAATAATAACGCACGCTCGCCACCGCACCATCCGCATCATAAGCCTCTAGCTGAATGCCAACACTGGACCCCGCAGTCAACTTAGAACCATTGGTAGGATAAACAAAGGACACCTTAGGAGGTGTGTCATCCGTTCCCACCTTAACCTTTATTGACGATTGATTTGAACGCAAAATTTCATCATAAACAACGGCTCGGATGCTGTGAGTCGATCCATCTTTCAAGCCTGGAGAAAGGTTGATATTACCAGTAAATGGAGCCTTGGTAGACGTGCTGACCAATTCATCATTAAAGTAATACTCCACTCGATCAATCCCAGCCGGAGAACTCACATCCACCATAACAGCCACTTGAGGGGGGCTTATTTTACCCATGGATTTTGGAGAAGTAATGGTGATCTGAGGCTTCACATCCATGGTCTCAGCCGTATGAACATCATCGTATTCAGTGGGAGGGAGATCATCTTGACCCGACGCCCTAGCCCATGCACGAACCGCTGACTCCCACTGTTGATTGTCACGTAAGATGGAATGGTGGGTGAAAAATGCTTTTTCTTCAATCGCCTCCTTTGGCGTAAATTCAGTGGCCAATTTTCCAGAAACTTTATCAATTTTAATCAGTTGGTATGAAGTGTCATATTCAGTCGGCACAGAAAAACTAGCAAAAACAGCCGAAACTGTGTCTCCACTTGGTGTGCTCTTTGACGGTAATTTTCCAGAACGCCTAGACACACGGACCCACTTAATCCCTTCGGGTTTTTCAAAGTCTGCTTTCTCCACTTTATTCACCGCCTTGGTCATATAATCTTTCCAAATTGGACTCGCTGTGCCAAGCCCCGTTGCATTTCCATTCAAATGGGACCCATCATTATTTCCAGACCACACAGCCGTCACCAAATTACGCACATAACCAATGGTCCAGTTATCCTGAGGGTAAATCACGCCAGTCGCTTCATCTTTCACATTAGATGTCCCTGTTTTAGCTCCATTGACTTGGCCTGGCAAAGAGAGTTGATCTCGCCAGTATCCAGCAGGCCGAGATGAAGTGTCTGAAAGGCTGTCGTTCATCAAATAAGCCACTTCTGGGTCAAGCACTTGTTCATTTTTTGGTGTCTCATATTCAAAGATAATATTCCCCTCCATGTCTTCAATCTTAAGAATAGAAACTGGCTCCACTCGCTCACCCCCATTAGCAAACACAGAATAACCAAGGGCCATATCCAAAGGCCGTGCCGGCCCCGTTCCAAGTGACATTGTCAGCCCTTGCTCATCAGCACTTCCTGTAAAATCAATTCCCATGTCACGCGCCAGCTTTTCCACATTTTCAAGCCCTGCCAAATGCGCTGCTTTGATGGCAGGAATATTCAAAGAAGAACCAAGAGCACTTCGCATCGTCACCGGCCCTTTAAAACGTCCATCATAGTTATTGGGCGTCCATCCTCCAAAGGTTGTTTTCACATCATAAACCACCGCACTAGGAGCGTAACCTGCCAAATAGGCAGCCGCATAAGCCATGGGCTTAAAAGAAGAACCTGGAGCTCGCTTACGAACCGTCACATTATCCTTCCCACTAATTTCATCATTCCAATAATCACGAGAGCCCACCATGGCTAAAATTTGACCATTATTAGGGTCCACTGAAATCAAAGCCGAGTTGCTGGCTCCATATTTATCTTGATTACTTTGACCAAACTTATCAATGGATTCTTCTGCCATCTTTTGCATGTCCATGTCCAACGTCGTCGTTATCCTAAAGCCACTACTCTGAATGGTCTCTGTCTCATACTGCTCCTCAAGCAACTGACGAACATACATTACAAAATGAGGCGCTTCAATGTCCTGACGAAGAGGCTTAAATTCCATATTATTCGCCTCTTCAATGGCCACCTCCCACTCCTCTTCAGTGACAAAACCTAAGGCTTTCATTCGATCCAATACAAAATTCACACGACCACTCACATAAATATCACGGGCCTCCTCCCCTTCACCAAAGGTATATGTTTTACCCAAAAGCCCCTTAATAATAAAATCCGTATCCGCTTCTACAATTTCCTCCTCAGTTTTAAAATCATTTTCTAGAATCATCTCTGACTCAAGTTCAATACGCGCGTAAACATTTTCTCCATAAGGAAAATAGTAAGACGGTGCCTTTGGCAAAGCAGCCAAAATAGCACTTTCAGCAATAGAAAGATCCACAGCAGGCTTTCCAAAAAAAGTTTGAGATGCCACCTCCACCCCATAAATATTAGACCCATAAGGAATCCGATTGAGATAAAGGGCTAAAATTTCATCCTTATTATAACGTTTTTCCAACTGCATTGAGAGCAAAATCTCCTTAGCCTTACGAACATAAGAACGCTCCGAGCTCAAAAAGGTATTTTTAATATATTGCTGAGTGATGGTGGAACCACCGCGCGCCTGAGAACAAACCCCCACCTCACTACAAAGTGCCTTCAAGATCGCCGCAAAATCAAACCCAGCATGGTCATAAAATTTATCATCTTCCATAGCAATCACAGCAAAACCAGCGTATTTAGAAATAGCCTCAAAATCAACATTCTTACGATTTTCATCGCCTTGAATGGTATAGAGCACCTCTCCATTGCGGTCATAAATAACACTCGCCTGCGCCGCAAAAAGACTCTCCACATCATCAATATCAGGCAATGTTAAGTAGATGTATGAGAAAAAACTAAATCCCACGACAGCAAAAAACAAAATCAAACCTAAAATGATGTATTTTATCTTTTTCCAAGGGGTAGAATCTGGCCCACGGAACTTATTTTTAAGTTGGTGGATTTTAAAACGAATTTTTTCAAGATGCTTTTTCATGCTAACTCAGAATTAAATGGTGCAATTAAATCAATATTTTGGAGGGAAATAAGCCCTCCAACCTACAACAACGTTTTTTAAACCTGGAAGTTGTGGTAAAAATTTAAAAAATACCTTAACGCGTTGGGCCTAAATATTAAATAAAAGTAAATTTCAGTCCTCATTGTAACGCACTTTACCCCTCATTACCAGCCGGCTTACCCTCACCTTTTTTTTGAATAGGAAGCAGGTGTCCAATATTGACTTTGAGCTTTTGAAGCCAATTGAAGCCAAGTTCTTTCATGTCGATTTTTAACTTCTCCCCACTAATGAGCCATTTTGGGCTGTGCTTGAGGAGATTCATGATTTGTTCAGCGGTCACCAAACCACTCATGTGCAAAATAATCTGCCTCCCCTTACCCATCGGAACAGACTTCACATTCATCAAACCAGCCTTTCTGGCCTTCATTTTAATTTCTAAAATCTGGAAGAGGTGATCAACTTCTTTGGGGAGATGACCATATTCCGTCACTAAATCTTGCTTAAGCTCTTGAAGAAGCTCCATCTTATCCACAGATGAAAGCTTTTGGTATATGTTGATTTTATCCTTTGTATCAGGAATATAACTGTCTGGAATATAAGCCGCAATGGGCAATTCGATCGAAACCTCCTGAACCACCTCCTCATCCAATCCCACTTTACCAGCCCGCAACTCTTCAACTGTTTTATTCAGCATTCGTAAGAAATGACTCATTCCCACCACTTTAATCGTTCCGTGTTGATTGACGCCCAAAATATCTCCTGCTCCACGGATTTCTAAATCACGCATCGCCACCTGAAAACCGGCTCCCAATTCTGAAGCATCCACAATTGCCTTAAGCCGTTTTTTGGCATCCAAACGAAGCTGTCGAGACTGATAAAGGAAATAGGCATAAGCTTGTTTTTTACCCCGTCCCACACGCCCCCGAAGCTGATACATTTGAGACAAACCAAGATTCTCAGCATTATCAACAATCAAGGTATTGGCAGAAGGTAAATCTATCCCATTCTCAATGATTGTAGAAGAAACCAAAACCTGATAATCCCCGTCTTTAAATTTCAAAATACGCTCTTCCAATTCCTGAGGTGAAAGCTGACCATGAGCCACAATAAATTTAATATGAGGCATTGTTTTACGAAGTTTGTCGGCAATGCTCTCAATCGAACGAACCCGATTGTGCAAAAAGAAAACCTTCCCCCCTCGCTCAATTTCACGATTGACCGCCTCCTTTATTAAATTATCACTATAACGCCGGACTTCTGTAATGATCGGGAGACGTCCTGGGGGCGGTGTGGTGATGGTAGAAATATCCCTAAAATTATTCAAAGCCAAGTTCAAAGTCCGTGGAATAGGTGTTGCTGTGAGCGTCAAAATATCCACCTGATTACGAATGGTTTTAAACTTCTCCTTCTGCTTCACCCCAAAACGCTGCTCCTCATCAATCACCACCAAGCCAAGGTTAAAAAATTTCACATCATCTTGCAACAATCGATGGGTTCCAATCACCACATCAATATCCCCTTTTCTCAATTTTTCAAGAATCACCTTTTGCTGAGCTGGAGTCCTAAAACGACTCATCATTTCTAGACGAACTCCGGTGCCCTCTGCACGCTTTTTAAAAGATTTATAATGCTGATCTGCCAAAATGGTGATTGGCGCCACAAATGCCACTTGCTTACCACCTTGAACCGCCTTCATAGCCCCCCTCATGGCCACCTCCGTTTTACCAAAACCAACATCACCACAAACCAAACGATCCATGGGTTGATCGGATTCCATGTCTTTTTTAACATCCATAATCGCCTTCATTTGACCAGGTGTCTCTTCATAAGGAAAGGCTTTTTCAAATTTTTTCTGGATGTCAGTATCAGGACCATAATTATGCCCCTTGACCTGGGAACGTTGCGCGTAAAGCTTGAGAAGCTCCTTAGCAATTTTTTGCGTTTCCTTCTTAATCTTTTGACTGACATTTCTCCATTCCGTTCCCCCCAAACGACTAAGTTGAGGTTCATTCCCCTCTCCCCCCACATACTTACTCAATTTATCAGCCTGATCAATAGGAACAAAAAGGCGATCATTTTCAGCATAGGCAATCTCAAGATACTCGCGCTTGATTTCATCAATAATCTTAGGAACCACCCCTAGAAACCGTCCAATTCCATGATCCAAATGAATCACCAAATCACCCACACGTAAACCCGTTAAAAAATCCAAATTGATCTTTTGGACAGATTGATTCTTGGTGGTCCGACTCAGGTTAAAAATTTCTTTATCCGTCAAAAACTGTATTTTTTCCTGGGGAGCCTGGAATGAAGCAGGTACATTTTCAAGGGCTTCAGCATCAATCAAAACCACCCGTGCCTCACTATCCTCCTGAGTGCCATAACGAATGTTTTCGTCATTAAAAATATTAATGAGCTCCTTGGTCCGCTTGGTGAAAATATTAATCTTCCACTCCCGCTGAATCTTGTCGCGCAGGTCATTAAGAAGGTCAAAAATATTGTAGTATTTTAAGACGGAAAGGTAGCGCAAATGAAAATAATCTTCATCCGACTTGGGGAAGGAAGTAAAATACAACTTATGACCCGGCACCTGCTTTAAATGATTTTCAAAACCACTTGTCTCATCCAAATCGTCAATCACAATCAAATCCTCATCAGTAGCATGAGTCAAAATACCACCTCCCTCTCCCCCCTCAATGTTGATGGGTAGAATCTCTAACGTTTCAATCGACTCCCCCAGTTTTTTTGTCTCTTGATCGTAATACCAAATCCCAGCCAACTGATCATAATCCACCTCAATCTTAACCGGTGTGTCAAAGGTGGGCGGAAAGACATTGATGACCCCACCCGAACGACGGCACTCCCCCTTCTTCAAACTCACGTCAGCACTGGGATAATACCCCATGTGAATCAACTCATTAAAAAACTCCACCACCCTCATATCCCCTCCTTTTTCAATGATCAGACCAGCCTCCTGAATGGTTTTATATGAAGGAATTGGATGGATCGTTTGTTTATGATTGACCAAATAAACCCCCTTCTCCTGTCCATACAAAGTAGAAACCAATTCTGTCATCCTATATGCCTCCCCCTTACCATTTTCCCCCAAATGATCCAGTGGAAGAACCACATCTTCCATCCAAAAAGAAAGGTTATTTTGAATCTCATAAATCTCCTTATTGTCATTAGTCACCCAAAAAACACGCTTAAAACCACGCTGCTTTTTTAAGGCAGAAATCAAATAACACTTTGAAGTAGGATTGGATACCCCCGAAAGCACCAAAGGAGTTTTGGCGTTTAGTGTTTTAAATTCCTGAGAATGGATATCATAGGGAAAGAACCGACTAATGTTCATGAAGTTGAATTGAAGATTGAAAATTAAAGATTATAAATTGAAAGCGTAGAATTCAGCTTTCAACCTTCAATATTGAATTTTCAATTGAAATTAGATTTTTAGGGGCATAATTATGTGAACAAAATCCGTCTTGTCTTTAGCCTTAATCATCACAGGAGCTGTTTTTTCACCAATCTCAAGCACCACTTGTCGAGAAGAAAGATGTCCTAAAGCCTCCAAAAGAAATTGTGCGTTGAGGGCAATTTCATTATCCTCCCCCTGAATAGAAGCTTGAACCTCAACCTCCCCCTCACCATACTGAGTTGAATCAGTGGTAACCTCAATCTTACCGTCGGAAGCTTTTAAAACAACCTTGTTATTATTCTCTTTGGCAAAAATATTTATTCGCTTTAAAACCAAGCTTAATGCAGAAACATCCAACTCAATTTGAGTCTTAGACCCCTGAGGAATGATCTGCTTATAATTAGGAAATTGACCTTCGATCAAACGCGATGTCATTTCCACAGCCCCTAAAATAAATTTAATCTGATTCTTAGACGTCACGACCTCAACAACATCATCACCAGCACCAACATCCAGAATGGACCCCAGTTCCAAAATAGTTTTAGCAGGAATCACACAGGACACGTCACCACTCACCTCAGAAACCTCAACAGATTTTTCTGAAAGACGGTAGCTATCAGTCGAAACCATATTCAATTTTCCATCCACAACTATAAAATAAACGCCGCCTAAAATAGGCCTTGTCGTGTTCATAGCCGCAGCAAAAACAACCTGATTGATGGCTTGTTTTAAATCCGAAACCCTTATTTTCAATCCCCCCTCTTTTTCAACAATAGGAATCGGAGGGAACTCATCTGGAGAAATACCCTTAATCCGGGTTTTAGAATCACTTGTCTTAAGCTGCATGTCCACCCCCTCCACAATCATTTCAACTGAACCATCTTTTAAATACCCCACATAACTCGTCAGTAATTTTGCCGGAATAGTCACTTGGCCCCCCTCTTTAACATCTGTTGCGATATGATAGACAATAGCCACCTCCAAATTAGTGGAAGTGAAATGCAATTGATTGCCTTCAGCCTTTAAATGAATATTATTCAAAACGGGCAGGGTATTATTTGTATCCACTGCCTTACTTGCAATCATCAGTGCCTTTGATAAATCTTTTTGAGAACAGGTTAAACGCATTTCCAATCGGTACAGATATTGGATTAAAATCTACAAATGTCTTGTCTTTACTTTTCCAGTGTAATGGGTAGTTTTGCACTTGTAAAGGGCTTCACTACTTTTTTCTTTTTTATTATTTATATTAAATAGTCGTAGTAGTAAGGGGTTGAACTGATTTTAGTTTTCTGAATTAATCATATTTTATAATCAGCCATTTTGTCCACTATTGGCTTGGCGCCTTATTTTGTCTATTTAGTGTCTAGTTTAAGCTGTCTAAGATGACAGATGGTGGACAGATGCGGATGGAGCCCTGTGGATAACCTGTTCAAAACTTGTGCAAAACTCGTGGATAACTTCATTAGATTGGCTTGTGAACACACATTCTATTTTTACCCTAAGATAAGCTATTTTCCGATGTGCTTGTGGATAATTTTTTAAACCGTGTATATCTTTTGAAAAAAGTTGTGCACAGGGTTTGGGGTTTGAACAGTGGACAGGGGGAGAATGTGGAAAGGTTGTCGACAACCTTTATTATTCAAATAATATTGATTCTTTTGGCTTTTAAAAACCATTTACAAGCTTAAGAAGGCTAAGATAACCCTGGACACTTTCAATAGATATTTCCTTGAGTTTTAAAAGAACTTCCCTATTTTTTATGATGAAATCAACGTCATCATCATTCGATTCATCTTCACTGAAACCCAGTGCATAAAGAATTTTCCTTCCTGTAGCTATCTTGTTTTCAGTAGAGTTAGGGGATTGTGTTGCTACACGACAGATATTAATCAAAGCAACTTCACTTAATCGGGGGAGAAAATGGTTGATTCTCTCTATGTATTCTCCATCAAGGCTGATTTCAACATTCAACTCACTTAATAAGTTCTCAGCACCACGGAGGTCTTTAAAGTGACCACTCAGCAGTATTTCGCGTACCCGGTCTAAAACAGCTGTAATAACTTCAGTTACTTCTTCTGCGGGGATTTTATCAACGTCTCTCAGTGCATCCAAAAAGCTCCCTCCAGAGGGTTCAAATAAATTCTCGATACTTTTTGGTAGTCGTTTTTCTAAGTTAGTCATTCCATTTAAATTTTAAATCTAGTGATGCTTCACAATCATCATTTTAAAGGTGAAATCAATTGTTTCCCCATCAATTTTAGGAACATCATCAATGTTAATCTCTTCTACAAAACTCCAATTTCCTTCTTAAGTATTATGAAACGATTTTTCTGCTTCAGGGTGATTGTTTTTCATAAAATATATTTTATTTTAATTCATTGTACATCATCTTGGGTGGCATCCGTGGTAATCATCTCCCCCTTTTTGATATCACGCAAAGCCACATCACACTGGTGTTCTAAATCTTGGCGCGTATTTGGTTGGTCAGAGTGATTCACATAGCGTTCGGGTTCGGAGTAGAGAAAAATTTGCCCCCAGTGCACGTGGGTGAACTGTTTTTCGCTAGTGGGCAATTCGTCGTATTCCTTTTGAGTGAGGGGTTTGAGCTTATACTTTATAACCACTTCACCCGCTTTAAAGTCTTGATTGGCATACACACCCTTGTCCGCCAAATTGCCTTCACCTATAAGAATGTTGCTCATGAGTGGTTGGTTTTGATATTTTACACAACGTTTCCTCGGTTCGCGACGTGCTCTATTAACATCTAACAAAAGCATGAATATTAAAATCTTATTCCACCTTTAGATTTTATACCACTTCTTCATAAGCATGTTGCTAACCGTCGTATTAGACGAAGTAAAATTATTTTAGTCCCTGTATCTCCTTAATACCCATATGAATTAAGTGTTGCATTAAATCTAATCCAGACATTTTATGCAATGTACTTAATTCTATTTCATTTTCTTCACTCCTGAATTTAACATCATAAATCCACTCAATTCTTGCAAATAATTCATCTACACTCTCTTCAGGTTTACTCTCCAGTGATAATCTAAATCTAGTAAACTTTTCTTGTTTTTCCAACATTTCATAAGTACTTTTATTCATTAAACGCCCTAAGCTATTTATTATAAAGCTGTATTTAAATGAAAAATTAATGATAAAATTAATATATGACTGATATGCCTCTTTCACTTTCCCACGGTTCATAAGATGAGTGAAATTTGGATTTGTCCTTACCATTTTTCTAACTACTTCTTTAGTTGCAGCATCAAACTCTTTACTTGTACTTCTATCTTCATTTGAAAACTTTATTTCTGATTTCTTGATTTTTTTAAGTTCTCTATTATGGATTTCGAAATTTCTATTAATTGAATTGTTTTTATCATAGATTGATTCAAATACTATTATTTCGTCAGGAGTTATTATTTTCTTTTTTTTAAGCTCCTTAATTAGTTCTTTTCCATATTTTTCTTCAAATCTACCTCTCTGAGAAACTATATCTTCTTCATATTTGGAATTAATTCTTATACATAACTCAAGTAAAAATCGTTCCAATAGAATAGGTATTGATTTTGATAAAACATAGTCTAATTCTAAAACATAGGCAATAATAATTTCCTCAATGGGATCTTTTAAATATGAATCAATATCAAGTGTGCTAATGACATTCAAGTAGTCTCCATTTTTCTTTATAGAATCCTTTCGATTTTCTACTACTATTTGATTAAAATTTTTAATTTTTTTGTTCATCGCATTCTCCATAATTTTATTTCGTCTAGCTCCTTTCAAACCGACATTAACTTCCAATAAGCAACAATTTTTAGAGATAAATCTATTTCCGTTTTTCCACCGACACCATTTTACTATTCCCCACCACCTTCAACCTTTGCTCCAAAAGCACCATCTTCCCATCCTCCACATCTTTTTCCACCAAGACATTACCTCCCACAAAACAATTCTTCCCAATTTTCACCCCGGGATTCGTGCTTGCATTGATGCCAAAACGAGTTCCTGAACCAATGATGGCCCCCAGCTTATTCATCCCACTGTCTAAACGCTCTTTTTTGACCGAAACCTTGATATTTTCCTCATCAAAACGCAAATTCCCCAGCACCGTACCCGCCCCAAACGAGACATTCGAGTCGATGATACTATCCCCAATGTAATTGCTGTGCATCCACACGTCATGATTCAAATAGCTGCGAGCCACCTCGGTGCCAAAACCCACCACACAACCGCGCCCGACCATGCTCCCCCGCACCAAAGCATTGTTGGCAATAACAGCCCCTTCCCCAATATAAGCTGGTCCTTGGATTACCGCATTGTGGAAGACTTTAACATTCTTTTCAATGACCACATTCCCTTCAATAATCGCTGATGGACTGATCTCCGCTGATTTACTGATCTTAGGCTCTTGCTGGGCGAGAAAATGATTCATCATCCCCAAAACATGCCATGGGTATTTCAGGGCACTCCATTCGCCTGTGTATTTTTGAGCGAAAAGTTTGGCCCCTCCTTTTTTGATGTAATCGTCAATGGCCACCTCATATTTATCATCTTTTTTACTTTTCACCGCCTTTAAATAGGTCAAAAACTCTGGAAAATCGTTGTAGACATGACACACCAAATTCACCAACTTACTCGGTTCATTCCCTTCGCCGGGCTTTTCAACAATGTCCGTGATGAACCCCTTTTTAGTAAACTTCAAATAGCCTCCTGGAAAATACTGAGCCATCTTCTTCCCGGCAATCACACCATCCACTCCCCCCTCCTTTGAGGCCTTGATGACCGATTCAAACAATTCATCATCAAAATAATCATTGCCATTCATCACCATGATGTTGGGATGCTTCACCAGCTTGGCTCCGGCCATCACCGCCCCCTTCATCCCCTCCTCCAAGTCCTTTTGCTCCACCACAGCCACATTTTTATAATTTCGGATGATGGATTCAATCGACGCCACATTGTTTTTGCTAGCCACGACCACAATATCTCTCATTTTAGCTTTTTTAAGGGCAGAAATCTGATGTTCCAAAAGTGTTTTACCACCAAATTCCAATAAATTTTTATCGTGGATGGGTTGAAGGCGACTGCTTCGCCCAGCAGCGAGAAGAATGACTTGCATGTTTGAATGGGGTTACGAGAGAGTGATTGAATATTTGGGGGACAAGCTTATTCACTCATTTTTGCCACCCCTTGCCAAAGGGGGCTGGGGGGATCAACTTATTTCAGAAATTCGAGCTCATTTTAACACAAACTCAATTGACCCGTCTTCATCCGTGCGCTGAAGGGGTTTTCCTTCAATTCGGGCCAAAACCTCCTCGTGGGGGTGACCAAATTTATTGTCTTTCCCAGCGGAATTCACAAAATGTTCTGCTCCCACAGCTTTTAAAAAATCAGGACCACTCGAAGTTTTACTCCCATGATGGCCCAGTTTAAAAAGAGGTGCAGCCAAATCCTGCCCACTCAAAAGCAGTTCAATTTCCTGTTTTTCCTCCGCATCTCCGGTCAACAAGGCGAGATTCTCCCCCACTCCATTTTTAATGAGCAGGCTAATGGAAGTGTCATTTTTACTTTTCACCTCAAGTCCTAAAAGCGACTGACTCTCAAAGGGGTAGAGCAAGTCCAAATACAAACCGGGGCCAATCTGCAAGTCCTGGTCACCAGTGGGAAACAAAATAGGAATGTTTTGAGCCTCCACTTCTTCCAAAAAGGCATTGTAAAGTTGGCTACCTGAGTGCACGCCAGTGAGCATGATTGCTTTGGTCGGGTACTTTTTAACAACGTCAATGGCACCTCCATAATGATCCAAGTCGGGATGAGTGAGAATGAATAGGTCAATATTTTGATTGAAAAATGGCAGTTGTTTTGAGAGCGCTTCCACCACTTTTCCATCCGGCCCCGTGTCGATGAGGATATTTCTCCCCACCTCACTTTGAATTAAAATGGCGTCTCCCTGGCCCACATCTAAAAAAGTTAGCCTATTTTTCGCCCCCACAACCTGATGCCATTGAAAAAGCACCAGACTCAAAATCAGTCCAAAAATCAGGTGGGAGAGCAGCCATTGTTTGTGGCTAAGCTCATGTGGCATGGTGGAATAGGGTAGCGTTTTTGGAAAAATTTGTCAATCCCACACTAACTCAAAGCCTCAACTACCTTTTTAAAGTATTCAGAATCTTCTTCATGTGAAAGCTATATATTGCATTTTCCTTATTTTAAAACCATCAATATGGTGTATTATTGAAACATGGAAATTACTCTTCTCGACATTTTTTCTGTCTCAGTGTTTGGTTTGCTTTCAGGTTTTGTGGGCTCTCAGGTGGGGGGTGGTGGGCTCATTTCGCTCCCCGTTTTGCTCTTTATAGGCCTTTCATCTCCCACAGCTGTAGCCACCAACCGCTTTGCTGCTCTGTTTTTGAATCTTTCAGCTGCCATTCAGTATTTCAAAAAGAAAAAATTAGACCTAAAGCACATGCTTTTTTTGACCCCCGTAGTGATAGGCGGGTCGGTGCTGGGGGCAAATTTGATTTTAAACATCGATGAATTATTGTTAAAAAAAGTGATCGCCTTCTCACTTGTTTTCCTGCTTGTTTTTACCCTCTATAAAAAGAAATTAGGCCTTAAAGACAGGCAATTAGAACTTAAGTGGGGGCATTTTTTCATGTTGTCTGTCATGGTGGCAATTATTGGGATTTATGGCGGTTTGATAGGTATTGCAGCTACCAGTTTCCTTTCTTTTCTATTTGTTTTTTATGGTCAAAGTTTTACACAGGCCATGGGGTACGCCCTTTTTCTTTCCGTCTTTCTTTCGCTTGCAGCCTCGGCAGTTTATGTTTGGAGTGATATGATCATTTATTCACTCGCCATTCCTCAGGCCATAGCGGTGTCAATTGGGGCCTGGTTCGGGGCCCGTTTTGCGATAGAAAAAGGAAACAAGTGGGTGAAATATCTATTCGTAATTTTAGTATTAGTTTTTGTGGCAAAGCTATTGATGGAGGTGTATTGATATGGCAAAAAATCATTCACAAAAAACAACTAGATTTATCTGCTTCGGTCGAAATGAAAAGTTTAATAAAACAAGCTACTCACCGACTTATCCTCAGTAATACTCTGAATAATGGAACCAATCAAAGGTCCCAAGCTGATTTGATTCAAGCCTTTGAACTGCTTATTTTCACCCAGCGGAAGGGAGTCAGTCACCATCACCTCGGTAAAGCCTGCCTTTGAAAGCCGTTCTTGAGCGGGTCCAGAGAAAATTGCGTGGGTCGCTGCTAGGTACATTTCGTCATTTGCCCCGGATTCCAACAAAGCCTGTCTGGCAGCCACCACACTTCCTGCCGTGTCGACCATATCATCATAAAGAATGCAGGTCCGTCCTTCCACATTCCCCACAACATGAGTGGTGACGGCCTGATTATGGGCAGGGCGGCTTTTGTGTAAAATGGCCAGCTCAGCCTCCAGTTGATCGGCAAATAGCTTGGCATTTTTAGCACCGCCGGCATCGGGTGAAACCACCGTGATATTCTCCAGCTTCTTCTCTCTGAAATGTCTGGCCAAAAGCTTGTGAACCATCACATTGTCGACCGGAACATCAAAGAAAGCTTGGGTTTGATCGGCATGAAGTTGAAAGGTGATCACGTGATCGGCACCACTTTTTACGATTAAGTCGGCAATTAACTTTGAACTGATGGGCTCTCGAGGGGCGTGAACTTTATCTTGCCTGGCATAACCCAAATGAGGGATGATCACGTGTACTTTTTCGGCAAAGGATTGTTTGGCGGTGTGAATCATCAAAAATAACTCCATCAAATCTTCATTCACCATCTGGTCACGACAGGTTTGAACGATAAAAACCTCCTTCCCACGCACCGTTTCACCCAGTGCAATGTATTTTTCCCCACTCGAAAAGTTGGTCAATTTAACTTGGCCAAGCTCTTTTTTGGCCGCCTGAGCAATGGCTTTGGCAAGTTCTGGATGAGAGGATCCACTGAAGATGGCGTAGTTATCAGACATAATTGAGTGAGGTTATACAACTTCGCTTTGAACTGAAAACAATCAAAGTAAAGCTATGTGGTATTGCATGATTTTTACCTAAAAGGTCATGCTATTGGCTCTATTATTGCATTTTTTCAGGAGGGGGGCTAGGTGCCTATAAAGTTGGAGAGGGAATTTTTCTATTTTAGATTGACAAAAAATGTTTATAATATAAAGTATAATTCCTACAAAATAATCAATTGTATAACATGAAACTATCTTTTAAATTAGACGAATTCATCCCAGAAGCACAAGCAAGTTTAAGTGAAATGCTTGATGAGAATGGTGATGATGTTCATGAATTAAAATTTGGACATGATAGAGATTTATTGACTCTATCTTTAACCTCTCCTTCTAAAGGCGACATCGTTATTAGCTCGATTGCTGCAGGGGTTGGTGATGATTTTAAGCCCGGAGAGGAGATAGGTAATGATGAGCAGGTAGGTTTATTATTGGAATATGTGCGGCAGTTGATTTATAATCAATTTAGTAAATTCACTGGGGAAGCGGTTGTAGGGATGGGAGATCATGAAAAGATCATTTTGAAAACCATGATGCATTTGGGTATGAATAGTAGGGGGAGATTAAAAATATTAGAAAATGAAACTTCGGGGGTAAAAATGACTTTTAGCACTCCTGATTCAAACAAGTCTTATGACGGAGGAACGGACCAAATGATTAAAATTGAATATGGGGGTAAAAATGCCACACTTTGCTTTAAAGTTGAGGGAGATGCAATGACAAGGTTAAGCCTAAAATTAAATGGAAAGTCAAGTAATCCTAATCTTGCTGAAAAAATAATTAAATTAATTGCAGAGCAATTAAAACTAAATAAACTAAAAGACGAACATAATATTGAGAGAGCGGCCAGGATAAATGATTTAAGGCAGCGGATCACTGAGTGTATTAGGGAAATAAGATTTGCTGCTGAAGAAGCAGAAATAGATGCATTTGTGGCAGGTGTTAGCTTAGGCTAGAATCTCTAAAAAAGGTCCACCCTTCTCATCATTTTATGAGGGGGGTGGATTTTTAGTTTTTGATTCCTGTAAAAGCCTAAATAATGATAGAATGAAGATGCTTAAACAAAGCAAAAGCATGCTAAAAGAAGGTCAAAAAAAGCAAATCATCGGTCTTTTTGAATCTTTTTCTGCTATAAAACTCGGTTACTTTTTTGGCTCCCGAGCTCAAGGCAATTTTGGCCCGACCAGTGATTATGATTTTGCTGTTTACCTAGATCAAACTCCCGAAAAAGAATCGTTTAAAGTGAAGGCGAATCTCATCGCGCAAATCAGCCTGATTCTAAAGACAGACGCGATAGATGTTGTCTTGCTCAATCACAAAATTCCAGATGAACTTGCCTACAATATTATCGTCACTGGCGAGTTGATCCATCAGATTGAACCCTATAAATTATTGGTTGAACCTGCTATTTTAAATCGATTTTTTGATTATCGTCTTTCACTGCAAAAAAATAAACTAACCAAGGCATAATGACCAACATTGATGTTTTAGAAAATAAAATCAGCACGGTTAAAAAATATTTGAAGATTTTAGAGGGCTATCAAAAATACCCTCAGGCAGAAATTGAGAATGACATTAATCTTAGAGGAGCCCTAGAGCGCTATCTTTATCTGGCGATTCAATCCACCATCGATCTGGCAGAGGGTATTATTGCTTTAAAATCACTCCGAAAGCCGTCTACAATGGCTGAAAATTTCGTCATTTTAAAGGAGGAGTCACTTATTTCTATCGAGTTGAGAGATAAATTGGTCCAAATGACAGGCTTCCGCAACATCATTACTCACGATTACGCTGAAATCAATTTTGACATTGTTTATGAGGTTTTGAAGGAAGGTATGAAGGACATCGAAGCCTTTATTGAGATTACAGAAGGAATTGAGGCTTAATCTCATTTCCTACCCACCTCCGTCCCCCCGCTCCCATCCTTCACCTGCCACTCTCCCGTTGCCTCAATCAAATCCCGAATCTCATCCGCCTTGGCCCAGTCTTTGTTTTGACGTGCCTCATTTCGCTCTACAATCCATTTCATAATTTCAGCAGGAAGTTCGAGATTCTCTTCTTCGCACAGATTTAAGCCCAAAACACGGTCAAACGAGACAATGGTCGACAGCTTGTCCGTATTGTCCAAGTCACTGTCGTCCAACATCTCCCATGCGATGGCTAAAGCCTGTGCTAGATTCAAATCATCATTGACAGCCTGTCTAAATTTGCTTGTCCACGTTTCGTTTGGAGTGGTTAGTGGAGGGTGGTCAGCGGTCAGTTTTTTCAAACTCAGTACCTTCTCCTTCAATCGTCGGCGAGCCGTGCGGCTGGCGTCTAGACTGTTCCAATCAAAGAAGAGTTGTTTGCGGTAATGCGTCTGAAGACAAAAGTAGCGATAGTCCAGGGGATCAAAGCCTTTTTCAATCAACCAATTCAGAGTCAAAAAGTTATCGGCCGATTTGGACATTTTTTCATTGTTCCTCAAAACCAAAAACTCCCCATGCATCCACGTCTTGACCCATGGCCTAACTCCCGTCGCCCCCTCCGCTTGAGCCAGTTCGTTGGTATGATGAACGGGCACGTGGTCGATCCCCCCACAATGGATGTCAAATTGCTCGCCTAAATATTTGACGCTCATCGCCGAACACTCAATGTGCCACCCCGGAAATCCCCTCCCCCACGGACTCTCCCACTGCATGTCTTGGTCGCCGTGTTTCGATTGCACAAACCAGAGCACAAAGTCGGCAGGATTCTTTTTATTGGGGTCCACATCAATCCTGGCTCCCGATTGCAAATCTTGTTTTTCGAGCTGCGCCAATTCGCCATAGTTCGCCATGGTGGACGTGTCAAAATAGACATTACCACTCTGTCCAATATAGGTGTGACCATTGTCCTCCAAAGCCTTTATTTGAGAGATCATCGCTTCAATATGGTCCGTTGCTTTGGGGGCGATATGGGGTGATTTTAAATTCAATTTCGCCATGTCGTCCAAAAAGGCTTTGGCATAAAAATCAGCGATTTCCCACACGGTTTTTTGCTCCCGCTGGGCACCTTTTTTCATCTTGTCATCCCCCACATCACTGTCCGAGGTCAGATGGCCCACATCGGTAATATTCATCACATGATTCACTTCATAACCATTAAATTCCAGAATACGGCGCAGAAAGTCCTCAAAAATATAAGTCCTCAAATTGCCGATATGCGCAAAATTATAGACCGTCGGGCCACAGCAGTAGAGGCCTACTTTTTTATCGTTTAGAGCCTTAAATTCTTCTTTCTGCCGTGTCAGGGTGTTGTATAGCTTCAAAGGACTAATGATTATCGACTAGGGATTAAGTGAAGTTTAGCGAATCTGGGCCTTACCGTCCATTATCGTTTACTCAATTCAGCTTTTATAGGGTGTAAAAAGAATGAGATTTCCACCCCTCCGAGCGTGGAATCCCCCAACTTCCCCCTCCCATTTATTTGAAAATTGGAATGAATTAAAAAGGATTGAAGTGAATTAAATTTGTATTACATTGTAAAACTTTGTATTACATTGTTATACTTTGTATAACAAATAGCAGAATCTAAAATGGCCATGATTGCATTTCGGGCGGATGATGAATTCAAAAAACAGCTCGACGCGATTGCAGAAAACAAAGGCATCAACCTCTCAGCGCTAATCAAGCTGTACCTCAAACGTGCAGTCAAAGCCGACCTCCAAGAGATCACCATGCAGGGGAATACCGTGGCCGAAGCGCTGGAGAACACTGAGAAAGCAGCTCAAACCACTCTCTCAACTCGTGGGGGACAGGTTTACCACTCCGCCCAAGAAGTGATTGCGCTTTTGGAGAAAGATGGATTAGAACAATAGAGATTTAAATTTGGCTTTCATTTTTTGATCATTTAGATATAATCTAAAGCCATTTCAAATAATTGAGTATGAGTAAAAAAGCTTCATCTAGACCAAGAGAAATTGTCTTAAGCCTAAAAAGAAACATTGAAGACGCAGGCCTTCTTGAGGCTGTGCTTAATTGCATTCGAGACAAATTAGAATGGCAGCTCAATGAAGTGGTTCTTTCTGGCTTTGATGGAGACAGTGATCCAATTACTGAGGGTGATTTTTTTGGGTGTAATGGACAGGAAATAAAAATGAATGGCCACTACAAGAAAACACTGGCAACCCCCTCCATTATGCGCTAGAAGGGTGGGATGATGGTGTTGTGAGGTGTCCGGCCATTGCGGTTTATCTCGAAGAGGCGCTAGAAAGTGAACCCCTAGACACAGAGGAGCACAGGCAAATAATTGAAGGTCGCAATGCATTGTTGGCCGTGATTAAAATTCAATGGAAGTAGTGGTTTCAAATCGTCACTCCTTTTTCCGTCGCATAACGCCACATGGTGCGAGGCATGTCTTGGTGGTTTCGCAAAAACTCCACTTCAGCTGCTTCATCGCGTTTGCCAATTTCACGCAGCATCCAGCCCACGGCTTTGTGAATCAAGTCATGGGGGTCGTTCACTAGCATTTCAGCAATGCGCAGGGGGTCATCAAAATCCTCATTCCGGATGAAGTGAAAACAGCTGATCATGGCAATGCGTCGGTCCCACAAGCTCTCCGATTCCGCCAATTCAAATAAAATAGAACGGTCTTTATCTTTCAAATAAGGCCCCACAATTTTATGCGCCGAACTGTCTACAAGATCCCAATTGTTCACGTTTTTTCGATGTTTCAAATAAAATTCATACACTTGTTTTTGGATGCCTTCGTCTCCTTTTTCAAACCGATACACCAGAATAAAAATAGCCGTCAGGCGGTGTTCGTGAAAGTCACTTTTTAGCAATTGAGCAAGGTCTCCAAAGCTCAAATCTTTATATTTTTTAGCGATTTTACGTTGTTCAGGCACCATCACCCCCAAAAACTTGTCCCCTTCGCCATATTCCCCCTTTCCTGTCTTGAAAAAACGAGGAAAAAAGGCTGCTTTTTCAGGATTGGCGAGCGCTTCTAGGTCTTTTTTGAGATTGGATAAGGGAGTCATTGTTTATTTATTTTTATGCAGCCTTATAAATTCTATAACCGAAATATCAAGGTCCCGAATGATGCTCCTTAAAAGTCCTTTCCCAATTGTTTTCCCTCGATGTTTTGGCACAATGATTCTTTCTTTAGACTGACTTTCAAAGATGACATGGCTACCTTTTTGCCTCACTTCAAAATAACCAAGAGCATTCAGAATAGCTTTCAGTTCTCGATAATTTAAGATGGGTAAAAAACTCATGCGACTACATTCAAATCTTCTGTTGCGATCACTCTTGGGTGCGAACCAATCATTTCTAATTCTTCCTGGTTGGTTTCAGCCAAATGTTCTACATAAAGAGACATGGCTTCTTGGATGTTCCTGAGGGCAGCTTCATAGGTTTTTCCTTGAGTATGGCAGCCTTTCAATGCGGGGCAAGAGGCCACATAAATCCCATCTTCATCCCGTGTGATAATAACTTGGAGCTGCATAAATGATGAGTTAATCTATACCTCATTTTACTCTATTTTTAAGTGATAATCAAATCATTTGAAGTGTTAAAAAATAAAGCTCTAATGCTGGAGTTTGTCCGACACAAGCATTCAAAATAATTTCAGGGTATAATGCAATCATTAATAATGATATTGAAGGCCCTCCAGTTTAAAAATTTAGAATTAAGAATTAAAAATTGATTTCCATCATTCTCGCCACTTACAACCGAGCTGATACGCTTAAAAAAACGCTCACCCGCCTTCTCAATCAAAGGGGGGGTGATTTCGAGATCATTGTAGTGGATGATGGCTCCACCGATCACACTGAAGAAATGGTAAAAAAGCTCCAAACTCCCCGCTCCAAACTCCCCGCTCCAAACTATATTTTTCAAAAGAATGCAGGGCAGGCCGTAGCCCGGAATCGAGGAGTAACGGAGGCTAGGGGAGAGATTCTTATTTTTATCGATGATGACATTTGGGTGCAGTCGGGATGGCTCAAGGCGCACATTGATTTCCACCAAAAACACCCCGAAAAAGAAGCCATTGCCGTCGGGCAGATCACATGGTCTCCAGAAGCCAAAAACAACCGATTCATGAGGTGGTTAGCGTCAACAGGGCTCATGCCCAATTACGACGGGGTAAAAAATGGAGATCAGCTCGATCACCGACGTTTTTACACCGGAAACATCTCTCTCAAGCGCTCGTGGTTCGACACCCATCAGTTCAGCGAAAAATTCAGAGCGTATGGCTATGAAGATAGCCTACTTGGTCATCAGCTGGTCCAATCTGGGGCTAAAATTTATTACAATCAAAAAGCCCTGGTTCATCATCATAGCTTCTTTCAAGTCTCCGATTACCTTCCTTTTCGCATGAGGCAAATTGGAAACTCAGCACGCATTTTTAATCACCATCACCCTGAATTCCCAGTGCTTCCAAAGGGGTTCAAGCGATTGGTTTTCGGCCTACTCTCCCTTCCTTTTGTCCCCTGGGCCTTAGGTCTATTTAAAAAAGAACGGAAGTGGTATGCTCTTTCTAAGCGCTATTTTTTGCAAGGGATGAAGGGGGAAACAACCAAGACATACCTCATTGCTGGGTCTTACGGGGCCTCAAATATTGGCGATGAAGTGATGCTAGAAATGATTCTGAAACACCTGCCAAAAGCTTCCCAAAAATATGTATTGAGCGGAGGGGTATCTGACACTAAAAAACGCCATCAAAAAGCGGATAAAATAGCATCTCACTTGCCCTTTGGTGTGCGCTCCTTCCTTTCTTTTAAATGGCTAAAATCTTTCTACCTCCTTCAAAAATCAGATGTGGTTTTGCTGGGGGGCGGGGGTTTGTTTGTAGATGATTACAGTAAAAAAGCCGTCCCGCTCTGGGCCTGGCATGTGTTTTGGTTTTGGATCTTTCAAAAGCCAGTCATTTTGTTTGCCAATTCCGTGGGGCCACTAAAAACCAAGCGGGGTAAAAAATGGACTAAATGGGCCATTGGTAAGTGTCAAAAAATCATCGTTCGCGATCCCCTTTCAGAACAATTAGTTAAAAATCTAGCCCCAAATACTCCTGTTGTTTTAGGAGTGGATCTTGCCTTCTTACATCCCCCGATACTTGAATCTAAAAAGCAAAAAAAACTAGCCATCAACCTGCGTCATTGGGAGATGGATTTTAGTCCGATCGCTGGTTTGATAAAGCAAAAAAAAGAAGAGGGGTATGAGGTTGTTTTGATGGGCATGGAAAAAAAAGATATTGATGTTTTGGATGCCCTTGATTTGGAGGGGGTTGAAATAATTTATCCAACTGATTTCAAAGCCCTTTGCAAACATCTCTCCAGTTGTGAGGTGGCCGTGGGCATGCGGCTCCATTTTTTGATTGCGGCGATGTTGAGTGGTTGCAAGGTGGCAGGGATTAGCTACTCTCAAAAAGTGGAGGGAATTTTAAGAGAATTCGGTTTACCATGGCTGGCGCCTAAAAATTGCTCTCCTAAAAAACTCCACCATTTATTAAAAGAAGCAAGGTCAGTCAAGGGTTTTGAGGGGGTTCAAAAAAAAGCTAAGGCTATGTTTGAGCAGATTTAATAGGTATAGGACGGGAGGAGGTTAGGTTGTTTGTGGAATAATATTAAATCTCAAAAACCTCAAAAATTGAAGGCGACATTGGCCAATGTCGCCTTCAATTTTATATTCTAAAAAACAATTGGTCAAAATATTTTCCAATTAAAACAAAGGATAAAAAATACAACTATTAAGCAGCTTTCCGATGTAATCTGGAAAAGCCTTGAAGTCTTTCAACGGCCGCCCTTGCCGCTTCAGCGGCTTTATTCACAGCCTCTTCTTGCATAGTACAGGCCTCAGGTAAAAGGCAGGTGTCCACAGTAGGGTCTAGGTTGGGTCTATCGCTTCCTGATGTCTCTCCAGCCATAATCAAATAGGGTTAACATTACCTCATCATTATAAGAAATTTTAACTTTATGTCAATGCTATTGCTTGCAAAAGGATCGGGTTTGGCCTAAAATAAACACGATAAAAAATAAAAAATGAACAAAAAATTACTCATCATCGGGGGGGCTATCGTGCTTTTTTTTGGCATCCTCATTAGTCTCAGTTTTGACCCTAAATGCCCAGACCCAGCAGATAACATCCCAGGCACACCCGATTATCGAGCCGATTGTATCATTGAAGCTGGTGATGTGAGTAGTACAGAGGGGGTCATCGACATGTACGTGCTTTATGACAACACCGATGCCTTTCAGGAGCAAATTCAGGCCTTTCAAAGCAACAACCCTGGTCTACGTGTGAACCTTAAAAAGTTTGTGAATTTGGAGGAGTACGAAGCCCTCCTCATCAACGAGATTGCAGAAGGAGAAGGGCCAGATGTTTTTATGATTCATAATTCGTGGATGCAAAAACATGCTAAAAAACTCTTCCCCCTCCCGCTAGATCAGGCCATTGTGATGAATGCAGATCAATTCCGGCAAACTTTTTTCCAGGCGGCGATTGATGATTTGATCATTGATGAACAGGTATATGGCATGCCGCTTTCTATCGACAATTTAGTGGTTTACTACAACAAGTCTTATTTTGAGGATCTCATTGCCACCAGTGATAGACCAGCTGAAGTGTGGGAGGAGGTTCAAGACCAAGTCATTGCTCTGACGCGAGAAAACAACAGCCCCGAACGTTTTGCACTGTCTGGCATTGCCATGGGCCGCGGGGACAACATCAACAACGCCGTCGACATTCTTTATGCGTTGATGTTGCAATTTGGGGTGCAATTCTACGACGATCAAGAGCAGCAAGCAACGTTTGCGACCAGCCAGCCTGGCGCAGGAGGCATCAACAACCCGGGGGTCACAGCGCTGGAGCTCTACACCAGCTTTGGTTTGCCAGGCCTTCGTCAGTACAGCTGGAACGAAACCATCACCGGATTAGAACCAGATCAAAAAGAAATCAATCCCTTTGTACGAGGGAAGGTGGCGATGATCATTGGGTATTCTTATGCTTACGAAAATATTGCCAGTGCCATTGATTTAGAGGGGCGTTTGGGCAACACGACAATCAGTCTGGATGATGTGGGCATCGCTCCCCTCCCTCAGCTCTTAGGTGGCGAGGAAGCGACCAGCCGAGACACCTATGCCAGTTACTTCCCGTTGGTGGTGGCTCGCACGTCCGATCGCCCGGCGCAGGCCTGGTCGCTCATCCAATACCTGACCACCGCAGATTCTTTGCAGACCTATCACAACAAAACCAACCGTCCCACCAGTCGCAAAGACATGGTCACCGAGCAGCAAATTGAACCCCTGTTTGGTACCTTTGCCTCTCAGGCTAACTTTGCCAAAAGCTTCACCATCTATGATGATGCTGCCTATCGAAAGGTCTTTACAGATGCCATTCAAGGGGTGATCGACAACACAAAAACAGCTCAGGAGGCTTTGACTGAAGCGCAAGAAAAAATCACCTGCATCGTACAAAAAGAGAAAAAGATCATCGACATCGGTACCGATTGCCAAATCTAAATTCCAAATTCTCAGTGGCCAGTGGTCAGTGGTCAGATTTGATAACCAGCCACTAGTCACTAGCCACTCACCACTCATGAAAAAGCTCATTCAAAACCTTTGGAAAATCTTCCTGGTCACACTCCCCTTCTCCATTCATTATGTTTTTTATGAGGCGGCCAGCTATCGCTTTGGTCAGTTCAACCCGTGGGTCACTGGCATTTTATATCTACCCGAAGTTTTACTGGGGCTTATTTTTATAATGTGGATGGTCGATCGTCTGCAGCACTCCCCCACTCTAAAAAGGAGTAAAAAAAAGGGGAGGGGATTCAAAGTGTTGTCTTTTTTATTCTGGTTCTTCTTCCTCCTCAATGCAGGTTTCATCACATTTTTACAAGGAGATTTCATTCTCTTTTTTGTCTTCGCCTTCAAGGTGTTTATGGCTGTGATTGTCTGTCTCTTGCTTCAGGACGAACTCATCCCCAAAGAGCACACAGTCCTTTACCTTCTCTATGGAGCGCTTTTTCAGGTGATCATAGGAGGCTTACAGGTCTATTTTAATGGATCAATTGGCCTTGAGTGGCTGGGTGAATCTCAGTTGAGCGCCGAGTCATTCAATGTGGCTAAAAACGACCTAGCGAATGGGAGCAAGCAAATTCGAGCCTATGGCACCTTTCTTCACCCCAATATTTTAGGAGCCTATTTGGTCACCATTTTATTCCTCAGCCTCCCTCATCTTAAACGAGCAGGTAGGCTCCTCTGGCCCCTTGTTCTTTTATTTGGAATTTATCTCACCGGATCACAAGCCGCCCTTTTGACCACAGGAATTTTGTTGGGGGCATGGATTCTCTTTAAAATTGTTAGGCAGCCTGTCCATCAAAAAATATCCCTTGTTTTAGGCTTTTTTGTGTTGATGATGGTCAACAGTTGGTTCTTTTTCAATCATGGACAGATGGGTGTCGAAGATCCTTCCATCTCCCAAAGAGTCATGCAAAATGAGATCGCACAGGACATGCTTAAGGACAACCTGTCTGGAGTGGGTGTCCAGAATTTCACGCTCAATATGGAGAATCACTCAGAAGAAAGGCTGATGCCCTGGGAAGTGCAGCCTGTCCACAATGTCTATTTTCTTGTCTTGAATGAAATGGGGCTTCAGGGGCTTGTCCTCCTTTTGATTCTAATCTCCCTCACGTTAAAAAGCTTTTTCAAGCGGATCGACCTCAAGCGAGAGAATGTAGCGACCATCTTTCCCTTTTTAGGCCTTCTAATCTTGGCTTCCTTCGACCATTTATTAATGACTAGCTATGTTGGCTTGCTTCTGGTTGCACTGGCACTTTGCCACAGTCGCTTAAAATAGTGAGAGATTAAACCTATAAATTATCTATGAAGAAAAAAGCCATACTTCTGCGAGGCGCTCCTGCAAGCGGAAAGAGCACACTCAGTCACCAGCTGGTCAAATGCTTTGAAGAAAAAGCAGCATTAATCGATTTAGATACTTTTCGTTGGCATTTTCATCTCACCAATCGTTCCATTCACGATATCACCCCAGAGGAGCATGCCTTTGCCTATCAAAATCTATTAACACTTTTGGAAAATTACGCTAAAAATGGATCGTATCACCTGGTGGTGGAGGGCTTATTTTCTTGGAATGAATCCTCTCAGCATGGAAATGTGGGGCAAATCGTAGAACTTTTTAAGGCCTATAGCTTTGAAGCGAATCTTTTTCTCCTTTCTGCACCCAAAAAAACCTTGTGGGAGCGTAACGTGAAGCGAGAATACACCGTCCCGCAAGAGGAATTTGACACGCTCTATGAGGAGGTCATGTCGAGCACCAATCCTGAGAAAGAAGTGGTCATCAATCAAGAGGGGATTGAGATTCAGGCAGCTTTGGCTATAATAAAAACACACATCTTTTAGGAAATGAAATCCATCTATCACACCAAAACACCAGAAGAAACCATGGCCTTAGGCCAAAAACTAGCCAAGCGACTGAGTGGGGGATCCGTCGTCCTCCTTTGTGGAGATTTAGGCGCTGGTAAAACCCATTTCACCAAAGGCATCGCCAGGGGATTAGGGATCCAGGGAATCATAAAAAGCCCTACGTTCACTTACGTCAACTCGTACTCACTCATTGAAGGCAAAGGAAAAGGCGACGGCACGGAATCACTCCCAGCTCCCAGCTCTCAGCCCCACGCCTTTCACCATTACGATCTTTATCGTCTTTCTCCTGGGGATGATCTGAGTTCCATTGGCCTTGATGATAGCTTGAATGACCCAGAGGCTATCAATGTCATCGAATGGGCAGATCGGCTTCAAGAGCTGCCAAAGGACTACATTCAAGTCCATTTAAAAACCGGTGGGGGAGTGGTCGAATCTGAAGAGGGGAGTGTTCACGAGCTTGCCATTGAGTGGTACGAATCAGCCATTGTGCCTGAATCCGAGGTCCAAGATTTTTGGGATGAATGGAAGACACCCGAGCACGTGCGTGCCCACTGTCGCCAGGTCGCTTCCGTAGCGCTGCAGCTTGGCCAAGCGATGATCCACGCAGGAAAAATCATTGATCTCAATGCCCTCAACACGGCTGCCTTGCTCCACGACATGTCCCGGGTCTGTGACTTTAAAACCATGGACCGCAATCATTTTTCCGAACCCATCACGGATGAAAAATGGGACGCCTGGCTCCAACTCCGAGAACAATTTAAAGGGCAGCGCCATGGAGACATCGCGGCTAAATTCCTAAAAGAAAAAGGCTACCACCGTACGGCTCACCTCATCGCTCATCACCATTTTGTCGACTTGCTAGGTGCTCCTGAGCTTTTTGAGGATGATTTAGAGTTAGCCATTGTCTATTATGCCGACAAACGGGTCAAGCACGACCAAATTGTCTCTGTTACAGACCGTTTGGCGGATGGACGAGAGCGTTATCTTCAAAATGCCACCCCAGAGAAAGTGAAGACGTCTAAAAAAATTGAAACCTTAGTCCTAAATTTGGAAAAAAAGCTGTTTGAGGGGGTGGGGATTGAGCCGGGGGATATCAAGTAGAAAAAAAATCTCATCAAAAATGAAGGCGAGGTTCCGGAACCTCGCCTTCATTTTCTAAATTCTAATTCTTCGGCTTCATCAAAGGAAAAATCACTATTTATAGTTCAAGTGATGCGTCTTTCAAAATTGAATGGAGCGTCCCAGTGGGTATGTTTTTTGAATGAATGGGAACGGTTATTTTCTTCTTTTTTGCTTCATTTTTAAACACAGCATGGCTACCACTTTGGCGAGTTAGAACAAAGCCATTTTTCCTCAAAAGTTGGATGAGTTTTCTTGTGCTGATATTATATTTTGACATGATTCGCCTCTTTTTCATTGGATTCAACCATGGCTTTAAGCGACTGGTTCTCGATTTCATCCTCTAAATAAAGTAGGGCGGCATCTTTAAGGTGTTTCATTGCTTCTTTTTTTGTATCTCCAAACGTATGGCATCCAGGCAATTCTTTGCAATAGGCGTGCCACTTATCCCCATCTGGTTCGATAACAAAACTAAAAGGCATGTTAGATAGCTTAATTTAGTTTAAACCTAGCATGGTTTTGAGTAAAAAGTCAACAGAAGCTAGCCATTCTTCGGCTTCATCAAAGGAAACATCACCACATCCTTCAAGTTGTCTTGTTGGGTCAGCTGATCGTTTGGCAGACAGGCGAGACCGCTATCTTCAAAATGCCACACCAGAGAGGGTTGAGGTGTCTAAAAAAATTGAAACCTTAGTCCTAAATTTGCAAAAAAGCTGTTTGAGGGAGTGGGGATTGAGCCGGGGGATGTTGTTTGATTGCTTAGATGAAATGAGTGGTCGGGGCGGATTAAAGTTAAGCGTCCTCCCGGCTAGAAATAAAAAGCCTAACCAAATAAAGAAAGGAGCCTAACCAAATAAAGAAAGAAAAATAATGTAACAGAGAGTCGTTCAGGCTCCATTCCTTATTTTTAAGGATATGTAGGGTAATGAGTATAAAAAAAGACCAATAAATAACAATACAGACGTTAAACAGGAATATGGCTTTCTTTTTATTAAAGAGGGTCAAGAGCGGTTCATGACGCAGGGTTTTAGCTAGGCTTAAAAAAGTTAAAAGTACAATCCACAACGTCCACCAGCTATAATCTCTATTTCCAGTTAAAAAATAAGCAAAAGCACTGGATATAGCTGAATCACTATAATTTGGCATAAAATGAGATTCTCAATGAGCTTATTCTAATTATTTTTTGAGGTAATAAATTGTGCCATTTTAAATTGGGTTAGCTATATATAAACACTAGAAATAAGTGCAATTTTTAATAGGCGACCCTTAAAATTAAACTTTTTAGTGCTATCTCGATTTACAAACTCAGACAAAAATTTCTTTTCATCATCGGCACTGTATATTTTATCAGAAGAGGTATTAATAAGGGTTAATAAAATATTTTGGTAATCTTTTATTTTTATCTCAGCTAAGGCTTTATCCTTTTCAAGAACTTCAATGATTTGCCTGTCATTTGATCTGATGCGTGCACTTTTTATGCCATCCTTAAGAAGATCTTTTAGAGTCAATTCAATCATTTTTGGGTAAGGACTTTTGTAGATTTGAGAATAATTCATTGTATTTTTTAATTAATTCTTCGGCTTCATCAAGGGAAACATCACCACATCTTTCAAATTGTCTTGTTGGGTCAGCAGGCTCACCAAACGGTCAATGCCCATGCCCCATCCCGAAATCGGAGGCATGCCCTGCTCCATGGCGGTCAAATAGTCCTCATTCATGCTCATGGCCTCTTCGTCACCCCCTGCCTTAGCGGAGGCTTGGCGCTCTAGGCGATCGCGTTGGTCCAATGGGTCCACTAACTCACCATAGGCATTTACAATCTCCCAGGTGTTCACCAGCAATTGAAAGGTGTCACAGACTTGAGGGTTTTCGTCATTTCGTCTGGCCAATGGCTTGGTGTCTGCGGGATGATTGATGACAAAGGTGGGCTGAATGAGCTTGGGACGACTGACTTTCTTGTAAAGATGGTCCACTAAATTGCCATATCCCATATTTTCGGCTTTTTCAATTTGAATTCCTTTTTCTTTGATGGCTAACAAAAGGGTTTTTTCATCCTTATGATCCAAGACATTGATGCCAGAATCCTCTTCAATCATTTCAATATAATCCCGACGTGGCCATGGGGTTTTAAAGTCCACCTCCACTTCATTTCCTTCCCGATCCAGCACGTTCACCGTGGTGGTTCCCATTACTTCTTTGAGTAAATATTCAAACATTTCTTCGGTGAACTTCATGTTGTCCTCATAATTCCAATAGGCGGCATAATGTTCAATCATCGTGAATTCTTGCAAATGACTGGGGTCGATGCCTTCGTTTCTAAAGCAGCTGGCCACCTCAAAGGTTTTCTCATACCCTCCTACAACCGCCATTTTTTGCCACAATTCTCCCGCGGCAATCCGTAAATACACCTCCATGTCCAAAGCATTGTGGTGGGTGACAAAGGGTTTGGCCGCAGCGCCAGATGAAACGGTTTCCAAGACAGGCGTTTGTACCTCGGTGAAGCCTTTTTTCCAATAAAATTCTCTCAATTTCCTCAAAATAAGCGACCGAATGTCAAAGCGTTTCCGAGCCTCAGGATCCATTAACATGTCCAAATAACGTTGACGGTACTTGGCTTCTTGATCTTTTAATCCATGAAATTTCTCAGGTAGAGGCCGTAGTGCTTTCCCCAAAAAATGGAGTCGAGTCACCAATAATGTGATCTCGCCGTGCCTTGTTTTAAAGAGTTCTCCTTCAATGCCAATATGATCCCCAAAGTCTAACAGTTTGATCAAGGCTTCTTCCTTTTCTGTTAAAAATCCTTTTACAAAACAGCATTGGACGCGTCCTTTGTCATCTTGAATTTGGGCAAAGGTTAATTTCCCAAAACTCCTAAAAGACATCATGCGCCCAGCCATCTTCATGTCAGAACTTGGGGTCTCCATGATGGCTTCGTGGCTTCTGAGTTCAGAGGCTTCTCCCAACGTTTTAGCTTCGAGGCTCAGATGGGTGCGTTCAAATCGTTCAGGATAAGGATGGTAGCCAAGGGCCTTTATTTTTTCTAATTTTTCAAGGCGTTCTTCAAAAAATCGGTCTGACATGTGGTTTTTGATTATAAAACGTACATAAAAATAGCAAAATTGGCTTGAATTCACAATTCAATTGCATTTTCGACAGATTTTAGACAATGCTAGACGAATTGTCATACATGTCCAAATAGGTGTCCATTAATACATTAGCTTGCAGCTTCAATCAGCTCAAATCGAATTTTGTTACTGCCCCCTTCAAATTTTAAAGTAGCGTAGTGCTTGTTGCTTAGGAAGGAATAAAAGTACTTTAAAATTGTATTTTCATTTTTCTCTCTCAAGTCAATTGTTTGTGAAAAATAATTATCTTCAATCTTCCCAGTAACATCCATTCGGACCGAGAAGTAAAGTTTCTTATCCCGAATCCATATTTTATCTTGATTTAAATAGGTGTGATTTCCTAAGCTGGCAAGCTTTACAGTGGTTTTATTTTTCAAATTGTATAAGTGAATGACTTCTTCACGCTTGGTGGATCCATATAAAACCAGGTCTTCATTCTTTTTATCATAATCAACCGCAAAATGTAGGATTAGGTCCAACCCGGTTTCTAATTTTTCTGGAGCCTCTTCTCCTCTAATTGTTTTCATATAAACACTTGCTTTATCACCTTCTTTTAAGTCATAAAACAATTTTCCATCCCTTAGGCTAACAAAAAATATTGGAACTTCAAAAAAATCATCATCAAAATCAGCTGTTTCTATAACCTGCCGCTTCTCGGTTTCAAGGTCATAGAGGATGACTTTAGACTGCCCTTTTTTTATATCATGTTCCACCCAAGCAATGGCATTTTCATCGGTGCTCAGTGAGGTGGTAAATCGCCTCTTACCGTAATAAATTTCGCTTGGAACAACAACAATTCCCCCTGTTTCAATGTCATAAGAGCGAATTTCAGCCCTAAGCCCCTCCCTTAAAATTTTTGCCCACACCACTTTGCCATCATTGATATCATATTCAGTGATGATGCCAAAATCTCCTTCAACTTCATCCAAAACCTGAACGGTTTCCATTAGCTCAGTATCATATTCCACTAGTTGTGAATATGTTTTGGAGTAATCTTGATTGATAAAAAAAACGTGTCCGGTTTTTTGAAAGTAGTCATCATCCACCATCACACTCGAAGGCAATTTATCGTTTTCGGAATCAAATAAAATATCGACCACAACTTCTCCTTCCACCAAATCCGTAGGCATTTTTGGTTGGCAACCTGCTAGACCAACTAAAATTACTGATGCTATTAATACTTGTTTTAAATGATTTATTTTCATACTTCTAAACACTAAAATAAGTTATAAATATGCTAAAGATATATTACCGGCTTTCCACCACTTTCCTCAGCAAGCTTTCCAATTTACCCTTTTCCTCCTGACTCAACACGTCCAAAAGTTCAGCAGCGTGGCCTCCAAAAAAAGCCTCAACCTCTTTAATGGCTTGGATTGATTTTTGAGTCAGTTCTAATAGATGGGATCGTTGGTCTTTGGGGTTCTTCCTCCTTTCTAAAAACCCTTTTTCTTCCATTTGTTTCACTAAGTGGCTGGCAGAAGGCTTACGAACACTCATCATTTTTGCAATCGAGGAGACAGTCCATCCTTTTTTACAAATCATGTGTTTGATGACCATCATTTCTGACATGCTCAGGGCAGGTGAATTTCCAGTGTCTCTCACTTTCTCGTGAATCGCTTTTTGAAGCTGGAATAAAAGCTGGACAATGGATTGGGAGCTTGGCATAATGGTTGCACTTAGTTAGATAAACTAAATATTAAATCATCTTTTAGTCAAACTAAAACAATATCTATTGCATTTTTTATAAAAATGATGTATAATAAAATACTTGTAAAATAAGTGTATGAAGAAATTTATTGCAATTGGGCTAGTTGTTTCATTGCTAACCGCCTGTAGTCCTGCTCAAGAAGAAAGCCAAGAAATAGTCATACCTGACCCAATGGTCAAGGTTCTCGATTTGTCGAACATGCCTGTCTATCAAATTCAGGAAATCGGGACCATCAAACCCATGCAAGAGGTTGAGCTCATCGCTCAAGCGGCAGGGACACTTGATCAAATTTCAGTTAAATTGGGGGATGAAGTTGCAAAAGAGCAAGTGTTGGCACAAATTGATATTGATGAAGCCAATAATCCAGCCCGACTCAGTTTAGAAAACGCTCAGCTTCAACTCAGCAATGCCCAACAGAATAAAGATCAAACCTTAGCTAACAATCAGGATGCGGTGACCCGTTCTCAGTTAAGACTTCAAAGCCTTCAGTCCGCATTGGATCGTTTGGAGCGCAATTTAACGGAGTTGGATGCACAAAATAAAAGTGCAGAAGAATCCTTACTCCTTCAGCGAGACAACCTCGTTCAAAATGTCAGCAATGCTGAGACAAATAATCAAAAACTCATTGATCAATCTGATCAGTCTTTTAGTAATTTGCTTCAGAGCACTCGTAATAGTTTAGATTCAGTTTTTGTTAATCTCGAATCAAATTTTTCTCAAGTGGAGGATGTGATTAACCCTAATAATTACCAAAATCTCAATTCAGGAAATATGAATTCCGGGCTAGGGGCCACAAATGCAATCCAGAGGAATGAGGCTATCAATGCTTACAATATTTATCGAAAACAGCTTCCTCAAGACAAGCTCAATTATGAAAATGACCTACCGCTGACCGATTCTAATGTGGAATTTTCCATTGGAAAGGTGCGCAATTCGGTTGACGACATGAGGATTTTTTTGGCAAGCATGCGAAGCATGCTCAATAATTCTGTGGTGAACAATCAACTCTCTGCCACGTCACTCGCTGCTTATAAGACAACGGTTTCTTCAGCAGAAGCCATTGTTTTGGCAGATTTAGCTAAGTTGGACAGTCTGTCCCAGTCTGTCGCCAGCTTTCGTTTAGATGAAAGCAGTCTAACAGCGGTTTCAGAAAACAACGTTACAGTGGCTAAGAATCAGCTTGCAGACGCTAACAATGCCATCATCAATTTTTACACCACGAGTGATGGGGCCTATAAAGATTTAGAAACCCAAATCCTACAAACTCAAAACGACCTACTTTCCGCCCAGGCCGATTTAGATTCAGCAAGGCGAAGTGCTCAAATCCAAAGTGGTTCCAAGGATTTAGAAATCAACACCCTCAACAACCAGGTGAGGTTGGCTCAAAACTCACTAGAGGGAAACCAAGTTAAATCAAGTATTGATGGTGTGCTTTCAGAGTTAGTCGTCGATCAGGGGGACTATATTTCACCGGGAACCTACATCGGAAAAGTAATCCAACGTGATCAAGTGAAGGTGGTTTTCTACCTTTCTGAGGTCAATGCAAAACGAATTCAATTGGGTCAGACCTTCAGCTTCTCACTCTCAGACGATCCTGAAAAAGAGTTCGAAGGCCTCATTTCAAAGATTGCTCCTTCGGTTGACCCCATCAATAAAAAAGTACGTGTGGAAGGCACGATTAGCAATGATGATTTTGAACTCAAGCCTGAAACCTACGTCAATCTCACACTAGATCTCAGCCAGCGAACTTTTGACACTAGCAAAATATATATTCCCATGAACGCGGTCATCTTTGGCCAAAATGAACAGTATGCCTATGTGGTCCGGGGGGATCTTTCCATCAACCCCACCACGACCCTTGGAAAGGCATTCGGAACCTGGCTAGAGCCTTTCAAGACCCATCGGGTCTTAACAGAGTTCAATGCATTATTTCTCCATCCAGAATCTGAATTTGAAATTGAAGGAGACATTGCCGAGCGTCAGCAAATCGAAATTGGCCGCACCTTTGACACATGGGTGGAGGTGGATGAGGGATTGGTTGCGAGTGATCAAGTCATCATTGAAGGACAACGTAATTTACCCCCACGAGGAGACATTCGTGTGGACATTATCCAATAATTTAAATTGATTTGCCAGGACTCAACGGAAAACAAGAGGTGGATGAAGATTTAAAAGACATTGCCAATTCATTTTGGGGATACTTCATCAAAAACCGACGCATGGCCATCATGTTAGGGCTTATTTTTTTGGTCACAGGGATTTATAGCTACACCCAAATCCCCCGTGAATCCAATCCCGAAATCAAAGTTCCTGTAGGCTTGGTGGTCACCGCATACCCTGGAGCATCACCCGAGGAAGTGGCGGATCAGGTGACTTTTGAAATTGAACAACAAATCAAAAGCTTAGACAATTTAAAGGATTTCACATCGACCTCATCAGAAGGGCTTTCACAGGTTTCAGTTGAATTTGAGGCAGATGCAGATTTAGACGAAAGTATCAACAAGCTTAAGGATGCCGTAGATGATGCAACCCCTAGCTTACCCAGCGACGCTCAGGACCCTGTGGTGCGAGAACTCTCTTTTTCAGACGCACCCATTGTCAATTACAGTTTTTTTGGAGACCTTCCCTACGAACAATTGCTAGAAGTCACACGTGATGTGCAGGATGAAATTGAAAAAGTAAAAGGTGTCCAATCGGCAAATATTTTAGGAGAGCGTGACCGTCATGTACTCGTTTCAGTCCGAGAGGAAGACATGGTGCAATACGGCCTAAATTTACGTCAGATTTCTCAGTCTATTTCTGCCTACCATCTCAATGGTCCAGTGGGAAACGTCGAATTGGATGAGTTGGTCTATCGGGTCCGAATCCAGGCAGATCAAGAAAGTATTGAAAAAGTTAAAAACATCCCACTTCTCAATCAAGATGGAGTCATTGTTTATATTAGAGACGTGGCAAACGTCAATGAGGAATTTAAAGAGCCCACCACGGGAAGTCGTGTGTCTATCAATGGCGAGCCCTCTTTTCCAGCCCTATCCATCAGTATCGTCAAAAAAACAGGAGAAAACATTCTTGAAACGGCTGATGAGATCAAAACCATCCTAACCGAATTGGAAGAAAGTGGCTCACTGCCTTCCGAAGTCCAATATTTGGCTGTCAGTGATATGGCGGAGTTCGTTCGGAAAGATTTCAACCGGCTCATGGCAAATGCCTTAGCAACAGTGGTGTTGATCTTTGTCATCCTTTTGTTGGCTCTGGGGATAAAAGAAGCCTTGATTGGAGGAATTGCGATTCCATTTACCTTTTTAGTGGCTTTCACCTTCCTCTATCAAACCGGCAATACCTTTAATTTCTTGGTGCTCTTCAGTTTGATTTTGGGGTTGGGACTTTTGGTGGACACCACCATTGTCATGATGGAAGGGATGCATGAGTACCTTTACAAAGATAAAATGACTCCGGTCAATGCAGCCTTAAAAACAGTTAAAACCTACCGCTACCCTCTGATGTCTGGGGTGCTCACCACGATTTCTGCCTTCCTGCCCATGCTTCTGATGTCAGGCATCATGGGAGAGTTCTTCAAATTCATTCCCATCACGGTCAATGCCGTTTTGATCAGTGCCTTCATCATTGGGCTATTCATCATTCCAGCTTATGCGGTGATGTTCATGCACAAGGTCAAGCCAGATGAAAAAGAATCTCGTTTCACCTTATTCACCCGTCGTATCCGAGACAATGGGCTCAAAAAGATCAACAAACGCTACAAAGCACTTCTCGACTATCTCCTTTCCAAAAGGCGTCGGCGGGTAGCGATGTGGCTCATCACGATCGTCACGTTTATTTCCGCGTTGGCGCTGCCAGTGGTTGGCTTGGTCAAAGTCGAAGGATTTCCTTTGGTGGACAATGATTTTATGTTCATCAATATCGAAGCGCCAGTGGGTTACACACTCGAACGTCTCGACCCTATTGTAGAAAAAGTTGAGACTGTGATCCAAGCCGATCCAAATATCGGAAGCTACGTGCTCAACTTAGGAACCGGGGGCACTCAATCTCTCGAGGGTGATTTGGCAGGAGGTTCAACCAGCACCCATTTGGCCACGATGACGTTAAATTTTGTTCCTGAAGAAGAGCGAAGTGAGCCAAGCTATGTCATTGCCGAAAACTATAAAAACAAGCTCAACTTCATCACTGAGGCTAAAATCACGGTTCCCGAACTCCGCTCTGGACCCCCTAGTGGCTCTGCCATTCAAGTGCTCGTTTTTGGAGATGACTATTCAGTATTTCAGGATATTTCAGCAGAAATAAAAGAAAAATTGGTTGAATTTGGAGGGGCTCAAGTCGACGACGATGTGGCCACGAGTACCGCTGAATTCACCTTTGACTTTTCATCTGCCTACGCTAAATCCCTCCTTAAAACCTACAGTCTTTCAGTGGCAGAGGTCATTCAAGAGGTTCGTACAGCTGTTTTTCCAACCACAGCGGCCACCATCAAGCGAGGTGATGAGGAAGTTGAGATCAATATCCAGCGAGATTGGGGGGATTATAAGCCCACGTCCATTGAAGGGGTGAATGACATTTTGATTCAAAACAACCGCGGGCAATATGTAGCTTTAGGAGACATCACCACCCCTCAAATTGGAGCCAATTTAACCAGTGTTCGCAATTATGATGGGGAACGAGCCGTCACCATCAGTGCAGATGTTTCTCAGGGGCTTGTTGCCGCAGATGTGCTGGAGAAATTAGAGCCTTACCTAGAAAATTATGCATGGCCTGAGGGCTACAGTTATCGCATCACAGGAGGAAATGAAGAAGACATTCAATCCTTCAAAGATTTAGGCTTAGCCATGATCATCGCGATCCTCCTCATCTTCATGATTCTAGTGACCCAGTTCAATTCTTTCAAACAACCTTTCGTCATTTTGCTGAGCCTTCCTCTGTCACTCATTGGTGTGATTTATGGATTTGGGATTCTAAGACTTCCCTTAGGTGTGGCGACGATGATTGGTATTGTGGCGCTTTCTGGAATCGTGATCAATGACGCCATCATTCTGATTGACCGCATCAACCAAAACCGCCGTGATAAAAAAATGCCCCTCAAAGACGCCATCATCGAGGCAGGCCCCGCTCGCTTGCAACCGATTTTCATCACCTCCATCACGACCATCCTTGGAATTCTCCCCATCAGCCTGACTGACGCCTTCTGGCTCACCCTGGGGATGGCGATTGTCTTTGGAATGGCTTTCTCAACGGTGCTCACGCTGATCATCATCCCCGTGTTCTATTATTCTACGGAGTTGAGAGGGGAGCGGAAGTGGTTGGCTAAAAATCAAGCCAATCAGGTGGATGTTAATTGAATAAATTCAACAGAAAAAAGAAGGTGAGAAAGCGTTTTTTCACCTTCTTTTGGATTCTAAAAATTCATCTGACGTCATTCTCAGGAGTACAACATTTTGCATGTGGCCAAGTGCGTTACAAGCTGTTGCTTTTTAACGTTCATCATGAGCCTCCAATATTCTTTCGCATTCTACGAATGCACCATCAGCGTCTATTTTTTGCTGGTAAACTCTATCAAGAATTCCGATAATACTCGCAGACCCCTGTCTAGTTAGGGGTAAATCACCCCTTGTACCTAATAACTCCTCAAGTTTAGTTCTTTGTTCCTGATAGGCTTTGTGCAGCTTTTGTGCGAGTTCAGGATCAGCTGCTAGGAAAGAGTCTGGCTTAGGGCTAGAGGTCCTAGCGGATGAGCCCTCAAGTAGTATATTAATAGTGCTTCCGGCTGATTTCATAAAAACAGTTTAATTTACGATTAATATCATTATACTATAAAAAGAAATGTATTGCAAATTTTTTGAGACCATTGTTAATTGAACTCAGCGCTTTTAATCAAGTCAGCCCATTCACTCGTTACCCAGTTTAAGCCTAATCTTCACAGACCTTCTTTTAAAGTTCCAGCTAAGGAAATATTGAAAGTGCGTAAATTTTTTACAACAATTGGCATATTGGGTATTTCAATGCGATTTATACAGTGTTGACCGATTTTATTCTATGAACTTTCCCCAAAATGAAGAATATAAAATTTGTCTTTTGTTTCAAATAAGTATTCTTCACTGATGTTGTCTCCCCACGGCCAAAGCATCGAGTCAGGATTAATCTTATAGAGTTTTGTGTTGTCTTTGGGCAAGAAATCAGCTATCAACTTCACCAAATATTCAGATAAGTAATCTCCATTTTTCCCTTTTTCCTTTTCTATCAACTTATCACAAGTCCACTTTTCAATCATTGGAATCAATTTGATTGGCCACTTTTCAATTTCCACCAATTCAATTTTATTTTTAAGTGCTTCCAAGTCAATTGATCTTGAGTCATAATAAACTTTTTTTGAATCGAGGTACTCCATTAACTCTTCCTGGATGTTTGCTTCCCCCTTCTTGTCTACTCCGAAAAAACAATTGAATCCGCCAAGATATGGTGTGTAAATGCCTTTTATCCTCGACACACAGTCTAAGTATCCACTTATGTATTCTTCAGTCATAATTTATTATTTAAGCCAACGTCCGAGACTAAACGAAGTGCGAACATGGTAAAGTTTACTACCATGAGAGCATTTGAGCGAGTGAAACGAGCTGTTTAGTCTCTGTTGTGTGGTGTAAGAGCCTGACTAAGAATCTTTTTTAACTTCATATATAGTTACTTCCAACCCGTTAAAATCAGCTGTACTAGATTTGGTGAAACCATTTTTGAACAACACTTTTTCTGAGCCCACATTACCTGAGATTACTGGGGCCTTAATGACCTCTGCTGAGAGTGAAATAAATGCATAGTTAACAATTGATCCTATTATTTTACTACCAATTCCTTTTCCCCAGTAATTCTCATCGAGGATATATGCTAAATTCATGGACTGATCAGAATTTTTAATTAAATCAATTATTCCGATTATGTTTTCTTGAAATTTTATAAACCATAAATGAGAGTTTTTGTTCAAAAATTGATTCAAAAAAGATTCTGTATCTTCAAGTGAATGGTGTGTATTTATTGGCAGATATCTTGTGACATTTTCGTTGCTAAGAATTTTATTAATGGAAGATAAATCAGCACCATTCACTTGATCGATGGGTACTAACTTTAAATTTTCTTCAATATTGATATCCATAGTTTGTCAGGCGATTATTTCATACAACGTTTCGGTATATGCGAAGTTTTGGAAACTTCCTTTTGAATTATATCAGTGTTTCCAAAATTTGGGAGAGATGATTTTTGCAGTCCTTTGAGATTTAATTGAGCAAAAATTATCGAACCCCATATGCCGTGTTATGTGATGCTTTATTTATTTTTTGGTTCTAGTTGTGAATTTAGTATCTCTGAAGAGATTAGCAAATATGCGTCCATCCATTCGATCGATTTTTTTTTAGAAAAAGTATCTATTTGATGTGGCCATCCCATGTTACTTTCTTTAATTTTATATTTATTAATTAACAAACTTTTTATCTCATCAGTAAGCTTAAAGTCACTATCTGATCCATATTCATATCCATGTAAAAAAGCTACTACGTTTGCTTTGTTGGATGGACATATATACATCCCCATTCTTGTATTAAAATAAATTAGTTTGATTACATCATTTCTCATAAATATTTGCTAAAAAAATAAATAAAATTTCACATAACTGGTTTCAAACCGGCATTAACGACCTATAAGCAACAAAAACTGGTATGTTTTACCAAAAATCAACTTTTTCGACAAATTCATCCACAACCCATCCGCCCCCAATCCGCAAACCATTTGTCATCAAACCTCATCCTCATCAGAATCCTTTTCATCATCTTCATCCTCCTCCTCACCCTCCGGCTCCACCAACAAATCACCCCCCAAATCCGTCTCGGTACTCAGGGCATCCACCCCAAAGGTTTTTAAAACATTGTCATAAACCAGTTCAGCAAAGCCTCCCATCAGCACCAAAATCAGCCACACCGCTGGCATGGCTCCCAAAATGATCACCTGTTCACCCACATCAGAGCTCAAAAGAACCAGGGCAAGACCGATGCTGATGAAGATGGCTAGGGCACTCGAATAAATTCCCAACAAGCTATATTCATGACCTGCCAAGACCTCCATGATCAGGGCCGAAATGAAAGCACTCAGCAAAAAGTGAAGGGCTGCGATTCCCACCGTCAATTCCAGCGACAAGCCAATCAAATAAAGTGGAATGGTCAAAAAAAACAAAATCACATTGAACAAAAACACCTGCGTGATACTCGTTTTTCGACGTTTGTATTTGTCATGATCCATAAACGTCAAACTTGCCGCAGCAATCGTATTCCCACTAATCGTAGCCAAAAAGGCCGTCACAATCACACTAAAAAAATTAAGTGAATTGGCACCCTCAGTGGTGGGCAAAAGGGTTGAGATGGCAAAAAAAGCGATGAAAGCAATCAGCATGCCACCAAAGCCACCCGCTGCTCCGCTCAGAAGCCGCAAAACAAATAAGTTGAGGGTAAGAGGTCGTTTTTCGTTCATTTTTTTATTTTAACGAGATAGCCCAGAACGAGATAGCGTCCGACAAAATATTTTTTCGTTATTTCGTTTTAGGGGTGGATGTTACCTGCATTGTAGCAAATAATCCCAATAAACCAAGTACAACCCCCACGTCTGCAATGTTGAAAATAGGAATTGGACCCAAAACAATAAAATCCACCACATACCCTTTTCCAATGCGCTCAATCAAATTGCCAACCCCACCCCCCAAGACTACCCCCAAAAAAATAGCTGAAAGCAGTTTAAAGCGGTCCATTTTCAAAACCTGTTGCGTGCCATAGCCCATCAATCCCCCTAAAATCAAAACACCACTTCCAATTTGAAACCATTGGGGCAGCATGATGCTAAACGCAATGCCTTCATTTTTTACAAAAGGAATCAAATAAAACCAATCCCCCATCAGTGACATCGGTTCATTCAGCTGCAAAACAGCCCATGCCTTTGTCCACACATCAAGCCCAAGTAAAAGGCAAAAACTCAGCAAGATGGCCAATAATGTAAGGGCTTTTTTATGTTTCATCATGGCTTATTTTCAAGAAAAATATGGATTTGTGCAAGTCAAAAGCGTATATTGTCTGAGCAAACATGAACCCAAAAAATGAAAAAAGCTAGCATTGACGTCCCCTTGGCCATCACCGTATTCAGCCTTTTGATTTTTGGGATTGTCATGATTTCTAGTGCCAGTGTTTATGAATCCTACCAAATCACAAGCAAGTTGGCCGACCAAGGGATTTTAGAAGAAACCTCAAATAGTTTTTATCTGTGGCGGCATTTTTGGAGAGCTGTCGTAGGAATAGGCGTGTGGGCCTTTGCCATTTACTTTCCCCTCAAATATTGGAAAAAGGTCGCCATGCCCATGTTTTTTATCACTATTTTTCTCTTAGTCCTCCTATTTTTACCCAGCATCGGAGAGCGTTTGGGAGGCGCTCAATCATGGATCAACATCCCCTACCTTCCCTCCATTCAACCGGCAGAGATCGCTAAATTAGGCCTGATTTTTTATCTAGCGGTTTGGATGGAAAAACGCCAAGAATTAGTCCGTTCTTTTCAGTATGGATTCCTGCCTTTTACTGTTTTGCTCAGTGTGATTGTCATCTTGTTAGCCATTCAGCCTGATTTTGGCTCGGTTTTAGTGGTGGTGATGATCGCAGCGTCGATGTTTTTGGTGGCAGGGGGAAGCCTGCTTCATATTGGCTTAGGAGCGTTCTTTTCAGGCGTTTTAGCCCTCCCAATCATCTTATTTGCGGATCATGTGCGCCAACGTTTCATGACCTTTATCAACCCAGACCTTGACCCTTTGGGAGCTGGATATCAAATCAAACAAGCCCTCATCGCGGTAGGAAATGGGGGCTTGTTTGGAGTGGGGTTTGGAAAATCCATCCAAAAGTTTGGCTACCTACCAGAGGTTCAAAGTGACACTATTTTTGCCGCCGCCGCCGAAGAATTAGGGTTTGTACGGATCATTTTTCTCATCACCGCTTATGCCGTCATTGCTCACCGCGGGTACAAAATTGCCGGCAATGCCAAAGACCGTTTTTCCATGCTAGTAGCCGTGGGAATCACCACCTGGTTCACCTTTCAAGCCATCATCAATATTGGAGTGGTTTTAGCCATCATGCCCAACACAGGAATCACCCTGCCCTTCATCAGTTATGGGGGGACATCCCTTGTTTTAAATATGTTAGCAGCAGGAATTTTACTTAATATTTCACGCTATGCCCAAGAAGGCACGCATTTTGCTAGTCGGCGGCGGATCCGGCGGACACATTATTCCCAACCTCGCCGTCGCGTCCGTTATTAAAAAGCAGGCACCAGAATCCGAGCTCCTCTACATTGCCTCCCGTTCCACGCTAGATGCAAAATTACTCAAACCCACAGGCATTCCTTTTAAACGCATTTTTTCGGGCAAGTGGCGGCGTTATTTTTCATGGCAAAATTTCATCGACCCTTTTTTTATTCTGATGGCCTTCTTCCAGTCCCTTTTCATTCTGGCTAAATTCAAGCCTCAGGTTGTTTTTTCTAAAGGAGGGTATGTGAGCCTTCCCGTCACCTGGGCGGCTTCTTTACTCCGTGTTCCCATCGTCCTTCACGAGTCCGACAGCCGAATGGGTTTGGCCAATCGCATGGCAGCTAAATTAGCAAAGAATGTCTGTGTTGCTTTTCCTGAGCTCCAAAAAAAAGGTAAAAAATATGTATTTACCGGCAACCCTGTCCGTTCTGAAATTTTTGAAGGCAACTCAAAGGAAGGGTATAAAATCACCGGATTTAACGCTAAACCCCCAGTCCTCTTGATATGGGGAGGGAGTCAGGGGGCTCAACAAGTGAATGAGCTTTTGCACACAGATCTTAAAAAATTCACCACTCATTTTCAAGTGATTCACATCACAGGTAAGGGCAAAGGGCTCCAAGCTCCCAGCTCCAAGCTCCCAGCTCCCAAAAACTACAAATCATTTGAATACGTAGGAGAGGATTTAAAACACCTCTACGCCATCACCGATCTAGTCATTGGTCGGGCGGGTGCAAATTCTTTAGTTGAGATGGCAGCCCTTCAAAAGCCAAATATCCTCATTCCATTGAGGAATGCTGACCAGCTTCAGAACGCCGCTAGTTTTCAGTTTCATGGGGCCAGTGTGCTTTGGAAACCCGGCCAGAATCTCTTTGATCTCACGCTGAATTTATGGGAAAATGAAGCTCAAAAAACAAAAATGAAATCAGCCTTAACCAAATGTTTCAATCCAAACGCTGCTGATCAAATTGCGAGTCTCATCCTAAAAACAAAAAAATAGGTTCAATCAGCTCATTAGACTCCATAAGCCCACTCTATGAAAATTGGAATCAACGCTCGATTTCTAACTCACCCCTATACCGGCATTGGAAAGTACACAGTCCATCTTTTAAAAGCTTTGGCCAAGTGTGATTTTAAGAATGAGTATTATCTTTTTACGCCTAAGTTGGCCGAATTGAACTTGCCTGGAAACTTCAAGCAGGTCCGCGTTCCCGAATCAGACAGCCGGTCGGCAAGTTTAAGAAAGGTCAATTGGGAGCACAAGCGTCTTCCTGCTGAATTCGAAAAGTGGAACATTGACGTGGCTCATTTTCTTTACCCGTCCAATCCCAATAAAAAACTTTCCATTCCCGTTGTAGTCACCGTACACGATGCCATTCCGTGGAAGTTAAAGGTATACCGGTCTAAATGGCGGTCAAAGCTCTATCATTTTTACGCCAAGATGGCCCTAAAAAAGGCAGACCATCTCATTACGGTGTCTAAATTTTCAAAAAATGAAGTCCAGTCCGTCGTGCGCTTAAAAGACAAGCCTTTCACTGTCATACCACTTGCGTCACCGCATTTAAATCCCGTCAACATCCCTCAAAAAATCGACCTCCGTCGCAAGTATTTACTTTATGTGGGTGGATTTGACCTCCGAAAAAACGTCCCCCTACTCTTGGTGGCTTATCAAAAATTCATCGCCAATCACTATCCTATCGATCTCATTTTGGTCAATGCAAAAGAGCGAGGATTGGAACACTTCATCACAGATGACTTTCGTGAAAAAGTGGCAGGTCGTTATTTAGTGAAAGCCAAGGGAAACATCATTTTTACCGAAACGCTTTCAGATGAAGAGCTGGCCACACTCTACAAAAAAGCCCACGCACTCGTTCATCCCTCCGTTTACGAGGGGTTCAATCTACCTTTATTAGAAGCCATGGAAAACAATTTGCCCATGGTGGTGTCTGACATCCCTGTGAACCGAGAGGTGGCTCAAAAGGCCGCGATTTATGCTGATCCAACCAACGAAAACACCTTTGGGCTCAAGCTCCATGAATTTCTCAATCAACCAGGATTACACAATCAACTGATGGAGCAAGGACAGCTACGCCGAGACGATTTTAGCTGGGCAAAGACAGCCAAAAAAACATTAGACGTGTATCAATCCTTTTTTAAAGGAAAAAAATAAGGTAAACTTTTTACAGTTTTTAGCCATTAGACTCAATTCAATACAGCTATTGACCATCTCACATCCCACATCTCAAGTCCCAAAGTGAAACGGTCTCACATCTCAAATCTCAAAGTGAAACGGTCTCACATCTCAAGTCCCAAAGTAAAACGGTCTCACATCTCAAATCCCCCATCTAACCGCCATCATTTATGAATGCCATCGCCGTCCTCGATTTTGGAGGTCAATATGCTCATCTCATCGCCAATCGTATTCGACGACTGGGAGTTTATAGTGAGATTGTAGACAATGAGATCACGGCAGAAGAACTCAAAAAATACAAAGGCATCATTCTCTCGGGAGGGCCTGATTCAGTCAATGATCCTCAGGCACCCCAATGTGATCCGGCCATCTTTCAGCTCGATCGCCCTATTCTTGCCATTTGTTACGGGCATCAACTCATGCAAAAGGCAATGGGGGGGCAGGTCGACAAGGGGCAAACTCGTGAGTATGGAAAGGCTCAGCTCCACGTCAAAAAAAATGAAGGCATTCTCACCAATATCTCTGACTCTCAAGTCTGGATGTCTCATTTTGACGTCGTAAAATCACTAGCAGATGGTTTTGAAGTCGTAGGGTCCACTTCTGATTGTGAAACCGCAGCCGTAGCCAACCTCGAGAAAAAATACTACGGCATTCAATTTCATGCAGAGGTCACTCACACCGAAGCAGGCATGACCTTGCTCAGTAATTTTTTGGACCTTTGTCAGGTGGAGCGAGATTGGAATATCAAAGAATTTATCAAACAAGAAATAGAAGCCATTCAAGAAAAAGTGGGGGATCAAAAGGTGTTTCTCCTGGTGTCCGGTGGGGTTGATTCTACCGTTTGCTTTGCTCTACTCGAAAAAGCCCTTGGCCCCGACCGCGTTTATGGCATGTTGGTTGATACGGGCTTGATGCGCTATGAAGAGGCAAAAACAGTCAAAAAAGCCCTGAATGCAGCCGGCTTCACCAAGTTGCATGTGGCTGATAGGTCTGCGCTTTTCCTTGAAAAATTGGCTGGTATTTCGGATCCAGAAAAAAAACGCATTCTCATTGGAGAGTTATTTTGGCAGGTTAAAGAGGAGGTGGCCGAAGAGCTCAAGCTCAACCCTGATGAATGGATCATGGGACAGGGGACAATTTACCCCGACACCATCGAAACGGGTGGGACCAAGCATGCAGACAAAATTAAAACCCATCACAACCGGGTGGATTTGGTGCAAGAGATGATAGCGGCTGGTAAAGTGATCGAACCCATCGCCCAACTTTATAAAGACGAAGTGCGTGATTTGGGAGAAGAACTGGGCCTTCCGCATGATTTGGTGTGGCGACAGCCTTTTCCAGGGCCAGGTTTGGGCGTTCGTATTTTATGCACCAGTTCCAAAGAGGTTGAAAATACCCCTGACTATTCGGAATTGAGCCAAAAAATCACTGCGTTAGCCACGTCAAAATTTCCTGAAATTGAACTCACAGCTCAAGTGCTCCCATGTAAATCAGTCGGGGTTCAGGGGGATGAACGAACCTACGCTCATCCAGTGGCTTTATTCACGCCAGAGCGGGACTGGAACAAGCTCGAGCAAGTGTCCACCTCAATCACCAATCATTTCCCCGAGGTCAATCGGGTGATTTTAGCCCTCGATGGGATTCCTGGAGCTTTCCAGCTCAACGTGGCAGATACCAGTGCCGATCGGGTGGAAGTGCTTCAAAGGGTTGACCATGCAGTCACTCAGGTGATGAATCGGCAGGATGAAAGTTTTGATATTTGGCAATTTCCCGTGGTCCTTGTGCCCACCAGTACGGAATCTGGCAAGGAATCCATCGTCCTTCGTCCTATCGTTTCTACCGAGGCCATGACGGCCAGCTTCGCTAAAATCAACGAGCAAGTTCTCAGTCAATTGACGGCAGCCATTCAAGAAAGCCAGTCGATTTCTCACATTTTTTACGACCTCACGCATAAGCCCCCAGGGACTATTGAATGGGAGTAGTAATGGATGGTTTATTATTTTTGTAAATGCTATGATTGTCCTTTTAGTTCAAATTTAGCCAATGGTTTCTGGTTAGAAATATTTTGTTGTATTAAAAAATAATTACCGAAATTTTCATTTCATGCTAGAATCGGAGCATCACCCACAATAAACTCCGTGTCAAATAGCTTGCATATTTTTTTAAAATATGTTATAAAGAAATAAAAAATGACCCCCTTTCTGTGGCAAACAATTTTAGTAAGAGTCTAGATCATTGGGTGGAACAAGCTCAAGGCGGTGACGCTGAGGCTTTTGGTAAAATTTATGACGAACTGGTCAAGCCGGTCTACCGTTACATCTATTATCGCGTCGAACCTCAAATTGCAGAGGATCTTACCGAAGAGGCTTTTTTAAAGGCATGGAAGAATTTACCCAAATATAAAAAAACCAAGCACCCCTTTTCCGCATGGGTATTTCGAATTGCGCATAATCTAGTGTGTGATCACTACCGAAAGCACAAAGAAAACTTTGAAATTGATGAAAATATTGCCGATGAGAATCAAGACACCAATCCAAAAAGAAAACTCAATCTCAAGCTCAACCAGCTCAAGCTCAAAAAAGCCATCAATAAATTACCAGAAAAATACCAGCAGGTGATTCTACTCAAATACATCAATGAAGAAGACAATGCCACCATTGCAAGCGCCATTGGAAAGACAGAAGGGGCAGTTCGAACCATTCAATTTAGGGCTTTAAAAAAGCTAAAAACACTCCTCAAAGAAAAAGCAGAAGATTTTTGAAACAAATCACTAAATTTTTCGTTGTAAAAGGTGAATGACCAACGATATTAGACATTATGGACAATTTAGAGAAATCACTGGCGGAGTTGTCTAAGATCAACCCAAGCAAACGCTTTGAATCTGCAGCAAAAAAGCGGATTCTCCACCAAATTCGTGGGGGCAAGCAAGATGCATGGTTGTGGAACTTTGTTAAGACATTAAGAATCACGCCTTCACGCAACTACATTTTTGAGGCTCGAAAGCGTTTGATGCACCAGATTCAATCAACCCCTGGGTCGTTGCGAGTGCCATTGACGGCCTTTGGGTCCTTTTTAAAATTCACTAAGCGTGCGGTTGCATCCACCTTGGTCATGATCCTCGCCGCTGTGCCCACCCTTTTTTATGTGGAGGGTCAACGAAATGTCAGCAATGCAGCCAATAGCTCATTTTTGGAAGTCCTTTCAGGAACCGCTTCTGTAAAGCATGCTGATGGTCTAACCTGGGAACAAGTGGATCGGCGCATTCAGTTGCAAGCAGGGGATTTGATTCAAATGGAGGAAGGGGAGCAAGCGGTCATTCAATTCTTTGACGACACTCAGGTCCGTTTGGATGAGAATAGTACCTTGCTCATTGGTCAACTCACTTTCAGCCCAAATTTTTCCAGCCAAGGGATCATAGAAACCTACCTTCAGGAGGGCAGGGCATGGGTGCAGGCTCTCAATGTAGAGGATGGTTACGCTCATTTTAGCCTCGAAACAGGAGACCTTCTAACTGAAGCACTTCATGCTTCATTTTCGGTGACCGCTGCTTCAGAAAATCCTGAGGAACTCCTTGTATTTACAGGTAGAGTTGATGTTTCAGAACTCGAATCTGAGTCAAAAAATGTGATTCAAACACAGCGCTTTACAGCCAACAAATACATCACGCTTTCTCAAGACGAGGATGAAAGATCAGTGCTCACCCTGCCCCTAACGCCAGAACAAAAAAAGACACAATGGGCGGTTCAAAACCTTGAAAAAGACAAGCAATATCTGGCAGAGGTTAGGGAGCGAAGTTACGAAAGACTCACCATCATGGCTGGTACCTTGCCAGGAGAAACGCTTTACCCCATCAAACAGGCCAAAGAAAGGCTTAAGCTTACTTTTGGAGAGGATGATGAAGCCCTATCCATCAAAATTGAACTGGCAAACAACCGTTTGAATGAAGCCATTGTTTTATTCGAACGTGGAGATATCAAAGCGGCAGACGAAGCCTTATTAGCGTATCAATCGCTGGTGGATGAGATCCGAAAAAATGCAGGTTCAGAATCAGAAGAGGATAGGATTGTCGCTCAGTTAGTGATTCCTCATCAAAAAGTACTCTCAGTTCAACCTGCCAATAAAAATGCAATCGCCGTTAAAGAAAAATTACAAGAAACAGCTGAAAGTTTTGTACAAGATCCCCTTGAATTAGAGAGGAAAAAACTCAGTCATTCAGTGGAGGATTTACAGGACGTTTTGGACCTCATTGAGGAGGGGGAGACAGAGTTGGCAAGAGGGAAGTTGGTCGGTCATGAGGCCGTACAGGATGAATTGCTTGGCTTAATTGAATCTTTGGATGACGAAGATGAAAAAAGAATTTTGCTTCAAGAAGTATTGGAATTTAGAGAGGAAGAAAAAGAATTGCTTGCCCTAACTTCAGAGACTTTGTTGGCTCAAGATGAGCGAGATCAAGAGTTGATTGTTTTGATTGCAGAAGCTTCAAAAGAAGCCGCTGTAGAGGTCAAAGAGATTCAAGAGGTTGCCCTACCACTACTCCCTGAATTGGCTGAAAAGATGGAGGCTGAAGAAGGTGAAGAGCAGTTGAATGATGAATTCTTAGAAATTTCAGAGTTAGTGGCTCGCATTTACATCTACGAGTCATGGGATGGTCAGCTCAACCAAATCCTCAATTTCTTTGGGGATGATTTCCAAGACCCCACCCGCATCGATTATCTCAAAAAAGTCCTAAATCAACTCCATGGCCGAGCGCGAGATTACATGGGAATTCGTATCCTTCAGCTTCAAAATCAAATTGACGCGGCGGCTAAATTGGCCGAGACTGAGGCGGCTGAAGATGTTGATCCTAGTACCATCATCCCAGATTGGTTGGATGTTGAGTACAATCCAGAGGCTGATGAAAATGTGGTAGAGGAGGTTTCCCCTGAAGAAAATCAAGCCGAAACGCCTATCGAGCCTGAGGTGAGTGCTGATCCAAGTCCTAGTCCTACAGACACCTCACTTCCTCTTCCTAGCCCAGATTCAACCGGAGACACTTCAGTGCAAGAGCCAAGTCGCTTGTTGATGTAGACGTTGTTCCACGTTTAAAATACATAAAAACTCCGCCTACCCTTTTTGGTGTATTTTAGGCTTCCACTCATTCTTCGTGGGATTCATCCTCATCCTCATCTTCGTGCTCAACAGTGGGTTTAAACATTTCTTCCCCGCCCTCACTGGCTTCGGCAATGCTTTCGGGAGTGATGGGTTGTGGGGTCACGTCAGGTGTTTTAGTTTCCATCGATTCGCTAATGGCAGCGTGAACTTCATCGTATTTTTCACCCGCGAATTGACGACTTGTATCAATCCAGTTCCCGCCTGTTTTTTTGGCATTGTAGGCGATTTCACCTGTGTTGATGTTGTAGCCATTTTTGACCATGGTGGTTTCAACCAAATAGGGGCTAGCCACCACAGACATCACGGTTTCAAAGGTGAGTTGATTTTGATGGCCGTGAAATATATCATAAGCAAACGGAAGGGGGGGGGCGAGCACGGGAGTATAATTCCGGCGTTCCACACTGGTCACCCACAACTCTTTTAGGGCAATTTTAGCCTGTCGCTCCGACATGCCGTTTTGTTGACCATAAAAGGCAATTGAATTTTTGAAGGCCATTTTCATCACGTGGCGGGTGCGACGGTCTTTTTCTGTGCCAGTCAAACCTCCTCCAACCACCTCAGAAGCATCTGCACCAAGGCGATTGAACATGCGTTTTTCGTGTGCTTCGCTATAACCTGGCTGAGCTTTATCACTGGCCTCATACCAGTCTATTAATTTGTGGTAGGGCACATTTTTCATGACAAAGAGGGCCTTGCGATGCTCGTCATCCGAAATCTTTTCTTGCCCCTCAATTTCTTCATCAAGTTCCTCGGTTCCGCGTTCAACCAGCAGGGCTTCATAGGTATTTTTTGCTCTGTTTTGAAGGCCAATATCAGCAGTCTCTTTAAAGCCACGGATCAAGTCTTTTGAATAGTCGTGGCCGGTCGCTGCTTCCACTAAATTATTGGCGACGATAGCAATGCCTCCCCCTGCCAATGCTTTCCCTAAAAAGTCATCGTGTTTCCACGCTTTTTCGGCCACCTTGTACGTTACATAAATAGCCACAACAGCCGAGAGTTTGTCAACCCAATCAGGTGAAAAAAGTTGTTGCTTGAGTAGGTCAAAACCAGCTCGTAGCCCATCGTTGACGCCCATCACTTCACCCATTTCTTTTTCAATTTGGGGCATGATGGCTTTTCGTTCAGCTTCCAATGTGTTCATTTTGCGGATCAAGTTTTTTATTTCTGCCACCTGTAGCATGGCCGCTTGATAACCTTTGATTCGCTTGGGGTCAGATTCATTTGGATTCATGGAGCGGAGCGTTGAAATCAGGGCGCGTCGTCCATTTTGACCCTTTGGCATCGTGTTGGGAGGAATGATCTGTTCCATCACACCCGCTAGCTCTGCAGGGCTCATGCGGTCCCAATTGTCCACGTCAATATTGGGATTATTTAGCAATTTTTTACGATAAAGCAAATGGGTGTATTGCAAATCCATCCCCATGGTTCTCATGACACTGATGCTGTCCCGGCCCGCTTCTTGTTTGGCAAAAAGATTGTCATTCATTTCCAAGCGCTCAAAGCGGCGATTCATATGAGACAGTTCTCCTTGAGCCACAAAGCCATCAGGATGGCCATTCTGATCCCATTCTACCAGGGCGGGGTGCAAGTTGCCCGCTTCATCAACAGGTTTTTGAATGACGGCTTGAGCTTGTTCTAGGAATTCCTGGTAATTGTTGTTTTCATTGATGATTTTCTCTTTTCTCGCCTCCAAAAAAGCACGTGGATTGTCATAGAGTTTTTTATCTTCCTCATTCACAAATAAATCCAAAATCCCCCATTCTAAATCATCCTTTGTTAGGTTTTTTTCAATGGTTTTTAGTTCAGCTAAGTTATTTTCCAGTTGTTTGGCAATTCTCCCTCCCGCTAATGCAAGGCCAATGGTGGCTCGTTCAAAGGGCTGGGTGTGTTGCTGAGGGCTTTCATTGTTAAAATAAGAGGAGCGGCTGAGTTGAATCAGGGCCCATGCACTTTCAGCCTTCACATTTGAAGGATCTCGCTCACGCATGGATTCAAAAAAGTGCCCCACCACAATACGTTTCACACCTGGTTTCAAGGCGTCACCAGCACGGCCAGGCACCCCTTGATCTGCGATGTCTAAAGCAGATTGAAAGCGTCGCATTTGTTCTTTTACATACACTTCTTGGTCGCTAACGGTTTCTCTGTAACGGGTAAAATCATCGGTTTCTCGCTGCATCACACTCAAAAACAAGGCCTTATTCTCTTTGGCGAGTTGTTCGTTGTAGCGCCCTATTTGATCGTTTTGAAGTGACTTGAATTCATCAAACGAAGCGAATTGAGTATAATTGGATTCAATCTGGCTATACAGGTCATTGTTCTTGAAGGTTTCCAGGGTATGACCCCCTTCAAAACGGCCGGCATTCATGGTAGCCAATTGCTCTCCATACTGATCAAGTGTCGCACTGTCGGTGGTTTGAGGTACTTGAAGTGCACTTTCGACCCCCTGTGGCGGATTGGGCCCGATGAGGGTAATCAGACCTTTTTTGATGAGTTTTAAATTCTTTTTGTCTTGCTCTCGAACAACGCGATCGGGTTTGCTGAGGAGTTCATCAACATTTTTAATTGTTTCTGATAGATCTACATAATTTTCTTCACCATCAAGATACACGGTTTCTAGATAACGACGGCGGTTTCGGCGAATACTATTGTAGCGACCGATACCCCCTTCCACAACTTGAAAATGAGGATCATCTTTCCGAATAAACTCAGGGTGGTTTTGTAGGGCATCCTCTAGTTTTTCAACTTCTTCTTTCTGTTCACTGGACTGACTGATACTCGGTTTTTCTTTGTTTTTCTTAAACACCAAAAGTCCCCACTCGAGGTCATTTTTTTTCCAAAATTCACGGTGATGGTGGTCCATCCAAATCATAATTCCTTGTTCAGAGGCATATTAATCTATATATTATACCAAATTTTGCAGCAAAAAGCCAGTTCATATAGCTTGACGTTTAATATTTTAATGGTCTTAAAAAGGCTGAAAAGTATTTCTACTGAACGCTACTCATTAAAAATACGGCACATTAAAAATACATACAGTTTGATCTGTTTTACGTGAGCTTATCAATCAAAAGTTAGCCATTGTGAGTCATTTGTAGAGGCAATTTCTGCAGCGGGTGTGCCTTCATTTTCCCCAGATTCATCCGTATAAATGGCTTCTTGGCTGGGTTCTGTTGGTGCATCTGTTTCAGTCTGGCCTGGCAGTTCATCTCCTGCTTCATCACTTCCTGAATCACTTTCATCAGGTGTTGTTTCAGGCTCATTCAATGCTTCAGTTGCCTCACCAAAGCTTGGATACTCGCCTCCTTCATCAAATTCAGATGGAGACTCGCTTGGATTGTCCACTATGCCTTCCTTAGGTTTACCCTTTTCGCTTGGTTTAGGAGGGGTGGTTTTCGCCATTTTAGGTTTTATTTTATTGGCATCCAGGGACAATTGGACGTATTTCTCAGCCTCCTCTCCGATGGAAAACGAGAAGTATAGTGGGTCCGTTTTAAATCCTGGGGAGGTATCACTATGAAGCCAATCAAAAATCTGCTTTTTACCCAGGGATTCAATGATCTTGGGGGGTGTATTTGGATCAGCAATTTTAGCCAATGCCGTCAGCTGCTGTTCGCTGAGTTGGTCCAGACGATCATGAATCCATTGCATGCGTTTTAAGTGGGATTCGCGTTTTTCTGTGTTGTTTTTTAGGCGCTTGTAAATCGCTTTCATGTCCTGAGGGCTGATATTTTTTTTAGCCAACCCCGCTTGAATGTCACTTCGCCGTTCCATCAAATAATTTGGATTTTTCAGGTTCTCAAATGAAATATCATCCAACACTTTTGGAGCAATCAACCGTAACTCTTCGACATTTGCTTCGGCAATCATATTAATGGCTGCAAGCCGCATCGCCTCATGATTTTTTGGAACCGCTTCATCCAAGGTTCGTTCACGCTCACTTTTTTTCTGATTTGAGCTTGTACTTGAGGGAGTGTAGGGCGTGTTGAACTGGTAGTCGCTGCCGCTATAATCAACTTCTTTTCCCTCCGTTTTTACAGATTTTTTTGACTCCACAAAAGAACTCATGCCATATTTAGCCAGAGCATCAAAATAGTCATTGAATTTTTCTTGTCGCTCTTTTCGATTCAAGCGACTACCTTGTTTGTCATAGCCATGTTCAGCGCGACTGGTTCGAGATCCAATGCGACTCATGATGCGGTTGTGACGGGCTTCATCACGAGATTCCCGGCGTTCTTGGCGAGATTCTTGCCTGGTTTCTCGGCGCTTCAGTCGAGCCTCTTGCCTGTCATCACGGCGTTCTTCTCTAGATTCACGCCTCTCTTTTCGCCGTGCTTTTCGCCGATCCGCACGGCTCATTTCAACCTCTTCCATTAAATCAGCCAATGATGACTTTTCATCCTCCGTTTCAGAGTTAGAAGTCATGCCCTCTGGCACAGATTCATTCCACAATAAACGAGTGGTTTCTAGTTCAAACCGGCCGGTGCTTTTGAGGTGTAGAGGTTCTATTTTTATTTTCTTTTTAAGATCATCTCACTATTATATCACATTTAGTCCGTCTTTGACAAGACTTCGAAGGCTTCTAACGTTTCAGCTCTAAAATCTTCCAGGGCCTGAGTCATCGCTTCCTGGGCGGCTGGACTCCGTTTTAAGAGTTCTAAAATAAAAGTCCACAACTCTTTTTCTTCATCCTGCTCGTCCATCACCGCATCAATCACCTCGGGCTCAATGGCCTCTGAGGCGGCTTCAAATAGGCGGTCGTGAAGGGTTTGAGCCATTTTTTCCTTCAACACTTCCACTTTTTCAGGAGCTTCATTTTGCAATCCCATTTCTTCAATGAGTTGATCTAAAAATTGGTTTGGTTCGAAGGGGGTGTTTTGGTCAGTCATTTTGTTTTTAAATTATTAGATTAAGCCGCTTGTGCTGGTTTAGATGCCTCTTTTTTATAGTCCGCATCGTTGGCAGCAGATTCAGTGGCTTTATCTCCTCCAAGATACTTACGATGTTTGATGAGATTTGGCACAAAAAATCCAGCGGTACCAAGGGCTGCTAAGGCCGTGTAGGCTGCATAACCCGTGACTCCAAGCGGTCCAGTGGCCCCCAGCATCAAGGCAGGAAGTACAGCCGAACGGAAGGCCCACTTGCGGTATTTGTATTTAACCTCCGGATCTTTTACAAAGAAGCTTTTTACAGTTAGATAGCCACCCAATAATCCGCCAGCAGCAGCACCGGCCAAATAAGGGCCGAGTAGGGTTTCAAGATAAGTAGCACCTCCACTAACTACTGTGCCAAGTCCACCAGTTAGCGAGGCTTTTACTTTTTGTTTGGTGGCATGACCAAATACGACATCCTTTGACACTTCATTTTTATTCTCGTGAATGGTATTGAGACTGTCAAAATAGGCATCGAGCTTATTGAGTGTTCCTCCTTCGGTCTTTTTTGCTTTATCCATGGAGTACCCACGAACTTCTTTTCGAAGTTGGCTTAAAAGGCTGCGTGTGTATTCGATGGAAAGCGGGTTGATTTTAGTTGATCTACCTTCATAAAGAGCGATCTCTAAATGAGCAATGATCTTGGGAACATACATCTCCATTTTTTCTGCTTTTTCAATTTTTTTCCCATCGGCAGTTTTCATTTTTTTAAGCCAAAGCTGAATGCCTTTATCCTTGTCGGCCACCTCATTCAATGCCATAAAATGAGTTTTGCTTAGCGCTCCTAGTTCATCATCTTTGGTGTGAATTACAGCCAAGGTGCTGGCTAATGTTGGGCGGAAGATGGAGCCTACTTTTTCAAAAAATCCTTTGCCCCAAATGCTCCGATTGGCCTCAGCTCTTTCTTCTTTTTGGATGGCTTTTTGGCTTTCTTCCAGAATAGTCTTAAATTTTTGAGGCTTGTCTGATTTTTCTGAAAAATAGAAGTTGATCATGATGAGTTGAGATTCCAAGGAGTCATATTCTCGATCTTTACCTTCCTGGACATTAGACAGCCCGCTGAGACGAGCTTTATTTGATCGTATGTCTTTTTTTAAATTTAATTCCCTCTCTCTTAATGCAGATCTTTTTTCACGGATTTCCTCCTTATTTTTAAGTTCTTTAGCTTTCATATCCTCATTCAAGTCTTTAATTTTAGCTGCAATGCTTGCCAGCTCATCTTCATCTTTTTCTAGTTGCTCTTGCAACTCTGCTGCTCTTTTTGCGGAAAGGACGGCTGGATTTTCCATAAAAGCTTTAAGCTCCTCAAAATCAGCGGTGGGATGTTCGCGAATGACTTTGATAATGGCTTGAGCCACTGGGCCACGCTTTCCCCATACGATTTCTCCGATGAATTCTTGCATTAGTTCTTCTTGCTCTTCCTTCTCTCTGGCCTTTCTCTCATCATCATCCTCTTCCCACTCAGTTTCTTCATCGTCATCTGTTTCGCTGTCTTCGTCCGATGGGGCTGCTTTCCATTCATTTCCTTCTTTTGCCAGGTAGCCCTCGTCAACCAAGTCGTTTAGAACTTTTTCAACGGTCGCTCCGTCAATATCTTTACTTTCAGCTTTTAACACCTCAATAAATGTTTCAATTGTTATTGAGCCATTTTCATCAATATACTTAAGGATTCTAAGACTTAGAAACTCTGAATCAGTGACGTCCTCTGCTTCATCTGCACTAGCTTCTTCTGCAGCCCCACCAAAAAGTGGGTCGTTTGCGGCAGCAGGTGTTCCACTCGTTGGGCTAGGAGCTGGTCCTGTCACTGGTGCAGCAGGTGTTCCACTTAGTGAGGTACTAACTGTCGCTCCATCATCAGTGCCTGCCATTCCAAAAATACTTGTTGTTGGGGCTAAGCTGAGGGGAGCGATAGTTGTTGCCGTTGTTACTGGCTTAAAGGAGTCAAAAACAGTCCGGATTTTATCTCCATCACTAGCATGTAAATTCTCAATGCTTCTTGAAATGAGTGCGTTTTTAACACCTTCTCTAATACTCAATAAAGTCGCTCGAATTTCTTTCCCAAGTTGATCGCGACGACCACTTATTTCTCGAGCGACACTAATATTTGCAACTAGTTTGCCAATTTGATTCCGGTCTCTTGCAATAATAATTTTACTCAGCTCTATATTGATGCGACCTTCTAATGAAGGATTTGCATCGATCAGGTTTTGTAATGCCATTTTTGCTCCCATTAACTCATCACGATCAATTTTATCATCATCACCCAAAGCATCTAATGCCTCTTGTATGAGTCTTTCAGTTTGTATTAACAAATCTTCTTCCGGCTCTTTGATGTCAGTGCGTTTTGCAGCTTCTGCCATTTTTAATTAATTAGTGAGTCTTAGTGTATTTATTATAAAGCCGAATCATTAGCTCGGCCAAATTTTCATTGTCGTCGTCATTGTCGATCAATAAATCAACCAATTTATTTTTTCTTTGGTCTTCAGGGGATTTTAAAATATCCTGTAAATCAACAATCATGGCTTTTCTATTGTCTTCATAATGAGTTTTTGTAGATTTAAACTGAAGTGCCAATCTAAGTTCGTTGAACATCTTTTGAGCTTTTTCTTCATCCTCTAGTAGTGGCTCCAAGGCACCAAAAATATCGTCAATTGACATTGTTTCTGGATTGCCTTCATTGAGCTCGTCCCAATCTAGTTCACCATCCAGTCTCACTTCATCAGTTTCTAAAAAGTTTTTATCTCCTGTTAAACGAGCAAAGTCATTTAAAGTTTGTCTGATGAGAGCTTTTTCCTCTCCTTCAAAAATGGACAACAGTTGCTTAGAGGCAGGTGCTTTTTGACGCATGCTAATATTTTCTATTGCCCCAATTTCTCCTTCATCGATAACTTGCCCTCCCTCAAATTCATCAGGGTTTACTGTTTTATTTAATAAGGCAGCAGGAATAAGCTTAAAAAGCACCTGAGAGGCATAAGCTTTTCTGCGATTAATGGCGGCTAGTTCAGCATAATTTTCTTCTGTGGGGATGTAATGAACAATATCAAACAGCTTTTGAATCTGGCGCCTGACTGTTTTATTTTTTTCACTATCTCCCATGGCAAATTCCCCGAGTAGTTGTAGGCGAAGTCGTTCAGCGCGTTTAAGTTTTTCTAATTCATCAATCACTTCATCAAAATCTTTAGGCATCCAGTCTTTATAATTTTGATCAATATCAGCCGTCCCTGCTAGGGGCTGCATTTCTCTAAGCATTGAGATACCATCGTCCAATACACTGAGTTGAATATCAATACCGTCAACAAAATTATTTTTTTCCTCTCTAACCGACTCAATAACCTTTTCACTTCTGGCTGCTTCTTGAGGGTCAATTACTTCACCCAAGGCTTCAAAAAGTATGACAAAATCATTTTGATTCCATCCTGCATGATTTTTTTTATAGTACTGATAGTCCGAGTCAGGTACATTACCCCAATTTTTAAAAATTTGCCTGAGCAAAAAAATATGTTCAAAATATTCCCTTCTATTCATTACCTTCAACCTTTCAAGATTAAAGCGTGTTTCATCAAATTGACGAAGTCGTTCAAAATCTCTATTTTTCCAACCATGTTCTTCATAAAAACTTCTTACTGCAAGATCTTCTCCCGTTGCCATTTTTTTTAAACCATTTCTAGCTTCAATGAGTTTAGAGCCTGTAAATTCTAAAAAATAACCTCGTTGTTCTTCAAAATTTGCTGGCCGAGGGGCTAATTCAACGTCAAAAAATTCCCAGATGTCATCCAGCTTTTTCATCAACTCCTCATAGTTGCTAAATTTGTTTCGAAAAAACTTGCTCAGCTGCTCAAGCTCTTCTTCAGTTCGGTCATTTATCTCAATTGAATCAAGGGATTCCCTAATCTCATTCAGGACAAGTTCTGCGCCTTGTGGGCTTGTTTTTTCAGGAAGTGTAATAAGGTTTCCGCCAAGGGTAAAATTATATTCATTGACCCTTCTGACTTTGTCTCTGGTGCTATCAGCAACCTCAGTAGCCATGTGATCAATATGAACATCTGGGCTTCCCTTTGATTGTCTTCCTCTGTTTTTCTTTCTCTTTTTTGCCAAGGGTAAATTTTATCAAATAATAATCTCCTAATTATACCAAAAAACCACCCAAAATGCAAGGGTGGCTAAAAACAGGGAGAAACTAATCCCTAAGATTGGGGATTCCACGGTCAGAGCCGTGGAAATTGACCCTTTCCTAATTTATCCTTTCAGGCGGGAATGACGAAAAGAGGGCTAATGGGTGATTACTCCGCCAACAACTCAGACAAAAATCCAATCCCCACTCCCGACGAAAACCCTTTGTGTCGATGGGCAGCGCCAGAGCCATCCATATCAATGGATCCCGCAATGTCGAAATGGCAAAATTTAGCCGTGTGCTCACCCGTTTTTTTATCCTTTGGTACAAAACGAGCCAAATAAAGACCTGCCTTGATCCACCCTGCTTCACGTGCTTTTTGACCCAAGTTGGCCACATCCGCAACTGGACTATTATTGTCGTCATACTCCATGTCCCACGGGGCCGTAAAAATCAAATCACCCGATCGTTTCCCCGCCTCAACCGCCTCAGCTGAAAGCCCCTCATCATTACAAATCGTACCCGTGTATAAATCCCCCAAAGCCAACACACAGCTCCCCGTCAATGTGGCAATGGTATAAACTTTGTCGATCTTTTTGAGATTGTTTTTGGCATAACAGATGGCATCTCCCATGATCAAACGTCCCTCGGCATCCGTGTGCTCAATTTCAACCGTTTGTCCATCACCGGCCACCCAAACATCATCCGCTCGATTGGCCGAAGCACCCATCATGTTTTCGGCCAAAGGCAGCAAAAAGTGAGTCGTTTCTTTGAGTTTCAATTTATTTTTAACAAGGTTCATCACGGTTGCAAGCACGCTCGCGCTTCCAGCCATGTCCTCTTTCATGCTGTTCATGTGTGAGCCCTTTCCTTGCATCCCCCCTGAGTCATAACAAATTCCCTTCCCCACCACAACGGTGGATGTTTTGGAGCCTTTGACAGGAATGGTCAACATCAACAACCTTGAATCATGAGTGCTGCCCAGTGACACGGCATTCAAAAGTTCATATTTTTTCAAGTCTCGTTTGCTGACATCTTTCACCTTCACCCCCCATTGCTTTGCCAGTTTGTTGATGACTTGAGCGTAAGCATCCGTCGTTAAACGGTTGGGTGGCATGGCTCCCAAAAGACGCATTAAGTTTTTAGACTCAGCCACCACTCCTCCTTGTTTGATTTTTGCTTTCACATCCGTCAAAACCTTGCCTTTAAAGTTTTCATGAATCAGGCTCACGTCAGGTGCTTTTTTGAGAACTCCTTTGGGTTTAAAAATAGAAGGTTTCAAGGCCGCCACATGAAGCCCGACCGTTGCAAAACGAGCCCATTCAACTTCATCACACCAAATACCAATGGTTTTAAAATCAACCGCTTGAGCCTTCATATAAATGGCTCCAAACATCCGTCTCACCCGCCGAGCATCCATGTGCTTTTTCTTCCCCATCCCGCGCACCTTCCAAAGTTGTCCATCCACCACCACCTCATGAGCCTCACTTTTCTTTCCGGTCAGTTTCAAAATTTTGAGAGCTTTGTGAGCTTGCATCATCTCTTTTGCTGTTTCTTCAAACACGGGCAAATAAAAGACCTGGTATTTTTTAGGATTGAAATCCACACCTACCTTGGGTAGATTCTGATTTTTTACATCGGTTAATTTAAGGATGTCTGAGACCGTCAGCATGTTTGTTTTGGTTTAAAAAAATAGGACACAAAAATAATAACAAAAAATAGGGCTTCCGAAAACCAAATTCAAAAGGCTTGACTGGTGAACGTTTGTTTACTAAGATGGGGTCTTGAATTCTACGCAAAAATATGAATAGTATAAAAAAGGCCTCCTCCAGCTCCTCCAAAGGAGGAGGGAAAAATAAGGTTTATGGTTACATGACAGCAAATTCAAACATTTATTTTGGAATTAAAAAATTGAAAAATAAATTGAAAGAACACCCCACACATGCCGAGGAATTGTTATGGCAAGAATTACGCAAAAAATCAACTGGATACCGCATAAGGAGACAGCACATCATTGGAAATTTTATTGTTGATTTTGTTTGTTTAAAAAGCAAGCTTGTCATCGAAGTGGATGGAGAAATTCACGATTTACAAAAAGAATATGATACGATGCGAACAGAGCATTTAAATTTGATGGGCTATCGCGTCATTCGCTTTAAAAATAAAGAGGTGATAGCTGACCCAAAATCTGTAAAAATAAAAATTGAAGCCGCTTTAAATACCCAATCACTTTCCCCTCCCTTGGAGGGTTAGGGAGGCCTCCATTTACCAAGCTAATCGGAACCTATGGAATCCACCGCCATACAAATCATCAAAGCCTTTCAAGATGCTGGCCATGACGCTTATTTTGCGGGAGGCTCAGTCCGGGATTTGTTGATGGAAAATGAGCCTCAAGATTATGACATTGCCACCTCTGCCACACCGGATGAGATTGAAAAAATTGTTGATGGCATGCATTTGGAATCTAAGACCATTCCCATTGGCAAGCAGTTTGGAGTGATTTTGGGCGTGCTGCACGGGCACGCGTTCGAAATTGCCACCTTCCGTTCAGACGCTGCCTACACCGACGGTCGCCGGCCGGATGCCGTGATGTTTACCTCGGCCAAAGAAGACGCGCTACGCCGAGATTTTACGATCAACGGATTATTTTACGACCCTTTAAAAAAAGAAGTACTCGATTTTGTAGAGGGCCAAAAAGACATTCAAAACAAGTTGATTCGTTTTATTGGAACTCCCCATGAGCGGATCAAAGAAGACCACCTGCGTTTACTACGAGCCATTCGCTTTCGGAATAAATTTAATTTTAAGTACCATCCAACCACCGAAAAGGCAGTTCAAGAGCTAGCTCATTTAGTCAAAGACATCTCCAAAGAACGCATTGCTGATGAGCTCAATAAAATGATGATTCACCCTTCCCGCGCCCGCGCGATGAAAGAGTTGGTTGAATTGGGGCTGATGCAAGAGCTAATGCCGGAGGTGATTCAAGGGGAGGGGGTGGAGCAGCCCCGGCAGTATCACCAAGAAGGGGACGTGCTAGACCACTCACTCAAGGCCCTGCATGACATGCCAGAGGGGTGGGTTTCTATCGAGTTAGCCTGGGCGGTTTTTTTACATGACATTGGTAAGCCAGCCACCTTTGAGCTCGCTCCTGACCGTATTCGTTTTGATGGTCATGCTCAAGTGTCTGCTCAAATCACGAGAGCCATTCTCAAGCGCTTCAAGTTTCCCAAAGCCATGATCACCAAAATCACGTGGCTCATCGACCATCACATGACCGTAGGATTTATCCCAGACATGAAGCGCATCCACCAAGTGAACTTATTTTTGCACCCGTGGTTTGAGGATTTAATGAGGCTCCATTATTGTGATGAGCACGGCAGCTTGCCCATCGACCTTTCGCTCTACCAAAAAATCATGGCGCTTTACGACGAGTTTATGAACGAAAAACTGCTCGAAGACCATACCCAGCCCAAGCTCAATGGAAACGAAATCATGCAAATCACCGGCCTAAAACCTGGCCCTAAGATAAAAGAAATCCTCCACTGTCTTCGGGAGGCTCAAATTGAAGGGGGGGTGAAAACAAAAGAGGAGGCGGAGGGGTTTGTGAGAGAATTTTTGCAAAAATAACGGATCATTCCTCCATTTTTTTTCGGAAAAAGTTAACAATCCTATCAATGGGTGTTGCGTGTTGGGTAATGTCGTCTTCTTGAAATCCTCTAAAATTGCTTGATAATTCAAGGGGAAAAAAATTATTTTCAACTTCAGATTCAGCCTCCTCATCCAAAGCCATTCTGTGAGATAATTCAGCCTGGAGTAGTGCATCAAAAATTGCATCCAACTCATCCAATTCATCTAGGCTGAGAGTGAAGCTCTTAAAAAAATTGCCATTCACAAGCAAATTATTTTGGGTGAAATTTTGATGAACACGAATGAAAATAGAGTCAATAGGGTCTAAATTATCCAATTTGTGGTCTTTAAATTCGTTTGCAGCAGAAAAGTGTACAGCCAGTTTTTCTGAGCTCTTTGGGAAGCCAAATAGTTTTGATTCTTCAGGATTAGAAAAAAACATCATGAGATATTGCATTTGATCTCCTTCAAAAGTTCTAATAAAATCCTGCGCGTCGTCCATACGTCTCAGCTGACACAAGGCAATTACATGATGTTGCGCAAAATATAAATCAACATCATTCACATCGTCCATGGCTCTAGTTGTTGCTTCTAATAACAAATCAAATTCTCTCATTTCTAAGTAGGCCTTGGTCATTTCTTGATAGGCCCATTCCTTACCATCTATTTTAATAAGTTGTTCAAAAATATGATCATCAAAAGTAGGGTGTTTAGATTCCATTAAACCAGTAATAAGTTGTGCAATAATTTTATTAAATGCGGCGGCTTTGGAAATATCTATTTCACCCAGGTTCGCTTTAAAAACGGCATTTTGCCTGGCACGAGTGAGCATGATTCCCTCCACGAGCTCTACCCTCCTAATTTCGGAGTACTCCGCCAAGTCAGAATGATACCCTAAAAATATCTTCAAAATTTTATCGATAACTATCTCATTATTCGCCCCGTCACCATCAGGTTCAAGATCAATCAAAGCAATTAAATGATTCCTTATCTCTTTAATATGGACTTCGGACATTTCCCCCGTTATTTTTAAAGTGCCATCCTCGCCTACAAGAAGAAGATTGTGCAAATCGCTAAAAATAGTTTCAGACCAGTCGGCTAAAGCCTCTTCTTTACTTATACCATCTGACAATAGGCCAGACACAACATGTTTTCGTGCTTCTTCTGAAATTTTTATCTGCTGTTGAAAAAAAGCCAACCATCCTTCGGCATTTGCTGGTAATTCAATCTCAATTTTATCTTTTGATTCTGGATCGCTCATAGTGAAATAGTTTTAAGTAGTAGTTTAAGGATTAATCTTCTTCAGAGACTTCACGTGCTGCCAGTCTGACAGCTTTTGAATGAAGAATATTTTCTTTTATTAAAGTGATAATTTGTTCCAGTGGATCTTCAGCAGTGTCAGGAATAAATACTCCATAGCGCTTTATGAGTGCTTCAGTGAGCCAGCCATCGATGCTTTTTAGCTCTGTTTCAATTAATGTGAATGATTCAATAAAACCAGCTTCATTTAGTAGCTTATGCTCTTTTAAAGCTTCCATTAATTCAGTGAGCATGCCTTTGAATTCTTCATCCGAGTGACCACTATTTTCCCCTAATGATTCTAGGTAGGCAGCTATTCCACTCGAGCTGGCCGGAAAAGAAAACGCTTCAGATGTTATGTGGCTAGCTTCATAAAAACTTCTAGTGGCATCTACAAAGGGCTCAACAAGACCTGTTTTTAAAATGTGTCTTACAACTCCTTCACGAAAACTTCCAGCGGAGCTGGTTAGTGTTTTATTAAATTTTGCATCTGCAGCATTTGCCATTTCTAGCATTAATTCTCTGACGTAATTTCTACTTTCTATTAGAATATCAAGGGTTTGAAAAATAATACGAATTTCATTAATTTGGCTATCACCGAACTCATCGTCCGAGTCAGCTACCGAACCCCATAATAACTCTGCTATTTTATGGTGATCTTCTTCATTCATAGTAAAGTTCGACTTGAAACAAGCATCCTCTGGGTTGAGATTCTCTTGAGATTGATCCGTTTTTTTAGGGATTAAAATCCCATGTTCAATTAGCTCATGAAAAATGCCATCCACTACATCATTAATGGCTGCATCTAGTTTCTCATCAAAAGATCTAGCCTCTCTTTTCTCAGCAGAAAGTTGGTCATTTTCATTAAGGGCAGTTATTTTTTCAGCAAAAAAAGCCAACCACCCTTTAGCATCAGTCGGGATTGATTCGTGAAATACAGAGGGCATTTCGTAGTCGCGAGTTTCCATAAAAACCATAATTAAGTCATAATGTTAACTTAATATAGATTATTTTTAATAAGATGTCAAGAGGTGTGCTTAAAAGGCTTAATTAAGCACTAAGCTGCTTGGCCTATTTTAATTTTTTGATCCTTATTCGCTTGTTCTTCATCTAAAATTTCACGCAATCGCTCTCTCCCAACAATTCCAGAAATGCGAGTGAAAAGAATTCCAAATTGCAAAGAGCGATCTGGAGGAGCTTGATTGAAGCTTGCACGAACACGGAGTGCAAAACGCAACCCTTCTTCAGCTGACTTAGGTTCAGTCGCAAAGAAAAGTAATTTATTCACCGCTTCTTCATAATCAATTTCGGCATTGGTGTTCTCGAGTGAGGATGATTGTTCCATAAAAAGTGAGGGTTAACTTTAGACCACACTCTATCAATTTCCTTCATTTTGGACAAGTTATCTGCATAGATTGTCTATAATTTTGCTCCAAAAAAAGGTAAAATAAACCTATAAAATTCAAAAAAATCATGAGTCAAACCCCTTTCGTCCACCTTCACACCCATTCCTTCTATTCCATTTTGATGGGGTTGTCTCATCCTGAAGCTTATGTTAAAAAGGCAGTGGAGCAAGGGGTAACGGCGCTGGGAATGACCGAACATGGGGCCATGCATGGGGCCATTGATTTTTATAAAGCCTGCCTCAAACACAACATCAAGCCCATCATTGGTTGTGATGTTTATATCGCCTTCAACAAACTCACCGACAAACGCCATCAGATTGACAACAAGCGGACCCGCGCCGTACTCATTGCCGAAACCCAAGAGGGCTACGAAAACCTCCTTAAAATGGCCAGTATTGCTGCCATGGAAGGCTATTACTACAAACCTCGCGTGGACTGGGATCTGATGAAGAAGCATTCCAAGGGCATCATTGCGCTTTCAGGGTCAATTTGGGGAGATATTCCTCAGGCCATTTTGAGCGGTGATAACGAGCGTGCCAAGGAATTTGTCGAACGGTTTCAATCCATATATGGCAAAGACCATTTCTTTTTAGAGATGAATCATCAGCCCCGCCTCCCTCAACAAAAAGCCGTCAACGAAGGGCTCATTGAACTCAGTAAAAGCCACAATATTCCTTTGGTTGCCGCCGCCGATGTGCACTATGTGAATCCCGAAGACAACCTAGCCCAAGACATCGTCACCTGCATCGCCAGCGCCCGAAATCTAGATGACCCAGGTCGCTTTAGCATGATGGATGCCAACTATTCCATGGTCGATCCTCAGGTCATGGTTGAGGCCTTTTCCCACATCCCTGAGGCCATTGAAAACACCGTAAAAATTGCAGACCGCTGCCATGTAGAGTTTGATTTCAAAACCTACCGCATCCCCACCTTTCCGGTGCCAGATAAAAAGAAAGATGTCGATTATTTGCGTGAACTTTGTTACCAAGGGTTGATCACTAAATACGAACTGGAAGAAAAAAAAATAGCCACTCAGGAGGAGGTACAAAAATCAGAGGAGGAAGATGTAAAAGCCTTGAAAGAGCGTCTTGAGTACGAACTCAAAATCATCATTGACATGGGGTTTGTGGGCTACTTTCTCATTGTGTGGGATTTTGTAAAATGGGCCAAAGACCACCAAATCATTGTGGGGCCAGGGCGTGGTTCAGCCGCAGGAGCCTTGGTTTCCTATTGCTTAGACATCACAACCATTGATCCATTACGCTACAACCTGCTCTTTGAACGCTTCTTGAATCCGGCACGTATCTCGATGCCTGATATCGATTTGGATTTTGCCGACAACCGCCGCGATGAAGTGATTGACTATGTGGCTCAAAAATACGGCCGTGACCGGGTGGCTCAAATCTGTACTTTCGGAACCTTAGCTGCCAGAGCTGCGGTAAAAGATGTGGGACGAACCATGGGAATCCCCTTTGGAGAAATGAACGAGTTTGCCAAGCTCATCCCCGAAAAACCAGGAACCACTCTAGAAGAGGCGCTCGAAAAATCACCAGAATTAGTCGATGCCATTGAGGGAAATGAGACCTATAAAGAGTTGATGGACAATGCCCGAAAGCTAGAAGGTTCCATCCGCCATGTTTCAGTTCATGCCTGCGCCGTCGTGATTGCCGATGAACCGCTGACCAAATACACCGCCGTTCAACATCCACCCAAAGACGATTCAGGCCTCATCAGTCAATATTCAGCCAAGCCACTTGAATCACTGGGGCTTTTAAAAATGGACTTTTTGGGCCTCAAAAATCTGACCATCCTACAAACCACTCTCGACATCATCGAGCGAACCAAAGGGGAAAAAATCAATCTCAAAAAAATCCCCATTGATGATAAAAAAGCCTACGCACTCATGGCTCGAGGAGAAACCACGGGAGTGTTCCAGTTGGAGTCTGCAGGAATGAAGCGTTACCTCAAGGAATTGCGGCCCACCGAATTTGAAGACATCATCGCGATGGTATCACTCTATCGACCGGGCCCGATGGAATGGATTCCTGATTATATTGCGGGCAAACACGGGCGTAAAAAAACCAAATACGCTCATTCCAGCCTTGAGCCCATCCTCAACACCACCTATGGAATTGCCATTTACCAGGAGCAAATCCTCCAAATTGCTCAAGTGTTTGCTGGCTTCAGTTTGGGTGAGGCTGATCTACTCCGTCGCGCCATTGGGAAAAAAATCGCCTCAGAATTAGAGGCCCAACGTGAAAAATTTCTTGAGGGGGCCAAGGAAAAAGGCCATACTGAAAAACTCGCTGTCGAAATTTTTGAAAAAGTCATTGAGCCTTTTGCAGGCTATGGATTCAACAAATCACATGCGGCTTGTTATGCGATGATTGCCTATCAAACGGCTTACCTTAAGGCTCGTTTTCCCACCGAATTCATGACCGCCCTGATGTCGGCTGATTATGGGAACACCGATCGAATTGTCATCGAAATTGAAGAGTGTGAGCAAATGAACATCCAAGTCCTCCCTCCCGATGTGAATGAATCGCTGTCGAACTTTACGGTGGTTCAAGATGGAAAAATTCGTTTCGGACTTTCGGCCATCAAGGGATTGGGAGCGAGTTCGGTAGAAAAAATCATCTTAGCCAAACAAGAAGAGGACCGGCCATTTGACAACATTGAAGACTTTGCCAAGCGTGTGCCCGCGAGAATTCTGAACAAAAAAACAATTGAGGCCTTGGCCTTTAGTGGGGCGATGGATGTGTTTGGAGAGCGGCGAAAAATCGGTTTAAACGTAGAGGCCATCGCTGATTTTGCTAAAAATGCCACCAATTCTCATCGGGTGGGGCAAGCAGGTTTATTTGACAGTTTAGGAGACGACGCCCCCACCGACCATCTCCAGCTAGAGGACGTGGAGCCAGCCAAGGAGGCTCAAAAATTAGCCTGGGAGAAAGAATATTTAGGGCTCTATGTTTCCTCTCATCCTCTGGCCGGATTGTCCCAATTTTTTGAACGTAAGGTGATCCCTGCCAAAAAACTGCCCACAAAAACCGTCGGAAAAAGCTTAAGAATAGCAGGAATGTTGACCACCCTTCGTAAAATAACAACCAAAAAAGGAGATTTGATGGCTATTTTTGAGCTTGAAGACACCACAGGTAAAATCAATGTGGTGGCCTTCCCTCGTGGTTATAAAAAAATCAGCATGGAGTTGGTCGAAGGCCGAATTTTACTCATTGATGGAAAGTTGGACAAGCGGATGGGGGAGTTTCAAGTGATTGTCGACATTGCCGAGGGGATGAGCCTTGAGGAATTGCAGGAAAAAGCCAAAAAAGAAGGCTATTGGACAGAGGGTGAAAATTTTGTCGCTCCTTCTAGACAGGCTGTCGAAGAAGTGGAAATCAGCCAAGCAGAAGCGGTATTGAAGGTTGATGAAACAAAGGTTTCCCCCCTCGAAAGCAATTCTCTTTTTGTGAATAAAAAGGCCCATCAAATCCTCATCAATCGACAAGTGGAACAGTCTTTTTTTGAAGGCTTAAAAACCCTCCTCGAATCTCATCCCGGTGACGACGAGGTGGAATTAGTCATTGGAGACACGGTCCTCCCCTTGCCGATGAAGGTGAAGTGGGAAGAGTCTTTGAAGGGGCAGGTGAATGAAATGATTGACAAATAGTAAATATTATGATATAAAAATATAGTATTTTCGGGGGAGTTAAGTTGAAAAAAGAGGTGGTTCATTCGCCAAGTTTCAACAGGAAAAATATTATATTAAACCATCTCATGAAAGAAGTAGCCTTAGAAATAGCAGCAGCTCGTGTAGAAGTAGGAATTTTGGATAGGGAGCGGGAAGAGTTGCCAGCCCAAACTCCCTTGAGTGCTGATTTAGATGAGGCTAATTACAACCAATAAACCACCAGCTATGCTGGTGTGAATCCACCGTGTTCTACAATTCCAGCCCTGTACACTCTCTCATGCAGGAGGGTCTAGAAGAGGGTTATTTATCCAATAACCTTTTTTAAATATGCAATCACAATCCCATGTTCGCTTTGAGTGCAACTATCATGTTGTCATAGTCCCCAAATATAGAAAGCGAGTCCTCTTTGGACACGTACGCTCTCGTCTTCGAGAGATACTAAGAGAACTCGCTAAGCGTAAAGGTATTGAAATCATTGAAGGCTATGTCATGTCTGATCACGTTCACATGATGCTTTCAATACCTCCCAAGTACAGTGTATCTAACATCGTAGGCTTCTTGAAAGGAAAGAGTGCTATATGGCTACACAATGAATTCGGAAGTAGAAAATCAGTCCGTCAAAAAACCTTCTGGTCCACAGGCTACTTTGTAAGAACAGTAGGCCTAGATCAAAAAATGGTTCAAAGATATATCCAAGATCAAGAAAAGAAAGATAAGTATGAAGACGGAGATCAGCTTGATCTAAAATTCAACTAAACCTTGATCCTTGTCCTTAAGCCCCTTCTAGGGGCTCTCCTCAAGCCACGTCCTTTGGGCGTGGTTGGTGACTCACAAGGGAATGAGCCTATGCGGAACATTTTAAGGGCAAGAATTAGAGAGTTAGAGTTTGTAAGGGCTAGGATTTTTGAGGGCATTGGAATTCTTGGTGGGTGTACTGTTGTGACTGAGGTGGTTAGAAATAGCGTGCTTATTCCTAATACTTGGTTAGCACAAATAGTTACTATTTGTATACTTAATATACAGATTCCAATCCTTATTACTGGATTAGTTTGGAGTAAGCGCGGAAGAATACACGCACTTATTGAGGGTGATGAGGCAGCTCAAGTGGTCATAGAAGCTGGTTTAGAAACAGGGGTGATGGCACCTGAATCTCAGTAGGAAGAGATTTCTAAATATCACCCAGTCCCTAAGGAAAGATCTCTCAAATAACTTGAAATGGATGAATAGCCTTTTTGAGCTGCCTTTTTTTCAATCATTTTTTTCATGTCTTGAGACACTCTAAATCGAATCACCTCAGATTGTTTCTTTTGATGGTCTTTTTCAGCTAAAATTAAATTAGGCAGGTCATTTAGTAAGGCTGGAATATCTTCATTCAAAAAATCCTGACTGATATTGGCCGCCTCGCACACCAAAAAAGTTGTATCCTCATTGGCAGGTTTGAGTGTATAAAAGTATTTTTTATTGTTGAGGGTGATAAAATGTTTGAGCAAGGTTTTCATGGAATGAGGAGTTTTAATGATTGTTATTTTTTTATTTTTTTGGCTATTTTGGAGGCCTGACGTTTATAAAAATCCTTACACTCGTTATTATGAGTGGGAATAATGAGATCTTTTTCTGACTGATTGTGTTTGAATTTTTTATGGCTCCCTTTGGCTTCAACTTTTTCAAAGCCTAAATGTAAAAGTATTTTTTCAATCTGAATGAATTTTAGTGAGCTTGGGCGGCTCCAAAACTGCTCAATGATTTTTTCCAATTTAGTCATCTATACTCCTTCGCATAAATAATTTCGAATTTTGTAGTATGCACCGAAGCCTTTATTATCTTCTGCCTAAGGCTAAAAACATTATTTAAGCTATGGTGCATTATACGGAATTATAAAGGCAAAGGTGTATATATATTGCCGTTTTATTTGTAGCTCTATTTTATATAAATGTAGCTATTTTGTCAATCAAACCATAGGGTATGACTTATTTTTTGTTGTACGATATCAAAAAAGACATCAAAAAAATTGCCCTCATTAAATCGATTAAATCGGTTCAAGAGTCATATCATGTAATCTATTTTAAGCATCCACCCGCTCTCCCTCCAAACACCACTCCCTCGCCTCCGTCACCTCAACCTGGACATACTGTCCAACAAGGAATTTATCCTCAGATTTGAAGCGGCAGAGTTTGAATTCAGGAATCTTGCCACTGGCAAAACCCTTCTGGACTTTTTCAACCAAAACTTCAACCGTGCGCCCCACGAATTGCTTTAAGTAATCAGCTGAAACCTCTTGCATGGCTTTTGTGATGCGTTCGAAGCGGTCTTTCTTCACTTCATATGGCACATCATCCACCAAGTGTTTAGAGGCATAGGTGTTGTTGCGGCCTGAATACTTGGACACATAAATCAAGTCGATTTTATAGTCTTTAACCAATTTCATGCTGTCCTCAAATTCTTCATCAGTTTCTCCACAAAAACCTGTGATGATGTCGGTGCTGATGGAAATATTTGGAATACGTTCACGCATTTTATCAGCCAATTCCTTCCAGCGGTCAACTGTGTACAAGCGGTTCATGCGTTTTAGGCAGCTATTTGAACCACTTTGAATCGGCAAATGAATGTGAGGAACCATGGACTTTAACTCCCCATAAAGCGCCACCACATCGTCGCCCATGTCTTTGGGATGGACGGTGTAAAAACGAATGCGCTTGATGCCAGGGACTGCGTCCACCTTTCGTAAAAGTTGAGCAAAAGGAGAGTCTTTAGCGTTCGGATCAGCATCAGTCGGCTTGTAGCTATTGACATTTTGGCCGACGAAATTCACTTCACTGGCGCCTCGCTTGGCCATTTTTTCAACTTCTTCCATCAACTCAGCCATGTCTCGGCACTCTTCGCGCCCTCGGGTATAAGGCACAATGCAAAATGAGCAAAAATTATTGCACCCACTCATGATGGGGATAAACACCTGGGTGATATTGGTGATTTTAGGGCTGATGTGAAAATAACTCTTCATCTGACTCACTTCATCGCCCCCCTCCATATGATGCATTTTGTGAAGCATGTCCGGCAAGTGCATCAAGTCTTTTATTCTAAAGACAAAATCGATGGTGGGCATGATTTTAAACACCTTTTCCTTACTCTCCCCACGTAGGCCGGTGTCTTTGTGGATCATGCAACCCGTGATGCCAATGCGGAGCTTTGGGTTGGCTTCTTTAAGCTCCGCAAATGGTTCACCTAAACCATAAATTCGATTTTCTGCTGATTTTTTAACCATGCAGGTGTTGAGGATGATCAAATCGGCTTCCCGATAATGGTCCACAGGCTCGTAATTCATTTTTTCAAGCACGGTCATGATCCGTTCCGTGTCAGAGTAATTCATCTGACAGCCGTAGGTTTTGATGTTGTATTTTAAGGTGATGGTGAGTGGGGTTACATGCGATGAGCGAATGATAATTGGATGCTGCGCTGGTTATTTTAAAATTAAAAATTTAGAATTTAAAAATAAATAAGCCACAATCCCTTGCTTAATTTTACTCATATCCAACAAAAGATCAAACAGACTTCAGTTCGTTTTGGATACAAAAAAAGCCAACACGAGGCTGACTTTCTCTGCTTTTATGCACAAATTACTGCGCTGTTTCAGTAGTGGTATTGACACCAAGACTGAGATCAGCTTCACCATCATTACTTGAAGTGTCGTTAGAGTTACAGCCAGACATGGTGATCATGCCAATGAAGGCAAAAACGAAAAGTAGCTTTTTCATGTTTTTTTTGGTTAATGAATATGCAAGGCTAAGTTAACGTACATTTCATTTTTTATCAAGTTATTTATTAACCTTTTTTTAAGAATTATTAAGGTTCATGGCATTGAAAAAATAGGGTTTTTGTGCTAAAATAATTAGAAAAATAAAACATAAGTGTCGGGTTGACTCAAAAACACCAAAAAAATCATACCCTCTCCACAAAAAAAACAACCTACTGGTTAGGAGGATTTTTTGCACTTATTTTAACGATGTTCATATGGCAGGCCAGCCTTCACTTGAAAGCCGATGTGGTTGAGGGGGCGGAGCTAGATTTACCTCAGCCTGTGTTGGAGGAGGAGGTGGTGCTTGAAGAAGGGGGGGGAGAGGAGGTCATCGAAGAAATTCCAGAAGAACCTATTCCAGAAGAGTTGATTGAGGAAGAATTGATTGAGGAAGAAGTGCCCACTCCCGAGGAGGGTTCTGAAATCGAATCCGAAGAAGAAGTTTTAAATCAGGAGATTGAGTCAGGTGAATCAATTGAAACACCTGATGTCACCGAGGAGGAAATGGCTACAGATGAATCTGAAGTGTCTGACTCCAGCAGTCAAGAGTTGTCAGATGAGGTTGTTGATCCCGTAGACGAAGAAGGTCTCTCAAAAGAGGGGGACGATCAAGAGGGGGATCTCGAGCCAGAAGTCATTGATGATCAAGGTGTCGCCGCCCTAGAAGATGAGCTTCAAGCGGGAGAAGAGGAAGGGGGGCAAGAAAAAAAAGAAAAAAAGGACAAGGAAAAGGACAAAGAAGAGGAGGTTATTTCCCAGGTAGAAATCTTAGAGGAGATGGGAGGTGAATTGATAGAAACAGATTTTGACATTGACGACAAAAAGAAATTGAAACGCGGAACATTGGTTTCTGAGCAATTATTAGAAACATCCACCCTTGCAGAGGGCCGTTTTAAACTAGCTGAATTTGATTTTTTAGATAAGGTTGCAGGGGAAGCGTTGACGTTTGATGAAGTTCAAGAGGAGCTTTTTTCACTTTCAACCACTCAAGAAGATTTAGAGGAGGCCATCCTGCGGTCTATTTTAAAAAATAGAAGTGATTGGATTGCTGACGCCATGCTTGACGATCGAAAAACGTTTGTAGCCATCAAAGATAAAGTTGATAAGGGCTTATTTGAAAGTCTTCGAGCTCGCATAGAGGGCACCTTGGCTTCGGGAGAATTTAGTGATCAGCTTGCCAAGCAACTTGAAGACGATCAAGAAATAGAACGTTATATCAGTCGGTTGATCAATAGTGAAAAGCCAAAAGAGGTGATAAAAAAAGTGGTCGAAAAAGAAAAGAATGAATCCAAAGGATGGTTTGCAGAAGATGCTATCTCTGAGGTGATTGATGGGGACTTGGATGAATTCAACTTAAAAACCATTTTAACCGATCGCCTGACGAATGATGAGGCCATTCAGTCCTTATTTTTAGAGGCAATCGATATGGATCAGCAGGTTCCTAAGGCTTCAATCGAAGCACCTCTCATTGCCGTTCAGGTGTCAGGGCCAGGTGGGTCGATTATTTTGGATCCGGAAGCCATCGAATATGAAGCAGGTTCCATTGTGATGGTCCTTGATCTCCCTCGAAAATTTAAGCCAGGCATTTATAGTGCTGCGGTAGAAATTACAAATCCTATTAGCGGGGCAAAAGAGCTGGTGATGCAGGATTTTGCTTGGGGAGTGCTTGCCCTGAATGCAGATAAAGACACCTACAAAAAGGGCGAGATAGGCGACATGCATATTGGTGTTTTAGATGATGAGGGACGGCCAGTGTGTGATGCTATTTTAGATCTACAAATCATTCCTCCAAAAGGAAAAGTGCCTCAAGTTGAGGTTACCAATACAGGATTTTGTAATACATTTGATGTTTCAAACATTGAGCCAGACTATGAGGCGGTCCATAGATTCTCTCACGAAGGAGATTATATACTCAATTTAACAGCAAGTTTCGGTGATGGATTGGTGCGGACGATTAGTAAAACCATCGGGGTGGAAAAAAATCCTTCACTCAGTATTCAGCGCGAAGCAGCCACACGGCTTTATCCAGTCGGGCTTGCCCCCATGTCACTTCATCTAACCTTTGACAGTGATTTTGCTGGAAGCATCACCGAGGTGGTGCCTGATAATTTTCAAATTTCAGATTGGGTAGTGGACCCCGACAATCACATCAGTCCACTCGTACAGTCGGGCGTTCAGGCAGACACTAAAACGATCACCTGGTCCATTTCGGCAAGTGCAGGGGAAACCAAAAGTCTTTATTATTTATACGATGCTCCTGACATTTCTCCTGAATTTTACTTGATGGGACCTTTGGAAATACGAGACGCTGCCACCTCAGGCCAGGTGAGTTATGAACAGCGCAGTTGGCAAATTGCAAATGATGAACCTTCCATCGGCCCAGACAATACAGATGAACTTTTGGGACACTGGGAATTCAACACAGGGTCAGGGAGTACGGCAATCGATAGTTCCACGTATGGAAATGATGGGACATTGACCAACATGGAGTCGGGAGACTGGACGACGAGTGGCCCTTCATCAACCAATGGGAATCCTTATGCCCTGGATTTTGATGGATCAAATGAGTACATCACCCTTTCGGATCCCGCGGGAGGCGAATTGGATTTTGGTGACACGGACGATTTCACCATAACAGGGTGGTTCAACCGTGATACTTTTACAACCGATGACACCATCATTGCCAAGCGCAATGGCATCGCCGCAAGTGATACGGGTTATATTATTTATATTGATGACAGTACTGATCGATTGACTGTTGAGGTTTCGGACGGTAGTGATGAATACTTTTTTGATGCTCGAACGGAATTAACCAGTTCTGGATGGTATCACTTTGCTGTAATTTGGGATCAAGACAGTGCGGCAAATACTAAAATATATATCGACGGAGCGGTGAGTGAGGGGAGTGTCAGCGGAACCATTGGAAATGTTGGAGGTTTGGCCAATAGTCTTTCTTTAAATACAGCCTCAGAATCAGATGCAGGAAACCCATTGGACGGAAAGTTGGACGACATTCGAATTTACAATCGTGTGTTGAGTTCAAATGAAATCGATGTGCTTTATGAAGGAAATAATCCAGGAGGCATCAGTACCCATCTGGTTTTATGGCTGAAGGCCGAAGAGGGGCTGACGACCTCAGGCACAGACGTGACCGATTGGCTGGACCAGTCAGGAAATGAATATGAATTTAGCCAAGGCACCACAGCCAACCAACCCGATTTAACCACCAGTGCCATCAATGGGCATTCAGTTATTACCTTTGATGGAAGCAATGATGCCCTGACCACGACAGGATTTTTGGAAGAGCCATTCAGTGTTTTTTCAGTGATTGAAAATACGGATACGGGCAGCAATGAGCGAACATTTTTTGGAATGGAGTCCGATGCGGCAGGCAGCGACGATGCCTTATATTTAAAAGCCAACAACGGCTCAGGAAACTCAGAGGTGAGTTATTTGATTGGAGGCACCTTGACCAATGTGACCACCACTAGCTTAGACAATTTGGCGTATTTACACGCAGGCTTTTTGAGTGGGTTTACAGGAGGAACCGTTGGTTTTGAGGTGAATGGTGATGGCATTGGAACAAGTGCTGGAACAGGTTCATTTGCCAATGCGACGGAATCAGCTGTGGGGGCGGGGTTTGTGAGTGATGCGCTATCAGGTTATTTTCAAGGTGATGTGGCTGAGATTTTAGTTTACACCACAGAAAAAACAGGAACGGACCGCCAAAAAATTGAATCGTATTTGGCCCTCAAATATGGATTGACCTTAGATCAATCAGCCACCGCCGGAGGGACCAATTACATCAACTCAAGCAGTGGCACCATTTGGTCCGTTGATTTTAGTGATGCGTATGAAAATGACATTGCAGGATTGGGTCAGGATGATACCTCAAGCTTGTTTCAAGCGGATTCAAAGTCAGAAAATAGCGACAGTATCCTACGAATGTCTGAACAAACCGATCAGGAAGATTTAGAATTTTTGACCTGGTCAAATAATGATGGAGCAGCCACATGGACGTCGACAGGAGCCCCAACAGATTACAAAATTCTATCACGCCAGTGGCAAGCACAAGAAAGCGGTGATATTGGTACGGTTGATGTTGAGTTTGATGTGGCCAATAGCAACTTCAATGTGCCCAGTTTACAAGGGGGTACAAGTTACTATTTGATCTATGATTCAGATGATGATGGGGTGCTTTCAGATGAAACCCCGGTGGCCATGAAAGACGATGGAACAGGTGGGGATGACACGAGTTCGGACAGCAATTGGACGGCGCAGATTAATTTCCCTGCCTCCATGGCTGATGGTCGCATTGATTTTAATATCGCCACTGAAGTCGATCCACCTCCAACAGTGACAGACGCCAATATTTCAATCAACTCAGGAACAGGGACAGGAAGCACCTTCATCGTAGGAGATCAAATCATCGTGACCTGGGACAACTCAGCAACCGGAGATAATAATAGCGGACTGGTAGGTGTGACAGCGAATTTAACAGGATGGGGTGGGGGAGAATTTAGCACCATGACGGATACCACAACTTGTGGGGGGACCAGTAGTGATGAAATTTATGAAGCCTGTTACACACTCATTTCTGGGGCGATTGATCAAATTAATGTGAACACCTCGGTGAATGCGAGTAATTTGGGAGGTCAAACTGCTGCAGCGGACACTTCAAATGCAAGCGTCGACAATGAGCCACCCACCGTCACCACAGGAGCTATTTCAGTGACAGGGGCAACAGGTTCTTCTGGAGAATTCATTATAGGAGACACCGCTACCGGTCGTTGGGATGATTCAGTCACAGGCGATAATAATTCAGACACGATGAGTGCTGCGAGCTTTGATCTTTCTGATTTTAGATCGACAGACACCGCAGTGGCTGGAGCAGAAGCCTCAAGTATTTGGACCGGAAGTGTTACGGGAGCTATTGACACTCAATCAAGCTCAAATAACAACGTAACAGTGACAGTGACCGATGATGCAGGAAATACGACCACACTGGCAGGAACCAACAACGCCACAGTCGATACAATAGCACCAAGTATTTCTAGCATTACAAGTGTGGCGGGGGACACGACAGCTGTTTATTATGATGCGACAGATGACAGTGATACGGAGGTGATTTTTGTCAGTACGGACACTGGTTCAGGGGTGAGCGCTTGTAAGTGGAATGCCACAGACGTGAGTTATGCCACGATGGCCAACACGTGCGCAGCCACCAACTCATGCACATCTAGTCTGTCTGGCAATGGCACAAAAACCATTTACATAAGATGTATAGATAGCGCAGGAAATGCGATGAGTACTAGCACACAGGTGGATTATACAGTAGATTCTGTCGCCCCTTCTGGAACCAGCATCACCCCAAGTTCAACAAGAATTATTGACACCGCAGCCCCTTCATTTGTGGTCAGCGATGGAACCGATGCCACCTCTGGAATCGACACAGGTTCTCGTGTTTTAGAGCGGCAAGAGGCAACATACAGTAGCAATAGCTGTGGTACATTTGGCGCTTATGCAGGCACGGCGTATTCCGGTACCTATCCTAATATTTCAGACACCAGCGTGACAGGAAGCAAGTGTTATCGTTACCGATGGTCTGCCTCAGATAACGCTGGAAACACAACCACAAGCAGTGAAACAGCCATCATCGTTCGAGTGCCATTGACCACGTTGACGATCACCGCGGGAAACAATCAATCGTATGGAGCCACCGCCAACCCAATCGGCTACACCCTTCCAACAGGGCTTCAGGTGCAAGCGTCTGATGGAGGAACCAACACAGCTTTGACTGGAGAAGTGACAGTGGATTATGCCATCACCAGCACACCCACATCGCCAACGGCCACGGGTCAGTCGCTGAGCAGTGCCTCAGACAGTACAGATGCAAGCGGATTGACGGAAGTGACCTTTACGCTTGGTGATCGGGCAGGTGATTATCAAATTGAAGCCAGCTCGGGAGATGCGGCTGTGAGTAATACGGTCACCTTCACCGAAACAGCGGATGACTATTTTAATTTAGTCGTGATTGAAACCAGCATGTTGATCGCTTTGGATCCTATCAGCAATACGACAGACAGTGTCTCTCCCACCGCGTCGATAACAACAAATGCAGCCAGTTATGAACTCGACCTCACTCCTGATCAATGGCCAACTTCAGGCATTTATGAAATTTTAAATTGGGCCAGCTCGCTTGGGTTTGGATGGAATTTAAATGCCGGAACCGTCACTGCCTTTTTAGAAAACGTGGGAGATCCAGACAGTACCACTGTGTATAGTTGTAGCGGTGATACATGTCAGGGGGCCAGTGTGATTGACATTGATTTGCATGCAGGAATTGACTTCACCCAACCCGCCGGGACCTATTTAAACAACATTCAATTTAAAGGTGAAAATATTAGCTATTAATTAAGAATGATCCCCCAAAAACAACTTAAAAACATTGGAAAATGGCTCCTTCTCACTTTAATTAGTCTCAATATTAGCCATGCACCCCTAGTCGTTGCTCAAAGCCAAGACAGTGAAGGTGCCGTGGTGAGCATCCTTCCCGTCCCTCCAGAAAATGCGGCCGTCAGTCACAATAGTTTAACCGAAGTGGAACTCACTTGGGATGCCAGCCTTTCCCCACCAGCATCCATCGGTTCATACAGCATATTTTATAAACTGACCTCAGACCTCAATTACCCCCTCCTTCCTCAGATCACGCGGGTGGATAGTTTGGCCAGTTACACTGAAACCATTACTGTTTTGGCCAACACGGGCTATGATTTTAAAATATATGCAAACACCATTGCAGGCGTCAGTAGCTCTGACACGTGTGCGAGTTGTGAAGTCAGTAATAATTTTTGTGGGAATGGCGCCATCGAACCCAGTGAAAGCTGTGATGGGGTCAATTTGGGAGGGGCGGTTTGTACCGATTTTGGGTACACAGGGGGGTCGCTAGCGTGCAACCTGAGCTGTAATTATGTTTTTTCTTCCTGCACTAGCCCAGGGGGCGGTGGAGGTGGTGGAGGCACGCCTCAAGATCTTTTGGAACCTATTTCAGGTGAAGCCCAGTCCCCAGCGTATGCCAATGAATCCCCCATTCTAATCAGTTATTTTGGAGCAAACGATCCAGGATTCAGTGGCCTCGACTACGTTGAGTTGTGGTATAAAAAAGGAACCGGGCCATGGATCAATACGGGCTTACAGGACACCGGGGCTTCGGGTAGTTTTGATTTCAGCCCACCCTTTGGAACAAACGACACCTATTACTTCGACTTAGTGGCACATGACAAGGCTGGAAACACGAGTGATTCACCGTCTGGAAGTGGAGACACACAAACCGTCTATGACACCGTCAATCCAACCATTGAAAGCATTCAAATGCCTGCCACAGCGACAGGCCCCATTGGCATCACCTATGTCAATGCAATCGATCCTGCAATATCCGAAGTTTCGCATGTGGAACTCTGGTACAAAAAAGGAGAAAATGGTGTGTGGCTGAATACCGGTCAAACAGGGCCTGCAGGGTCAGCCACCTTGCTTTTTGATGGCTTCACGGAATCAGATGCCTACTATTTTGATTTGATTGCAGTAGATTTAGCCAACAATCAATCCACCGAAACCTATGAATTTCAAAGTCCCGTCTTATATGATGTGGACCCCCCCGCATTTAACAGTTCACAAATAAGTCAGGTGGTTGAAAGCAGTCTTTTTATTGCATATGATGGCGCTCAAGACATCGGTCCGGCAGGGCTCAAGGGGATTGAGCTGTGGTACCGCCATGAATCAAGTGGCACGTGGTTGAATTCTGGGCTAGTTCAAACAGGAGAGAGTGGTTTGTTTGAATTCACGCCTCCTGAGGGGGATGGGGTTTACTTTTTTGAGTTTGTTCTGGAGGATGATTTTGGCAATCGCACTGAGATTCCCATTGGTGATGGGCATTTGAGTGTGGCGGTTAGCAATCTCTCCTTCGATATAGTTTTAACCAACCTGCCAGACCGCGTCACCCTAAGCAATTCAGCAATGATTGGGGTGACCGGAAACAACGTGGTTGCCTACCGCTATCGCCTGAATGACGGGTCTTTTTCAACAGAGAGAGTCATCACCCAAGCCATTGAACTTGGTGATTTGGAGGAAGGGATACAGCGCCTCCAGGTGATTGGGAAAAGCATTGAGGGGGTGTGGCAATCCGAAGATCAAGCAACCAGTTATGTGTGGCGAGTGGACTATTCCCAGCCGCGCGTGAACATCGTTGGGCCCTTTTTACCCTACATTATTAAAGAGCGCACCATCATCAAATCAGCCACCTATGAGCTATATTATTCCAATCATGATCAAATCACACTGACCGAGCGAGATATTTCATTGGCCAGCACGGGAACAGCCGGAGGTTCCATGCGTTTGGCTCAAAAAGATGAATCGACGTGGACCGTAGAAATTTCAAACATTGTGGGAGTGGGCACCTTACGGGTTGTTGTGGCCCCAGGAACGGCACGTCATTCTAATGGAAACGTGGCTGAAGGGGCGACCAGTACGCCCTTGAACGTGGACATCCAGTTTTTAGAAGATGACCCGCTTTATGTTCAATTGTTAGAAAAAATAAAACCAGACATCGTTCCTCAGGCCCCCAATGTGCTCCCGTCCAGCCAAAGTTTAGAAAAAGAAGCTCAAAAAGCCATTGAAGAACAAATATTAATCAGTGGACAGGCATTCAAGTCAACCCTGCCTAAAATCGCCCTTGATCCCGCCACTCGTCTTCTTGCCTGCCAAAGACAATACCCTAACATTGATTTTGAATCTTTACACGCCGATGATGACAATGACATGCTCCCCAATCGAAGTGAGTGTTTATATTCCACCCACCCATTGATTGTAGACAGTGATGAAGACACATGTAGCGATGGTCTAGAGGTCAATTGGCTCGGAACCCACCCGCTAGAACCCAGAGACTGCCCTTTTTCTGGAAATCAAAAAAGAGTCTGGATCACGACCCCGCAAAGCGGATGGTCCATCCCTGCCTTGGAAATCATGGGGCTGACCCCCGATGACACAAGTTTTACCGATTTATTTGTCTTTCCTGTGACTGAGGGGGAAGCCATCCTCGATGAAAGCATTAACATTGGCCGTATTGAAGGATTCAATGCATCGCAAGTCCCCGAACATTTATTTTTTGAATTGGATTCCAATGCCATCCTCAAAGAAAAGCGTTTTTATGACCTTGTGGCTGTCAGTACCCTGCAAAGTGGCGAATTAGTGCATTCTATACCAGTTCGAATTTGGCTGGATTCAAACATCAACCTTGCCCCTCCCACGCCCACCTCCATTGGAGGAACTTCCATCAAGCGCTTGCTTAAATTGACAAATATTCGGGTGGATCCTACGGAAAATGGAAAAGTCAGAGTGACAGGTGAGTCAGAATATGGCGCTCAAGTTTTTGCCATTTGGCAGTCCACCACACTTTCATCATCCACGATAGTCGATAGTCAGCTGGGTCGTTTTAGCATTGAATCTCCTGAGCCGCTTGAATTGAACCAGGAGCATCAGGTCACTTTATATGCCCTTAAAGCTGAAGAGGGTCAAACCTTGAAATCAAAAAATGTAAGGGTCAACTTCTTTTTATACCCGTACGCCCTTATATATTACCTAATCATTATCATTTTATTTCGGGTGATTTTATTAATTATTACAAGAATCTTAAAAAAATATGAAGAAAACATTGACTCTAGAAATAAATTTAGGTATAATTTAGACAGTAACAAAACAAAAACTTTATTTTATAACCAAAACAAAATGAATAAAGTAATGCAAAATACACTAGCTGTCCTCGGGGGTGCTGCCCTTGGGATCGTTGGTTTTAATTTATATGTCGGCGCCCAAACGGATTCTGACACCATTCAGGTTTCTGTTACGATTCCTGGAACGGTAACCATTGCTGATGATGGTGTTGATCTTACAATTGGGGCCCTGGTCCCAAATGTGGTTAATGACACTAACCTGACTACATTGTCAGTAACCAATAATGACACTGATGGGTTTGCTGTTACTGTATTGCTTGAAGATTTGAATGGTACAACTGGTCAGCTTTGTAGTGATGGTGGGGGTGGACTCACATGTGGAGTTAATACCTTTGACGCTGATAATGGCGCTGTGAGTTACCTTAGTGTTACTTCTAATGCGTCTGCTGGTGGTCTTGGTGCGTTGGCTGGTGCAACCTTCTTGGCTGCCGAAACCAATCTAGGTGACACGGCTATTCAAGTTTATACCGCTGCAGCTACAACCAACACTGATACATTTGATGTTGAGTATGACGTGTTCGCAGATAACTCTGTTACACCTGATACCTACCTAGGTGTAATCACCTTTACCATCAACGCGCTTTAATCAGCATATTAAACGTTGTGATTTTAGAAAAACCCCTGGCCATTCGGTCAGGGGTTTTTTGTTTGGGTGATTCCTTCACCAAAGCCCAAATTTTAACTTTTTGTAACGTTTATACTCCTTCGCATAAATAACGTCGAATTCTGTAGTATGCACCGAAGCCTTTATAACCACTACCTAAAGTTAAAAAAATTATTTAGGCTCTAGCGCATTATACCCGCCTTCCAAAGTTTTATACGGCGGACAGGCCCGCCTTCCAAAGCGTGCGGCGGACAAGCGAAATTATAAAGGCAAAGGTGTATATTGTGTAAAAAGCCTAAAATTATTATTTTTTTCTTAATAAATATTTTATTTATTGTGATTAGTTTGTTAAACTAAAAGGGTACTTTTCACCCAAGATCATGAAAATTCTCATTATCGAAGACAGCGTAGATGTCCTCAATGCTTTAAAGAAAGGCTTTAAGGACAAAAAAGTGATGGCTGATCACTGTAAAAACGGAACCGAAGGCGTTGCTAAGTTAAAGGAAAATAGCTATGATCTTGTGATTCTAGACCTGATGCTTCCTGACATTTCGGGGGAAGAAATCCTAAAAAAAGCAAAAGAGATGAGTCCTGAAACTCATTTTCTTATTTTAACAGCCCAGTCTGACGTAAACAAAAAGGCAGAATTACTAGACATTGGAGCGGAAGATTTTATGCAGAAGCCTTTCACATTCGATGAGCTATATGCAAGAATTCAAGCCATTTTGAGGCGATTGCACGGCAGCTTGCCCACCGAGTATTTGAAAATTGGCGATCTAGAGTTGGTTCCAGAGCGCCGTGTGGCCATTAAAAGCGGAAAGACCATTGAGCTTCGTGGAAAGGAATACAGCCTTCTAGAATACTTGATGCGTCATCCTGACCAAGTCATCTCTCGTCAAATCTTGATGGAGGAGGTCTGGGATTATTCAGCCTCTGTGCTTTCCAACACGGTAGATGCCTACATGTACAAGGTCAGGCAAAAAATCGATAATGATCCCAAAAATCGCATGATTAAAACAGTTCATGGGGTTGGCTTCATCTTAGAGTCCATTCATTAGCAGACCGATTTGATCCATCGCATGAAATCTGCATTTCCATGATCTAGACCAAAAAAAACGATGCAAGGGCATTCATAGCTATGCATAGACTTTACGACCCGAATGATTTGCGTTTCGTTCTTTGCGCGTGTCTTAAAAAGTACCACCACCTCTTTGGCATGATGAATACGGTCCTCCCACATAAAAAAAGACTCTGCCTTGTCCAAAAGGGTGGCACAAGCAATCAATTCATCTTCAAGTAAAGCGACCACAATTTCTTTGGCCTCCGCTTTTGTTCCCACGGTCATGTATCCAAAGCTAGGTTTCATAATCGCTTCATTACAAATTTGAAATAGGCTGTGACGAACGGAGGGAAAAAACTATATCAATAGAGAGTACTGCATTTCCTCAGGTTCATTGGCTCTCATGAATGCATTGAGCACACTCACTAAAATATCCACATCATACAAGGCTCGATGCAAGGCCGCTTGGTTGGTTTTAACCTTGAGGTGCTTGGCAAGAATGCCCAATTTACCTGGCAGTTGCTGTTCTTTGGCATAAACTAAGCTACAAGCCACTTGATCATTTTGATAAGGTTTGAGTCCATTGCGAACTAAATTAGAATTGAGCATGGGAAAGTCAAATTTAACATTATGAGCCACCAGCGCACGGTCCCCACAAAATTCCACAAACTCAGCGAGCACGTCACTTGGTTTATCAGCCACTTCAATCTCCTCAAGGGGTATTTTATGGATCTCCCAAGCCGCTGGAGTGATTTTATTAGGGTTGACCCACATCAGCTTCTCAAATGAGCCTAATTTGCCCTCCTGGCTCCATTTTTGAGCTCCAATTTCAATGATGTCGTCATGAAAGGTGTTCAAACCGGTGGTTTCGGTGTCAAAAACAATAAATTCTTCCCCGGAATAATAGCGCTGGATGAAGTCTTGAAAAGAGATGATCTTCATAGATTAAATTAACATTAATTTTTTGTGGACGTGTAGCTGGCATCAAAAATCCCTGTCACGCCGCATACGATACGTTTTTTAACGCTAAAAATCAACCTTCTTGCGTCCAGATTTAAGTTGACCTCGCTGCTTTTTATCCTCTAAGCGACGCCTTTTGCTCCCCTTGGGAACCCTTGTTTTCCCTCGCACGGGAGCGATATAAAAATAAGCCGCAATTCGATTCGCAAGTTCAGCAAAGGCAAGTCGAAAATTTTGCTCCTGATTCCGTTGCTTGATCGATTTAGCCGTCAATTCCTTTGTCCGCCTAAAGGGGAGAATGTGAGATGAAGGAATGCGGTAAGTCAGGCGAACACCATTCATGTGCCGATTAACATTTTGTCCCCCCGGACCTCCTGAAAAATATGATACGTCCAGGTCTTTCCTATGAATGACCAAAGGCATTTTTCCTGGGAGCAGGATTCCTATTCGTTGGTTTTTCGGGTCGAATTCAAAGTAGTCTGGCATATTTTGAGGTCATTTTTCTTTATTTTAGAGTATTATTTTTACAAAAAGTTATCAAATCTTAAAAAAATGTTATAATTTTCTGGATTAATATAGGTTTTCTGATAAACTTCATCTCTGGAGGGCAACACGTTCTGGACTTCGGTTCGGAACACCCAGAGGAGGCATGCTGAGAGCTTTGTGTGTCTCTTTTGGTTTATCATCTTTTGGTCAAGTTGATATTGAAAGAGTGTCAACTCTGTGTTAAGGTGAGTGAGCTTTTTTCCAAAGGGGTGGGGGTGGAAATTTTTGGCAGACTTAATAAAGCGGAATGAAGCAGTGACGTGGGTCAGTAGCTCAGTTGGTAGAGCAGTAGACTCTTAATCTATTGGTCCTGGGTTCGAGCCCCAGCTGACCCACCACCATCGCAAAAACAGACGCCAGCTTACGTATCTGCCTCACTACCGTGTGTCAGCTTCTTCAGCTTATGTCTGTTTTTGCTCCTTCCCCACTAAATACCCTCCTCCTTCTAGATTCTCCTTTGGAGAATCTAATCATTGGGCCTCCCTGCATTTTGTGGGGGCCCCGTTTTTTTTGTAGCTTAGAACTTATCACTAATTTTAGCTCCCCCCTTGAGAAAGGGGGGGGTAGGGGGGTGAGATTAGAATGGATAGTTAGACCACCCCTCCTTCGGAGGGGTTTCGGTGGCATTCCCCTCTCACAGAGGGGTCATCCATTGCAACGCAATGGATGGGGGTGTTCACGCTGTAGGCTGGGATTTGTCTGGTGTCTCCCAACTCCCAGCTCCCAGCTCCCAACTCCCAACCGGGAGGAAGCGGGAGGAGGTTGCGATTAGTCCCACGTCTCATGTCTCATGTCTCACATCTCGCATCTCATGTCTCGTATCTCAAATCTCCCAACTCCCAGCTCCAAGCCGGGAGGAAGCGGGGAGGTTGCGATTAGTCTCATGTCTCAAATCTCAAAACTGATCGAAAGGGTTTATTGAAATTTAAGGTGTATTTTCCCCTTTTCAATTTGAATGTCAGTCCCACTCATTTTTAAAAGTTTGAGGCGAGCTTGAAGGAGGAATTGATCACTTTCCTTTCCTTTTTTCATGAGCTCTAAAAAATCTTGCTCCAAGTCTAGAGAGAGATCATCTCCATTGTGTTCAATGGTAAGTTGCTGGGTGTTTGGTTTTAAGCTTACTGTTATTTCACTTGCTTGATTGATTAGGTGCTTTAACAGCGTGTTTAAGCTATTTTTGGTGCATTCAAAATCGATTTCAACTGTCATGGGAGCTCCTTGAATATTTAAAATAACCTGTGAAGCTTCCATGTCTGATTCCAGCATATCCGATATGATCATGAGCAATTCATGCAAGTCGATTTTTTCCTTATAAAATTCCTTTTTTCCTGTCAAAATAGCCTGTTCTTCTAGCCCAAGAAAAGCCAGTAGCTCCAGGCGCTTTATTAAAGGTTTTTTCTCTAAAAAGGATTCATCAATATCATCTATTAAAAAATGCAATTGGGTAATAATATTGAGCACTTCATGCCTTAAAAATGATTTAGAATCGTCCATTGTAAATTTTTTGATTTGTTGTTAGAATATTGTCGTCAGTATACGTTAAGATTATGATCGAAGAAAGTAGGCCATCAAAGAAGATTTTGTTTTTAGAAGACGAAGAGATACTTGGTCGATTGTATTGTAAAAAATTAGAAGAGGCTGGTTATGTTGTCAGACTTTGCAAGGATACTGATGAATTGATTGATCACTATGAGTCTTTTGATGCAGATCTGGCTTTTTTGGATCAGGGGATTAAGGACCATCATGTGTCTGGGATGGACATGATCCCTATTTTAAAAAATAAAAATCCTAATGTTAAGATTGCCATGCTTTCAAACTACAGTGAATTTCAATTGAAAGATAAGGCAAAGAAGGCAGGGGCACATGATTATTTATTGAAAATCAATATGTCACCGACTAAATTGGTGCAATATACCCGCAAAATCTTTACCTAATTTTTTTTAATTTTTATGGGGAGTTCAATAATAAAATTGGCCCCATGTTTTTTATTGTCTTCAACCCAGATTTTGCCTTTGTGTAGACCAATGATTTTTTTGCATAAATAGAGTCCCAAGCCAATTCCAGAGCCTCTTGATTTTGTTCTAAATTTATCAAAAATACTGTTTTTTAATTGGTCTGGAATCCCAGTGCCATTGTCTTTAATTTGGATGTGAATGTCTCCCCCCTCTCTTTTTAAGCAAAGGATCACCCGGCCTCTTTTAGGGGTAAATTTGGAGGCATTTTTTAAAAGATTGTGCAAAACCTGCCGCATCTGAACGGGATCTAGCATTAATATTTGAGGAGATTCTAGCTCATCTTTAAGTTTAAATTTAATTTGTTTCTCGTGCATTATGGGATAAAATTCTGCGTACAATCGAGTCACAAAATCCTTTATTTCAACTTCTTTTAGGTCTAGATCGACCTTATTTAAATCATACTGCTGAACTGTAAATAAGCGTTCGGTGAGTTGCTTTAAATTATCAATTGTATAATCTATAACCTTAATATCTTCTCGGTGCTTATTCAGATCTTCATCTGAACCTAGTATTTCTTCTAGTTGAAAGGCAGCAATACTGAGGGGGGTCCTAAATTCATGGGCAGTTACAGAAATAAAATCCGACTGCTGCTTTAGCAATTCATTAATTTCTTTCACCTTCTTTTTTAACTCTCGTGTTTTTTCATCAATAATTTGTTTCATTAAATTGTTTTCCTCCTGAAGATTCATCTTAAGAAGAATGTTCATTAGTCCGATTTCTAGATCGCTTTTTAGTGACATAATTTCATTTAAGACCTCCTTAGGGTAGCCGTCATAAGCATTACTTTGCCTGAGCACAAAAAACCCAATTAGGTTTTTTTCTGAGAAAAGTGGCAGACATAAATCTGCTCGTAGTTTGCCCAATTCATTTTTAAGCACCTCTCTTTCTTTTGGTTTAATGTGCTTATTAAAGGCAATTTCATCTTTAATGATGGCGTCCTTAAAAAAATGGGATAGAATATTTGAGAATTCGTTGCTTTGATAAACAGGAACTCCAATTTCACTAGGCTCATTTCTTACAACAAACAACTGTACATTTACAAAATTCAATTGAATTAAAAATGTTTCTTCAATTATTTTTTCTAATTCTTCGTAAGAGTTGCGTTGATAAATTCTAGCCTTTAAGGAAGTGACTTCATTTTTAAATTGTTTAAACTCCGCAGTTACCAAAATAGGCAATTTTCGCTTAGCTACTTCATATATAAATAAGCCAAAAATGGCGCTAATAATGCCTCTCAAAACGCCATGTCCCGTAAATAAAGCTAGTACAAAATAGCAAATAACAACTGATCCAGCGTAGGCAATAGAAATCGCCATCCCGCGTATAGAATTTAAACTCGCATTTGAAAAGTTGAAAAATCGATATCGCCGTAAGGCATAAAACGCTGGTACAATAAAAAGCAAAGACCAAAGTGGTGCAAATTTTTGAAGGTCTAATTGTACAATTCTAAAGGCAGGCAGAATTAAATTGGTAACCATCACCACCAATACAAATGCAAGTATTCCAACTGTAACATAAGATAACTTTTTCTTTTCAATACCCCGACTCTGTACGTATTTTTTGATGGCAAAATAAACTGATATTAAGTAATTTATTAATACATGGGCCATAAAAATGGGATACCCAACTCCTAAATCATCACTGGGGGGCATTCCATTTTCAACAATAATTCCTCCGTACACCAAAGGTGATGGGGCCAAGGCTATCCCCACTGTAATGAGGATTAAAAATAGAATTTTATAGTGCTTTTTGACCGGCTTGATAACTCGTGGAAAGAAGTAGAAAAATAGGGTAAAAAAACTCACCCCGACCCCTGCAAAAAGAAAGGATAACCTAAAAAGAATCAAGGCCATGTCCCAATTTAGACCTTCTAAAAAATAAAATGCCCACCAAATAGATTCAATCCAACCCCCCACAGCCAAGGTAAGATAAAAAAAGATTTTATTATTCCTTTGGCTCCGGTTGCTGAAAAAAACGTACCAGCCAAGCGTAACAACAACTATGCCAGCTGAGTGATAGACAAGATCAATGAGATTCATATAAGTATTTTCTAAAAAATGTGCAGGGTTATTATAGTATCACATGCCCAACATTAATTTCCTCTCTAGCGCAGCGGCTCCAGCTATTTTTGCCCCCATTAAAGAACGATTGTGACTTAATGCACCTGGAATAACCACCCCTCCTGCCGCTGCAGCAAGCTTAAACCCAGCATCATTTTCAATTACCTCAGCCAAAAAAACATTTTCTCTTTCTTCCCTCGGAATATTATTGAGAATATTGAGCTCCATCCTAGCGCCGTAGCCTCGCCCTCTGAATTGGGGAAGTATGGATATACCACTGTTAATAAGAACTTCTGAATCAGCATTAATTGTGCCATCCACCTTATCCCTTAGAGTATCTACTATTAAGGCGATGTCTGGCATCTTTAACCCCTCGGGTGGGTTTTTCATGTAAGCATATGGCCTCCATTCACTTTTAACTATTTCTCCCAATGGACCAAAATCAGCAATTGAAGATCCAAACAACCTAGCAGCTGCGTTTGAATTGGGCCTTATAAATAGCTCACTAATAAAACCTCTACCACCTTCTAATAGTCTCTTTTTAAATTTGGCCATTACGGCCTCAAGGTCATGAAAATGTTCCATTTGTCTTTGGCAGTTGGGCGTTTTACATGTGGGAAGGACTAAATGGCTGGTTGTCACCTCTAAGGGAATATAGCCATTTTTATCTTGGTACTCTTGAGAATTCAACTTATTTCTAAGCAGTGCTTCTTTTGCGGGAATTCTATGTGGACTTTCCCCAGCCTCTGTAAAATGAGAGTCACAATTTGCACAAAGTGCACACTCTGGCCATTCATTGTCGAATACATACTTGAACATGGCAGCAGCTCGCTGAGTGTCTTCCTCTTTAATCGCACCAAAGGCTAGCAATCGAGCGATGATTTGATCCCCATTTCCTTTTTGGTGAACCACTTCATATTTAACATCCGGACGTGCATCCAGATTTACTTCAAAATAAGAGCTGTATCTTTCTGTCATGAATAATAGAGGTTAGAGGGGTATTTCGCTATCCATAAAGCACATATTTTGGACCTTCAAATCCATTGAAATTTGATTTTTGACAATCCATGTATGCCCCGGCATTCTTCACCCACAAGAAATCACCTTCTTGGATGTCAGCAGGGAGGAGTACTTTATGGTTGAGTTTATCTTTGGGATCACACGTTTCTCCGTAAACATCATACTTTACAAGTTCATTGGAAAGCTTACGGCCATCTAGAGTATAGGTCTCGAAATAATATTTCCAGTTATGGATTGCTGCATCGCTAAATGCATTAAATATACCATTAGCAATATATAACTTATTGCCATGGCGCTTTTCTAAAATAGGAATAATCAAATCAATAGTGTCACCCACAATTCCTCGACCCGGCTCAATAATAACTTGATTATCTTCTCCTGGGGCAAAAATACTTGGCTTATAAAATTCAAAGGCACGATTGATCACCCCCAAAAACTCTGCAACGTCATAATGATCGCCTGAACTGTAATTCACCGGAAAGCCTCCTCCTAAATTTAAGCAATTGATTCCTCCCACTTTTTCTGCAATTTTAGCCACTTGACTCAACGCCCTAGAATAGCTTAGTGGATCTGAATTTTGAGATCCAGTGTGCATAGCAATTCCTGTTTTAAAGCCCAATATTTTTGCTTCTTTGAGCAATTGAACTGCTTCCGAAGGTAAGCAGCCGAACTTTCCGCAATCAATCTCCGACATTTGTATTTTTGCATTTGGGCTAAAAGTCTTAACCCTTACAGCTAATTCAATGTCACCTCTATTTTTGGTACAAATATCAGCCACCCTTCGAATGCCACTAGCACTTTGCACCGTAAAGTGCTTTATTCCTTTTTTATAGGCCATCTCAACATGCGCTGATTTTTGAATGGGGTTGTTAAAGTGGATTTGACTGGGTAAGGCTCCTAGCTTCAAGCACTGTTCAATCTCTTGCCAGGAAGCACAGTCAAAACCATCAATTTGATTTTCAATTAATAATTTAGATATAGCAGAAACTGGGTTGGCTTTAAGTGCATACAAAATTTTTCTATCCGTAGATGTGGGCAAAAAGTGAGATTGAAAGTATTCAAGATTTGAAATTAAAGTTCTTTTATTTAGAAAGCAAATAGAGTCCTCCACTGGCTTTATTCTTGATAGAATATCGGAGGCTACCTCAGAGAAATCACTACCGCTATGGCAAAAATATAGATCGAATCTGCTAAGTGTTTTTTTGATTTCGAGCTCCGATGGCTCACACTTTGAAAGTCCAAATTTTTTTATAGAGTAATTTAAACCTTTTACCTTAGAAGGCAAACCTTTGGTTTTTGTAGCATGAATTAGAGTCATTTTAGGCGAAATTCTTGAATAAAATCTCGGGAATGCAACTTTTCTTTTTTGATGACCTTATACCCATTATATTTTTAAATGACGTAAATATGAAAATGATTTTATTTATATCTGAAATTTTTTACTTGACTTTAGTGAAAAAATATTTAAATATAGGATACAACTTTAACATCTAATGAAGTTTTAACATTTCAATTATGAAGATACTACTCATCGAAGACGAGCTAGAACTAGCCAATTTCTTACTCCGGGGTCTCAAAAAAGAAGGCTATGATGTCGACCATTTGGATAATGGTGAAAACATCATGGACCATCTTGAAAAAAACAAGTACGAAGTTCTGATCCTGGATCTTATCCTTCCTAAGGTAGGTGGAGAAGAAATTTTACGTAGCATTCGTATGAGCCGAAACATCATGCCAGTCATTGCGTTAACCGCCGTGGACGATGTTGAAACCAAGACCAAGATCTTGAATATGGGAGCGGATGACTATCTAGTCAAACCTTTCTCTTTTGTAGAATTGGTAGCTCGTATCAAATCTGTTTTACGTCGTTCACAAGGTAGCACCCAACAAACCCAACAATTGAAAGTGGGTGATCTAGTGCTCGATCCTGACATGCGCATGGTCACTCGCGCCGATAAACCAATTAAATTACGCTTGAAAGAATACGTTCTACTAGAATTCTTCATGCAAAATGCCGATCGTGTGGTGGATCGAAACACCTTGATCGAAAAAATTTGGGATTACAACGCCCGTCTCTATTCTAATACGGTTGATTCTCATATTTCTTCACTCCGTAAAAAGATCAACACCGGATTTGATCAAAAGCACATCGAAACCGTGCATGGTGTAGGTTACATTCTTAAATCAAAGTAAACCCTCCAAAAAACCAAGACCATGTGTTGCCCATCATGTGGTCTTTTTGGTGGCTCAAAATTTTATACTCCTTCGCATAAATAATTCCTAAAAAATATATAGTAAACCGCTTTTACTTATTTCTACTAATGAGGCAGGTGTAACTTTTCAGGTGCGTAATTTACCCTTTTATTGGCTTAAATAAAGGGATAAAATGACATTATTTATGATGCCCTCTAAAAAAAGCACTTAGAGAGGTTCTCAGGGCTATTTCAAAGTATAAAGCCAATAAGGAGTGTGGTTTAAATCCTGACCGTCCAAAAGTCCTTTGAGGGACTCCTTTGAGGTTTGACTTAAATCAAAATTTTCATCGGCCCCAAAAATAAAGACTAGCTCTTGAGCATTGACCTTTTCAAGGGTTTTTAGGCCCACTTGAGCCTGCGTTCCCCAGTTTTCTTGCAGCAGTTGGACATCAAATAGATCCACTCCCACAAAGCCATCGATATCATAATTGTCCCAAGCTGCAGGGTCTTCGTTGATCATTTGACTCCAAATTTCAATGTCTTTCAGGGTGATTTCATCATCACTGTTGTCAAAATTTCCAAAAAAGAAAGGCGTGTCGCTTTTAAGATCAATGGTGGTTTCAAATTGATTGTTATCATTCAAGTTGGCCGTGGTCACCTTCACCTGTGTCACCTTAGCCAGTGCATAGGGTTGATCTTTAGGCTTCACCTTCACTTCATAATTCACCCCAGCCATAAGATTCCCAAGTTCAAATGACTCGATGGCTCCAAAAATATTGGTTTGTCCATTTTTACTCAGTATCATTTGGCCTGATTCATTGTAGACTTCAATCACGACGCTCGAATTGTAGTCTGAGCCAAGTAGGTAGGTTTGCATGAGAGTCTGAAGTTCGGGGCTGCAGTCCTGATCTCCACCACAAATAATCCATTGACGTTGCTCAGGGTTAAAATCATGGATTGAGTTGATTTTTAAAAGCATCTCAGCATGTTCTGTGAGGGGTTGAACTTGTTTTAAAATCGCTTTGCAAGCCTGATACTCTTGTTTGGCAATGTCTAAAATAGGCGTTAAAAAAGCTTGAGTTAGCTGGTCAACATCGGTGAATTGACTCAGTTCCAAAAAACGAGACAGTGGTGTGATAATCTCTTTCATTTGATTTTCCAAGGCTTGGCTGACTTCAGCATCTCCAAAGCAATTGAGTACATATTGCATGAGTTGATCGCTAGTTTTACCATCCAACAAGGCTTCTTTAGAGGCATTGCATTGATCGATGGAAACATTATTTCCTTCTTGATGGAGGGCTTTAATTTCATCATCACTCTTCTCCAAGGCTCCCAAAAGAAGATTGAGTCGATCCATGAACAATTGATTTTTGCTTTCCTTGAGTTGAATTTGGACATCAGCCTTCACATTAACAAGCTGGCCCGTGCGGATGGTTGGTTCTATGGTAGCTTGAGCAGATTGACCCACTTCACTTTCACATTCTGTATAAGCGCTGAGGTAGTAGTTGTATGTGATTGGTTTTTGACTGAAATTTTCTGGAAGACTTCGGTCAATGAATTGCGTGATGTTTGGGTTGTTTTCAGTGTGTATTACTTTTCCATTCCGATAAATATCCACTTTAACCCCCTCAGTATACATGAAGGCACCCGATAATTTGGCTTGATAGTAATCAGTGAAGGGAGCTCCAGCCCCAGTGAGTTCAGATACAGCAGATTCTAAGGAAAGATAATCATTGATAAATTCTTGAACAACATTCTCAGTCGCTGTTTTGACCCCATCTTTTGAGCTGGTCATCATGGCATGAATCACCTCCACCATCACTTCTGATTTAGCTGTATTATAAACCGTGTCAGAAGTAAATTCAGGTTGAATCAATTCCAAATAAACAGACTGGGCTAGTTCCAATAATTCAGGGCGGTAACTATTGCGGATACATTCGTCGATGTCCTTTCCAAAATTTGAGTGATAAAAATAATTCAGCAATTCGCGAACGTGTGGGTCTTTTTCATAAAGTTCAATGAGATTTTGAACATTAGAATTCTTTGACCACACTCGCAAAAGTAAGTGAACTCCCATCTGACTCGCTTCTTTTGAGGCATCAAATAAGTCTTGATCGCTGGCAATTGAATCTATAATGGCTTGTAGTTTTCCGTCAGCTTTTAAGGCATTCAAAGAGCTTTGCATGTCAGCATCGTGGCGACCATAAACAGATTCAGTCATGCCTGGGGTCAATTGATCAAGTGTTTTTCCACCCATCACTCGATTTAGGCAAGAGGCAGTGTCTTGAATCTTGCCTGCCCCGGCAATCGTTTTCAATTCGCTTCCAAGTTGTTCTAAAAATTGTTCACCATTAAAGACTTCCCCCTCCAATCCACGTTGAACACCATTTAAGAAGGCATTGGCCAAGGCATCATTTTGCTTGAGCTGATAAGAAAAAAGATAAGGATAGTAATCTACAAAAAGTGTGTCTATGTTTCGCTCTGAAAGGATAGAGCTCCCCTGAATGGTTTGTGAAAGCGCGTGGTTGAAAGCGTCAAAAACCAATTCATCTTGGCTTTGAGAAAGAGATTGATAGGCATGGGCTGCAAACGCAGATGCGAGGGGGTTCTGACTCGATCCAATGCGAGGATTGCGCGCTAAATAATCCATAAAAATATCCACTTGTTTAGACGTGTTGCCCTCAGAGTTTTGAACCGCAGTATCACTCCAATCCACGATCACCTGTGTCTGACCATCAAAGTTTCGCACCTGCAATGGGTTCTCTAAATCAATTTTAATGGGCTGAGCCGAACAGCTGGTCACCGTGCCACCACCAGAGGAGCCAGGTCCTGCCTGAGCCATTGCATTTTGCTGTCCTAATGGAGTGAGTAGAAGGCTGGCCCCGAGCAGTAAAAATGGGGAAAGGAAGCGTTTTGAGAACATTTTTGGTTTTTTTATTAAATTTATCTCTTCATTTTAACATATTTACTTTAGTTTTTCAAGGGTCAAAGCCTATCTAAACCAGTTGCTTCATTCAAAATTCCATTTCTTTATGACTCAAAAGGGGGTAGTATGTTCTTTGCTAACCTTAAAAAAATGTCTAAAAACGCAGTTGAAATCAAAGGATTGAAAAAAGTCTATGGCAATAAATTCACAGCGTTAAAAGGGGTGGATATGACCATAAAAGAAGGGGATTTTTTTGCTCTATTGGGGGCTAATGGAGCCGGTAAAACCACCATCATTGGTATTTTGACAGGCACCGTTTTAAAAACAGGGGGAAGCGTGAAAGTCTTTGGTGTCGATATCGATAAAGATCACAACGAAGCTAAAAAACTGATTGGTGTGGTGCCTCAGGAGTTCAATTTTAATATTTTTGAGAAGGTCCAAGACATCATCATTCAGCAGGCAGGTTATTTTGGAATTCCTAGAGGGGAAGCCAAAAAACGCGTTAAACCTATTCTAGAGGTATTGGAATTATGGGACAAGCGCGACACCAAGGCCATGGAGCTTAGTGGGGGAATGAAACGCCGCCTGATGATTGCTCGTGCCTTGATTCATGGGCCTAAATTTTTGATTTTGGATGAGCCCACCGCTGGAGTGGATGTGGAACTTCGACATGGGATGTGGAGCTATCTCAAAAAAATAAATAAAGAAGGAGTGACTATTTTGCTGACCACCCATTATATCGAGGAGGCCGAAGAGCTTTGCCGGAATGTGGCCATCATCAAAACGGGAGAGATTATAAAATCAGCCCCCATTCGAGAGCTAACCAATGGAATGGAAGAGCATACCTATGTGGTGGAATTGAGTGAGAAATACGAAACCATTACCCTAAAAGGATTTGAATTTGAGCGTGTGGATGAGACGACCATCGAAGTGGTGGTGAAAAAAAGTCAAACCATCAATCAACTCATCAATGCCTTGGATGAAGCCAAAATTATCGTGCATGAGCTCAGCCCTAAGGGAAACAAGCTAGAACGACTCTTTTTAAAACTAGTCACCGACTGATCTTCCAGTTCTTCCAACTCGTAAACCAATCCGTTACCCATTCGAAACCAACTCGTAAACCAATCCGTATCTCACTCGTAAACCAACCCGTCAAAATGAACCACAATCTCATCGCCTTTTACACCATTGTCCGCAAGGAGGTCGTGCGTTTCATGCGTATTTGGTCCCAAACACTTCTGCCTCCAGTGATCACTCAGTCCCTTTATTTTGTTGTTTTTGGGGCCTTCATTGGCTCTCAAATCAATGACATCAACGGCATCAGTTATATGGCGTTTATCATCCCTGGTCTGGTGATGATGGGGGTGATCAACAGTGCTTTTATGAATGTGGTGAGTTCTTTTTATGCCGCTAAATTTTTGAAAAATTATGAGGAGTTCATGGTGTCCCCCGCCTCAAACCCGGTGATTATTTTCGGCTATGTGATTGGAGGGATGCTTCGCGGTTTGCTGGTAGGGCTTTTGATTTTTGGAGTGTCGATATTCTTTGTCAGGCCTGAAATTGCAAACTTTGGAGTGATTTTAATCTTCATTGTTTTAACAGCCTTTGTATTTGCCTTGGGAGGCTTAGTGAACGGAATTTTCGCTAAAAATTGGGATGATATCAGTATCTTTCCAACTTTTGTTTTGACCCCTTTGATTTATTTGGGAGGGGTATTTTATTCGATTTCAGACTTGCCTGAGCCGTGGCAAACGGTGTCTAAATTCAACCCCATTTTGTACATGGTCGATGGCTTTAGGTATGGCTTTCATGGGAGTTCGGACATTCCGGTGTTTTATAGTTTTTTAATGCTGGTGGGCTTCACTATTATTTTGTTTGGGGTGAATGTTTATTTGATGCGTAAGGGGGTGGGGTTGAAAAAGTAGTATTTTAGTGGTGGGTCAGTTGTGGTTCTGTGGCTTGAGTTAGGTGGACTTTTTTTGAAATAATTTGTGTTTTTCCTGAGGCTATTTTGGATTTACTCTTTTAATTCCATTTTTAATATGATATCATATATATGATTTAATATTTATTATTATGCCACTTGCCAAGTTGATGACCAACATCTTACCCAGATACTATCAGTTTATTGAGATGTGGGCTAAAGAAACCAAGCGCTCAAAGCGAGCAATTGTAGAAGAGGCACTTCAAGTTTATATGAGGGAGATTAAAAGAGAAAAAATACTGAAACAGTATCAGGCAATGCAAAATGACGAAGCTTATCAAAAAGAAATGGTGGAAATGGCCAATTTAGGCATGGATTATTATTTGAAAGATATTGATGGAGATCAAAAAGTATGACATTTTTTTGGTAGATTTGAATCCTACAAAAGGATCTGAACAGAAGGGCATTCGCCCTTGTTTGGTGATTCAAAATAATGGAGCCAATAATTTTAGTCGAACAACGGTAATTTGCCCGATCTCTTCAACCTTAAAAAGATACCCTCACCATCTTATTATCAAGCCAAGTACGGAAAATGGACTAAAAAATGAAAGTCGAGTTGATTTTTTACAAGTTCGTACAATCGACAAGGCCCGAATTATTAATAAGATAGGAAAATTGGATCAAGGGTATAAAAATGAGTTTAAATATAGAATGGAAATTAGTTTTGATTTTGAAGATTTACTTGAATGATACAAAAAACGATTAAAATATTTGGCAAGCCACTCACCCTTTCCATGCGAGATGATGGTGATCAGGCCGTGGCGAACGAGGTGTTTCGGGACCGGGAGTACAGCTCTTGTGATGAGGTGATTCGAGGTGCCAAACAGGCCGTGATTGATGTAGGGGGGCATGCAGGGTTTTTCTCTTTGTATGCAGCAATATTGAACCCCAAGGTACCGATTTATGCCTTTGAACCAGCCAGTGAAAATTACAAACTACTCAAGCAGAATTTAAAGGGGAATAGAATTAGAAATGTGACACCCAAAAATCAAGCGGTGTGGAAAACAGTGGGTGAGGTGGAATTAAAATTAAGTGCCGAGGGACTGAATCATTCGATGGTGCACGCGATTGAGACAGTCAATGAAGTGGAAAGAGTGAATGCAACCACCTTAGAAAAAATCATTCAAAAAAACCGTTTGAAGCGAGTGGATCTACTCAAGATGGACTGCGAAGGAGCGGAGTTTGATATTTTATTTGCCACCCCTCAAGCCACTTTCGACAAGTTGTCCACTATTTATTTGGAATATCACGACTGGGTGCCGGGAGGGGATCATCACAAGCTCAAGCAGCATCTGGAAAATATGGGGTTTAAGGTGAGAGACTTTCCGAATCATAAAATGCGAGAATTGGGTTTTTTGTGGTGTACTAAATAGGCGGGGTAAAGAACGGGAGTTTCTGGTGAAAAATCTGCCATAATACGAAGATAAGATATAGATTCTTTTTCTCTGCATAAATAGCAAAATAATACTATTGACAAAATAGTGTGTGCATTTTAAGGTGAGGCGCTTTATAATGAGGTCATGAAATCATACAATCAAGCCATTGCAGACGCCTTCAATGAAATCGCCGACCTCCTTGGCATCAAAGGAGAGGGATTCTTCACAGTCAATGCTTATCGCAGTGCTGCCAGACTCTTAGCAGAAGAAGCAGATCCCATCTACAAAAAAGAAGCCACGGTAGAAAATTTTAAAAAACTCCCTAAAATAGGCCAGGCTTTGGCTCAAAAGATGGTCGAACTCATTGAAACAGAAGAGCTTGAATTTTTAAATCAACTCAGATCAGAAATTCCTGAATCAGTGAGAAAATTATTAGACATTCCAGGGCTGGGACCCAAGCGCATCGGCCAGCTATACGTACAAGCAGGGGTGACCAGTAAAAAGGAATTGATCAAGCAGGCAACGTCCGGTGCTTTAAAAGAATTGCCAGGCTTTGGAGAGAAGATGGTGGATAAAATTTTGGCCGCCATTGACTCTGATCAACAAAAAAAGAAGCGCCATGAGCGGAAGGAAGTCGAGACAGTTGCTAAAATTCTCATCCCTTTATTGAATGGTTTAAAGGGGGCAAAGACGGTTCAAATTGCAGGCAGTTACCGGCGTGGTTCCAAAACAGTGGGGGACATGGATATTTTGGTGACTGGAAAGGTTGACCCTCAGGGGGCGGAAGAGAAAATTCATGAGCAATTCAAAGAGATGACGGTGCTTGGGAGTGGAGATACAAAAGTGTCGTTTGTGATTTTCCCCAACAACTTGCAAGTGGATGTTCGCTTTGTGCCAGAAGAGAGCTATGGAGCTGCCCTACTTTATTTTACGGGCAGTAAAGACTTCAACATCAAGATGCGTAAAAAAGCCATCGAAATGGGCATGATGCTCAATGAATATGGCTTGCATGAGCGAGGCGAGATCATTGCAGGAGAGACGGAAGAGGGGGTATTTGAAAAGTTGGAGATGGAGTTTGTGGTTCCGGAAGAAAGAAAATAGCTGAAAAATGATAGAAAAGAATAACTCAATCCCAGCAAAAGTATGGCTCTATCCAGGGGTTAGCCTACTGGACAAATTGAGACCGAACGGCATTGATCCGAGCCGAACTTGCAGGGCGCTCTCTGATTAGTTTATTGAAGAATTCGTCATCAATAAGTTCTTTGGATAACATCACGGAGACCGCTGCTGTGACAAATTCTCTGCCTGAGGCGTTTTCCCCAGGAAGCTCTGAAATAACTTCTCTACCCGATCTATTAAAGCGAATGAAGATTTCTAGTGCTTCACGGCTGAAGATACTCAGAAGAAGTGTTTTGAGGGCAGCTTTCGACTCCTCTGGTGACTCAAGTGAGGCAAAAGAAGCTCTAACACCTTCTAGTAGTAGTTTTTGTTCTTCTTCCTTAACTTTGGCTTTTTCCGCCCTTAATCTTTGTTCATGCTCACGACTTAAAGCGCGAATGGTACCAGTAACCACTGATTCCAATTTTGATCCTTCACTTTCAAGTTGTGGAATTAATCGATCGGTTATTTTAAAAACCTTACCATTAGGTAGCCTACAGGTAACATGTAGGGCACTGTATTCCACTACGTTTGATTGGAGTTCGTAAGTTCTACAAATATTAGCTACCAGCTCGCCCCCAGTTGAAACTTTTCTTAATCGAATTTCCCAATTACGTGCATCCTCGGGACGCCACGAGCTAAACCCTTTTAGTACTTCTAAATCTGTGATATCTCTACTCTCTAATAGCTTCCCAAGCTCCCCCATAATTAGTCTGACTAATTTATTTTCTTCTTCGGTGCGCCAGGTGATAGGTTCAGGTATGGTGATCACATTATCGACCTCTTGAATTTCTTCTACCTGATTTCCTATAAATACTCTAGGTGCCATATTATTATCCTCTTCTTCTGGGGTGGAACTTCCTGTGGGTATTTCAGATGCCATAATGTTAAATTTTTAATGAAATAACAGACATCACTGTACCTTTAAAATTTATACTTGTCAACATTTATTTTTAATGTCAAATTAAGAAATAGACTAGATTGTCGTTTAAATATATGATAATATCATACCATTAAATAGTACTAAAATATATTATGACCACTCTATCCGTCCCCCTACCTGATGATTTACTTAAAAAAATTCAATCTCTCATTGATTTGGGAGTTGCCGACAATAAGGCTTCTTTGGTGCGTAAAGCCATTGATAAGTATGTGGAAGATCAGGTGATTGAATCCATTTTAAAGGCTAAAAAAGAACCTCGTTTGATGGGAGATTTAGACGATCTTGCTCAGAAATTAGCCGCCTAATTTTTTATGATCACACTTTTTTACACGCCAACTTTTATAAAACAATATGCAAAATTACCTCATGAGCTTCAGGCAGAAGTGAAGGAAAAAATTGAATTGTTTAAAGAGGAGCCTCAGCACCCGTTTTTAAAAACCCATAAATTAAAAGGTGAGCTGAAGGATTTGTTTAGTTTTTCAGTTAACTATAAGACTCGAATTGTATTCATGTATGATTCAAAAACCGAAGTTTCCTTGCTTCAAGTAGGGAGTCATGATGTTTATAGGTAGAGCTTTATTGCCTCAATCCTGGGTAAAAAACCTACACTGAAATGAAATGCTCGAACCTTTTTGAGGAATGAGGTACAATGAGGTCTGCTAGAATACACGCTTTCTGACCTCACTTTTTTTCTTTACAATTTTCCTTAAGGGAGCTTTATATTTGCTGTCGTCGTGGCGGCAACCTGCGAGCACCCACCTTGAATCCACACGGAAAATACTGTGAAAACCAGGGCGGTATTTTGGCTTATTTTCAGCTGAAATTTGACTTTCCCACTCAGAATTGATATAATTAACGGATGTACAGAACCTAAATTTTGACAGATGCCAAAAGCAAAACCCAAAAAAGAGGAAGAAAACCTCTCAAATAAAACAAAAAAAGTGATTGATAGCACTCAAAAAAAAGCTGAAGATGCGTTCGATCAACTCAAAAAGCAGTTTGAACCCGAGAAAGTGGATGCTTTTCAGAAAAAATGGTTGAAAGTGCCTAAAAATCGAAAAAAGTACAAAAAAATCACAGATGCACCTGAGGTGACCATGAATGAAATGAAAGACATGACCAACGACTTGATTGAGTTCATGCAAGGTGAAGAAGGAGGTCATTCAAAGTTATTGAAGAAGGCCAAAAAGGGTCTGGCAGCGTTTTTTAAGAATCCAGCAGGGTACTTTGACGGGAAGGGGAAAGGCAAAGGAAAAGTTGAGGAGGATGGTCAAAATTAAAGAGATTTGCTAGAATAATTTGTATTAAATATTTCTTATGGTGAGCACTGATCTTTTAGAAAAGACCTTAAATACATTGGAATTAATTTTGGAAGAACGGGCTGAGAATCCAGGCAGTTTAGGGTTAAGAGATGGGGTCATTCAACGGTTTGAATATTGCTATGAAATCTCCGCAAAAACGTTGAGGCGAACATTAAAGGAAATGTCTATTGCTGATTTTGATCTGGAAACCGCTCATTACAAAGAAATTTTGAGAATAGCCGCTAAAAAAGGACTTATCGATGATCCAGAGGCCTGGTTTGATTACCGAAATTCAAGAAATAAAACCAGTCATGCTTACGACGACGAGGTTGCTCAAGAGGTATTTGAAGCTATTCCTAGGTTTCTGGAGGATGCAAAAAAATTACTTGCTAACCTAAAAGCTGTTGAGCAAGACTAAGATAAAAATGATGGACTTACGGCATCAAGTTGTGCTCACTGGCATTTTGAGAAAATATTTGTCAAAGGAGGCTAAGGTTTTTGTTTATGGCTCCCGTGCAAAAGGCACCCATCAACGTTTTTCTGATATGGATTTAGCCATTGAGGGTGAATTGAATTCAAGGGATTTGGGGCGGTTGAGTTTTGATCTCGAAGATTCTAATCTACCTTTTCAGGTTGACGTACACCTCATCAAGGATTTTAGTGAGGATTTTTTAAAGTTGGTAGAGGGGGATTTTGTCAAACTAAAGCTTTTTACTTAGAACATAGATCCAAATTTTCACTGAATACTGTTGTTATTTGTTTTTTTAGTGCTTCGTTAAAACTTTCTACCTCCTTCAATCTATTGTATGCTGTCAAAGTAAATAACTGACCATTCATCATGAAAATCTCCTTCGACTGGCTTTCAGATTTTATCGACATCACTGAAAACGATCCTCAAAAAATCAAAGACATCATCACCGAGCGCTCAGCTGAAGTGGAAACCATGGAAAGCCAAGGAGAAGCGTTGGAGAAAATCGTAGTGGGTGAAATCACCGAGGTTAAAGATCACCCAGATGCGGATGCATTGCGGATTTGCATGGTGAATGATGGCCAAGACATGGTGAAAATCGTGTGTGGGGGATCTAATTTAGAGGTGGGCCAACATGTGGTTTTGGCCAAATTAGGGGCAGTTGTCCGGTGGCATGGCGACGAGGTGGTGACCATGAAGAAGGCAAAGATACGAGGAGAGGAGAGTTTTGGAATGATTTGTGCTGCTGAAGAAGTGGGGCTAGCCGATAGGTTCCCCAAAGCAAAAGATAAAGAAATTGTGGACCTGACCCCGCTTGGTTTGACGGTGGGAATGCCCTTGGCTGAAGCTTTAAAATTAGATGATGTGGCTTTGGACATCGACAATCATGCCATCACCAACCGTTCTGATTTATTCTCGCATCGAGGGTTTGCGCGGGAATTTGTGGCCAATAAATTAGGCACCTGGCGAAGCACTTATTTGCGTCCCACAGCCTCGGGGGATAAGAAGGAGTTTGAAGCCTTTGAGATGCCTGAAGTCAACGCAGCAGCCCCCATTGAAATTGAATTTGAAAACAAGGAGCTCTGCTCTCGTTATGTAGGCGTTTATTTGACTGACGTGAGCGTCCAAGAGAGCCCTGAGTGGATGAAAAAACGACTCACTGCCTGTGGTGTGAACCCGATTTCAAATCTGGTGGACATCACCAATTATGTGATGCTGGAGCTAGGAATGCCATTGCATGCCTTTGATGTGGATCGTGTGAAGGGTAAAAAATGGGTGATGCGGCCTTCTAAAAAAGGTGAAAAATTAGTGACTTTGGATGGAAAAGAACATGAGCTAGGGGGGGGTTACATTGTGCTGGATGATGGCCATGAGTTGATCGATTTATGTGGTGTGATGGGGGGGGCGAGCAGTGGGATTGAATCAGGCACTAAAAATGTGTGGCTGATCGCTCCGGTCTACCACCCAAGCTTGGTGAGAAAAGGCATGCGTGGTCTGGGACATGTGACAGACGCGGGTGTCATTTATGAAAAAGGAGTGGACCCTTATTTGGCTTCTAATGGGCTGGCACGAGCGGTGGAACTCATTCAAGAACTCTGCCCAAGCGCCAAAGTGACTAGCCAGGTGATGGACGTATGGAATATCAAACAGGAAGAAAAGGTTTTGGACTTGGATCTGAATCAAGTGAATCGCCTGATTGGCGTGGAGATCGAGCCCAAGACTGTCGAGGAACTTTTGAACCATTTGGATTTTTGGTTTGAACCAACTGACTCCAAGCTCCAAGCTGATAGCTCCAAGCTCACTTACAAAGTAAATATTCCCTCTCATCGCCATAATGACATTCACCGTGAGGCGGATTTGATTGAAGAGATTGCCCGTATTTATGGCTTCAATAATATTCCTGAAATTCTGCCCACAGAACCCATCAAGCCAGTATTTCCACTAAAACACCGGATTTTAGAGCGAGAAATGAAAGAAAAATTGGTTGGTTTTGGTTATAATGAAATTTATACCTATGCATTCTTGGGTCCAGAATTATTAGAAAAAACGGGCCTCAAAGTGACTGAGGAGATGATAGAATTGACCAATCCAATTTCGAGCGACATGAGTTTGATGCGCACTAGTTTGCTGCCTAGAATGATGGAGACCATTGCTGGTAATCTTCGTTATAAAAATGAGTTTGGACTCTTTGAATTGAGCAAGGTCTATCAACGAAAAACAAACACTGAGCATGTTGAACGAAGTAAATTATTGATCGCCAAAGTGGGGGAGGCATTCAGGGGCATGCAGGGGGTGGCAGAGGCATTGGGGATGATTATTTTGCCGCCGCGAAATAAAGAAAAGAACCCCATGCATCATCCGGGGCGAGTGAGTGAGTTGATGGTGCGGGGTAAGGTGGTGGGTCATTTGTTTGAAGTCCATCCTCAAATTCTCAAAAACTTTGACCTTAAAGAGCGAGTGACGGTGTGTGAAATCGACGTGAGCCTGCTTTCTGAAATGGGAATTGAAACCCGCCCCAAATACAAGGAGATCAACCGTTTTCCAGCGATTCAATTGGATGTGAGCGTGCTGGTGAATCAAAAAGAATTGGCGGGAGATTATCTTTCAACCATTGAAAAAACCGACAAAAAATTGATCACCACTGTTGAGTTGATTGATGAGTACGCAGGCGAAAAAATTCCCGAAGGAAAACGAGCGCTGACCTACTCGATCACCTATCAAGCCAGCGATCGAACCTTGACGGATCAGGAGGTGGAGACGGTGCACAAGCAGGTGTTGGAGCGGCTGGAGAAGAAGGGCGGGGAGGTGAGAATTTAGGCTAAAAGGCATTACCAATTTCAACCTCTCCTGTATAAAATGTTTGAGTTGTAAAATCTTCATTAGAAAGCTCGAAACTGGCTGAGGCAAATTGATTCATGCGAAAAATATTCTCTATGTTACGGCTACTTAATCTTAAGGTGACAGTGCAATCTTTGCTTAAGTTAAAGGTATCAACTTCCTCCTCTTTTTGAAAAGATAGGCAATGGCTTTTTGTGACTGACAGTTCAGATTCTAAAGCAACCTCTTCACCTTCAGGGAGAATTAGTTTCAAGTCTTCTAAGGCAATGCTCTCCAAATCCTTTTGACTTAAATTTCTGACTGCAATCTCCATCTCCACGTAGTAAGTGGGAGACCAGTCTGCTGAATAATCAGGATCTCCACCATCCATTGGTATTGCGCTATTAATAGTAAATTCACTGTCTAAAATCATCACCTCTAAATTCTTGTCGCTTTCTGGAATACTACAGCTGCTCATTGCCACGAGAGATAAAGAGGCCAATGAGATTAGAATTGTTTTTTTCATTCGATAAATTTTTATTATTAGCACTTCCAACATCATATCACTTAGATCAAAATAATCAAAAAACCCGCAACTATTTTAGCTACGGGTTTTTTTGAATACAATGAAATCTAGAACATCACATCCACAGGATAAAGCTCTTCTTCACCTTCAAGTTGGACAAAATCGACTGGCTCTACACTTTCCAAATCAGAAGATTTGATGCCTCCTTGGGCGACGGTGTAAAGATACTCCCCAATGTAAAGGATGCGTTGGATGGATTTTTGATAGTTATAATCCCAATAGTCACCCGCTTTAAGAATGTCCTCTTCGGTTAAATGAGTGATTCGTCCTCGCTCGGTGAAGCCATTTTCTAGATCAATGTCGTAAACCACTGCCCCAGAAAAAGTTGTTTCGGTGGGGGCAAGGGGGTCAGTGTCACTCTCATCCACCTTTTCCATAATGCTGATGGGGAAGGCGAGTAGCCCCTTTTCTTTGTCGAATAGGAGCGCTTTGTGATTGTAAAGAAGTTCTGATTGAGTCCCACGATCTCCAATGGATTCCACATGCTGTTGGACGGGGTTGCTGGGGTCAGTCACATCAAAGATGGCCATTTTGAATCCTTGATACCAGGCAAAATCTAAATTGCGTGCCTCTTGCTCTTCGGCAGTTGGATCAGCGGCATCTTTACCAAACCCAATGATGTGATTCTCGTCATAAGGATGGAGGTAGTCACTGTAGCCAGGGATTTTCAATTTACCGAGCACGCTTGGGTTAGTAGGGGTGGCTAAATCTAAAACAAAGAGGGGATCTACTTTTTTAAAGGTGACCACATAACCTCGGTCTCCCAAAAAGCGAACGGAATAAATCCTTTCACCAGGGGCTAAATCCTCCACGGATCCCACTTGCTTCATGGATTCATCAAAAATAAACACGTGATTCCTAGAGGGATTTTCTTCACTCCACATGTTTCCAGTGGTTGTGGCGATGCGGAAATTGCCATCATGTTCATCCATGGAAAATTGATTGAGGATGCTTCCTGGAACCTCGCCACGGGCTTCAAATTCGATGTCTCCTTGGTCGAGTGCAAACTTGAAAATATTTGATTTTGATTCGTCCCGAGACCAGCTCCAATCGGTAAACGTTCCTTGATCATAAATCGTGTTGGTGACGTAAAGGTTGTCGTGGGACATGTAAACATTGTCACTAGAGCCAAGCATCACTTCACGATCGATCGCGGCCTGAGTGTCTTGGATATTGACTGAGGCAGTGATCAAGAATTGAGGGGTGTCGTGCCCAGGAAAATAGTGAATGTCTTCACATCCGACCATGGCTTCTGGGGTGGCTTCTCCATCTTTTAGCATAGGCAAGATGTTTTCTCCGGTTTGCACTTCATCCCAGGCCCAATAATCAGGGTGGGCATTGAGGACGAGATAGACTTGTTCCCCAATACGACGAGAGGTTTGATAGTAACCATCAAAGGCCACTTCTCTTAATTTTTCTGGAGCGCTGCGGTCGCTGATGTCGTAGACAAAAATTTTGCTTTGGTTGCGATTGTAAAAAGGAGGCAAAATGGCATCCACTTGAATGTCAGCTTCCAGAGGCTTGGCGTAGTAGTGATGTTGGGCATTCCCAATCACCACCAACCGGTCGTCTGTCACAAAAAGTTCTTGAGGATTGAATCCGGTGTACAGTCCATCCAAATTGAAGTCGATGTTGCTCACTTCTTCCATTTGATCCCCTGGGTAAGCGTTGACGATGCGAACGGTGTCTCCTTTGACGAGGTAGATGTACTTTCCATCGTTTTTCACCATGTCGGCTTCATCGACCCCTTCGACTTGCACATTGGTTTCCGAATAGTCATCTGAGGATTTTGATGAGCCAGAGCTTGCTTCATCAGCACTTTCTGCATTTGCAGCTTGAGGAGCAGCGTCAAACATCAACATATCTTCTTCATAATAGTAGTGGCGTTGATTTTGATATTCGACCATTTTTTCTTCGAGCATGGAGCATGAAGAAAGGGGGGGCAGCGGGTCAGTGATCTCTTGGTAAGTCAGTGAATTTTGACTGGTGTCACCCACCTCGAGTCGGTAGGTCATTTCGGCCATTTCACCACGTGTGATTGGCTCGTCAAAAAAAGCGACAGTGGACGGAATGGCTTTTTTGTCTTCCATTCCTTTGACATATTTGGCAAACCACTCTTGGTTGGTGCCGTCTTCTGAGCCAATGGCATCATAAGCTTCGGCTACAATCTTGGCGGCTTCGGCAAAGTTGATGAATTTCTCTGGCCCAAAGGTGCCGTCTGGATAGCCATCAACAATGTTATTTTTTTCAGCCATACAAATGTAGCTGGTAAACCACTGACCTGCAGCAACATCAGGGAAAGGTGTGTCTTGGCAGGCTTCAATTTCAGCCGAGTCGTAAATGGCACCTATGAGAATCTTGGTGAGCTCTGCCCGATTGATGCGGTTTTCAACTTTAAATTTCCCATCAGGGTATCCTGCAACTATCCCCTCGTCTTTGAGGTGGGAAATGGCATCCTCATTGAGTTGCCATTCTTGTTGATCGGGAAAACTGGCGGCAAATGCGGAAGGCATGAGCATGACCAGGGAGAGCAAAAACAGAGTGAGTCTTTTCATCGTTTTTGGGTTTATGAATTTAAATAAATTTTATCACAAACCGGTATACGTTGAAAGTGGGAGAAAGTAACAGAAATCTGCTACTCATCTTCGTTTCTTCTGGGTAAAGTAAAATTCACTCTTTGAGGTGGGTAGCTAGAAGGATGATTTTTCATTCTTTCTATAGCCTCTCTAACTTGCTCAACAGTATGAGTTGCTGCCATCTCTTGATTATCAAAAGCTAATTCATCTTTGGTATCTCTCAGCAAAAGTTTGAGCCCATTGTTTGTAAGGGCCCATTTACCTCCTATTGGTCCATCTATTCTCCCTTCTTGGCCATCGTGGTCCATTGCCAAAGAAAAAGCACCTAATATGCTCGAAATGCCCACACTCCCCTGCCAATTATTTTTCACTAAATTCCGCTCTGTAATACTAAAAGCTTCTTCAGGTATTCCATATTTACCAGAAATATATGAAACTAAAGCGCCAGGAGTATTAAATCTAAGGGCTTTTAATTGTTTGTAAGAAAGCAGTGGAAAAGGTAGTTCATCATGTTTCTCCCTCAGTGGCGTTGGCTTTGTTATTTCGTACACTCTCTCTGTTGGTGTTTCAGACATTTTCAAGTGATTTATTATTTAATATATACATTATAACATATTTATAATATTTTTACAAGCCTTCTTCATTCCCATCCCCCTTGGCATCCAGTAATGTTTTTTGGGAGATTTCTATTGAAGGTCTATTGAGGTCCTATTCTAGCTTCGAGTGGTGAAGGGGATTGTGGACCTCCTGCTTGCTAAAAAAGCCTGTTGTGTGATTAGAATATGGGAGATTCCACGCTCTCCACTCGGCTCGGTGTGGAATGACAATCCTAGAATACTCTCAAAACTCAAAGCTCCGAGCTCACAGCGACCAGCTGTAATTAGTTACTGACCACTATAAAAATGAATACCTGTTTCGTCCTCCGCTCCAACAAAGGCGACACCCGTATTTGCATGGCCAAGGGGGGTTTAAAAGAGCTCCATCACCATTTAAAAGAAAAATACCCCGATTTTAAAGTGGCCTTGTTGACGGATAAAAACCTGTTCAATTTAGTGGAAGAAAAGCTCAAAAAAGACCTGCCAGAAGCCCATGTGATGGTCGTCGAAGCCTCAGAAAAATCAAAATCAATGCAAACCGCAGAAATCATTTGTAAGGAATTATTAGAAGAAGGTTTTGGTAAAAAAACCATTTTAATCGGCCTAGGTGGAGGCATGATCACTGATTTAGCAGGTTTCATATCGGCCATTTTTCGCCACGGCATCCCCTACATCGCCATGCCCACCAGCCTCCTGGCCATGATCGACGCGAGTGTGGGAGGTAAAACCAATGTAAATTTAGGCGATAAAAATGTGATTGGGGTCTTCTATCCCGCCGAAATGATCATGATTGATCTGGATTTTTTAGAGACTCTACCCGAGCGTCAACTAAAGACCGGTGTCGCTGAAGTGATCAAATACACCGCGGTTTTAGAGCCCAAATTAGAGTCTATGTTGATGGATAAAGAAACGGACTTTGTCACCATTTTAGAACAAGGATTACGCACCAAAGCCACCGTTTGTAACGAAGATTTAGATGGCACCGGTGGCCGGCGCGCTTTCTTTTTTGGTCATGAATTTGGCCACGCCCTCGAAGGAATTTCAAACTACCAACTGACTCACGGTGAGGGAATTAGCATTGGAATGATGTTGTCGAATCAACTCGCTCAAGCCCTTAAAATCCAGCAAAAAGAAACAAGCAATCACATTGAATCCATGCTCACCCACTACGATTTACCCACGGTTTTGCCTGAATCAATCACCATTAAAAATCTGTTGGATGTTGTTTTTAAAGACGAAGGAAAGCCAGTCAATTTTGTACTGTGTAGCACCTTGGGGAGTTATGAGATCAGGCCTTTTCTCAAAAATGAGGTGGCAGAAATTTTAGAGAAATTGAACTGAAGATCGAAGGATAGATGGTTTGGATGATGCTTATGTTTTGATGAATGACAAAATGAATTTATCGGGTTAGAATGAGTCCAATCCTTACCCCCCATTTCATGCAAAAAGTTCTGATCGCTACCCATAATGTTGGAAAATTTAAAGAGTTGATGGAAGTCCTTAAAAAACTACCTTTTGAATTTTTGTCATTGGATGACTTGGATATTGAAGAAGATGTAGATGAAGTTGGTAAAACATTTGAAGACAACGCAATTTTGAAGGCAGAGTTTTTTGGTAAGATGGTGAACTTACCCACCATCGCCGATGATTCTGGAATTCATGTCGACGCTTTGGCAGACGAGCTTGGAGTTAAAACCCGTCGCTGGGGAGCTGGCGCAGAGGCCAGTGATCAGGAGTGGCTTGATTTCTTTTTGAATCGAATGGCAGATGAGTCCAATCGCCGTGCTGAATTTGTGACAACCATCGCTCTTTATCAGCCTAAAAAAAAGATAAAAACTTTTCAAGGAGAGTGTGTGGGACAAATTTTAAACGCACCACAAGTTGAGTTGGAAGAGGGCATTCCGCTTTCGGCTGTTTTTTTACCTGAAGGAAAAGACAAGGTTTATTCAGCCATGGACAAGTCAGAAAAGAATGAGATTTCACATCGAGGCAAGGCAATCAGCCAATGTCTTGAGTATCTTGAGGCTTCGCTCTAAATTTAAAAAAGAGTGGCCCATGGGCCACTCTTTTTGTTGCTCTTTTTAATCAAGAATTAGCGCCGAAAAATGCTATTTGAACTGCTTATAAAACCATTGTATTCCTCAATAAAATCATCGATGGCCTCGGTTCCACCCTCCAAATCATCTGGATTGTCACGCTTAAGACGCATGAGATCCTTAGCTGATTTCAAAAGGCTTTCAGCATCCGACTCCATCATGGAATAAAGTGACACTTTGGTCATTTCTTCTTTATTTTCCTCCGCATAGGTTGTCATTTCTTCTAAAGTCACCTCATATTGTTCGAGAGCAACCATGAGAGTCTCCAGATCAATGGTTTCAAAAGAAACAGAGCCACCTAAGTCAGCCAGATCTCCAGCTTTCAAGATCAAGTTTTGATGCGCATAGCCAAACCCATCTCCATTTTCCTTGAACACCTCTAGCATGGCCAGATCAACCTCATTTTCTATCGGTTCCATTTGGGCACGTAATTCAGTATCAGCTTTATCAAAGGCGTCAAATGCTTCTAATAATGAAGTGTGGATTTCCTTTCCTTTTACGAATTCATCATCCAAATAATTTTCTTGATCGTAATACTCGTACGCTTCTTTGATGAGAGGTTCAGCCGTTTCTAGGGCTTTAGCATAAGATTCTCCTGGAGCATTGAGTTGATTATCAACGTCTATTTCACTCGCTGCTTTGATACCTGTCAGGCAAGATTCTGAATCTCGATAAACATCAAATAGACCATACGCATATGATTCTTGTCCCGTAGGCCCCACCTCTGGATCAACCCAAGATAAATAACGCTCCTGGCTGTCAGAAATATTTCCTGAAAATGCATTGATACAATCCACATAATAATTTAATTTTTCCACTCGAAGTTCACTGTCTGCTATCTCATTGGTCGCTTGAGGTTGATCATCTTCGATGCCTTCTTCAGAAATTTCTGGGTTTGAGCAAGCTGCCAAGGTCACTCCAAAGATCATGAAAAGGAACACGCTTTTATAAAATAGGTGAAATTTTCTCATATAAAATAATTTAAAAATAATTAATAAACACCTTCAATCTATATCATTATGTGCCAAAAATAAAGGCATCTAAGATTGTGGGTATCATAAATTTAAGATTTTAAATCATCTGAATCACATCTTGCATGTACTTAAAATCAGTTTCTCGATCGCTATGGCACCCATGGCTATTTGTAAATTGTATGTTTTCCTCTTGTCCTAAAATTTCGAAGTACCGAGTTTCACAACCAGAAACTTCGCTTTCATCACTAGCTTGATTAGGAGATGGAGAAATTGCCTTCGCCCACTTAACCACACTTAAGTTATTTATTTCCAATTTTTCAGGCTTTATTGTAGTGAATTCTGAAGCTTCCTCAGTCATTAATTGGCTATAATTTCGTTTTTCAACAGATTTTATGTTATAAAGATGATAATCTTCAGTTCCAGGTTGGGATCCCTTTGGGCCAAACCATGTTGTTCCATCTTCTTGAGTTTTAAAGTCAGTTAAAAATTGAATGCTTATCCCCTCTTTCTCAAAGAAAATAAAAGATTCTGATGGGGGTTGAGTATTACTTTCAGCTGAAGCAATAGTATTTTTTATCTCACCTGACCCAAAATCCAGCTGGATAATTTTTTGAGATTGGTTACATCCGGCCATAAAAAATACGAACAATATAAGAGCAAAAAAATGAATTTTTTTCATGTGAAAATTATTTATTATTATAATTATATTATAACACTGAAATCATGAACAATGAAGATCTAGATGAAATCATGAAAACTTATACCTCAGAAGAGGCCATTCACTCAGCCAAACAAGAGAAGGAAATGAATGAAGAAAAAATTCAGCCCATTGGCAGGGCGACAAAAAATTTCCCTCAACCTCAACGTGAATTGGATTTGCATGGTCATACAGTGCCTGAGGCCCTGCGAGAAATGGAATACTTCATCCTCAAGGCCATTGAGCACAAAGTGAGAACCGTGCGAGTGATCACGGGGCGAGGGGTCCATTCAAAAAATTTAAAAGGGGTTCTTTTGGGTGAGATAGAGAAAAAATTGGCTGAACTCAAGAGGGAACAAAAAGTTTTTGCCTTTAAAAAAGAAAAAACAGGAGGATCGTTTGTGGTTTACCTAATCTCCTAAATCCTTTACATTTTGTATTGGATCCAAGCAGGATTCGAAGTCACCAACTCCCATCAATCCGTAAACCCACCCGAAACCTATCCGTTGACCCACTCGTAAACCAATTCGTAAACCCACCCGTCAACCAATCCGAATCCTATGCACCTAAGCAAAGCCATTCAGCATTTTTTGGAGCATTGTGAGATAGAAAAAAACCAATCTAAAAAAACCCTGGTCAACTATCAGCATTATTTGAATCGGTTTTTAGGATTTACAAAAGACATTCCCATCTCTGAAATCAATCTGACCTTGGTTAAAAAATACCGTCTTTTTTTGAACCGTTACGAATTCAGACCCAATGAGCCTCTCACCATTAAAACTCAAAATTATCATGTGATCGCACTACGGGCTTTTTTGAAGTATTGCACTAAGCAAGATTGGAAGACTTTGGAGCCGGAAAAAATTGAACTCAGTAAAATCCCAGACCGAACCGTGGAATATTTGGATCGGCAAGAGTTAGAGCGTTTGTTTGAGGCCATGGACACAAGTAGTTTGATTGGCTTGCGGAACCGGGCAATCGTCGAGTTTTTATACAGCACGGGCCTTCGGATTGGTGAATTGGTGTCTCTCAATCGAAATCAGGTGAATTTAGAGCGCGGGGAGTTTCAGGTACGGGGGAAAGGGCAAAAGATGCGCATTGTATTTTTGTCAGACCGGGCAAAGGAGTGGATTACTGATTATCTAAATGCCCGGGACGATGGTTATGATCCCTTATTTTTGAATCACCGGCGGGCACGTAAAAAGAAGGAAGGAGCCGTGGAAATGCATGGAGAACACCGACGGCTGACAGCGTACACCATCCAGGAGATGGTCAGACGAACTGCCTTTGAGGCAGGTATTGTCAAAAAAGTCACCCCTCATGTCCTCCGTCATTCATTCGCGACAGAGCTGCTGATCAATGGGGCAGACATCCGCTCAGTCCAAGAGATGCTCGGCCATGCCAGTATCACCACCACTCAAATCTACACCCATTTGACGAATAAGAAGTTGAAGGAGATTCATGAAAAATTTCATCGATAGATTCGTTAATGTTTTTTGATTATATAAGGCTGGGATATGGCTAGTCAGTAAAGGAAAAAATGATCAATTACAAAATATTTCTTAATGATAAAGAGTGATTCAAAAATCAATTATTACAATTATTCTGGCTCTATTACTTGTAGCATGTTCCGATTCAGGTGTAAAAAATGAGATTCAATTAATAGGAAAAATCACTCCAATTAATGTTGACCAACTGGTGGCCGAAAATAAACAATTGGATGAAAAAGAGGTAAATGAAAGTATTACTGAGCGTATTGCTACAAGTAGAGAATATGCCTTTGATTCCTGTGGACCAGTCGAAACTTATGAGTCGCTTCCTTTTTTTGATGCATTTTTGGATAAATTTAATAGCATTTCTCTTTATGACCCTCCCGGAAAAAAGGATCATATCAAAGAGCTGTGCTTTTCCGAAGTTGAAAATATATTGATTGGAATCGATCATGGTGATTATTGTACATTCAACACTCTTTTTAAATATGATGTAAATGAAGATGTTTTAACATTGGCTGATTTTGATTTTAGTAATAAACCTGGTTGCCAAGGCAGTGCTCAGGAATTTGGCAAGCGAAAAGGGAGCTATATTCAATTGTACGGGGGTGATGGTGATGGAGGGGCCTTCTTCAAAATCGACTATCGCTATTACTTTGACACCAATTTAGTTATGATCAAGCGGTATTGTAACAATCACATTGGCGGTGAGGAAGAGTTTGGTTTAGTGGCAGATCAATGTAAAGAATATAAAATTTAAAAATGAACTTTGATGTAATTTCAAACCTTCTGCTAAAATGATTACATCTAATCCAAAAAATGAAAATTGCCATCGTCACCGACTGGATGACCAACTACGGAGGAGCTGAAAGTGTTATTTCCGCTTTTCATGATCTTTTCCCTGATGCCCCCATCTACACCACCCTCTACAAACCAGAAAAAATGAGGGAGTTGGGCGATTTGAAAAACGTTAAAACCACCTATCTCAACAAAATACCCGGGGCCAAGCACCAATATCTTCTTGGCTTGATGCCTACCGCCATTGAAATGATGGATCTAGACGAGTTCGACATCGTGCTCTCCAGTTGCCACAGTGTCAGCAAGGGGGTCATCACCAAGCCCAGTACGCTGCACATCAGTTATTGCCATACCCCCATGCGCTATGCCTGGGAAAGTTGGGATTTTGAATCCCGTCTAAAAAAGTTTCCCAAATTCTTGCATGGGTCCATTCGTAAGCAGATGAAAAAAATCAAACGCTGGGACAGTGCTGCCGCTCAACGAGTGGATCAGTACATTGCCAATTCAAGTTATATTTCCGGCAAAATCAAAGAACATTACAAGCGAAACTCCGACGTCATCTACCCCCCCGTTCGAACCAAAGCCTTTAAGCCCGTCCAAAATCCACGAGCCAATTATTATTTTTCAGCCGGCCGCCTGATTCCCTATAAGAAATTTGATCTTTTGGTCGAAACTTTTAATGAACTTGGCCTTCCTCTAAAAATTGCTGGAACAGGCCCTGACCTTGAAAAACTCAAGGTTATGGCAGGGCCGAACGTTGAAATTTTGGGTTATGTTGAGGACGAAATTTTGCAAGACCTTTATGCCAACTGCAAAGGTTTTCTCTTTCCACAAATGGAGGATGCGGGCATTGTTCCACTCGAGGCCATGGCCAGTGGGCGACCGGTGATTGCCTACCATCAAGGGGGGAGCTTAGACACCATGATTGATGGGGAAACAGGAATTTTTTTTGAATCCCAAACGGTTAAAAGTCTCAAAAAAGCCATTCAAAAATTTGAAAACATGTCCTTTGATTCAGCCTTCATCCGGGCCCACGCTGAGCGATATGACATCGAGGAGTTCAAGAAGAAAATTCTCAGCTACATCGAAGAAAAATGGAATGAATTTAAGCTCGTTTAAACACAGCAACGCTTAGACATATTTAGAGCAAGTCACCTTGTCACCTTTTTATGCTGGCTAGTTTATAGCTAAAGCATGTTTGAATTGGCTTGATTTTTATTAGCACGTCGTCGTCGGAACAAGAGGTAAAGCACAATCAAGAACGCTAGTATCAAAGCAATGATCAAGAAAAGTTTGGTTCGATCCAATTCTCCAAATTGAACATCGGCTTCCAAAATTTGGTCGCTAAATCCATAGCGCACGTCCAAGCTTGCCGTGTATCCTCCTGCAGGAATTTCTTTATCCAGCCATTCAAAAACGATGGTTTTGGTCTCCCCAGGAAGAATGTAGTCAATGTCTTCAGGAATAGGGATCTCAGCCAAAACAAAATCAAATTGATTGTGGACAATGATCGCCCCCTTGAGTCGCTGATGGACATTCCCATCATTGGTCACGGTCAGTTCAAAATCAGCCGAACTAGAGGTGATATTGATGTCAAAGTCATCCACTTCTAAGTTATCATATAGCTCAAAATCATAGATTTGAGTGATGGGATTGGCCCGTTTATCATATTCGATATTCAAAGTGGCTCGATATTTTCCATTGGCCACATTATTCATCCATTCTGTCCGAAATATACGGCTGCTCTCTGGGAGAACGTTCCCAAAACGAAGGTTGATGGGTAGTTCGTCTGAAACGATGAGTTCCCCTGTATAAAGGTCATTATAGGAGGCGACTTTCTCGAGTTTTTTGCCAGTTTCTAGATTCTCTAGGCTAGCCCAACCACTTGGTTTAACATGGATGTTCCCTGTATTCTTAAAGAAGACTTGGAAGCGAAGGGGTTCATCACCCAAAAGAGGCTCAGGAAGGCTGAATCTAGTCACTTCTCCCGATGGATTCACATCCCCATCTACCGTGATGATAAGAACACTGGCTGCTCTCACATTGACCGAAATGGGCACGTTTTCTGCATTCTTAACAGGTTTGTAGCCGACTAATAAATAACGTCCTCCTCCCTCAGCATTATCGGGAACATTGACTGTATAAACCACATCTACAGATTGGCCGGCCGGAACAAAAATGGGTTCTTTGGGGATGTCGACCCAGGACAGGATATCTTCGACAAATTCATCGTCTTGGGCATAAACAGGAGCACCTTCTTCGGTGTTGGCGACAAAAACACTCAGTGAAGGTTCAGCAAAGAAATCCTCTTCAGTTTCATTGACCACGCTCACTTCTCCACGAGAGGATTGACCTGCTTCGACATTAATCTCATAGCGCAAAGGGCGGATGCCAATAGCATGGGATTCAGGGCTTAGTAGAACCGTGATTGCTAAAGCACCAAAGACTCCCAAAAGCTTAGTCAAAAATCTTTTTTTCATTTTTTATTTTAATAAGTGTTTAATTTCATCTTCATTTTTGCACATTTTAGCCTTAATTTTAAGGGGTTTTTGCATGAGACGGCGTTTTTTATTGACAATATATAAAATTTAAAGTGTTTTATCATTGATGATGGCTCAAAAAAGTGCTATAATAAAAGGATTAAAGAAAAGGAAGGGGTTCATGTGGATCAATTTATAAAAATAAATTCTGGGCTTAAATGGATATTCCTTCAAAAATCCTCTAGAATGAATGGGCCTCCTTACATAATCGGGCCTAAGACAAACTCCTTTGCTTAAGTGAATCCTAAAAAACGTACAACACACCTATTGAGCTTTGGAGCATTAGAGCTTATAAAAGCGAGGGTGTATAAACAATAAATAACATGCTTCAGAGCCTTCTGATTATCATCGGGATTGTTGCTGCGCTGGCATTTAGCTTTAAAATCTATATCACCAGTAAGCAAAGTCAGTACAATAAAAACATTCCAGCAGTCGTGCTTCGAGTGGCAGTTTCAAAAATCAATGAGCGCGGTCCCATTGTGGCAGAACAGATTTATTCCGCCTTGCATGGCATCAATCGAAATTACAGTTTAATCAGTTATTTGACTGGAAAAACACCCCCTCGAATCAGTCTTGAAATTGCAAATGTGGGGAATAAAATTCAGTTTTTCATCTGGACCCCGCGCAAGTACAAAAACATCGTCGAGAGTCAGATTTATGCCCAATACCCCGACATCGAAATTGAAGAAGTGGAAGATTACTCCAAGCAAGCGTTTAAGGTCTATCGGAATCAAGTTGAAAAATTAGACCTCCCCACCGAAAACCCAGACAATCCCGACAATTTACCCATCCCACACAAACATTTGGCCCGAGAAGAGCGCTATGCTGTCACCGCTGAGCTCAAGTTGGCAGGTCCTGATGTTTATCCCATTAAGCGTTATCCCCAATTTGAGGATAAACTGACTCGAATGAATACCCAAACCCTTGCGGGGGTCACGGCGAGTCTTTCCAAGCTCAATGCGACGGATGAGCAGGCCTGGATTCAAATCACCATTTCTCCTCTGGGTGATGCCTGGCGTAAAAAAGCCCTCAAGTGCCTCAAGATCATCAACAATGGTTTGTTTAGTAGTGTTGACTTTCTTCATGGAAAAGCAGTCGATGTTTATCTAGCTCGTGGATTTTGGAGGCGCTTTTTGCTCACCCCAGTTTACGTGATTTTTTGGTTCCTTAGAGGGGGGAAATCAGGCAGTTTAGAAGGGGTGAAGGACAAGGAATTGAAGGAGGAATCGTCGGGGAGTCACGACCGGGAAAACCCGATGTCAGCGGCTGTCGATAAGGTCACACGCCTGAGTTATGATGCCAACATTCGGATTGTTTATGTCCCTCGTCGAGAAAATCTAGACCTGGCCGAACTCAAGCTCAATGAAATCATCGGGAGCTTTGGCCAATTCACTCAGCCCAATGTCAATGGCTTCGCAGTCAGTCGGATGAATTCAGCCAATGCCCAGATTCTCAAGCGTTACCAGCAGCGGGCGGTGGTTGATCCTATGGTGCTCAATATTGAAGAGTTGGCCACCCTTTTTCATATGCCGTCGGGAGAAGTGGGAACGCCAAACATGCTGTGGGTCAATTCGCGCAAGCTTGAACCCCCTCACAATCTACCCATTGTCGGCACCGTGCCTGATGATGAGATCAACGTGATCGGAGAGAGTAATTTTAGAGGGCACCGTGAAAAATTTGGAGTTAAAACCATTGACCGTCGTCGTCATATTTATATCATTGGTAAAACAGGAATGGGGAAGTCTGTCCTTTTGCAAAACATGATCCATTCCGATGTTCATCGCAAAAAAGGGCTGGCTGTCATCGATCCTCATGGTGATTTGGCCGACGCAGTCATCGATTTTGTCCCCTCGCATCGCACGAATGATGTGGTGATTTTGGACCCTTCCGATGTTTCTCATCCCTTTGCTTTCAATATGCTGGAATACACAGAGGATTCCCACAAGCGAAACCTGATGGCGTCGGGGCTCCTTGGGGTGTTTAAAAAGATGTATTCCACGTCATGGGGCCCACGGCTGGAGCACATTCTCCGAAACTGTCTGCTGGCTTTGGTGGAATATCCCAATACCTCCATGCTCGGCATCATGCGGATATTGGTGGATAAATCCTACCGTAAAAAGGTGGTGGCCAACATTCAAAACCCCATGGTGAAGAGTTTTTGGGTCGATGAGTTTGATAAAATGCAGGACCGCCAACGAACGGAGGCCATTTCGCCCATCCAAAATAAAGTGGGGCAATTTCTCTCCTCCCCCATGATTCGAAACATTGTGGGGCAAGTGAAGTCTACCGTGAACATTCGTTTTATGATGGACACGGGTAAGATCATCATTGTGAATCTCTCAAAGGGTAAAATTGGAGAAGACAATTCATCGTTGCTGGGATCGATGCTCATCACCAAATTTCAGCTCGATGCGATGAGTCGGGCAGACATGGAAGAAAAAGACCGGAAAGATTTTTATTTGTACGTGGATGAGTTCCAAAATTTCGCCACCGATGCCTTCGCCACCATCCTCTCTGAAGCCCGTAAATACAAACTCAATTTGGTGATGGCCAATCAGTATGTAGCTCAAATGCCAGAAGAAGTGCGTGATGCGGTCTTTGGAAACGTGGGGACCAGTCTGTGTTTTCAGGTGGGTTTTGATGATGCGGAGCATTTTTCCAACCAATTCTCCGAGGAGGTTTTGCCCAATGATATCATCACTCTGCCCAAGTACAACTGCTACCTCAAGTTGATGATTGATGGAATGCCATCTCCCACCTTCTCGATCAGCACCTTGCCCCCTCCAGATTCTGGTGAGAATGAAGAGCAGCGAGAAAAAGTAATCCGTTTGTCTCGAGAGCGCTATTGTCGTCCGCGTGAAGTGGTGGAGGATAAAATTGCGCGTTGGTCTGAAACAAAAAAATTGGGGTCAGGGAAGAAATACGAGAAAAAAGAAGAAGGTTCAGTTCAAAAAAAAGGCGCTGAAAAAAAGGATTTTAAGAAGCATCCCATCACTCCTGCACCTCAAAAAGAAGGAGTATTCAAGCCTCAGACACCTCCGATAAAAAAAGAGAGGGGCAATAAACCATCTCACTTTAAAAAGAATGCTTAGTATTTTTGAAGCAGACCACCTGCCTATGGCAGGCAAGCAGATCTGCGCCAGCCATTTGGTGATTAGGAGATTCCACGCTCGGAGTCGTGGAAAATGACCCCATTCAAGCCCCATTTATACACCTATGTTTTTATAATCTCGTATAATACTTCGAAGCTTAAATGATTATTTTTTATTTCATTGAAAGCAAATAAAAACTCCGGTGCATTATACATTTTTTAGGAATTATTTAAACAAAGGAGTATAAAAAAAGAAGAATGACTTCTCCACGCCCCTGAGTGTGGAGTCTTGCCAAATTCAAAAAAACAATCACATGGCACGTCTAATTTCCTCTACGTCCTTTTTAATAGCGCTGGTCATCTCCTCTACGCTATTAAATTTTTGAGGATCCCGAATTTTATCAAGCACTTCAACCTCGACAGACTGTCCATAAATTTGACGATCAAAATCAAGTAGGTGCAGTTCTAAAACAATGTCACCTCCCTTTTTGGGCCCTAGATAAAGGGCACCTTTGTGCCTATTTCCTTCCACTGATGCATAGGCAGCGTAAACACCCTGTTCTAATTGGTCTGGCAAGTCTTCCACTTCAAAATTAAGGGTGGGAAAGCCAATTTTCCGGCCTACTTTCTCTCCATGTTGTACCTGGCGGGTAAAAAACATTGACTTTTTATAAAAAATTAACTATTATAACATTGATGGTCAGCTTACCCCTTTATGGGAGTGGTTGGTCCAACGGGCTTAATGCCTTTTTATGCCTCGACTCAATTTCCTTCAGACGACCCACAACAGTCACTGAAAGCAGCTGAGTCGAGGCATTTTCAAATATTTTTTTTGAGAGTAATGCTTGATTTTTTATTTAAAGTAGTTATAATAAATTATCTGAGGTCGCCCATTCACTGAATGAGTTGGCCGACGATCCATTCACCCTGGACGGTGGAAGGAGGAGGTACATCAACCACCTTCAGAATCGATTGACCCGAATCCGTCCCGGGTCTTTTTTAGTCTTAGGCTTATTTTTCTTTCCACTTGATGCTGCAGCCCATGCTGGGGCTTTGTTCGTAGGGCACCATTTCTCCGTCCAAAAGAGTGTCTAAGGCTTCCCTTAAGTCTTGTTGAGTTACAGCGGATTCATCTTTCCAGTTGTCGTCAATCCTCCCGTGGTAGGCGAGCGTTCGACTGCGATCAAACACATAAATGTCAGGGGTGCATTGGGCTTGGTACGATCTAGCCACCGCTTGTGATTCATCATAAAGATAGGGAAAGTTCATCCCTTTTTCTTGGGCAAATTGTTGCATGGCTTCAAATGAATCTTCGGGATAGGTTTCGGCGTCGTTGGCATTGATTCCAACCAGTTGAACTCCACCTTCCTCATAATCGGCTTGTATGGCAATGAGCCTTTCAATCACGGCTTGAATATAGGGGCAGTGGTTGCACATAAAAATAATGACAAGAATTTCTTTATCTCCAAAGTCAGCGGGCCCGTGGCCTTCTTCCTCCTTCACACCCGGTAGTGAAAAGGGAATGATGGGGCGACCGAGGGTGAGGTTCTGGGATTCTAGTAACATTGACGTTTAATTTTAAGTTCTAAATTTTTACTTTCAAAATACGTTTACATTTTACTCAGATCACGCTAAAATTCCTACACGAAAAGTCAAGATGTCCCTTTTTAAAAAATGGGGCCCCCAAAAAATGCGAAGAGAGGGTGCAAGGCAGCGAGGAGGGTATTTATTGGGGAAGAGGAGTCATTCACGCAAGTCGAAGAAGGCACTGAGAGAAGTGCATGCGTAGACTGTAGTGAGATGACGACGTGGGGCCTTAGCTCAGTTGGCTAGAGCGCTTGCATGGCATGCAAGAGGTCAGGAGTTCAAGTCTCCTAGGCTCCACCATTTATGTCACGACAAATAAGTTGGCTCATACATATGTCAGAGTTTTTAAACGTCTTACAGTTCGTCACTCATTATGGTCTGCACCTTTTTTTCCCAGGAATCCTTGCTTGGATATTTTTTAGAAAACAATGGAAAAAAGCCTGGATTATTATGATTGCAACCATGCTAGTTGACTTAGATCATTTGCTTGCGAATCCCATCTTTGATCCAAGTCGGTGTGGAATTGGGTTTCACCCGCTTCATTCCTACTTAGTCATTGCTGCTTATTTTTTAATGCTTTTTGTTCCAAATATTCATGTAAAAATTATTGCTGTTGGCTTACTATTTCATATGCTTACAGATTTCCAGGATTGTCTCTGGATAATGGTTTTGGGATAAGGCAGCTTTCAGTTATTTCATGAGATGAAGAAAATTTTATCCGCCTGTGTGGTTCAGGGGTTTAATATGTGGGTGTGGCTGTCCACTATTTAAATTCACAAGATTTTCGTCAATGTTTTAAATTTTTACTGATGAGTTCATTAACAAAAAATGAATTATATCTTTAAAAAAAGACCTCATTCTCAGAAAAGAGTTTGACAAGGAGGGTAAAAATAAAGTATTAAGGTTCCTGCGCTTTGCTTTTCCTAAACCACAACACTTATGTTTTTGACCATTATCACCGACTGTAAAGATGACAACGCTTTTGGACGCCAAATGACCCGAGGCGCTTCTCTTTTTGGCTACCCCCCCGTTCCAGTGGGAGCGAGTGATGACATTGAAGCCGCCGGAAATTTAATCGACATGCTAGATGCCAGTGAAGGACGTGAAGGAGTGGTGATTGCAAACATTGCACCGCGCCATGGAAAAGCCAAAAAATGGAAAAATGGAACGCCTTTTGGATACTTTTGGTACAACAAAACACTTGTGGTCTCAACGGTAGATGGTTACACCACCTCATTGGTTAAAAAATTGGGCCTCACCGATAAAATTCAAGTGATGGATATTGAAGCGGTTTTAAATTATGTCAAAGACAAAGAGCTCTACCGAGAGCAATCAAATTACATCAAAAAAACCCAGTTCCGCAGCTACGAATTCACCCCTCGAGCCGCCAAATGGGTGTGGAAGGGAACCGATATTCCCGCCGAAGAACACCCGATAGCCGACGTGCCAACCATGCCCAATTGCGTGTGGTGGTCAGATAATTTTGGAAATCTAAAAACAACCCTCCTTCCTGAGGACATTGGATTTGAAGTGGGTAAAAAAATCGAACTAAAAGGAATTGGTGAGGTCACTTGTTATGAGCGCCTCAAAGACGTTCCAAATGACGGAACAGGAATGATCATTGGAAGCTCTGGAATCATGGACAAGCGATTTTTGGAAGTGGTGATTCAAGGAAAGTCAGCAGCCAAAACCTACAACATTCAAAACGGGCACCTGCTCTTTGATTAATCGGATGACTGAAGGCTAAATTCCTGCTAAAGTGATGAGGATTTAACTCCACCTCATGGCCGAAAGTACGATTTTTATTCTGATCATTGGAATTGTTGTTGCCGTTTTATTTCAAGTGTTTGAAATCACGTGGATAGACCCACGTCTTGTGATCACAATTTTATTTTTGTTGATCGTTCCCGGACTTTACGCTGCTTTCACAAGTGGTCCCTTTGTTCCTTCGACCAAAAAACGGCATAAAAACATGCTCAAATTGGCCAATCTCGATAAAAAAGATGTGATGTTTGATTTGGGTTGCGGGGATGGGCGATTGGTCTTTTCGGCGGCCAGACACTGTAAGAAAGCCATTGGTTACGAACTTTCCATCCCGCTTATTATTTTTGGCAAAATTCGGGCCCTCTTTCATCCAAATGCTAGCATTAAAATGGGGAATATCTGGAAGCAAGATTACCACGAGGCTACTGTGATTTTTTGCTACCTGCTCCCCAGAGCCATGAAACAATTTTTCAAAGAAGTGTGGCCCACCCTCAAGCCTGGCACTCGCGTGATCAGCAATGCTTTTATGATGCATGAATTGGAACCGTTTGAGAAGGAGGGGAAGGTGTATTTGTATGTGAAAGAGTAGTTCGTTCAGCGGGGAGCTTGGAGCTGGGAGACATGAGATGTGAGACTAATCGCAACCTCCCCTTGGCCCCCATGTGAACACCCCCATCCATTGCGTTGCAATGGATGACCCCTATGTGAGAGGGGAATTTAATCACAAATCCCCCCAGCCCCCTTTGATAAAGGGGGAGCTAGATGCCATTTTTAAACCAACCTTTTATTCCTAAAGGCGCTTCCAGATCCAGATTTCAAATACTTTTCAAAGGCCATAGCTTTTTGTTTTTCTTCAAATCCAGCCTGCCATACTATTTTCCATGGCTTAAAGAGGGTGGTTGATTTTACCCATCCATTATTATGATAAATAAGGCGCTTTTTTAGGTTCATTGAATAACCCACGTAATTTTTTTGAGGGTTTTTTAGACTTGATAAAATATAAACGTAATACATAATATTCTTTTAAAAAACCAAAGATCGAGTGAACAACTTTGATTTCCTTCTGGGGTAATTTGGTGGCGAGCCAGCCGGAGTTTGCCATCCTTCGCAGGGCTACGGATGACTAGCACTTCGCTTAACTACTTGTTTTCGCTGGTGGAGATGCCCGGAGTCGAACCGGGGTCCAAAGATGAAGTCTAAAACATCTACAATCATAGTCTTTTTGGTGATTTTCGTCGGTGCTATAGAAAAAAAACAAAAGCAACACCGCTTATTTAGATTAAATTTTAGTCTCTCATCCCTCTAAAAGCGAGATTCGAGCTTAACCTGCTAAATTACGCTCTACCAGCTCAGCAGGTGTCGGAAGGTAGAACGAGGCCGTGATTAGACAGCCGTGAGTCAACTAGGCAAAGGCAAGGGCAGGAGCAGCAAAAGCTTTTCCGGCACGAGCTAAATGAGCCTTAAGTTGACCTTTTTGAGTGGTTTTAGCACTTAAATTTGCGCTGGACCAATTAGCAGGCAGACAGCGCGATGCCTGGAGTGCCATTCTTCGACTTGAGTCATCAATGTCAAAACCAAATACATCCCCACGTGAAAACGAGATTCCAATGTGCACCTAGACCATCTTCCACCACTTCAAATTCCATCCCACTTTCACTTCTCCCCATTGAATCGCAGAATCAGCATCTGGCACACAACCCCAATTTTCAAAGAACTGAACTTTATTATAGCACAAACCTATCAAAAATGCATGCGATCTTGGTCTGGCTCTAGATTTTGATGAGAAGTGGTGGGCTGAGCTTTGGAAATATAAAACATCCGTCGGCCGATCCGTTTGATCAACTGGTACAATCCTGCCAAAGTCCCTCCCATTAAAAACCCTCTCACCACCCCCTCCGAAGTGGGCAGCTGAGTGTATTCAAGTGCCATTGCCAGCAGAATAGAAAAAACAGGAGCAAATTTAGAAGGGAGGCCATATTGTTTGGCGACCTCCGTTAAGCCTAAAATAATAAGAATCTGTTCAAAGAGTGTCATTTTTTTGTTGGATGAGCTGATAAAATCGATAAAACCGCGTGGCTTCCTCCACATCTTTCTGGGTTTGGATGGTAAAAAGTTCATATTTCCTAACAAAAGCCACGGCCTCCACGGCGTCCAAAGGCACCATAACCTCCGACCGAGCTTCGACAGATTTCATGTTGGATTTTACTTTTAAATATTTGGATTCAAAACGCTCCAGCTCCCTCAAAAGCCACGTCTTGCTAATGGCATATCCAGGGCACGATTGGGTGGAAACCTCCCGGTGAAAGTGCAGTTGTTTCGAGGTCAAATTCAAACGTTTCATCAAAAGACTGATCGCAGCCAGGGCATTAAATTTAGTTTGCCCGAGCCAAATGGTATGGTCATAATTCCCCACCACCTCCAGCCCAATCGACTGAGTGTTCAGCGTGCCAGCATGAATTCCATCTCGATTCATGGGAGAGAATAGCCAGATCCCATCCTCTGCCACAAAAATATGAGGTCCTGCGGGCCATCCCTTGTGTTCATAATAGCGCTTGAGAGCTAAAATCGAAGTTTCCCCCTGCCAGGTTTCAGTCGTGGGGCGCCAGGTATGATGCAGTACTAGTTTATGAGGAGTGGGGGTCGGAAAAGCATATGATTTTAAATAATCAGCAAACTCCTGCACACTCAGCCGGCGATTGATGATTTTTAGGGCCATGTAGCGGTGAATCCAGGTTAGATTCTATGCTAAGTGTTTTACGCCATCCTGTCAATTTTGCTTGTACTTTCCAAGTCTCAGACCGTGGAATCAATTAGTCACTAAACACCAAGACACTTACAAACATACAAACTTTGCTGGAGCGTATTTGAAATCAAGACTGTCCAGAACATAGCTAAAACATAATGCACAAGCTAAAATAGAGACAAATAAATACTAAAATGTCTCTATGAAAGGAATAAGCTGCCAAAAGCTTCTAGAATGTATTCCAGATGAGA